>Ga0157371_10001003_pt1 | contig 31164 bp, 28 predicted proteins | sample C45metaG_FD_113462 | JGI IMG/M metagenome (GOLD analysis project Ga0157371, IMG submission 113462) | Corn rhizosphere microbial communities from Kellogg Biological Station, Michigan, USA - C4-5 metaG | ecosystem: Host-associated > Plants > Roots > Rhizosphere > Soil | place: USA: Michigan... | reverse complement strand
TCGGTGACGGCGCGCTATCTGTTCGCCGCGCCGCAACGCGAGACCCGGCCGCCCCGTGAACCCCAGGGCTGGCTGCGGCTGGCCGGGGTCACCCGCAACAACCTGCAGGGTCTGGACGCCGCCTTTCCGCTGGGCTGCCTGACAGCGGTGACCGGCGTCTCCGGTTCGGGCAAATCCAGCCTGGTCAGCCAGGCGCTGCTGGAACTGGTGGGCGCCGAACTGGGCCAGCGCGCCGCCGAAGATGGCGACGAAGCCCCGGAACTGGACGGCGATGCCCTGCCCGCCACCACCGGGCAGGTGGTCGGTGGCCTCGGCGGCATTCGCCGGCTGGTGCCAGTGGACCAGAAGCCCATCGGCCGCACGCCGCGTTCGAACCTCGCCACCTACACCGGCCTGTTCGACGGGGTGCGCAAGCTGTTCGCCGCCACCCCAGAGGCCCAGGAACGCGGCTTCGACGCCGGACGCTTTTCCTTCAACGTCGCCAAGGGCCGCTGCCCGACCTGCGAGGGCGAGGGCTTCGTCAGCGTCGAACTGCTGTTCATGCCCAGCGTCTATGCCGCCTGCCCCACCTGCCAGGGCGCGCGCTACAACCCCGAGACCCTGGAGGTGCGCTGGCAGGGCAAGACCATCGCCGAGGTGCTGCATCTGACGGTGGACGAGGCCCTGGCCTTCTTCGCCGAGGAAACCCCGGTGGCGCGCGCGCTGCGGGTGCTGGCCGACATCGGCCTGGGCTATCTGCGCCTGGGCCAGCCGGCCACCGAACTCTCCGGCGGCGAGGCCCAGCGCATCAAGCTGGCCACCGAACTGCAGCGCACCAGCCGAGGCACCACCCTCTATGTGCTGGACGAACCCACTACCGGTCTGCACCCGGCCGACGTGGAGCGCCTGATGCGCCAGCTGCACGGCCTGGTCGACGAAGGCAACACGGTGGTGCTGGTGGAGCACAACCTGCAGGTGGTGGCCGGCAGCGACTGGCTGATCGACATCGGCCCCGGCGCAGGCACGGCGGGCGGCCGTATCGTCGCCTGCGACACGCCGCGCGCGGTGGCGGACGATCCCGCCAGCCCCACGGCGCCCTATCTGCGGCCCTTGTTCGAGGCCTGAACCGCCCGGCGCTGATTGAGCGCCAACAGGCACCGGAACCGCGGACACTCCAGGTACCGCGGTGCCGGGCAGACGGCGGCCCGGATCAGGCCACGGCCTTCGTAGTAGCGCAGCGCCGAAGGAGCGACGCCGGTGCGGCGGGCGACTTCGCCGATATCCAGTCCCCTGGGCTTGACCTCAAGTCGACTTGAAGTCGGATGATCCCCTGCCCCTTCGCTACGCTCAAGGAATCACCATGACTCCGACCCTCGCCACGAGCGCACCCCCGCCCGGTAGCACCGTCATGACGCTGGTCTGGTACAGCCTCTGGCTCGGTCTGGGCGCCACCCTGTGCATGGACCTGCTGGCCTGGCTGCAGTGGCGCCTGCTGCGCCTGCCCTCTCTCGATTACCGCCTCCTCGGGCGCTGGTTGATGGGCCTGCGGCAGGGGCGGCTCCATTACCCTGGCCCGGCGGCCCTGCCGCCCAGCCGTGCCGAGGCACCGCTGGGCTGGCTGCTGCACTATGGGATAGGCATCGTCTGGGCGGCCCTGCTGGTACTGGCGGCGGGTCCCGGCTGGCTGTCCCACCCGACCCCGGGTCCAGCGCTGTTGACCGGCCTGCTCAGTCTGGGTGCCCCGTTCCTGCTGCTGCAACCCGCCCTCGGCCTGGGCCTCGCCGCGCGCCGAACCGCCCATCCCTGGCAGGTGCGAGCGCGTAGCGGCCTGGCCCACCTGGCCTTCGCCCTGGGCCTCTGGGGCGCAGCCGAGGCGGCTGTACTCCTGCCAGGGCTGGCAGGCTAGCGGGGTGTTTCGGACGTTCGCACAGGCCTTCATGGCGAAAAGGCGCCGCCGCCTACAAGCCGGTCGGAGCGGCTGACGCTTGCGCGTCTCTCTACCGACGCCGCCGTCCTGGGTACACTGGGCGCTGCCACTTCCCACGAGGCCAATCCATGAAAACCCTGCTGGTCATCGGCATCGGCGCCGGCGACCCCGACTACCTCACGCTCCAGGCCATCGCCGCCCTCAATCGCGCCAGTACCTTCTTCCTGTTCGACAAGGGCACGGAAAAGGACAGCCTGATCCACCTGCGCGAAACCATCTGCGCCCGGCACATCCGCCAGGCGGACTACCGCTTCGTCACCGCGCCCATTCCCGAGCGCCGCCGCGAAGGCGACTACCGCCAGGCGGTGGACGACCTCAATGCCGCCAAGCAGGCGCTGATGGTGGAGATGATCGAGCACGAGCTGGCGGACGACGAATGCGGCGCCTTCCTGGTCTGGGGCGATCCGGCGCTGTACGACAGCACCCTGCGCATCCTGGCGGCGATCAAGCGCGAGGGGCGGCTGGACTTCGACTACGAGGTGATCCCCGGCATCTCCAGCGTCCAGGCCCTGGCCGCGCGCCACCGGGTGCCGCTCAATCGCATCGGCCAGGCCTTGGAGATCACCCCTGGCCGGCGCCTGGAGCGCTTTCCCGCGCACCTCGATAGCCTGGTGGTGATGCTCGACGCCCACGAGGCCTATCGCCGGCTGGACGAGCCCGGCCTGTACATCTACTGGGGCGCCTACGTGGGCACGGCGGACGAGATCCTCATCGCCGGACCGCTGCGGGAGGTGGCCGAGACCATCCACCAGACCCGCCACGCCGCCCGCGAAGAGCACGGCTGGATCATGGACACCTATCTGCTCTGTCGCGGGCCGGCGGACGCCTGAGGGCTGTCCAGCCGTCGATCCAGATGTATGGTCTGCCAGGGCAAGGCGGTCTCCCGCTCGACCACCCGGAAGCCCTGGCCGAGCCAGAAGGTCTCGGCCCCGGGCAGGAAGGGGTGGGTGTGCAGATAGAGGCGCTCGACCCCGTCGCCCGCCGCCTGGGCCAGCAGCGCCGCGAACAACCGTCGCGCCAACCCCTGGCGACGCTGCTGCGGCGCCACATACAGCCGCACCACCTCGACCACCCGCTCGCCGGGATAGGCCAACTGCGGAAAACGCCGGTCGTAGGGCCGGTAGGCGATGCTGCCGATGGGCGCGCCGACGGGGTCTCGGGCAAGCAACAGGCAGCCGTGGCCGATGCCATAGTGGTTGGCGAAGCACTGGAGATCCGCGGGCACGCCAGTCGCGTCGGCACGACCGGCGAACAGTTCACGAGAGCTCGCCAGCAGGAAACCCAGCGCCTCGTCATCCGCGTCGGTAAGCCGCTCCAGGGTGATGGCGGGTGTTTCGTTCATGGCTCCACTTCGTCTCCTCGGCACCGGGCAGGGCGCGACATTTCGGCGCAGGGCCGCTCCGGCCGGGCTGTGCGCCGCCCGCGACGATGATACAGTCCCCCGCCATGAAAACCGTCCATTCCCCGCGCGCCTCGCTCGCCTGGATGCTGCTCGCCTGCATCCTGTTGAATGGACTCGTCTGCGCCCTGGGCCACGGCCAGATGCTGGCGCGCTTCACCCTGCCGGTCCTGCCGCCGGCCATCCAGGCCCACGAGCACCATCACGGCGCCCAACCCCAGGATGACATGGCCGGCATGCATGCCGGCCTTCCTGGCGGCAGCGTGACGACCCTCTCGCCCACGGGTGATTGCGTCTTCGCCGCCACCCTGTTGCGGGTCACCCTGCTGGCCGTCGTCCTGCAATGGCTGCTGCGCCCCGGCGATCCCCATCGCCGCCATTACCGGGGCGCCCCGCTGCCTCCGCCGCGCACGCATCGTTCCGCGCTCCAGCCCCGGGCGCCCTGACACCTCGGCTACGAAAACCGCTGTCCTCCCTTTTCGTAATCCCGTGCGCGGCTGCTGCCTGGCCGCGTGTCGATCCGTGGTGAACGCTATGACTTCGCACCCCTCCGCTCCCGCCGCCAAGGCGCCGGGGCCACTGCTGCAGCTGTTGGCGCGGCTGCATTTCCTCATCGGCCTGTTCGTCGGTCCCTTCCTGCTGGTGGCCGCCGCCAGCGGCCTGCTCTATGCCCTGACGCCGCAACTGGAAGCACGCCTCTATGCCGAGGCCCTGCACACCCCCAGCCGTGGCGAAGCCCTGCCGCTGGCCGAGCAGATCCGCGCCGCCCAGGCGGTGGCCGGCCCGGCGCCTACGGTAGGCGCCGTGCGCCCGGCCCCTACCGTAGGCGATACCACCCGGGTGATGTTCAACGATCCCTCCCTGGGTGAGTCGGCCCATCGCGCGCTTTTCGTCGACCCCGTCACCGGCGCCATTCGTGGTGACCTGGCCGTCTATGGCACCAGTGGCATCCTGCCGCTGCGCACCGCCATCGATCAGTTCCACCGCAGCCTGCTGCTGGGCGAGCCCGGGCGCCTCTACAGCGAACTGGCCGCCTCCTGGCTGTGGGTCGCAGCCCTCGGCGGCCTGACCCTCTGGCTGGCGCGCCGTCGCCAGCGCCGCCCGGCGCGGGGGCTGCGCGGCCTGCATGCCAGCACCGGCGTCTGGCTGCTGGGTGGCCTATTGTTCCTGTCCGCCACCGGCCTGACCTGGTCACGCTTCGCCGGTGACAACATCGGCGTGCTGCGTGCCCACTACGGCTGGTCCACCCCCAGCGTGAAGACCGCGCTGGGCCACGCGCCGGCACCGGCCATGGCCCACGACGAGCACGCCGATCACCATGGCCATGGCGCCATGAACATGACCATGGCACCGCCGCTGGATCCGGCCACCTTCGACCGGGTGCTGGCCAGCGCCCGCGCCGCTGGCATCGACGCCGGCAAGCTGGAGATCCGTCCGGCGCGCAGCGCCGACAAGGCCTGGACGGTCAACGAGATCGACCGCCGCTGGCCGACCCAGGTGGATGCCGTCTCCATCGACCCGACCAGCCTGAAGGTGGTGGACCAGGTGCACTTCACCCAGTACTCGCTGCCGGCCAAGCTGACTCGCTGGGGCATTGATGCCCACATGGGCGTGCTGTTCGGTCTGGCCAACCAGTTGGTGCTGGCGGTTATCGCCCTCGGCCTGCTGGTGATGACCCTCTGGGGCTATTTGCTCTGGTGGCGCCGCCGTCCCAGCCGCGATCTGGCGCAACCCGGCCTGATCGCCCTATGGCGCCAGCTGTCGCCGCTGCCGCGCCTGCTGGTGCCGGCGACAGCCGTGCTGCTCGGCCTGTGCCTGCCGGTGCTGGGTGGCAGCCTGCTGCTGTTCCTGCTGCTGGACACCCTGCTCGGCCTGCGCGGCCCGGCCCTGCGCACGGAGGCCGGCTCGGCCTGAGGTGGTGATGGGTTAGCTGTTGGGCTTCGCTGCGCTCAGCCCAACCTACGGGGAGTCCTACGGCGTACACACCATTCCGCCCGCGCCAGATCGCCCCCTCTCCCCCTGGGAGAGGGCTGGGGGTGAGGGCCCGCCCTACCTTCAACCCCGTAGCATGGCAAACCGGTGGACCAGGCTAGACCGCACGCGCCAGACTGCCCCCTCTCCCCCTGGGAGAGGGCTGGGGTGAGGGCGCCCCCAGCGCTACTCACCACCCGAACACCCCCTGCCCAGACCATCCATCGGCCCGCCTCGCTCCAGGCTGGCGCATGCCATCCCTGCGCTTATAGTTATCGCAATCCCCATCATTCAAGGAGCTGCCCATGCCCCGCCTGCTGCACGTAATAGGTTCGCCCCGCCAGGATCGTTCCGCTTCGCTGGAAGTCGCCAACGCCTTTATCCAGGCCTGGCAGGAAAAGCATCCGGACGCCCAGGTGGATACCCTCGACGCCTGGCATTGCGACCTGCCGGAATTCGACGGCCCCATCCTCGACGCCAAATACGCCGGCATCCAGGGCGAGTCTTTGAGCACCGAGCAGGCGCGCGCCTGGACGGTCGCCAAGGCGCTGGCGCAACGCTTCAAGGCCGCCGACCTGCTGGTGTTCGGCGTGCCCTGCTGGAATTTCGGCATCCCCTACAAGCTCAAGCAGCTGTTCGACGTGGTCAGCCAGAAGGACCTGCTGTTCACCTTCGATGATCGCGGCCTCAATGGCCTGCTCGGTGGGCGCCAGGCGCTGGTGATCGCCGCCCGCGGTGCGGCCCTGGACCGCCAGGAGCACCAGGAGTCCTATCTGCGCACCTGGTGCGAGATGGTCGGCATCGACCGGATGCACACCGTGGTGGTGGAAAAGACCCTGTTCGGCCCCGAGGTCGACCAGGCTTCGCGGGACCAGGCCAAACAAGACGCCGTGGCCTTGGCGGGCAAGCTCTGATGCCTGCTCGGTAGGGGCTACCCTCACCCCAACCCTCTCCCGAGGGGAGAGGGGGCGATACGGCGCAGGCGACGTCTTCGTCGCTTGGACTGAGCGCAGCCAAGCCCAACATCGATGCCGAGCCTCTCACCCCAGCCCTCTCCCCGAGCCCCACAGGTGCGAGAGGCCCGGTAGGTTGGGCCGAGCCCAGCGAAGCCCAACATCCCCCACCCAACCCCTCATCGATGCCGGGTGGTCGAACTGAGCTTGTACCTGCCCCCTGGGTGCAGCAGTCGCACGTAGCTGACCAGGTGCTCGCCCGACCAGGTACGGCGGATCATCGACAGGCAGGCAGCGCCTCGACGCTATGCTCCACGTCGCTGATCGGGCAGTTGGCCACCAGCACCTCGTTGGGTGTCTGGCGACTGAAATCGCTTTCCAGGTAATGCGGCACCCAGTGTGGATTGACGTAGCGGTCTTCGAGCGGGATGGGCACGCCATCCTCGCGGTGCACCAGGATGCTGTGAAAGACCTGGCTGCCGATCCGCAGGCCCAGGCGCAGGGCCACCTCGTCATCGGCGGCGATGGCCTCGCTGCGCAAGACGTCATTGGAGTACTGGTGCCCGCGGGCACGCACCTCGGCAGCGATGTTCATCACCTCGTGCAGCGAGGATTCGGCCTTGCGCTCGATGACGAAGGTGCCGAGTCCCGCCTGGCGCATCAGGTAGCCCTGCTGCACCAGGCGGGTGATGGCCTTGTTGGCGGTCATGCGGCTGACGGCGAAGTCCCGCGCCAGCTGTTCCTCGGTGGGGATCTGGTGATGCACCGGGTAGACGCCCCCTGGATGCGTTCGAGCAGGAAGTCCTCGATCACCTTGTAGCGGGGAGGTGTCGTGTTGCTCACGCGAACTCCGGGCCGGAAAAAGGAAGCGGATGATAACGCGCGGTCCGGCCCTCCGGCTGCCGGACCGCGCCGCCTTCAGAGGCTGGGCAGCAGGCGCGCCATGACCAGCTCGTTCAGGCAGCCGCTGGCCAGCAGTGCGCTGGCCGCTTCTATGTCCGGGGCGAAGAAGCGATCTTCCTGGTAGTAGGGCACCTGGTCGCGCAGCAGGCGGCGCGCCCTTTCCAGCCGCTCCGAACTCTTCAGGCCATGACGGAAGTCCAGGCCCTGGCAGGCGCCCAGCCACTCGATGGCGAGGATGCCACGCACGTTCTCGGCCATGGCCCACAGCCGCTTGCCGGCATTGGGCGCCATGGACACGTGGTCTTCCTGGTTGGCCGAGGTGGGCAGGCTATCGACACTGGCCGGATGGGCCAGGGCCTTGTTGTCGCTGGCCAGGGCCGCGGCGGTGACCTGGGCGATCATGAAGCCGGAGTTGACCCCGCCGTTCTCCACCAGGAAGGGCGGCAGCTGGGACATGTGCCTGTCCATCATCAGCGAGATGCGCCGCTCCGACAGGGCGCCGATCTCGGCCAGCGCCAGGGCCAGGTTGTCGGCGGCCATGGCCACCGGCTCGGCGTGGAAGTTGCCGCCGGAGATGACGTCGCCCTCCTCGGCGAACACGAGGGGATTATCGGACACGGCGTTGGCCTCCACCTCCAGCACCTCGGCCGCCTGGCGCAACTGGGTCAGGCAGGCGCCCATCACCTGGGGCTGGCAACGCAACGAATAGGGGTCCTGGACCTTGTCGCAGTTGGCGTGGGAGCGGGACACCTCGCTACTGGCGGTGAGCAGCTCGCGATAGGCCGCGGCCACGTCGATCTGGCCGCGCTGGCCCCGTGCATCATGGATGCGCGCATCGAAGGGCGCCCGGGAACCGAGCATGGCCTCGACGCTGAGCCCGCCGCAGACCGTGGCCGCGGCGAACAGGTCTTCACCTTCGAACAGCCCGCGCAAGGCATAGGCGGTGGACACCTGGGTGCCATTGAGCAGTGCCAGACCCTCCTTGGCCGCCAGGGTCAGGGGCTCAAGGCCCGCCACCGCCAATGCCTCGCGGGCCGGCAGCCACTGGCCCTGATGGCGCGCCTTGCTCTCGCCGATCAGCACCAGCGACAGGTGCGCCAGCGGCGCCAGGTCACCCGAGGCACCCACGGAGCCCTTGAGCGGAATGTGCGGATAGACCTCGGCATTGATCAGGGCGATCAGGGCGTCGATGACCTGGCGGCGAATGGCGGAGAAACCTCGGGCCAGGCTGTTGACCTTGAGCAGCATGATCAGCCGCACCAGGTCATCGTCCAGCGCCTCGCCCACGCCAGCGGCATGGGAGAGGACCAGGGAGCGTTGCAACTTCTCCAGATCCGCCGGTGCGATCCGCGTCGAGGCCAGCAGGCCGAAACCGGTGTTGATGCCATAGGCGGTCCGGCCCTCGGCCAGGATGTTCTCCACGCAGGCGACGCTGGCATCGATGGCGGGAAAGGCCGTCGGATCCAGCTCGAGGCGCAGTGGCCGTTGGTAGGCCTGGCGCAGCTGGGCCAGGTCGAGGGTGCCGGGTTTCAGGATCAGGGTGTTCATCGATCAGACTCCTTTGCCGATCATGGGCAGATTCAGGCCCGGCTCTCGGGCGTACTCGATGGCGATGTCGTAGCTGGCATCGGTGTGAGGCATCACCCCGCTGGCCGGATCGTTGTGCAGCACCCGGGCGACGCGCGGCAGCTTGAGTTCGTCGGCCACCGTCTGCCCATAGTCGGACTCGATCTCGACGCTGGTGACACCCTCGTCGATCAATGCCTGCAACCGTGGTTGGCTGACGGCGAGCAACTCCGCCTCGCTGGCTGCTCGGATAGCGCGCACCGTGCCGGGGATGTCCCCTCCGGCGCGGGCGATCTCGGCATAGCTCAGGCCTTCCGGGCGCTGCTCGAATGCCCCAGCGCGCTGGCCGGCATGGACCAGATGGGTATGGCAATCCATCAGACAGGGGGTCAGCACCCCGCCCTCTCCTACCAGCTTGCTGTCTGCGGCCTGCTCGGCGCGAAAGTCGGCTTCCGGCCAGAGACCGACGACAGACCCCTCCTCGACCCGCACCGCCCTGGGCGTGGGCCAGGTCCGCAGGCCATCGAACAGGGGGACGTTGCGCCAGAGCTGAGACGCTGCACTTACCACGGGCATGACAGGCTTCCTCGTTAATGTATATACATTTAACGAGGAAAACCTTTCAGGTCAAGCCAGGCGTGGCCGAATGGCGTAATAAAGGGGATCTATTTTCGGAAAAGTATATACATTAGCGACAGCCCCTCGAATCCAGGCAAAGGCAGCGCGACCACGACTGCAACGTTGGTCGCGCCCCCCCTGATCATCGCCAGGGCTAGAGCACCAGTTCGTCCAGATCCAGCGCGGCGATGTCGGACAGGCAAAGATCGGCAACCGGTGCCAGGGTTTCGCGCCGACCGGTGCCGCTGAGTACCCCGATCCGCAATCCCGCACCGCCGGCGGTGGCCATGGCCATGTCGTGCAGGTTGTCGCCCACCACGGCGATAGCCGCGGGGGAAATGTCGAGTGCCTTGGCGAAGCCCAGCAGCATGCCTGCTTCGGGTTTCCAGCCATAGCCGCTGTCGTAACCGGCGACGTAGCTGACCAGCTCTTCCAGTTCAAAGTTACGCAGCATGAGCCGGATGGCTGCTTCGCTGTCGCTGCTGGCAATGCCGATGGCCAGGCCCCGCGCGGCGAGTCGCTCGAAGAACACGCGCAGGTCGGTGACCGGCACCGCCTCGCTGGCGACCCCCTGGAACAGGGTATCCAGTGCCTGGGTCAGGGCCTCCAGCTCGAAGGGACTGCCGGCAGCGATCCAGGCTTCGGCAATTTCCCGGGTATTGCCGGCCGCGAAGAGGCTATCGGCCTGGGTGAGTCCGCTGGCGGCGTCCATCCCACCCAGTTCCAGCAAGAGCTGCGCGAGGTCGGTATCGCCGGCGGCGGCCAAGGCTGCCGCACGGCGATTGGTCGGCCCCCAGGACTGGTGGTAGTCGATCAAGGTGCCGTCTTTGTCGAACAGGATGGCTCTGATAGGCGTAGTGATTTTCATCGGATAAGTTTCACGTCCTTGGCGCCGGCGAGCAGCAGGATCAGTCTGACGATCAGCAGGCAAGCGCCCACCGTGGCCATGATGCACACGGAGAAGGCCGCCGCCTGGTTCATGGCGCCCCGGTCGGAGAGTTGCAGTACCGCGACCGAGGCGATCTGGGTGGATGGCGTGATCAGGAAGATCAGCGCCGAAAGCGAGACCATGGCGCGCATGAAATAGAACACCCAGACCCCGAGCAGCGTTGGCCAGAGGATTGGCAAGGTGACCTTGCGCAGGGTGCGCAACACTCCGGCGCCGAGCATCCGCGAAGCCTCGTCGTAGCTCCTGCCCACCTGGGTGAGGCTGGTGTTGGTGATGAGGAACGCCTGGCTGTGGTTGTAGTAGACGTTGAGGATCACCATCGACAGCAAGGTGCCGTAGAGCATGTGCAGCGGATTGACCGGGTCGTTGAGCATCAGCACGTAGCCCAGGCCCAGCACCATGCCCGGTACGGCCGAGGGCAGGATGGCCAGCAGCGACAGCAGTGGCGTAGTCGGCCCTGGGAACTTGGTGACCACGATGGCCCCCAGCCCGGCCGTGAGTACGCCGACGGTCGCCGTCAGGGTCGCGATCAGGATGCTGTTCCACAGCGGGGTGATGCCACCAGCGAAATCGAAGGCGTAGTGCTTGAAGGTCGGCGTCAGGTTATAGGGCCAGAGGGTGACGAAGCTGGTCACCACCACGATGCCGACGATGCTCAGCATGATGGCCGCGAAACCATACAGATAGAGGCCGAAACCCAGGTCACGGGCACGATCCGGGCGCGGCTCCAGCGGTCTCGATTGTGGCGCGATCAGCGAGGTCTGCCGCCGGGTGATGCGCTTCTCGAGGACCTTGGCAATCATCGCCGGGATCAGCAGCACGACGCCGATCACCGCCCCCAGGGCGAACTGCGCCTGGCCGATCACCTGGTTGTACATCTCGGTGGCCAGCACGTTGAAGTCGCCGCCGATCAGCATGGCGTTGCCGAAATCGGTGAGCACCAGGGTGAAGCAGACGAAGCAGGCCGCGGCGAGGCCGTAGAGCGTCGGTGGCAGGGTGACGGTACGAAAGGTCCGCCAATGACTGGCCCCCATCACCCGGGCGCTTTCGTAGGGCCGCGCATCGGCGATGGCCAAGGCTGCCGAGAGGATCAGGAAGGCGTAGGGAAAGGCGTAGAAGAGGTTGGCGATGACGATGCCGTGGAAACCATAGATGTTGATATCCAGGCTCAGGTAGCGGTTGACGGCGCCATTGCGACCGAACAGCAGGATCAGCCCCTGGCCCTGCACCAGCGACGGGGCGAACAGCGGCATCAGGGCGACCAGGCGCAAGAAGCCCTTCCCCTTGACCAGGGTGCGCTGCAGGCCATAGGCGTAGCCATAGGCCAGGACGATCACCAGCACGGTGGTGAGCCCGGCCATGCCGACGCTGTTGCCGATCAGCCCCCAGAAACGGGCGCTGGCGAAGGCGTGGGTGAAGTTGGCCAGCCCCGTTCCGCTGGGCGTTTCGGTACTGCGGATCAGGATGGTGGTGATCGGCATCACCAGGAACAGCAGCAGGCCGGCCAGGACCACTCCGGTCAGCGACCAGCGCACCAGCCGGTCCTCGCCGCTGCGCTTGGGTGGCAGCCGGAGCGCATGGACGCGCTCGGGGATCTCGACGCTGCTCATGACAGCCTCCGCAGCGCCAGCATCGGCAGGTGCATGGAGATGGGATCGTCCAGGCGTACCGGCGCCCGGCGGCCATGGAGCTCGGCCACCACGGGGGAGCCGCCGGTGGCCGGCTGCATGGTCACCCGGGTGAGATTGCCCAGGTAGGAGATGTCGACGACCCGGCCGGCCACGACGTTTTCCCCGATGCGCCCGGCGGCGCCCAGTTCCACATGCTCGGGCCTGAGACAGACCTTCGAAGGTCCCTTGCCAGCGATGTCACGCAACCGCAGTGGCGTTTGACCCAACCAGCTACAGCCCATCTCATCGGTCTCTACGTCGAGGAAGTTCATCCGCCCGATGAACTGGGCAACGAAGGGCGTCTTGGGTCGCTCATAGAGTTCGTCCGGCGTCCCGGCCTGCTCGATCCGCCCGTCGCGCATCAGTACCACCAGGTCGGCCATGGCCAGGGCTTCTTCCTGGTCGTGGGTCACCATGATGGTGGTGATGCCGAGCTTTTCCTGAACGGCCTTGATCTCGCTACGCAACTCCTCGCGCACCTTGGCATCCAGCGCCGACAGGGGTTCGTCGAGCAGGAGCAGCGAAGGCCGAGGGGCGATCGCCCGCGCCAGGGCGATACGCTGCTGCTGACCACCCGAGAGCTGGTGCGGCAGCTTATTGGCATGGGCGTCCAGATGAACCATCTTGAGCATGGCCGCGACCCGCTCGGCCATTGTCGCCTTCTTCCAGTTCCGGCATTCGAGCCCGTAGGCGACGTTTTGCGCCGCCGTCAGGGTCGGAAACAGCGAATACGATTGGAAGACGATGCCGAAGTTGCGCTCCTTGGCGGTGGTGCTCAGCACGTCCTTGCCATCCACCTCGATACGCCCTTCGCTGGCCTCGTCGAGACCGGCGATGATCCGTAGCAAGGTGGTCTTGCCACAGCCCGACGGACCGAGAAAACAGACGAACTTGCCCGAGGGGATTTCCAGGGAGACGTTATCCAGAGCTGTCACGCTATCGAAGCGCTTGGTCACACCGCTGATAATCAGTTTCATGCTGCCTCCTGAAGCCTTTGCTTACCGCTCGTACTTCTTCTGCCAAGTCGAGATGATGTCGGTACGCTCGGCTCCCGCCTTGGCGAAATCCACCGGATAGAGCACCTTGGAAACGTCGGCCGGCAGCCCTGCAGCTTGGAAGTTCTTCGGCATCTCGCCACCTGGAATGGTCACGATGGCCTTCCACTTGTAGTAGGCGTTGGCGGCGGCGGGACTGACGGTCCAGTCCAGGAAGCGTTTGGCAGCGTCCTGGTGCTTGGATGCCGCGACCAGACCATTGGCTTCCAGCTCGTTACCCGCGCCTTCGGCCGGAATCACCATGGTGATCGGATAGCCTTCGGCGATGTTCTTGATGGCGCGCAGGTCGAAGGAGACGCCGACGGTGTATTCGCCGGACGAGGCCACGTTGCAGGGGCGCGAACCGGACTTGATGTACTGGGCGACGTTCTTGTCCAGCGCGTCGAGGAAGCTCCAACCCTTTTCCGGGCCCATCATCTGCAGCAGCGAGGCGATCTGCACGTAGCCGGTCCCCGAACTGGCCGGGTTGGGCATCACCACCTCGCCCTTGAACGCAGGCGCGGTCAGGTCCTTCCAGGAGGTGGGCATGGGCAGCCCCTTCTGCTTGAGGCGCTCATTGTTGACGCAGAAGGCGGCCATGTAGCCGGTCACGGCGAACCACTTGCCCTGGGGGTCACGGAATTGCTTCGGTATCGCCTCGATGCCCTTGGGCTGGTAGGGCTCGAGCGTGGCGGCTATGCGCGGATCCACCATGGAGGACGCGGCCATGCCCCAGATCACGTCATGCCGCGGATTGGCCTGCTCGGAGAGGACGCGAGCAACCAGATCACCCGTGGACAGCCGGAGCATCTGGATGTCCAGATCCGGCAATGCCTTTTTCGCTTCTGCCAGGAAGGCGGCTGCCTCATCCTCCTCGTAGGCGGTGTACACCGTGAGGGTTTCGGCCAGCGCAGAGCCGGCGAACGCCATCAAGGCCAGGGACAGGGTGGTACGACGCAAGATTCCGAAGCAACGCATGGTATTTCTCCCGATTGAAATGGCTGGCAGGGCAAATAGAGCAACCACAGGAAGAATGTATCTTTTCTAATATTTGTGACGTTTAGAATGTTGTTTTTAAGAAATTTTGACCGATCATGACTAGTCATTTTTGATCAATTGTCGTTTATAGATAAAAACCCCTGTCTTTACCTTCAGGAGCGACAGGAACGATCACTGTCATCCCAACACTGCTACGCTCCAGCCCCACGTCGCTGGATCACACCGCCGCTTTCTTGAGGTCGATCATGAGTTCGCCATCCCTTCTCTCTCCTTCCCTCTCCGAGCCGCCCGAGCTGGGCAAGAAAGGTCGGCGTCAACAGGCGTTACTGGAGCTTCTCGAAACGACCGGCTATGTATCCGTCGAACAGATCGCGGAACGCTTCCAGATCACCACCCAGACCGCCCGGCGCGACATCGCCGATCTCTCCGCCCTAGGTCGCGTGACCCGGCATCACGGCGGGGTGGCCTTGGCGATGGGTATCGATGTCGTCACCTATCGGCAACGGCGGATCGAGCGGGTGGACGCCAAGCGCAGGATCGCGCAGGAGGTGGTGGCCCTGGTTCCGGACGGGGCCTCGGTGTACCTCGATTGCGGCACGACCTGCGAGGCCATTGCCGACGCACTGGTGCAGCGCTCGGCGCTAAAGGTGGTGACCTGCAACCTGAGGGCCGCCTCGTTGCTGGGAGAACGCACGGATTTCACCATTGCAGTGCCGGGAGGCTTCGTGCGTAACGCCGATGGCAGCGTATTCGGCGAGGGCGCGGCAGACTTCCTAAGGAGCTTTCGCTTCGACCTGGCGATCATCTCGGTCAGTGGTATCGAAATGGATGGCCGCATGGCCGACGACGATCATCAGGAAGTGGCCCTGGCGCGGACCGCCATCGCCCTGTCGCGGACGGTGCTGCTGGCGGTCGACAGCTTCAAGTTCGGCCGTAGCGGCCTGGTGGAGCTGGGCAATCTGCGGGATGTGTCGTTGCTGGTCAGCGAGACTGCGCCACCCGCCGAACTGATACCGATCATCACCGAGGGCAAGGTACAGGTCCAGGTCTGCCGCTGAGACGCCAGGCCACGCCGGACAGCGGGCGCTACAGCGGGATCACCGTCACCTCCACCACCGGGTCGTGGTCACCGCCGCCGAGGATCACCCCGCGCAGCGGCGAGACGTCGGTGAAGTCGCGGCCCCAGGCCAGGGTGATGTGTTCGAGATCCGGCAGGACGTCGTTGGTGGGGTCGAAGTCGACCCAGCCCAGCAGCGGACAATGCACGCTGACCCAGGCGTGGGAGGCGTCGGCGCCGATCAACCGCGGCTTGCCGGGTGGCGGGCGGGTCAGCAGATAGCCGCTGACGTAACGCGCCACCAGCCCCAGGCCGCGCAGGCAGGCCAGCATCAGATGGGCGAAGTCCTGGCAGACGCCATGACGATGCGCCAGCACCTCGCGCAGCGGCGTCGCCACCTGGGTGGCGGTGGCGTCGAAGCGGAATTCGCGGTTGATCTTTTCCATCAGCGCCCGGCACCCCAGCAGCAACGGCCGGTCCGCTGGAAAGCAGTCCTCGGCGAAACGGGCGAAGATGCCATCCAGGGGCACCGCCGGCGATTCGAAGCGGAAGTGATGGACGTCCAGCGGCACGCGGGCGGCGGGATAGCGCAGGCCGTCACGCACCCGCTCCCAGGGCGGTGAATCCGCCAACCTGAGACCGGCGCGGGAGTCCACTTCCACCTCCAGTTCGGTGCCGACATAGAGTTCGTCGTGAGGCCGCTCGAAGGACAGCCGTGTCAGCGGATTGCCGAAGGCATCCCAGCCGTCCTGCCGTTGCGTCGGCTGGGGCAGGATCGCCAGTTGCCGGGACAGGCAGCGTTGCCAGGCGCAGTCACGCGGCAACAGGTGCAGCAATTGCTGGGAGAGCGACACCGGCGCTTCGTAGCGATAGTGGGTGTCGTGCTGGATGCGATAGCGGACCTGATCCATCACATGGATACCGTCCGCTGGCTGACGGCGTCGACATGGGCGAAGCAGCGATAGATGACCCGTTCGGACAGCTGGCTGCTGGCCTCGGCGATGTGCCGCAACAGGCGCGCCAGCCCTTCCTGCACCTCGACCCGGCCAGCGTCGCCGAACAGGGTGTTCTCCAGGGTGCCGAGGTCGAAGCGACGCAGGCGGTCGTAGGCATCGTGCAACGCCGGATCGCGTGGCAGGCCGTAGTAGCGCTCCAGGTGCTCCACGGCGTTGATCAGCGCATGCAGCTGGAAGCGGATCGAATAGGGGTTGTGCTCGTGCAGCATCAGCAGGTCCAGCACCGGGATCAATTGGGGCGCCGCCTGGTAGCGCGAACGATAGGTGATGATACTGTTGCCCAGTTCCAGCAGCCATTCCAGGCCGGCCGCGTCCCAGGTGGCGCCGCCTTCGAGAAAGTGCGCCAGGCTGCCCGCCAGGAACTGCACCCGCTCGATGCGCCGGCCGATCATCAGGAAGCGCCAGCTTTCATCGTGGGTCATGTCGTCGAAGGTGAAGCCGGCCACGGCGGCCAGCGCCATCACCAGGCGGTTGAGACACTGCAGCGCCTCGCCCGGCTCGCTACCCACCTGGCCCAGGCCATGGGCCTCGCGCTCCACCTCGCGGATGGCACGCCAGTTCTCCGGCGACAGCCGCCCGCGGACCTGGGCCGCGGCCCAGTGCAGGCGCTGCAGATTGGCGCCCAGGCCGCTGGGAAAGTCGCCCGGCCCCAGGGCGGCGTGGAGTTGCGCCGCCAGCTTGCCGCCCGCCGGCAGCAACTCCAGCGCAGTCGCCAGATCGATGGCCGATTGCACCGCAGGCCCGCCGTCATCGGCGTCCAGGTAGCGACTCAGGACGATCCGCAGCAGCCGCGCGGCATCTTCGCAACGCTCGCTGTAGCGGCCGTACCAGAACAGATTCTCGGCCGTGCGCGAGGGCAGGAAGGGATCCTTGCGCACCAGGTCGCGGACTCCCAGCACCCGCGCTCCGGGGACCTCGGCGGCGCCGCGACTGCCGCCCAGCACCCAGGTGTCCTTGCTCGACCCGCCGCGCTGCATGGACACCACGGCGGCGCCTTCGTGGGCGACGCGGGTCAGGCCGCCGGGCATTACCCAGTAGCCGTCTTCGCTGGCCACCGCATAGACGCGCATGCCGATGGCCCGCGACTGCAGGCTGCCGCCCTGCCAGACCGGCGCCTGGGACAGCTGGATACGCTCCTGGGCCACGTAGGCATGGGGCGTGGCCAGGATACTCGCACGCAACTCGGCCAGCCCCTGGGTATCCAGCGCCTTGCCGAACAGCGGCTCGAACCCCTGGGCCGGATAGGCCGGCTTGATCACCAGTTCCGCCAGCCGCGCCAGGGCCGCTTCCCGGACCGGCGTCTCGCCGCACCACCAGGTGGCGACGGAAGGCAGCGCCAGGGTCTCGCCCAGCAGCGCCTGGCAGACTCCCGGCAGAAAGCCCAGCAGACCGGGCGACTCCAGCAGCCCACTGCCCAGGGCATTGGCCATGATGACGTTGCCCCGGCGCACCGCTTCCAGCAGGCCGGGCACGCCCAGCGCCGAATCGGTGCGCAATTCCAGCGGATCGCAGAAGTCGTCGTCCAGCCGGCGGAAGACCGCATGGACGCGCCGCAACCCGCTCAGGGTCTTCAGATAGAGGCAGGCATCGCGCACCGTGAGATCCTGGCCTTCCACCAGCGGAAAGCCCAGTTGGCGCGCCTGGTAGAGGTGCTCGAAATAGGTCTCGTTGTAGCGTCCCGGCGTCAACAGGACCGCCAGCGGCGCCTCGTCGCCGGTGTCCAGGCCGGTGCTCAGGGTGCGCTGCAGGGCCTGGAAATAGCCATTGAGCGGCTGCACCTGCAGATCGCGATGCAACTCGGGGAAGGCCCGCGCCACGATGTGGCGGTTCTCCAGGGCGTAGCCGGCGCCGGACGGCGCCTGGGTACGATCCGCCAGCACCCACCAGCGGCCATCGGGTGCCCGCGCCAGATCTACTGCATAGACGTGCAGCCAGGTATCGCCCGGCGGGCGCAGCCCCTGGCAGGCCCAGAGGAAGTTGTTGTGACCGAACACCAGCTCCGGCGGCAGCAGCCGCTCGTGCAGCAGGCGCTGTTCGCCATAGAGATCGCCCAGCACCCGGTTCAGCAGCCGCGCCCGCTGCGCCACACCGGCCGCCAGAGGCGCCCATTCCTCCGCCGAGATCAGTTGCGGCAGGAGATCCAGCGCCCAGGGTCGGTCACTGCCCTTGGGATCGGCGTAGACGTTGTAGGTGACACCGTTTTCCTGGATCTGCCGGGCGATCAGCGCCTGGCGCTGGTCCAGCTGCGCCGGTTTCAGACCGGCCAGGTGCCCATAGAAGCGCCGCCAGGTCGGCCGCACGCCACCCCGGGGACTCCAGAGTTCGTGGAAGCTGCCAGTCATGTCGTTGGCATTGTGGGAAGCGGTCGGGGGCATGGTCGCAGGACGGCTGACAGGGTACGCAAGCGGGTTCGAAGGGGTCGAGTCGACAGGCGCGCCAGGGCGTACCAGCCGGTCTCGATCGGTAACCTAGGGTAGTGATGTGCGTCGGGATGCGCCACCGCTAACGCTGGCCGCCGCTGCCAGCGGAACGCGGTCCCGGTGCGGGGATCGATGCCAGAGCCCTTGCCGGCGATGCCAGGCGACGAACAACCCGGAACTCCAGGGTCCGGCCACTCTACTAATCGCTAGCAAGACGCCAGCGCTCCGCCGGCGTCCGACGCGGCCGCTCTCGCCAGGTATTAGCCCCATGCGCAATTTTCTCGGAAGCTACAGTTCGAATCGTCAGCAACGCAATGCCCTGCGCGCCCTGCCCGTCCAGCGCAAGGTCGCCAACTGCACCTGCGGCCAGGCCATCTTCTTTCCCAACAGCGAATGCCTGGCCTGTGGCAATGCCCTGGGCTACGCCCCGGACCAGGGTACGCCAACGGCGCTGCTGCCGGGCGAAGACGGCCTCTGGCAGATGCCCGAGACGACCAGCGGGCTCTATCGCCGCTGCGCCAACCTGGATACCCCGGCCGCCTGCAACTGGCTGGTACCGGCCGCTTCGGGCAACGACTTCTGCGTGGCCTGCCAGCTCAATCACACCATCCCGGACCTGTCCTTCGAGGGCAATGGCGAGCGTTGGCGCAAGCTGGAGCTGGCCAAGCGGCAACTGGTCGCCCAGTTGCTGGGGCTGGGGCTGCAGGTGATCCCCCAGACCGTGGATGCCGAGCGCGGACTCGCCTTCGACTTCCTCGCCCCCGATGCCACCGGTACTCCCACTACCGGCCACGCCAATGGCCTCATCACCCTGAACATCCTCGAAGCGGACGATGCCCACCGGGAAAAGGTCCGCGCCGACATGCACGAACCCTATCGCACCCTGCTCGGCCATTTCCGCCACGAAGTGGGTCATTACTACTTTGATCGCCTGGTCGCCGGCACCGACTGGGAGGAGCCCTTCCGCGCCCTGTTCGGCGACGAACGCGCCGACTATGGCGAGGCCCTGCAGCGGCACTACGAACAGGGCGCGCCAGCGGGCTGGGAAAGCCAGTACGTCAGCGCCTACGCCACCATGCACCCCTGGGAAGACTGGGCGGAAACCTGGGCGCACTACCTGCACATGATGGACACCCTGGCCACCGCCGCCAGCCTGGGCATGAACGCTGGTAGCCTGCAGCTGGATTTCCAGCCGTTCACCCGCGAGGCGCTGTACGAGGCCGAAGACCGCAGCGACGACGAATTCCTCGGCTTCGCCAATGCCTGGATCGAGCTGGCGGCCATGCTCAACGAGTTGTCTCGCAGCATGGGCCAGCCGGACTTCTATCCCTTCGCCCTGCCCGCCCCGGTGATCGCCAAGCTGCATTTCATCCACAAGGTCATCCACTCGGCTCAGCCCAGCGTGCTGGAACAGGCCCTGGGTGCGGACGAGACCACGGCGGGCGCGAGCCTGGGCGCGACCGTCTGACCCTCGTCCTGCTCAGCCGAGCAGGACGAGGCCCCAGACCACGGCGATGATGATCATGGCCACGAACTGCGCAGCGCTGCCAAGATCCTTGGCGTTCTTCGACAGTTCGTGCCAGTCCAGGGAAATCCGATCCACCACCGCCTCGATGGCGGCGTTGAACAGCTCCACCACCAGCGACAGCAGACACACCGCCACCAGCAGCGCCCGCTCGCCGCGACTGACGTCCAGCCAGAAGGCCAGCGGCACCAGCACCAGGTTGAGCATCACCAGCGAACGAAAGGCCGCTTCCTGGCGAAAGGCCGTGCGCAGGCCGGCCAGGGAATAGCCCGTGGCATTGATGACCCGGCGCAGACCGGTCTTGCCTTTGTAGGGAGAAATCACCGAAAGCTCCATCCAGCAGGGGCGAACCGCCGATCCGGGCGGACGGCAGCTGCAAGAAAGTGAAAGTCGACGGTCGCGCCCGGTTCAGGCACCGACAGCGCCTGGGTCAACTGGAGGTACTCTCCAACTGCTGCAGCAGCAGCGCCGCCTGGGTGCGGGTACGAACACCGAGCTTGCGGAAGATGGCCGTGGCATGGGCCTTGACCGTGGCCTCGGAGACATTGAGCTCGAAGGCGATCTGCTTGTTGAGCAAGCCTTCGCAGAGCATGGTGAGCACCCGGAACTGCTGAGGCGTGAGACTGGCGAGTCCGGCGCTGGCGGCCTTGGCTTCCTCGCTCAGGGCGGCAGCACCCTCTACCTGCGGTGGCCACCAGGTATCGCCATCCAGCACCTGGCTGACCGCCCGCTGCAGGGTGCTCAGATCGCTGGACTTGGGAATGAAGCCACTGGCGCCGAATTCGCGGGCACGTTGCACCACGGCCGGTTCTTCCTGGGCCGAGATCATCACCACCGGCACCTGGGGATACTGGCCACGCAAGAGGACCAGCCCGGAAAAGCCATAGGCACCGGGCATGTTCAGGTCGAGCAGGACCAGATCCCAGTCGGTACGCTCGGCCAGGCAGGCCTGGAGTTCGGCGATGTCGGCCACCTCGGTGAGCCGCGCCTGGGCGCCCAGGCCCAGGGTCAGGGCCTGCTGCAGCGCGCTGCGAAACAGCGGATGATCGTCGGCGATCAGTATCTGGTAGGCAGCCGCCATGGTGTAGCTTTCCTTATTGTCGTGAGAGCCTGCTCGAAGCCTGCTGCGCGTCGATCAAACCGCGTCGAGAAGTCCTTTGGCAGGCTCTTTGACCTCTCGTGAACTCCAGCGCGAGCCCGGCTCGCGTCCCCAGGTCTTTTCGCGGCGCTTGGCGCTCGCTCGCCAGCCTTTGCACAGGCTCTGACGCCCATGTCGGCCAGGCACCTGATGCACGGGCTGGGTGCAAGCATGCCGAACGGCGCGGACGGGGGCAAGGCCGGGTGGACGGCGAACGGTAGGCAAGGCCCGATGGTTTGCGGCACAGTTGCCGTTTTGCCCAAGAGACGCCCCATGCCCAGTGCCGCCCTGCGTGCCGATCTGCTCATGCTGCTCACCGCCCTCATCTGGGGCAGCGCCTTCATCGCCCAGACCGGCGGCATGGCGCACATCGGTCCCTTTCTCTACACCGGCCTGAGATTCGCCCTGGGCGCCCTCACCTTGCTGCCGCTCCTGCTGTTCCTGCATCGGCGCGGCAGCCAGCAGCGCCTGACCCGCGACACCTTCAAGGGCGGCCTGCTGATGGGCCTGGTGCTGACCCTGGGCATCAATCTGCAGCAGGTCGGCCTGCTGTTCACCAGCGTGACCAACTCCGGCTTCATCACCGGCCTCTATGTCATCGTGGTGCCACTGCTGGGGCTGCTGCTGGGCCAGCGCAGCCATCTGGGCACCTGGATCGGCGCCAGCCTGGCGGTGGTGGGCATGGGGTTGCTGAGCATCGGCGACAACTTCCAGGTGGCGTCCGGCGATCTGCTGCAACTGGCTGGCGCCCTGGCCTGGGGCGTCCATGTGCTGCTGGTGGGGCACTATTCCAGCCGCCACGACGCCACGATTCTGTCGATCCTGCAATTTCTGGTGTGCACGGTTCTCAGCCTGCTGCTGGCCCTGGTCTTCGAGCCCATCCAGTCAGCCCAGATCGCGCTGGCCCTGCTCGACCTGCTCTATGGCGGGGTGATCGCCGCCGGTATCGGTTACACCTTGCAGGTCTTCGCCCAACGGGGCGCCATCGCCTCCCACGCGGCGGTCATCTTTTCCCTGGAGGCGGTGTTCGCCGCCTTCTTCGGCGCCTGGCTGCTCGGTGAGGCCCTCAGCGGTCGTGGCTACCTGGGCTGCGCGCTGATGTTCGCCGGCATGCTGGCGGCCCAGCTCTGGCCGCGCCAGTCACCGGTCGAGGTCAAGCCGGTCAACTAGCGCGCAGGGCCTTGAGCTGCTGACTGGCGGAGCTGTCGGCCGCCAGGGGCAGGTGGTGCTTGGCATCCAGGTAGCGCTCGCTGAACACATCCAGGTAGGCCTCCAGCAGGCGTCCAGCGGGTGCCTCGCCGGCCAGCTCCAGGCACAGGGCGGCGACCTCGGCGGTGCAAAGATGCTCGCCCCGGGTGGAACGCCGCAGGCGGTAACGCGACAGGGCATTGGGCTGAAAGCTCAGCACCGGCAGGCGGTCCAGATAGGGACTCTTGCGGAACATCTTGCGCGCCTCGGTCCAGGTGGCATCCAGCAGCACGAACAGCGGTCGCTGGCCCGGCGCCAGCGGCAGGGTCTCGACCACCCGCGTAGGGTCGGCGTACTCACCGGGAAACACCAGCAGCGGTTGCCATTCGGGCTGCGCGAGCAGTTCCGGCAGCGCCGGGTCCACTGCCGTGCGACTCCAGCCGAAGGCATGGGTATCGGCCACCACGTCGGCGATCAGCCAACCGGTGTTGCTCGGCTTGAGCGGCTCGACGTCATGCATCAGCAGGCACATGCCGGCACGGGTCTGGCGCAGCGGGCGCAGGTCGCAGAGGCAATGGCTGGGCGCGAGGCGGCAATTCGGGCAGCGCGCCATGCGCGAACCGCGGGCGACGAAAGGCTTGATGCTGCGCGCCAGGCGCTCCTGGCGCAGACGAGCCACGGCATGATGAGGAGTATCGCTGATCGGGGTCATGCCGGGCTCACGGGCAAAAGCGCAGTTTAGCAGAGCGATCGGGATGCCCGCCGTGGCCAGGCAGGTTACCCTGCACAGACGCCTTGCGAACCCCCGCCCGCGACCACGGTCGAAACGGGCTCCTCTACACTGGAGAACACGATGCCTCGTTTTGCTTTGCTCGCCCTGACGCTCGCCCTGCCCTTCACCGCCCAGGCGGCCGAGTCGCTCAAGGACCACGAGCTCAACCAGATGCTGCGCAAGGTCGCTGTCGAGAGCAGCCAAGGCACCCCCCGCGCCATCAACGAAGACATCCTCGACCGCGGCTACACGGTGCAGGGCAAGCAGCTGATCAACAACCTCAGCGTTCGCCCGGCCCACGCCGCACGCATGCGCGAGAATCCGGCCACGGTGCGGGTGCAGCTCGCCGAGAGTGTCTGCCAGAACAACGGCTATCGCCAGCTGCTGGCCCGCGGCGCCACCCTGGTCTATGACTTCACCGAATACCAGACCAACAAGCCCGTCATGGTCGAGCGCTTCCAGGCGGCCGACTGCGGCCTGGGCAAGTAAGCAGGGATCGCGCCATGACCGAAGACAGCGACGACAGCTATCTGGCCCGCCACGTGGAGCCCAGCGCCGCCGATCTCGGGCAGCGCATCGACGAACTGCTGGAGCACGCCCTGCCGGGTGGCAGCCCCAACCTGGGCCTATACCGCGAAATGCTGGTGACGGTGGTGCGCATGGCGCAGACCAATCCGGCGCGCTGGGACGCCAAGATCATGCTGCAGACCCTCAAGGAGCTGGAGCAGGCCTTCCGTACCCTGGAGCGCTTCCGCCGACGGCGCAAGGTCACGGTGTTCGGCTCGGCGCGGACCCGCATCGATCACGGTCTCTATACCCTCGCCCGCGAACTGGGCAGCGCCCTGGCCCGGCGCGACATGATGGTCATCACCGGCGGCGGCGCCGGCATCATGGGCGCAGCCCACGAAGGCGCCGGACCCGACGCCAGCCTGGGTTTCAACATCACCCTGCCCTTCGAACAGCGGGCCAATCCGACCATCGACGGCACGGATCACCTGCTGTCCTTTCACTTCTTCTATGTGCGCAAGCTGTTCTTTCTCAAGGAAGCGGACGCCCTGGTGCTCTGTCCGGGCGGCTTCGGCACCCTGGACGAGACCTTCGAGGTGCTCACCCTCATCCAGACCGGCAAGAGCCCCCTGGTGCCGTTGGTCTTGCTGGATACCCCCGACGGCCATTTCTGGGACGACGCCCTGGCCTATCTCGAGCGCAATCTGCTGGAAGAAGGCTACATCCTGCCTGCCGATCTCAAGCTGGTCCGCCTGGTGCGCTCGCCCGAAGCGGCGGCTGCCGAGATCGAGCACTTCTATGGCAACTACCACTCCACCCGCCGGCGTGACGGCCATTTCCATATCCGCCTCAAGCACGCCGTGACAGCGGCCTGCCTTGAACGCCTGGCAACGGACTTCGGTGATCTCTGCCGCACGCCGGGCTTCACCCTGCTGGCCCCGGGCGAAGGCGAAGCCGACGAAGCGGAATTCGCCCACCTTACACGCCTCACCTTCGACTTCCACGGCCGCCACTATGGCCGCCTGCGCGAACTGGTGGACGAACTCAATCGACCGGAGCATTGGGCATCCACCTAGCTCGGCGCACCGGATCCCACGTTGGGCTTCGACGATAAAGCCGTCTCAGCCCAACCTACGCCGGCTGCTCTCTTAGGTTGGCGCTGAGCGCAGCGAAGCCCAACGTTCCCCGGTACCAGAGCCGAGGTTGTGCTGCAATGTGCTCACCGCACATCTGCGCGACCTGGGTTGATCGCTGCCATCGCGGCCATGGGCCGCTCCTACAGACCCTGATTTGACTGTAGGAGCGGCCCATGGCCGCGATGGATCTGAACTCGATTCGTTTCCTGGCGAGCGCATGGAAAATGGCGCCTTCTTTCCACTCGGCATCACCGCGAAGCGCGCCCTCACCCCAACCCTCTCCCTCAGGGAGAGGGGTTAGCCGTGGCGAGCGTTCATTTTCCGCAATCAGCCGCTCACCGCGGGCGGAAAGCTCGACGCACCGGATCCCACGTTGGGCTGCAATGTGCTCACCGCACATCTGCGCGACCTAGGTTGATCGCGGCCATGGGCCGCTCCTACAGACCCTGATTTGACTGTAGGAGCGGCCCATGGCCGCGATGGCTCTGAACTCGATTCGTTTCCTGGCAAGCGCACGGAAAATGGCGCCTTCTTTCCACTCGGCATCACCGCGAAGCGCACCCTCACCCCAACCCTCTCCCTCAGGGAGAGGGGGTTAGCCGTGGCGAGCGTTCATTTTCCGCAATCAGCCGCTCACCGCGGGCGGAAAGCTCGGCGCACCGGATCCCACGTTGGGCTTCGACGATGGAGCCGTCTTAGCCCAACCTACGCCGGCTGCTCTCGTAGGTTGGGCTGAGCACAGCGAAGCCTAACGCTCCCCGGTACCAGAGCCAGGTTGGGCTGCAATGTGCTCACCGCACATCTGCGCGACCTGGGTTGATCGCGGCCATCGCGGCCATGGGCCGCTCCTACAGACCCTGATTTGACTGTAGGAGCGGCCCATGGCCGCGATGGCTCTGAACTCGATTCGTTTCCTGGCGAGCGCATGGAAAATGGCGCCTTCTTTCCACTCGGCATCACCGCGAAGCGCACCCTCACCCCAACCCTCTCCCTCAGGGAGAGGGGGTTAGCCGTGGCGAGCGTTCATTTTCCGCAATCAGCCGCTCATCGCGGGCGGAATGGACCTGCAGGTTGGCGCTGAACGCAGCGAAGCCCAACAGCACAGGCCACAACCCACTACCGCCGGCTCAGGACCCGATTGATCCCGTCCATGGCATAGCCCCGGTAAGCCAGGAAGCGCCCCTGTTTGGCACGCTCCTTGGCATCGGCTGGAGGCGTGCCGAATTTCCTGCGCCAGACGTCCTCCAGGTGCACCTGCCAGTCCACCTCCGCTTCGCGCAAGGCGGCTTCCACCTGCTCCCGTTTCAGACCACGCTGGCCCAATTCCTCGCGAATGCGCAGGGGGCCATAGCCGGCGCGGGCACGGCTGGCGATGTAGCTCTCCAGATAACGGCTTTCATCGAGCAGGCCATCCTCGGCCAGGCGATCCAGTACCGGACCGAGCAGACTCTCTTCGGCACCGCGCCGGCGCAACTTGCGCGACAGCTCTTCACGGCCGTGCTCACGACGCGCCAGCAAGTCCATGGCGGCAAAGCGGATGGCCGCGGTGGTATCCAGCGGATTACCCAAGGGTGGTTCTCCTTATGCGAAAACCCCCGCACAGGGCGGGGGTCGTCTCGAACACTGGCAGGCGATCAGAAATCGACGTCAGCCCCTTCTTCGGCAACCACTTCGGCCTTCTGGTTGGTCGGCTGGCTCAGCAGCTTCTCGCGGATCGCCTTGTCCACGGCGCCCTTGATCTCGGGATTGTCCTCCAGGAACTTGGCGGCATTGCCCTTGCCCTGGCCGATCTTGCTGCCCTGGTAGCTGTACCAAGCACCCGACTTCTCGATCAGGCCCAGTTGAACGCCCAGATCGATGATCTCGCCGTTCAGGTAGATACCCTTGCCATAGAGAATCTGGAACTCGGCCTGGCGGAACGGCGGTGCCACCTTGTTCTTGACCACCTTGACGCGGGTTTCGCTACCGATCACCTCGTCGCCTTCCTTCACCGCGCCGATCCGGCGGATGTCCAGACGGACCGACGAGTAGAACTTCAGGGCGTTACCGCCGGTGGTGGTCTCGGGGTTGCCGAACATCACGCCGATCTTCATGCGGATCTGGTTGATGAAGATGACCAGGCAGTTGGCGTTCTTGATGTTGCCGGTGATCTTGCGCAGCGCCTGGGACATCAGGCGCGCCTGCAGACCCACGTGCATGTCACCCATCTCGCCTTCGATCTCGGCCTTGGGCACCAGGGCGGCCACCGAGTCGACGATGATGACGTCGACCGCGTTGGAGCGCACCAGCATGTCGGTGATTTCCAGGGCCTGTTCGCCGGTATCCGGCTGGGACACCAGCAGGTCGTCGACATTGACACCCAGCTTGCCGGCGTAGTCAGGGTCCAGCGCATGCTCGGCATCGACGAAGGCACAGGTGGCGCCCTGCTTCTGGGCCTGGGCGATGACCGACAGGGTCAGGGTGGTCTTGCCCGAAGACTCGGGGCCGTAGATCTCGACGATCCGGCCCTTGGGCAGGCCGCCGATGCCGAGGGCGATGTCCAGCCCCAGGGAGCCGGTGGAAATCGCCGGAATGGCCTGACGCTCGTGATCGCCCATGCGCATCACGGTGCCCTTGCCGAATTGCTTTTCGATCTGTCCCAAGGCCGCGGCCAGGGCACGCTTTTTGTTGTCGTCCATTAGATTCCTCTCGGAGAAATGAAGGGCCAGACGGCCGTGGATAACTGTATAAGTGAACAGTATTAAACCATAGTCGCCCTCTGGTTGCTACACCCGAGGGCCTTTTTCCTCGGCCAGCAAGGCCAATAAAACCTGCAACGCGCGGACCTGGGTCTGCTGGCGGACCGCAGCGCGATCTCCGGCAAAAATCTGCCTTTCGGTGCGCAATTTTTCGCCGTCTCGCCAGGCCAACCAGACCGTACCGACCGGCTTGCCGGGCACCGCGCCACCCGGACCGGCGATACCGCTCACCGCTACCGCGAAGCGGGCACCGGCGCGCCGTTGAGCACCCAGCGCCATGGCCATGACCACCTCTTCGCTGACCGCGCCAACCTGTTCGAACAGCGCCTCGGGCACGTCCAGCTGCAGCGTCTTCTGCCGGTTGGAATAGGTGACGAAGCCAGCCTCGAACCAGGCCGAGCTGCCGGCGACACGGGTGATCGCCTCGGCGATGCCACCGCCGGTGCAGGATTCGGCGGTGGTGACCTGGGCACCCGCCGCCTGCAGGGCTTCGCCCAACTGCTGGGCCAGACTGTCGAGGGCATCCATCGAGACCTTCCTTTGTAAAAGAGAACCTAAAAGGTGACCGCGGTAAGCGACCACCTGCAGCGACCACTGGTCGGCCTGCACCTTAGACCGGCTTGCCGGCCCGCGTGAGAAAAGATTTACTGAAACCGGTTTCAGGCACCTACAAAATCCTAACAGCGGTATGCCATGAACGATGTCTTGCTCCCCGGTCCGCGTGCCTTCCGCGCGACCATCGCCGAAGTGGCCGCCACCGCCGGCGTGTCCAAGGCCAGCGTGTCCCGCTACATCAGCGGTGATCGCCGCCTGCTGTCCGACGCCCTCGCCGCCCGCATCGAGGAGGCCGTGGCCGCCCTCGACTTCCAGCCCAACCAGATGGCCCGGGGTCTCAAGCGCGGTCGCAGCCGCCTGATCGGCATGCTGGTGGCCGATCTGCTCAATCCCTACTCCACCGCGGTGATGCACGGCGTTGAAACCGCCTGCCGCCAGCAGGGCTATTCGCTGCTGATCTGCAACACCGATCAGGATGCCCGCCAGGAGCGCCAGCAATTGGCCGCGCTGCAGTCCTACAGCATCGAAGGTCTGATCGTGAACACCTTCGGCCAGCACGCCGCCGACCTGCGTAACCTGGGCAGCCGCCTGCCGCTGGTGCTGCTGGATCGTGAGCTGCCGGGGGTCGAGGCCGATCTGGTCGGGCTCGACAACCAGCAGGCCATCGAGATAGGCGTGACGCACCTGCAGAGCCAAGGCTATCGCGACCTGCTGCTGGTGAGCGAACCCCTCGATGGCACCAGCTCCCGACTCCAGCGCCTGACCGCCTTCGACGCGGCCCTGGCCAACCATCCCGGCTGTCGCGGCGGGCATTGCGCCGAGGCTGACGATGCCCTGGCCCTGCAGACCGCCCTGGCGGCCTTCCTGGCCAGCCCCGGCCCCGGTCCCAAGGCACTGCTGACCGCCAACGGCGTGGCGACCCTGGCGACGACCCTGGCCCTGCAGACCCTGGGTGAGCCCCTGTTCGAACGCCTTGGCCTGCTGGCCCTGGACGATCTGGACTGGTTCCCCCTGGTCGGTGGCGGCATAAGCGCCCTGGCCCAGCCCACCCATACCCTGGGCGTGGCCGCTTTCGAGCGGCTGCAGCGACGTATCGAAGGGGATCGCAGCGCACCCGTGCAACAGACCTTTGGCGCGGAACTGCGCATCCGTCAGTCGACTCGCGCCAGAACCTAGGGGCACCTTTCCGCTTTTTACCCGTCTTTTGATGAAACCGGTTTCAGGAGAACAACAATGCCACCGGAGATCGCCATCACCACCTCGGCCTTTGGCGCCGACGGGGTCCGAGCCCAGGGCCAGGCCGCCTGGCTCGACCTGATCGCCGCCGCGGGAGCCACCCAGGTGGAAATCCGCGCCGAACTCTTCACCGACGCTCCCGACTTCGCCGCCCTGGGCGCAGCCATCCAGGCCGCTGGCCTGGGCTGCGTCTATTCGGTACCCCTTGAACTCTGGCCTGAAGCCGGCGCGGCCTTGTCGCCACGCCTGCCCGAAGCCTTGGCCGAAGCGCGCCTGCTGGGCGCCGACACCCTCAAGGTATCCCTCGGACACTATCGCGCCACCGCTGACCTCCAGTCCCTCGCCAGGCTGCTCCAGGACGATGGCCCGCAGCTGTTGGTGGAAAACGACCAGACCGCCCAGGGCGGCCGCGTCGAGCCCCTGCGCGCCTTTATCCAGGCGGCGCGGGCGGTAGCCTTGCCGGTGGGGCTGACCTTCGATATCGGCAACTGGCGCTGGCAGGACGAGGACCCGCTGCAGGCCGCCCGCCTGCTCGGGAAGGACGTCCGTTATCTGCACTGCAAGGCGGTGCGCCGGCGTGCCGGTGGGCTGCACGCCGTGCCGCCGGAAGCCGCCGACCTGCTGGCCTGGCAGGGCCTGCTGGCGTATTTCCCCAGCGGCCTGAGGCGCGCCATCGAATTTCCCCTGATGGGCGCGGATCTGCTGGCCGAGACCCGCCGCCAGGTAGCGGCGCTGCGCACCCTGGACGGTCAGGGCCGGGAGGAGCGCCGCCATGGCTGACATCGACATCCTCGCCTTTGGCGAAACCATGACCATGTTCGTCGCCGAGACACCGGGCGAGCTGGCGACGGTGGGCCAGTTCGGCAAGCGTATCGCCGGCGCTGACAACAACGTGGCCATCGGCTTGAGTCGGCTGGGTTTCAAGGTCGCCTGGCTGTCGCGCGTGGGTGACGACTCCTTCGGTCGTTTCGTGCGTGCCAGTCTCGAAGCCGAGGGGCTGGACTGCAGCCGCCTCAAGGTCGATCCCCGGCACCCCACCGGTTTCCAGCTGAAATCCCGCGCCGCCGACGGCAGCGATCCGGTGGTGGAGTATTTCCGCCGCGGCTCGGCCGCCAGTCACCTGAACATCGAGGAGGATTTCGAGCCCAGTCTGCTGCAGGCACGTCACCTGCACGCCACCGGTATCCCGCCGGCCCTGTCGCCCAGTGCCCGGGCCTTCAGCCGCCATCTGCTGCACGCCATGCGCGGTGCCGGACGCAGCATCTCCTTCGACCCCAATCTGCGGCCATCCCTATGGGACAGCGAAGAGCAGATGCGCCGCGAACTCAATGAACTCGCGGCCCTGGCCGACTGGGTACTGCCCGGCCTGGCCGAGGGCCGTCTGCTGACCGGCTACGACACCCCGGCGGACATCGCCGCCTTCTACCTCGACCGCGGCGCCAAGGCCGTGGCCATCAAGCTCGGTCCCGAGGGCGGCTACTGGCGTACGCCCGAGGCCGCCGGCGAGGTCCCCGGCGTGCCCGTGGCCGAGGTGGTCGACACCGTCGGTGCCGGCGATGGCTTCGCCACCGGCTTCGTCAGCGCCCTGCTCGACGGCCTCGACGTCGCCGCCGCCGTCGCCCGCGGCAACTGGATCGGCGCCCGCGCCGTGCAGGTGGTCGGTGACATGGAAGGACTGCCCTACCGCCACGAACTCCCCTGATCGACGCCAACCCCCCTGACAATAACAATCAAGCAGGTGACCCCATGAACGCTTCCCCTCTCGCTCCACGCCGCTGGTGGTATCTGATGCCGGTGGTCTTCATCACCTACAGCCTGGCCTATCTCGACCGGGCCAACTACGGCTTC
>Ga0157371_10001002_pt1 | contig 31205 bp, 27 predicted proteins | sample C45metaG_FD_113462 | JGI IMG/M metagenome (GOLD analysis project Ga0157371, IMG submission 113462) | Corn rhizosphere microbial communities from Kellogg Biological Station, Michigan, USA - C4-5 metaG | ecosystem: Host-associated > Plants > Roots > Rhizosphere > Soil | place: USA: Michigan... | reverse complement strand
CTTCATTTACGCTCAATTCTTTAAATCTTTTTCCGATATCATTAAAGTTTTTTAGAACAGGAAAGCCAATAATTTCTGTTTCACTTTTATTTGCATCAACAATTCCTGCAAGCGTTGTTGCTGTTCCTACCGGCAAACAAACATGGGTAATATTTTTATCAGTGAAATATTGATTGATCAGAGAGGCGCCTTCTTTTCCTTTGATAGAAAATCCTCCTTCAGGAATTAAAACATGTGCTCCAAATTTCATTTTCAATTCTTCTAAAAAAGCACCTTGATTTTTTTGTTGGTACAGAGTGCGGCTTACAAATTCAAGCTTCATTCCCTGTTCCAAACAAAATAATAAAGTTGGAGAAAGTGTTTTTGGTCTTTCTCCGCGAACAAATGCTATGCTTTTTAAATTCAATGCTTTCGCTGCAAAAGCAGTAGCAGCAAGGTGATTGGAATACGCACCTCCGAATGTAATAATTGATTTATGAAAAGATCTTTTTGCTTCATCTAAAAAATAAATCAGTTTGAATAATTTATTTCCCGAAATAACCGGATGAATTTCATCAAGGCGCAACATGCAAACTTCCACTTTCTTTTTTTCAAACAAATCATTTTTTATGGTTGATACAACTGGTTCGTTTAAAGTTATTTCCGGCAACGCTTCAATGATCGTTGAATATGGCATAAATCTTTCTTGCTTAATTTCGCAGCAATTTAATTATTAACTATAAATCAATTACACGAGAAGATGAAACCTACACTTTTAGTTTTAGCAGCAGGAATGGGAAGCCGATATGGCGGCATTAAACAAATGGATTCTTTTGGACCAAATGGCGAAACAATTATTGATTATTCTATTTATGATGCGATAACAGCCGGCTTTGGAAAAGTTGTTTTTATTATCCGTGAATCTTTTGCAGAAGAATTTAAAAATTTATTTGAGCCAAAATTAAAAGGTAAGATTAAGACTGAATATGTAATGCAGGAAATGGATTCTTATACAGAAGGCTTTCAGATTCCTGTCGAACGTTCAAAGCCCTGGGGAACCGCTCATGCAGTTCTCTGTGCCAAAGAAGTGATTCATGAGCCGTTTGCAGTCATTAACGCAGATGACTTTTATGGAAGAGATGCCTTTGATAAAGCAGTTAAATTTTTAAATGAAGAAGTTTCGGAAAAAGAATATTGCATTATTGGTTATAAACTTTCAAAAACAATTTCCGAAAACGGAACAGTGAGCCGTGGTGTTTGTGAAGTAGATTACGAAGGAAATTTATTAAACATTGCTGAGCGAACTAAGATATTTCCTGAAGGAGATAAAATATACTACATTGAAGATGCGCTGAAAGTTCCATTGCCGCCAGATACAATTGTCAGCATGAATTTTTGGGGATTTGATCCAAATGTGTTTGATTTTATTCAAAAATTATTTATCAAATTTTTGCAGAATAATGCCACCAATCCAAAGGCTGAATTTTTTATTCCAATTGTTGGTGACGCATTTATTCGTGAAGGGAAAGGAAAAATAAAAGTAATACCTACTTCTGCACAATGGTTTGGCGTTACTTACAAAGAAGATGCGCCAACTGTTAGAGAAGATCTTCATAGATTAATAGACGAGGGAACATATCCGGAACATTTATTTTCCGGCACAACTTCAAATGCTTAACCGGGTAAGTTAATCTTATTTATGAAATAGAAATATGCTTTTTTTTCGGTTTACTATAATAAAAAAATCATTCCCCGGGAATGATTTTTTTATTAGGTTCAAAATAACAAGATTTAATTTCCTTTCACTTTATAAACAAAATCTTCTAATTTTTTTATTTGTTTCACGCGGCTAAGATCTTTCAAAGAATTTACAGTTGGAAGTTTTATTGTTATGTCTTTTTCTCTTTTCACCTCCTTTAAAGCATTGTAAATATTTTTTGATTTGATAGCAAATACAACTCCGTCGGCATTCGTTTCTTTGCTGCTGATAATACCGATTACTTCACCATCCTTATCGATGACCGGGCCTCCGCTGTTACCAGGATTTACAGAAATACTTATTTGATAGGAAGTGGTATCGCCATAGTAGCCCGACTTTGCGCTTAAATAACCTTCGCCGTAAACCACTTCTTCACGTGGATATCCCAAAGTAAAAATCGGTTCAGCAAGTTCTGCGGAAGATTTCGGGAAAGTATAAGGAAGGCCATTTACTTTATTAAACGCAGTATCTGTTATTTTTAAAATCGCCAGGTCAGTGACTGTGTTTGAATAAACTGCATTTGCATAAAACTGCTCGCCTTTTTTATTTTCTACAATCAGGTTTTTCGCATTTTGAACAACATGAGCATTTGTAATTATGTATCCATTTCCATCAACCAAAAAGCCCGTAGCTCTGAAATTTGCTTCAAATTTCGGCCTTGATTGACTCGGCTTTGAATCATTTAATTTATGTTCGATCTGGTTTAGTTTATGTTCGAATTGATTCAACTTATTATCTACCAACGGCGTAATCACAGCAACTTTTTTATTCTCAGAATATTTTGAAATTACCGAAGCAGTGCTAAATGAAATAACGCCGGCAATAACCGCGGCTACAGCAATGGTACGTCTGTAGCGGTTCCACAGATAAATTACTTTAGCTTTCTTACTTCCATTGCTTCCTGAAATCGCACCTTCATTAATCAATTTGTTTTTTACCTCTTTTAAATTATGTTCAAAAGATTTTTGTTGCCGCATTTTTTCGAGCTGCGCCAGAAAAAATGTATGTTCTGCAACCGTCGCATCAATATCAGCATTATTTCTCCTTAGTTCTTCAAAAAACAATTTTTCCTGTACATCCATTTCTCCATTGTTGTATCTTTCAATCGCGTCTAAAAGTAAATTTTCATCCATTTTAATCCTTATTTTTATATTGTGCGAAGAATAATTTTTTCAATCTCACCAGGCATTTATATTTCTGTGTTTTAGCATTGTCGGCATTGGTATATCCAAAAGCGGCAGCAATTTCCGGCATCGATTTTTTTTCTATATAAAATGCTTCCAAAAGGCTTTTACAAGGCTCCCCTATTTTTTCCAAAGCCGCTTCCATGATTGAGAAATCGTGATTCTTTTTTTCATGCAATTCTAATTCATCGTCCACCGCCACAATTTCCTGAACAGTCTCAATAGCAGGTATAAATCGGTTTCGGTTTTGTAATTTTTTTAACCAAAGTCTACGGCAAATTGAATACAAATACGTTTGCAACTGACAGGTTAAAGTAAAAGAACCGGATTTTGCCTTTTCAAAAAGAACAATCATCGCTTCCTGAAAAATATCATGCGCATCATCAGGATATCCATTATTTTTAACTACAAAAGCCTTAATTGCTGCGAAATTTTCCCGATAAATAGTTTCAATAGCATTTGTGTCGTTAGCTGCAAGACCCTCCAATAAACTTTCTTCCTGATCAATCGTTTTCACTCAACTATTATTAATACGTATAAAATGGAAAAGTAACCCAATTTATTTTTTAAAAAAATTTTTATGATTTGGGTTACTTTTTTAAAAACGGGGTATAAATAAGAAATATTTAAAAATCTAAATTAAACAAAAATGAAAAAATTATTAGTTGTTTTCGCAGCGGCAGCTTTTTTAACTGCTTGTAATGGTAATTCTACTACAAGTGAATCAAGTACAGATTCTACAACAGTTAACAGCACTGTGGATACTACAAGCACAATGAATGCAGATACAACTCAGGCAATGAGCGATACAACTCACGCAATGACCACTGATTCAACTAAAAAATAATTACGTTTTTTTTATTTGACCGGCAATCTATAGCCGTTTCCTCTGGAGACGGCTTTTTTTATTTTATATAACGTACCAGCCTTACACAGAAGGATTGGAAGATTTTTAAAAAAAATACAAGAATTGTTTTTTGATTAAACTCCAAATGTTACATTTGCGCCGGAGAGTTGGCAGAGCGGTCTATTGCGGCGGTCTTGAAAACCGTTGAGGGTCACACCTCCTGGGGTTCGAATCCCTAACTCTCCGCAAATAATCTCAAAAAACGATATATTTTTTATATCGTTTTTTGCTTTTTATAACCTTATCACAGAATATTTACTTCCCGTTCTAATTCTATATCAAACTTTTCTTTTACTGATATTTTGATTTCTTCACTTAAATTATAAATGTCTCCTCCTGTTGCATTCCCATAATTTACTAACACCAAAGCTTGCTTTTCATAACAGCCGGCATCTCCTTTTCTGAACCCTTTCCAACCGCATTGCTCAATTAACCAACCGGCAGGAATCTTCAAATTATCTTCATCAGTTTTATAAAAAGGGATATGTCCTCCAAAATCATTTTTAAATAATTGCTGACTTTGTATTTTCAGCAATTTTTCCTTAGTTATTAAGGGATTTTTAAAAAAGCTTCCGGCATTTCCAATAATCGCAGGGTCTGGTAATTTTGAAGTACGAATGCGGATAATTGCATCAGATACAGCTTTAACCGTCAATTGCTGAATTTTCATTTTTTCTAATTCTGATTCTATAGCTGCATAGGAAATATTAAAAACCGGGTTCTTGCGTAAGCGATACGTGACATTTAAAATGGCAAACTGATCTTTATATTTATTTTTAAAAACACTTTCCCTATAACCGAATTTACAATCACTGGCTGAAAATTTTTGCTTAACCAACTCTTTTAAATGAAGTGCTTCCAATTGATAAAAAACATCTTTTATTTCCACCCCGTAAGCACCGATATTTTGCATCGGAGAAGCGCCGGCTTTTCCGGGAATAAGTGAAAGATTCTCAACGCCTCCAAGATTGCGGTTCACACAAAAAAGCACAAAGTGATGCCACTTTACGCCCGCTCCTACCCTAATATGCACAAATTCTTCGTCTTCAAAAATGATATCAATTCCAGGAATTTCATTTTGTAAAACCAACCCATCAAAATCTTTGGTAAACAAAATGTTACTGCCACCGCCGAGGATCATTTTTGGTAATTTATTCCGATTCTCAGTAAGACACTCTTTCAATTCCTGGCCGGAAAAAAATGTTGCAAAGTATTTTGCAAATGCCTGTACACCAAACGTATTATATTTTCTTAATGAAAAATCTTTCTGAATCTGCATGAATTAAAATTACCCCAAAATAGTAATTTTTTAATAACGTTATTGCCAGCTACATTTTGAAAAACTAATAACAACAGCAGCGCTTTGTTTATTTACAGACTTTTCAGTTTTTGAACTTCGGTTTGAATCTTCTGATTCCATTCCTTTTGTTTTTCTACGTCCATGCTGTTTTTGGTTTCCTTGTCATATTCATGTTGAAACGCTATACTTTCAGCATATACTTTATCAAAAATCGAGTACAATAATTTTCTGTAATTGCTCTTGTTAAAATGAGCTTTTCGGATTTCATCCACCAATTTTTGTGCATATAACCTGGTTATATCAAAATGATGTTGTTCATGTTCCAAATGATAAGAAGAATTTACATTCGGTTTTTTCCAGGAATCATGTTTGGTAAAAAAACTATAAACGCCAACAGAAATGTTTATACTATTTTCATCTTCCTGCATTGATGAATGGAAAGAAAAACCCGAAGCGGTCATCGCTCCCCAAGGCGCTCCCGGCGGCACATCTCCCTGGAAATCCTGCCACGTAAGCTTCCGGTTAAAGTCATAAAAAATGGTATCGTTGGCGGGATTGTTTATTTTATTTTCAATAAAAACATTTACGGTTATTTTTTGACAAAAAACCGGGCAAGAAAAAAGAAAAGAGCCCAAGAAAACAATCAACAATTTTTTATAGAGCATGAATTTTTATATCAGAAACTTTTCAGCGAATTCTGCCTGGCAAATTTCTTTTTTAAAAATGGATTTTTTTAAAAGCCCAATTTTTTTAACAGGAATTACAGAAAACGCAAGTTTTAGTCGAAATAAAAATTGTCAAATTTGTTGCTTTACTGGAAAATCTTTTAAAAAGCAGTAAAATCGAATGCTAAATTTCTTTTTTTAAAAATGACTCAGCGGTTGTGGCTATTGCATTTGGAGACTGATTATTCATACACTTAAAATGGCCCAGGGGACATTTTTCAAAACCGGTTTTTGAACAAGGCCGGCACCACAATTTATTTACCTGGAAAACTTCATACTTTGTTTTATAAGGAGTCATTCCGAAAGATGGAACGGTATTTCCCCAAACAGAAAGAATATTTTTTTTAAAAGCGGCGGCAATATGCATTAATCCTGTATCATGGCTGATCACTAATTTGGAATTACGGATAATGTCTGCGGATTCATTTAATGAAAATTTGCCGCACGCATTGTATATTTTGATCGCATCGACTTCAGCTATTTTTTCTCCATTTGCAAAATCTTCTTTTCCTCCTAATAAAATGATTGGAAATTTAATTTGTTCAACTAATTCTTTTAACTTTTCTACAGGCAATTTTTTAGTGTTGTGTGCGGCTCCAATTGCAATAGCAACATAACCTTGCAAATGTGAGAAAGGAATATCTCCTTCTTTGAGTGTTTCATTTTGGGGAATAAAATAATCAAGCCCAAGTCCATCATTTTTGACGCCTAAGCTGCGAACAGTAGCGAGGTATCTGTCGACAATATGTTTATCAGGTAAAGTATTTATTTTAAAATTTGTGTAAATCCATTTTTTGATATTTAATTTATTAACAGAATGAAAAGGAGTTTCACGCATTGCGTTTTTCATTCTTAAGGTGCGTAGGTTGTGGTGTAAGTCGATGATGTGATCGTACTCTTCAATTTCTAATTGCTGAATTGTTTTACCAAAGTCTTCCTCCAATAAAAGCACTTTATCTAAATAGGGATTGGATTGGACGATTCCTGCAAATTTTTTTTTTGTCAGATAATGAATAGTTGAATTTGGATATTTTTTTCTCAAACAGCGTATAACCGGCGTTGTTAATACAATGTCTCCAATAGAAGAAAAGCGTATAATCAAGAATTTCAGGCTGTTGATTTCCTGAATTGGAATTGGAGCGTTCCTGAATTTCTGATAAAAATTTTTAAAATTCAATTCAAGCTGTATTAAATTTTAAACGAAGAAACGAAGAAACCAATTAACTAACGGGCTTTGTTTTCTTTTTGCCGGAAAAAAGTTTCCATATAACAGGTAAGGTGGTAACAATTACAATTCCCACCACAATTATGTCCAGGTGTTCCTTTAAATCAAAACCAAATTCGTGCTCCACCAGTTTTTGTAAAAAATGTCCGCCGAGCAACATGCTGGCTACCCACAATGCGCAGCCTAAAATATTATAGTAAGTGAATTTCATTCTATCCATTTTTACTATACCGGCTACAATTGGCGCGAAAGTTCTTATAAAAGGAATAAACCGTGCGATGATGATGGCACTACCGCCGTTTTTTTCATAAAAATCATGCGCCTGCACCAAATGTTTTTTCTTGAAAAAAAAAGAATCTTTTCTTTCGTATAAAAAGGTGCCGCTTTTGTAACCAAACCAGTAGCCCACGAAATTGCCGATGATTCCGGCAGCCGTTATTAATAACCACAAAATACCGAGATCGAGCCATTCATTGTGCGATGGAAATAAGGCTGCGCTTACAATACGGTCACTGTAAATGCCAGTTACAAAAAGCAAAGCATCTCCTGGTAAAAAAAATCCGGCAAACAAACCTGTTTCCGCAAAAACAATAAAAATGATCATCCACAATCCTCCGTGTTCAATGTAAAACTGCGGATTCAGTAACTCTTTTATGTTTATTCCTAAAATGTTCAACAGGCTCACTAAATATAATTTTTATAAGGCAAAAGGTTTAATTTGATAAAGAAACAACAAAAAATCTTAAAACAAATGGAAATCCTATTTGGCAACAAATGCCATTGCTTTTTGCTGATCAAATTCTCCTTCCCATTTAGCGATCACACAACTGGCTAATGTGTTTCCGATCACATTTACTGAAGTGCGTGCCATGTCCATTAATTCATCAATCCCAAGAATTGCCATCACGGGCCACAAGGGCAAACCAAATGAAGAAATTGTGCCCAATAAAATAACCAATGAAGCTCGGGGAACACCGGCAACGCCTTTGCTGGTAAGCATGAGAGTAAGGCCCATAATAACCTGTGCACCAAACGACATATGAATACCGGCAGCCTGTGCCACAAATACACTGGCAAGCGAAAGATATAAAGTGGTTCCGTCAAGATTAAATGTGTAGCCGGTCGGTAAAACAAATGAAACGATCTTACCAGGAACGCCAAATTTTTCCATATTTTCCATTGCAATCGGAAGCGCTGATTCTGAACTTGTCGTTGCGAAAGCGATTGCAACAGGTTCCGAAACAGCTCTTATAAACTGTCTGATTGGAATCTTTAAAAAATAGGCAATTGAAAAAAGAACAATGCCAAGAAAAACAAGCAAGGAAGCATACAAGGTCAGCAGCAATTTCACCAAAGAAAAAAGAATATCAAGGCCGAGGTGACCAACCGTCACTGCAATTGCCGCACCAACGCCAAAAGGCGCAAAGTGCATGATTATATTCGTAAATTTAAACATCGTTTCGGCAAGACTTTCTGAAAAGCGTAGCATTGGTTTTCGTTTTTCTTCATTCACCATCGCTAATCCAATTCCAAAAATGACACTGAAAACCACGATTGGCAAAACGTCGCCGTTGTACATCGATTTAATGATATTATCCGGAAAAATATGGAGTACTACATCTTGCCACGTTTCTGTTACCGCCACTGGTAATTCTTCATGAAAGCCAGGTGGAATATGAATTCCAACGCCAGCCCGAGAAATATTTATGGCAATAAGCCCAATAAATAATGCAAGTGTCGTCACCACTTCAAAATAGACCAAGGATTTCCATCCCATTCTTCCTACCTGTTTCAAATTTGAATGTCCGGCAATACCAACAACCAGCGTTGCAAAAAGAATCGGGGCGATAATTGTTTTTACCAAACGAAGAAATATCTGGCTTAGTACCTTTAGATCTTTTGCAAATTCAGGAAAATCCAAACCAATTTCTACTCCAATCACCATGCTTATTAAAATCCATGTGGTAAGCGTATGTTTATAAATGCCAAAAAGAATTAAAGAACTGATAAAGCTCCATCTTAAAATTCTTAAAAATAAAGGAGAAAGACTATTGAAGTTATAGATGTCAATGAAATGAAAAACTGCTGTGATAGTAAGGGTGATAAAGACAAGAAGAATGCTTTTTCTTTTATTCATAAAACAGTTAATGATGAGCATCAAAATTAGCAAATGAATGTAAAGAAGTTTTTGAAAAGGGCAATTAGTTTTTTAAAATAACTCTTTTCGTAAAAAATTTGAAGAATAATTCGCAGGATCGAAAGTAGCTGTTGAATTGTATTTAATAAAAGTAAGCTTTAAGATAAAGAGCTTTTATCAGATCATTTTTGAACCAAGGTAAATGTTGCATAAAAGCAGTAAAACAACAAATAATAAAGATTTGTACTCTACAATTTTTTCCCCAAACAATTGCGTCGCTTCATACAAATCAGGAAATCATTTCCTCAAAGAAATAGCATTGTTATAGTAAACAAATCAATTTTCAGTATTTCTATTTTATCTGAATTTTATTTCAACCCTTATTTAAAGTTTAAACAATTGAGCATTGTTTTTGTAATATCCAAAAAAAACTTAAACAATTATATATGAAAAAAGGAATTATCTTAATTCTCGGTATTTTTTATTTTCACTGCTTGCTAGCTCAACAGGATACAAGTATTGATTCCACAAAAAGAGATACAGCCGCGATAACTCAATCTTCCGCTTTGTCCGCTGATCTAAATAGCAATGATTCTGCAATTTCATCAGTAGTTACAGAAACAGCCACAACCGCTGGTTTGCAAAAAGATCAGAACGATTCTTCAATTGCTTTAACCCGGAAGTTTCAGGATCAATCTGTTAATTCTCCTTACCACACGAGTTTTGTAAAAGATGGATTAACACTTGCAGCTGCTGTTGGCGTTACACTTTTAGGATACCACCTTATCAAAAATAAAAAGGATCTTACTCCGGCAGAATTAGCAACGAAAACAAGAAGCAGCCTTCCTTTTTTTGATCGTGGAAACGCAGGATATTATTCTGACCAGGCAAATAAAGACAGTTATATTCTTTTCGATGGTTCCTATGCAATCCCGGTAGTAGCGGCGCTGTTGAATAAAAAAGAGCGTTCAAAATTTGGACAAGTAATGGTTATGTATTTGGAAACCGTTGGGATCACAGGTGCTTTATACACGATCACTGCCGGCCTCGTTTACAGAAGCCGTCCATTTGTTTATGGCGATAAAGCTCCCTTGGAAAAAAGACTGGATAAGGGAGGACAACGATCTTTTTACGGTGGACACGTGGCTACTACTGCTGCAACAACTTTTTTTACTGCAAAAGTTTTCCAGGATTTTAATCCAAATTCAAAACTAACGCCTTATTTATATACCGGAGCTGGAGTGTTAACTGTTGCAATGGGTTACATGCGTTATAAAGCCGGATATCATTTTTTAAGTGATTGCATTCTGTCAGGAATCATTGGATCTGCTACCGGAATTTTAATACCCCAGTTTCACAAAAATAAAAGTTTGAAAAATGTTTCTTTGACTCCATTGTATCAAGGTGCATCTAAGGGATTTTCGATGGTTTATCATTTTTAATTCATTAATAAGTTTTGTTGAATTCTTCATTCGTTGTTACACAGTAAACGAACAAAAAAGAATATTTTATACAAAGAAAACGCCCCGAAAAAATCGGGGCGTTTTCTTTAATTCTATTAAAATGAATCGGTTAGAAGATGTATTTCAAACCAAGCTGCATTCCCCAGGTTGTGCTGGCAGATACGCTTTTAACAAATGGATTGGTTACTAAGCCGTCTCCATATTCAGCCCATGTATAAGTTGGCGCTCCTGATACTACTTTTTTCAAAGTAAGAGGATTGTTGACGGTGTAGAAATCATGTATTCCCCAATTCCTGCTAATAAGGTTTGGCAGATTAATTACATCAAGACTAAACTGAAGAGTATGTTTTGTGTTTCCGGTTTGTATATAAAAATCCTGTAAGAAACGCATATCTACACGATTGTACCAAGGTTCAAAGGCAGAATTTCTTTTTGCATATTCGCCTTTGTGTTTACTTAAGTATTTAGAATTGCTTACAAATTCATCGTAAGCAGCCTGTTGTTGTTCAACAGTATACTTTACTGAACCGTCTTTGTTTAAGAATGGAACAAATGGGACATCAGAACCTTTTGGATATATATACATCAGGTCAGTTTTATTATTCCTGTCTCCATTCAAATCACCTCCTACTACATAAGAAATATTTCCTTGTGAAGCTCCTTCATAATAAAGAGAGATAGTGCTTGCCAAATGCCCTGCGTATTCAAGCCTGTAAGAAATGTTTCCTACAACCCGATGAGGTATTGCATAAGAAGAATAATATAATTCGACATCATTTGATGTTCCCCTGTTAGCAATAGACTCCCATGCTGAATTGGCTCTTGAACCAGGATTAGGACTTACTTCTGTTGCATAAGTGTAAGTGTAGGCCAATGAACCAAAGAAACCCCTTGTAAACGCTTTAGACACCTGTGCGGTAGCTGAGAACGAATATCCTTTGTGAGTATTTTCCAATACTATTACTTCTCCAAGGTCAGGATATAGGAATTTGTCGTTGCTTGTGTAATAAGGGCGCGAGTCAGCTCCTGTTAAATTACCATCCGGTGCTTTTAAATTAGCATTACGCATTTTTACGTCATTCAAATCTTTTGTATAAAGAACATCAACAGTTGCATTGAATCCGTTGCCCAGTGGTTTATCAACACCGATATTGGTTCTCCAAACCTGCGGGAATTTAAATTTAGGATCAATTAAAACAAAAGTACTTGGCGCTGTTGCAGTAATTGTAGAAGGGAATTTAGAAATATAAGCATCAGGGTCAGGATTGAAAGTAATACTTGCGAGATCAGCATATTTTGTTACTGTTACACCGTTCTGATAAACACCACTGTTACTTGGCATGTTTGTAAGGAAAACAAATGGAATTTTACCGGTAAATACACCTGTTCCACCACGTACGATCAAACCATTATTATCAGCTTTCCATCTAAAACCTACACGCGGAGATAAAAGCAATGATGCTTTTGGCCATTTTCCGGTGTTAAAACTCATCATTTTTCCATCTACATCCGGGAATTGCAATGCACTGATAGCCGGGTTTTCTATTGGCTGTTCAAGATAAGTCGGCACATCGCCTCTTATTCCGTAGGTCAACAAGAAATTATCGTTTACATGAAGTTCATCCTGTAAATAAACACCTAATTGTCCCATTTTTAAATTAGCTGAAAACACTTTAGGCTGACCAGGAACCAAAGAGTAAGTGTATGCATAAAACGCAGGAGGCGCATCTGTTACAAAATCATTCAAAGTATTATAAATGTAATAACCTTCTGATCCCTGCATAAACGCATTGCCTAATCTTTGATATTCATAGGTAGCGCCAGCAGTAAATGTATGACGGCCTTTAAAAAAGGTAAGGTTATCTGTGATTGTGGAAATGTTATTCAATACTTCATTATTTCTTGTAAAAGGATCGGTACCTGCAGTCATGTAATTAGTTCCTTTTGTAACACCGTCTACAGTTCCATCTGCATTAAAAATCTCGATGGTGGGGAACATTCCACCCGGACTGTTTCTTTTATCATCAATATGAGTGTAAGCAAGTAACAACTGGTTTGAGAGTTTACTATTAAAGTTACTGTTTAACTCGAGCGTTGCAGATTGAACTACGTGATCTGTAGCATAATCGGAATTTGAGAAACCAATTGACTGATTGCTATTCCTGTTATTTGGGAGCCTTGAAGTTGGTTTGGATGTATCTCCTGGTGTGGTGATAATAAATCCGCCACCGTTAGGAACGCTACTTCCATTAAGCGGAGATTGGTCAGATCCTTTATAATCAGAATACTTCAAAACAAGTTTATGTTTATCGCTGATATTCCAGTTTATTTTAGCAAGGAGTTTGCGGTTTTTAGTGATATAATTAGGGCGATTGTCATAAACGCCTGCATCATAATTATATTTGGATTTCAATATATCGCGAAATTTATCCAATGAATCTTTTGGTGCAAAAGATTTAGTACCAGAAGCATTTGATCCGGTTGGAACAAATGTATTGGCATTTGGCACAGCCGAATTTTCCCACTCTGCATTTGCGAAAAAGAATAATTTATTCTTAATAATTGGACCGCCGAGAGTAGCACCGTAAACTTTATTTTTCTGTGTTGGAGAGGTTACATCTACTTTACCTGCATGAGTTCCGTTAAAACTCTGGTCACGGTAGTATCCATAAGCAGAACCATGAAATGTATTTGTTCCGCTTTTTGTATTTACATTTATTCCAGCACCTGTAAATCCTGATTGTCTAACATCATAAGGAGCAATATTTACAGAAATCTGATCAAAAGTTTCAATAGAAATCGGGCTTGCACCGCCGCCTGGCATTGGATCTGTGCTTAACCCGAAGTTATTATTAAGGTTAGCTCCATCTACTTGGATGTTATTTAATCTTCCGTCTCTGCCGGAAAAGTTGTTACCGTTTGCCTGTGGTGTAAGTCTTGTAAAATCAGAAATGCTTCTGCTTATTGATGGCAGGTCAGCTATCTGCCTTGCATTTAAAATAGTGCTTGCACCGGTTTTCGCGATTGCAGCCTTTGTTCCCGCCGCAATGGTAATCTCACTTAAAACAGTCGCTTTTTGAGACAGGGTGATGTTTGCAACAAAAGGTTCACCGAGGTTTAACGTAATATCGGTTAAGGTTTGTGGCTGATAACCTACAAATTCTGCGGTAACCGTGTAAGGGCCGCCAATCCGTGTGTTTGGTAATGTAAAGTTGCCGTCCTTTTTGGTTATGGTTGCATATTTGGTTCCGGACGGAACATGGACGGCTGTAACCGTAGCCCCTTCCAGAGGCTCCCCTTTGTCGGATTTTACAACCCCTGTAATACTACTTGTTGTTACCTGTGCATTCATAATGAACGGGAACAAAAAAGCAGCAATTAATAATGGTACAATTTTTTTCAGCTTCATATATTCTTGTTTTAGTTTCATTTTTTGAGCCGCAAAGAAAGTAAAAATTACTCTATTTGTCATTAAGTTTTTATTAACAATATCAAGGCAATTTTACACACCCTTTCGCTGCATGTACGTTATTAACAAATTGTGAAGAAACGTTTAAAAAAAACAGGAATTAGCAATAAAAGTTTGTTTACTGCGCGCATTTAAAAATTACTCTTATTCATAAAAATGAGAAATATAACTGCAGAAAAATAAATGAATCTTTTAAAATAAGGCTGAATGTCGCAGATGAATACCTTACTTTTTACTTCTTCTTTCCATTAAGTGATAAACTCTTTCGGATAATTCTTTCATTCGTGGTCTTACATCCATTTCTGTTATTGGAGTAAACAGGGCAATGACATATTTTACCTGCCCATCATCAACAATTCCCACGTCATTTGTAAAATAGCTCCACCAACCGGATTTATGGTAAAACATCGCATTATGAGGAAGCCCGGTAGAAAGCTTTGTTGTATCTAATTGCCTTCCCAGCAAAACTTTTAGCTGCTGGCTAACCCAGGGATTAATTAATTGATTTTTATAAATTTTGTACATAAAATCAGCAGCGTGCAACGCATTGGTAACGGTGCTTCGGATCGTATCATATCCGGGATCTTCAAATTTACGCGTTAAAAATTTGCGGGTTACTTCGCTCCCATACCAACCATTTTCGTGAATGGTTTCATTTATGTTTTTTCTGCCTGCAATATCTATCATGCAATTCGCTGCAGAATTATCGCTTCGCGTAATCATCAGATCTAATAAATAATCCACAGTCACCGTATCTCCATTTTTTAATAAGGGGCGCGGATCCCAGCTTATTTCAGGAGAATGATCGACATCATTTGGCGACTTTACTACATAAGATTTATATAACGAATACTTTTGTTCACTTACCTGTTTCAAAATTTCCATGGCGACATACATCTTATAAACTGATGCCGGATAAATAAACTCTTCCATATTAACTCCGCCCAGTACAGGTTTAGCTGTATTCAGATCAATAACGGCGAATGAAATTTTTTGCATTCCATCTTCACCGGCATCATAAATTCCATCCAGATTTACGTCGTGAACAATTTGCACAAGCGAATCAGTAAAACTGTTTTTCTGAATATAATAATGGGGAATTTTTGTTTGGGCCAACATAAAAAAAGAATTTGCCGAAAAAATACACAGTAACAATAATCGTTTCAAGAATATATTTTTTAAGCGATAAATGTAAGAAGAAATTGTTTGCGATATTTACGCTGTCGCTTTTTCTTTGAAAATGGAAATCTCTATTATTTGTTGATTTACTGAACAGTAATTTTCAATGGTGATTATCTTAAGTCTTCTCTTTCTTCCACTATTTTTATTGAAGCATTTTGCAACGCCGAATTGATCATGATTTGGCAAGATAAACGAAGATTCGGTTTTTTTACAGCAGCTTTTTCCAAAGTGCTTTTTTCATTTCTATCCATGAAAGATGCAGCGTCGCCAACGCCTTCAACTTCCACAAGGCAGGTTGCACATCTTCCAATTCCTTTACATTCTCCAAAATCTTCTACATAAATCTTTTCATTGATCAGCATCATCAGATTTCTAAACTCGCCTTCGTAAGTTGCAACTTTTATTTTTTCATCAAAGGAAATTAATGTAAAAAATATATCTTTTTTGTGCTCAATCATTTATTTATTAATGATGTCGATAGTTTTGAAAAAAGGATGGCGAATAGATTTTTTATAAACAGAAAGCCTTCACCTGGAATTCATTTTACAAATATTAATGGGGAAATGATGTGTGTGAAAACCTGGAAAATAAAATGGAATTTATTAAATTTTAGCTTCTGCTAAGTATTTATGTTGCTGTAAAAGTTGATCAAGTAAATTGCTGGAAGTTTTTTCATTGCCAATAAGATCACTCAATTGTATCTTATCTAATAACTGATCAATAGAAAACTGGATCATCTGCCAAAGTGAACGAACGGAACAGTCTACTGAATTGGTACAAAGCCTGCTTGCCCCTGTAAAATCACCGCAAAAATCTTTCGTATATAAAGAACCGCCCAGAGTTTTAAGGACGTTGTTAATATTAATTTCTGTAGCAGGTTTGGCCAAAATATATCCGCCGATATTTCCAGGAGTACTGTTGATAAATCCTGCCTGCCGGAGAATTCGGGTCAGTTTGGCAACATAAGCGGGCGACAAACCTTCTGCAACACTCAAAGCCTGGATGCTCATACTTTCTTCGTCATGGCATCGTGCAATACGCAGCAATATCCGCAAACCGTATTCGTCCTGTGATGTAATTTTCATGATGAATTATTTAAAAACTAAAAACTAAAAGTGAAAAAACTAAAAACTAAAGTCTGAATACTAATTCACTTTTTACTTATTACATAAATCCCAGCTCCAGCATCGCAACTTCGCTCATCATACTTCTGTCCCACGGTGGATCCCATACAACAGAAACATGAACATCATTTACCCCTTCTATCGCTCTCACTTTATCTTCCACTTCTATTGGTAATTCCTGTGCTGAAGGACAACTTGGCGCAGTCAGCGTCATTACAATCTGAACATTATTGATTGGCAAAATTTCTACTTCATAAACCAATCCCAATTCATAAATATCTACAGGAATTTCAGGATCATAAACTTCATGTAATACTTCAATCACCTTTTCTTTTAGTTCTTCTGCTTCCATAATTTTTTATTTATGCCGCATCAGCTGATTTGTAAGCCAACGCGTAATTTTTAATTTGTTTCACCATCGAAAGTAAGCCGTTAGAGCGGGTTTGAGCCAAATGTGTCATCATGCCGATGTCTTTAATAAAATCCAATTTTGCATTTAATATTTCATCCGGTTTATGTCCCGATAAAACTTTTATCAGCATGCTGATTAATCCTTTTACGATAACAGCATCGCTGTCTGCTTTATAAAAAACTTTTCCTTCTTTAAAATCTGAGGTCAGCCAAACAGTGGATTGGCAACCTTTAATAATATTTTCTTCTACCTTGTGTTTCTCTTCTAATGGTTCCAGTCTTTTACCAAGGTCGATAATGTATTCATATTTTTCTTCCCAGGTATCAAACAAAGAAAATTCATCGGTTATCTCTTCCTCTATTTCTTTTATCGTTTTATATTCACTCATTTACGAAAGCATTTTTATGGATTTTTCAATCCCGGAAATCAATCTGTTTACTTCTTCTTTTGTATTATACATTGCAAAAGAAGCACGCACGGTTCCTGGTATTTGAAAACGATCCATTAATGGTTGAGTGCAGTGGTGGCCGGTTCTTACAGCAATTCCCTGGTTGTCTAACAATACGCCAATATCCTGCGGATGAATATTTTTTATGACAAAAGAAATAAGGCTGACTTTATTTTTCGCATTTCCAATAATCCGCAAACCGGGAATAGATTTCATTTGTTCTGTTGCATATTTCAACAAATTATTTTCATGATTTCTAATCAGTTGTTTTCCGGTTTCGGTTACAAAATCCAAAGCGACTTTCAAAGCGATGGTATCGGCAATATTCGGAGTACCAGCTTCATATTTGTAAGGCAAATTTGCATAAGTCGTTTTTGCAAAAGATACCTCTTTGATCATTTCACCGCCGCCCATAAATACCGGCATTTCTTCAAGAATTTTTTTCTTTCCATAAAGAACTCCTGCTCCTGTAGGCCCATAAACTTTATGTCCTGAGAAAGCAAAAAAATCACAGTCCATCTCCTGCACATCAATATCCAGGTGAACAGAAGATTGTGCCCCATCCACCAAAACATGTGCGCCATTCTCGTGTGCCAGATCGATAATTTCTTTCACGGGATTTATCGTTCCTAGTGCATTGGAAACATGAACAATGGAAACTAATTTTGTTTTTGGTGAAAGCAATTTTTTGTATTCATCCATTAACAATTCACCATCATCACTTATTGGAATTACTTTTAAAATTGCATTTTTTTCTTCACACAGAATCTGCCACGGAACGATGTTTGAATGATGTTCCATTGTGGAAATAATAATTTCATCGCCCACATTTATATTTTTTCTTCCCCATGTGTATGCAACCAGATTAATCCCTTCTGTTGTACCTCTTGTAAAAATTATTTCTTCTGAAGACTTTGCATTAATATAATCTTTTACGGTATTTCGTGTAGCCTCATAAGCCGCTGTCGCTTCTTCTGCGAGTGTGTGAATACCGCGATGAATATTTGCATTATAGTTTGAATAATAATAATCGAGCGCATCAATTACGGTTTGTGGTTTCTGGGAAGTAGCAGCATTATCCAGATAAACCAGCAACTGATTATTCACTTCTCTTTCAAGAACCGGAAAAGATTTTCTGATCGTATTTACATCGAAGGTCGGTGATATCGTAGTAGTTGTTTCCATTTTTCTTAAAAGGTTTTTATTGGCTCTGTAATTTTCTTAAAACCTTATAGTTCTTGATTCTTTTCCTCTTTGAGCCTCTCCTCAATCATTTCTTCTGCATATTCTTTTAGCGGTTCTATTTTAATTTGTTCAATAATACTTTCTGCAAAAGCTTTTAATAACATTGCCTGCGCATGTTCTTTTGAAATGCCGCGCGCTCTTAAATAAAACAATGCTTCTTCATCCAATCTTCCAACCGTGCAACCGTGAGAACATTTTACATCGTCAGCAAAAATTTCCAACTGTGGCTTGGTGTTTACGCTTGCGTTATCGCTTAATAAAATATTATTATTCGTCTGGTACGCATTTGTTTTTTGCGCATCAGGCCTTACAAAAATCTTCCCGCTGAAAACACCTGTCGCTCTTTCATCAATGACGCCTTTATACAATTCATTGCTGAAACAATTGGGCATTCGGTTGTCAACCAAAGTGTGATTATCGACGTGGCTTTTGCTTTTTAACAAATACAAACCAAACATATGCGCTTCGTTCCCTGCAGCTTCCATAATAATATTTGTATTGTTGCGAATCATGCCACCATCAAGCGTTACAACAACGGTATGCGCAAAGCTTTTTCCTATCTGCCGGATGTGTGTAGTGCCAACATGACTTCCATTTGGTGCATCATTTTGAATTTTATAATATTCTAAAATCGCGTTTGCATTTACCACAACTTCCAAAACTTCGTTCGTAAAACTATCCATTGAACCAATCGTTTTGTAAGTTTCTACCAATTGTAACTTTGAACTTTTATCTGCAAAAACAAGACTTCGGGGTTGCGATAAAATATGATTTTGTGTAGCATCAGAAATATGATACAGATAAACAGGATTTTCAATTATTTGTCCTTTTACTGCATAAATAAAAACGCCGCCATAAATAAAAGAAGTGTTTAGCGCATGAATTCCGTCATTTATAAAAAGAGCACTTTTTCCAAGATGTTCATTCACCAACTCTTTATAAATACCATTCGCAGCTTCTTCCAAAGGTAAAATAACCAGTTCCTCTTTTGAAGAACGAATACTAGAAAGTTCGGGAGTATATTTTCCGTTTACAAAAACCAATTCATTCGCATTTTCATAACCAGGCATACGAATTTCATCTATCATCGATCTTGAAATATTCGTTTCCGTTTCATCTTCCGTTAACCGGTATTCTTTTGTAAACAGATCGGCGATTCGCGTATATTTCCATTCCTCATTCTTATAAGTAGGAAGGCCTTTATTATTAAAATTGTGAAAACCTTCGTTTCTTACATCGCTCAAGAAATGATCAGGATCAATCGTCTGAAGCTGATTAAATTTTTCTCCAAAATATTCTAAATTAATTTTTTCCATTTAATCTTTAATTTTTATCTAAACCTTCCAAACTCTCTCTAAACCCCAGGACTATTCTTCTCTAAACTGCTTCTGAAACACTGAACTGATCTTTAATAAAATCATATCCTTTTTCTTCCAGTTCCAATGCCAGCTCCTTAGTACCATTCTTTACAATTTTGCCATTTAAAAGAACATGAACAAAATCAGGTTGCAAATAATCAAGCAATCTCTGATAGTGCGTAATCACAATAATAGCACGGTTTTCATCACGCAATTTATTTACCCCGCTGGCAACAATACGAAGTGCATCAATATCTAAACCTGAATCTGTTTCATCCAAAATAGTCAATTTCGGTTCCAGCATAGCCATTTGAAAAATCTCATTTTTCTTTTTCTCTCCGCCAGAAAACCCTTCATTGATAGAACGTGTTAATAACGATTTATCAATCTCAACCAGGTTCATTTTTTCTTTCATTAATTTCATAAAAGAAACGGCATCCAATGGTGGCAAACCATGATATTTTCTTTTTTCATTGAGAGCGGTTTTAATGAAATTAGTAGTGCTTACCCCGGGAATTTCTACCGGGTATTGAAAGGCTAAAAACAATCCTTCCCGCGCTCTGTCTTCCGGCGATAATTCTAAAATGTCTTTTCCCAAAAACTCAATAGAACCTTCAGTCACTTCATATTCTTCTCTTCCGGCCAGAACCGAGGCCAGCGTGCTTTTTCCTGAACCGTTTGGTCCCATGATCGCATGCACTTCGCCGGCATTTACTTCCAGGTTTATTCCTTTTAAAATTTCTTTTCCTTCAACCGCTGCATGAATGTTTTTGATTGATAACATTTTCTTTATTTATTTTTTATTTTTTTTAATTATCCAACACTTCCCTCCAGGCTTATCGCCAATAATTTCTGTGCTTCCACTGCAAATTCCATTGGTAATTGATTCATTACTTCTTTTGCAAAACCAGTAACGATCAATGCTACTGCAGCTTCTGTATCGATGCCACGCTGCCTGCAATAAAAAAGCTGGTCTTCTCCGATTTTTGAAGTAGTAGCTTCATGCTCAATGATTGCAGTTTTATTTTTTGATTCGATATAGGGAAAAGTATGCGCTCCGCATTTATCGCCGAGTAACAATGAATCGCATTGAGAATAATTTCTTGCATTCAGCGCATGCTTACCCGCCTTCACCAAACCGCGGTAACTATTCTGACTTTGTCCTGCCGAAATTCCTTTTGAAACAATCCTGCTCCTGGTATTTTTTCCAAGATGTGTCATCTTTGTGCCTGTATCAGCCTGCTGATGATGATTGGTTAATGCAACGGAATAAAATTCACCAATTGAATTATCTCCTTTTAATATTACGCTTGGATATTTCCACGTAATTGCAGAACCGGTTTCTACCTGCGACCAGGATATTTTAGAATAATCGCCCATGCAGATTCCACGCTTGGTAACAAAATTATAAATGCCGCCAAGCCCGTTCTCATCCCCGGGAAACCAGTTTTGTACGGTTGAATATTTTATCTCCGCCTTGCGATGTGCAAACAATTCTACGACCGCCGCATGTAACTGATTTTCATCACGCTTCGGCGCTGTACAACCTTCGAGATAACTAACATATGATTCATCTTCAGCAATAATTAATGTACGCTCAAACTGTCCTGAATTTTCTGTATTTATTCTGAAATAGGTAGATAATTCCATCGGGCAGCGAACGCCTTTTGGAATAAAACAAAATGAACCATCAGTAAAAACTGCGGAATTTAAAGCAGCAAAATAATTGTCGGTCATCGGCACTACAGAACCTAAATATTTTTTTACAAGATCCGGATGATTTTGAATTGCTTCGCTGATTGAACAAAAAATAATGCCGACTTCAGAAAGTTGTTTTTTAAATGATGTTGCTACGGAAACGCTGTCAACAACCACATCAACTGCAACACCGCTCAATCTTTTTTGTTCGTTTAAAGAAATTCCTAATTTATCAAATGTTTTCAGCAATTCCGGATCAACTTCATCCAAACCGTTAACAGTTTTCTTTTTCTTTGGCGCTGCATAATAGATGATATCCTGGTAATTGATCGGCGGGTATTTCACATTTGGCCATTTTGGCTCTTCCATTTTCAGCCAGTGATGATAAGCTTTTAAGCGCCATCCAAGCATCCATTCCGGCTCATTTTTTTTCGCTGAAATCAGTCTGATAGTGTCTTCATTAAGGCCTTTTCCAACTACATCGGTTTCGATTTCGGTGACAAAACCATATTTATACTCACTTGCCACCGTTTGTTCCAAAACGTCGATTTCTTCTTTCATTCTTCTGTTTATTTATTGCTGCAAAGATAAATCCTTTTGCTGTTTATACAAAATAGTATAAATAGATTTAAGAGTACGCATGAGAAGAATCTCGCGATGGAAATGAAGCGGAGAAACGCTTTGGACTAAGTTTGTGAAAATGGGAAATTTTTAATTCCAGTAAATGAAGGAATAAGGTAAAGTTTTGCTTTATATATTTACCCAGCAAAAGTGATTATGTCTCTTATTGAATAAAATGAAAATAAAAATAGAAACTAAGCACTTTTGTTCGTTTACTGCAGATCATTTTGTTTTAGCCCTCACTGCTTTCACGTCCGCTGCAGTTACTGCTGATGCTTTGTTGCCGAAACTGTTTCTTACATACGTGAGCACGTCGGCAATTTCCTGATCTTTTAGCTGCTTGAACGACGGCATTGGATTCGTATACGTTTCATCCTCAATCTTCACGTTTTTCAAGCCCTTTAAAACTATTCCGATCAATTGTTCTTTATCGCCTAAAACATAAGAAGTGTTGATCAGTGGCGGATTCATATGAGGAACGCCGCCACCGTCAGGTTGGTGACAGGAAATGCAATATTTTTTAAATACTTTTTCTCCCGGTAATTTTGTTTTTTGAACCAAAGCACCCACTTTTAAATTTTCTTTAGCAGAATCATTTGTTCTCCTGTTTAGCAGCAAGCAAAATGGAATTAATAAAAAAGTAAGCACTAGTATTTTAGTCATTTTTCTTATTTTTTCTGATACATAATTCTATAAATGGTTCCTTTTGAATCGTCTGAAACGTATAGCGATCCGTCAGGGCCTTGTGCCAGTCCGCATGGACGATGTTTTGCGCTTCGTGGAGAAATATCTTTTACTCCTGCAAAACCATCTGCAAAAATTTCCCACTTGCCAGATGGTTTTCCATCTTTAAAAGGAACAAATGCAACAAAATATCCTGCCTGCGGTTCCGGACTTCTGTTCCACGATCCATGAAAAGCAATAAAAGCGCCATTCTTGTATTTTTCCGGAAATTGATTGCCTGTATAAAATAACAAACCGGTGGGAGCGAGATGCCCGGGGAAAGCCATTACAGGATCTAAATATTTCTTGTCTGCCGTCTTTTTCCCGTCGCCTCCGTATTCAGGCATCAGAATTTGTTTCTTTTGAATCTGGTCATAATAAATATAAGGCCAGCCAGCATTATCGCCTTTATGAATTTCATACATGCATTCTGCCGGAAGAACAGCCGATTGTTTTGTAGTATAATATTTTGGAAATAAGTCATGCAATTGATCCCTTCCGTGTTGCATTACAAAAAGCGCATTGTCTACCTGGTTCCAATCCAGGCCCACAACATTGCGCAAGCCAGTTGCATAATGAACACCATCGCCATAAGTTTGATTTGCTTTGTCATCTTTAAATTGCCAGATACCACCGGCAGAATCGAGGATCGGGCAACCTTTAATTCCCATTGATCCGGGCTGCCTGTCTTGTTCCTGGCAGGAATTGGAATAAGCGCCTACATTCACGTACAGATTTCCATCGTTATCGAAAGTAAAAGATTTAGAATTATGCTCTCCATGATCTAATAATCCAGAAACGATTTTCTCCGGATTATTTTGATCAGTTACTTCATCTTTATCATTCAATTTATACCGATAAACATCTGTATTAGAAGAAGCATATAAATAACCATCTTTTAAAGCCGCCTCTGTGCCGCCATAATCGCCAAAACCTGTTTGCTTATCTATTTTCCCGTCTTTGTTCTCATCCTGCAAAAACAGTATTCCTTTACCATCTTTTGCCCGGGCAAGTTTTACATAAATATCGCCTTCTTTTGTCACGGCCAGGTGGCGTGCTTGTCCGGTATTATCAGCTACTATCAGAGCACTGAATCCGGCTGGCAAGGTTAATCCGGCATTATCTGCATCTGCTTTTGGAAGCTTATTAACTCCTGGGAAAGAAGTAATTTTTGTAAATGAAAAAATGCAAAAAACCACTGCTGTAAGAAGCACCGTGGGAATTAAAATATTCTTTTTCATTGAGGAATTATTTTTAAATTTTTTGATGAATAATACCAACAGAAAAATGTAAAACGGGCTTACAAAGATAAAAGATTTCATTAATCATTTTGAAAACAAAAATCAAAAGAGGCGAACAAACATTTTTTATTCAATAAGATAAAAATCATTAAGAAAAGTTTGTTTACTGAAAAAGAACATTGAACTTCATTCAAAGTAGAACTATTTTTTAATGGAATAACTTTTGTGCAAATTATGATTCATATTTCTTTAAAATGATAACTTAAATGAATTTATCAGAACAATATAAAAACGTAAGAGCTTATACAGAAGAAATCTGCAGACCATTGCAGACAGAGGATTACGTCGTACAGCCAGTGGTTGATGTAAGCCCACCAAAATGGCATATCGGGCATGTAACGTGGTTTTTTGAAACTTTTATTTTGAAGCCCTATTTAGAAAATTATAAAGAGTTTGATCCTGATTATAATTTTGTTTTCAACAGTTATTATGAAACAGTTGGAGCGCGGGTAATCAGAACAGATCGTGGAAATTTAAGTCGCCCTACAGTTGCCGATGTTTATAAATACAGAAAATATGTAGATAATGCGATGAGTGACTTTTTGCGAAATTCCCTTTCGAAAGAAATAGAAGAAATTGTGGCGCTTGGTTTTAATCATGAACAGCAACACCAGGAACTCTTGATGACGGATATAAAATATATTTTGGGAAATAATCCGTTGTTTCCTGCATATAACGATTCGTCCGATAGTAAAGCAACAAAGAATAACAATTTTGATTCTACAGACAACGATTTTATTACAATAGAAAAAGGAATTTATGAAGTTGGGTACCGGGGCGAAGGTTTTTGTTTCGATAATGAATTAAAAAGACATTCGGTTTTCTTGAATGATTTTAGCATTGCAAAAAAGCCGGTAACAAACGGTGCTTATCTTGAATTTATAAATGCCGGTGGTTATAAAAATTTTAATTTCTGGCATTCCGACGGTTGGGAATGGGTAAAAACAAACCAAATAAAAGCGCCACTGTATTGGCATTTTATAGAAGGGAACTGGTACAATTATACGCTGCAAGGTTTGCAATTAATTGATAGGAATGAACCGGTTTGCCATGTTAGTTTTTATGAAGCTGCTGCTTATGCTTCATGGAAGCAAATGCGCTTGCCTACTGAGTTTGAATGGGAAGTTGCTGCTAAAAATTTTAATTGGGGAAGAAGATGGGAATGGACAGAAAGCGCTTATTTACCGTATCCGGGTTTCTCAAAAGCGCCAGGTGCTATCGGAGAATACAACGGCAAATTTATGGTGAATCAAATGGTATTGCGCGGCGCTTCTGATGTTACTCCCGCTGGTCATTCCAGAATTACTTATCGCAATTTTTTTCAACCAAATCTTCGCTGGCAATATACCGGAATCAGGCTGGCACAATAAATAAAAAGTATGAATCAGTTTTTGACCGATGTTCTGAAAGGCCTGCAATCTTCTCCAAAATATTTAGACTCAAAATATTTTTATGATAAAAAAGGCGATGAATTATTTGAGAAAATTATGGCAAGTGATGAATATTATCTTACCAACGCCGAAATGGAAATATTATCCAAACAAACGACTGAAATTGCTGATGAGATTTTAAAAGAAACTACAAAATCAGATGTTATAGAATTCGGACCGGGGGACGCGGTTAAATCCATCTATTTACTTAGGGAATTATCAGAAAGAAATGTATTAACTAATTATTTTCCAATTGATATTTAAAAAAATATTATTGAGCTTTTAAATAAAAATTTAGCAAATAAAGTTCCGGGAATAAGCATCCATGGCTTTACAGGAGAATATCTTCAAATGCTTGCAGAAGTTAATAAAAGCTCTTCAAATACAAAACTGGTTTTATTTCTTGGAGCTAATATTGGCAATTTTAAATTCAATGAAATGCCAAACTTCTTTAACAGTTTACACAATTTACTTTCTGAAGATGATTTGGTTTTGATAGGCTTTGATTTAAAAAAAGATCCGAAAAAAATCCTTGCGGCTTACAACGATAAAGCCGGGTTCACTGCTCAATTTAATTTGAATTTGTTACACAGGATCAACGAAGAGCTCGATGCAAATTTCCGCCTAAATAATTTTGAACACTATGCTACCTATGATCCGGAAACAGGCGCCTGTAAAAGTTATTTAATTTCAACAAACGATCAAACGGTTCAGATCAAAAACACTTGTATCGAATTTGAGAAATACGAACCGGTGTTTATGGAAATCTCTCAAAAATATTCATTGTTGCAGTTTAACGAAATTGCCGCGAAAGCGGGTTTCCAGCCTTTGGCTCATTTTTTTGATAAGAAAAAATATTTTGCAGATGTTCTTTTAAAACGCAAAAAACAATCCTGATGTTTACAAAATATTATTGCTGAATAAATAGTAAGCATTTGTTTAATTATTAAATTTTCCGGCTTTTCTCGCTACAACTTTTTCGTTTTTGATCCATCTTTTAATAAGAAACTTAGATACAAGGAAAGAAGTTCCAATTATTTTTTCTCATGATTTTTTAGAAAAAATAAAAAGTTTAAATCTTACATTTGCGTTTTTTATTGCCCGATAGTATAATGGTAGTACAGCAGATTCTGATTCTGCTTGTCTTGGTTCGAATCCAGGTCGGGTAACCAGGTTTTTTTCCAAAGTATAAAGTTTCTATTAGAGTATTATTGCACGCGGAATAAGCAAGATTTTTTCTTCTGATTATTCTTTTATAAAAGGGATTGTTTTTTCCACCTGGCCGGCATGTATAAAAATTGAATAATTACCGCGTTGCAACTGCGATGTATTTATTGGGATATCTCCGGTTCCCGTCACTTTTATTTTTTTTACAGTCGCTCCTTTAAAATCTACAATCCTAACTTCGGCTTCTATTGAATTTTCGCTCATCCTGACAAATAATTGATCTTTTACAGGATTTGGATATAGCAGGATAATTTTTTCATCCGGCCCTGCAACAGAAATTGTATCACTGTAATAAAAATTATTATTTGCATCCACAATCCTTAACCGGTAATAGTTTACCTTTTGTAAAGAAGCATTATCTACATACTGATAATCATTTTCAGTTGGCAAATTGGGTGTTGAAATCACATCCTTCACAGCTAAAAACGCCGATTGATTAAAACTCTTCTCTATAGAAAATAATTTTGTTTTCGATTGTTTTTGCATGGTCCACAAAAGGGTTACTGACCTGTCTGAATAATTCGCAGAAAAATGCGAAAGTGAATCGGTATGCATTATTTGAATCGTGTCTGTATTTCCTGTAGAAGCGGTATCCGTATTTCCGGTTGAAGTAGTGTCTGTGTTCCCCATACTTGTACTATCCATATTGCCAGTGTTCGTTGTATGCTTATAGTAATAAATCTTCGCGTTATAAGGATTGCTGAGTCCTGCACAACTCGAATCCCCCGGATGTGTATTTTGATCCTGCAAAGTTCCTGCTATAGCGATGTTGGCAACCTTTCCCTTAGCATCCTTTTTGAGAAAGATGCCTCCTCCGGAAAATATTTTTACATTACCTGCTGAAACAAATTCATAAGGAAGGGAATCAATCGGATCAAGCGACAACTCACCACGCAGGATTCTCGTTTCCCCTGCGACGTATAAGGCGTTTTTTGAAGTCACTTTTGCGCAATTGGTTTTATTGATAACCAGCGTATCTATAGGAAATCCAAGATTCCAATCGATATAACTGTTCTTATCGCCAAAGAATTCCAGTTTATAATGGCAGAAATTAAACATACAGTTCTTAATCCAAACATCATTTCCAAAATTCCTTATTCCTCCAATTTTAAAAACATATTGACTATCCAGGAAGACTGCCGAACTGTAATCATCGGAAAAGCCGAACGAAGGCATGTAGTTTGTCAGATTGCCAGAGATTTTTACATCGCCGCTGATACCCGCTCCCGGTTCTTCAGCCAACTGTATGTCTCCATTAATAATATTGGGCAATGGATGGTCAGTATCTTCCTGCTCAAAATTGATATACCATGTAATGATATTTCCATTAAACACCGAACCGGAACTAATAAAATTAAGAGTGCCAGTACCATTATCGGCTTTAATAGTGTCATTTTTTGAAACAAAATTCGCGTTTTTCCCAATGGTAAAATCTACGCCATAATTACTTCCCTTCAAATCAATAGAACTGTTTAGAAAAGTATCGATAGTATTATCACCCAAAATAAAGGTGGATGTGGAGAAAGTGCTGTTATTTGCATATAGTCCGCCCGTGCTTCCCTGCTTTTTAGTTTCCAAAAAAAATCCGGCAAACGAGCTTCGGTTAAAAGTGGCCCAGCCGCTGTCCTGCAAATAGAGATCAACCCAATCGATATTATGAGCGGTGGTGTATCCAAATTTACTGTCTTCGACTGTAAGGTCTTTAATAGCCGGATTTCCACCATACAGGTAAAAACGTCCCATATCAATCACTGCGCCGGAATCTATTAAAACATGGCCTCCGTTTGAAGTATAAACATTTACCGACGCTCCTTCAATGTTGATCCCCGTACTGTCATGAAATCTTACCGTTGTATTGCTGATGTGCATACTACGGCAGAACGAAGTTTCGTCGCCACCAATTTTAATAGGTTCACCAGTGGAACTTTCAATGGTAACGAAGGAAAGCCCCGAAAGCGATTGGCTTATCACCACGTCGTCTATAGAAGTTGGAGGTCTGTTGTCAGGCGTTTGTCCCGCACGTCGATGAATTTGCTGCCAACCATTTGCTGTATACAGCAAGGTGCGGCTTTGTGAAAAGCCGTTCAGGCATACGAAAGATAAAATAAGAACAGAAATCCGTTTCATTTCGGACCAGTTTTGTTGTGAAGGGAAAGAAAAAGGATTCTAAAGCTTTGGTTGTGTAAGGGAATGAATTATGCAGTAATATTAAGTAAAATTTATTATAATCAAAAATAAATAATGAGGAATTTTCAGATTCATGTTTTAGCGAATTTAGTTGTATGAAATACTTCATTGCTTAAAAGGACTGCCCCATTTCCAGTGAACCAACAAATAATTAGAATTTTTATTTTTCGAAATAAGCACACACTGCTTTAATTCTGAGCACACACTGCTCTAATTCTGTTTTTCATTATTAGCTGCGCTGACAGACCATCTTCCCCTGGCCAACAGTAAATATATCTTAGTAGCAGCGGCTTGCTCATTTGAACAGGTAAATATATTCCGGGAGGGATATGGAAAGCCCAATTATCGCTTCAATCTCTGAATGTTAGAATCAAGGAAATCTTATTTGCGGTAATTTGTTTTAGATTTGAGTTTGATGAAGCATTTGCCGGTCTGAAAAAAATCTTTTGTCAGCAAACTATTTAAACTTTTAAGCTTGTTATGAGCGCTGCTGCTATTTCGTCGCTGGTGGTTATCAGCATTATCTGTATTATTCTGCTTACTTCAAAGTGGAAACTCAATGCTTTCATAGCACTTTTCCTGGTGTCTCTTTTTTTGGCGATTGCTGTGCTACCTTCAAAAAATGTTGTGGCGATTATGAAAACTGGTTTCGGCAATACTATGGCCTCTACTGGTTTTCTTATCATCCCCGGAGCTATTATCGCTATTATTCTCGACAAGACCGGAGCTGCGGTTACGCTTGCCCGTTATATTCTCTCCAAAACCGGTGAAAAGAACGCCGCTGCTGCTTTAGGCATTACCGGGTTCATTGCGGGCATGTCTATTTTTTGCGATTCCGGCTTTATTATTTTGAGTGGCCTGGCCAAATCTTTCAGCTCGAAAACTAAAACGGCGATGCCTTTTATCGCCGCTGTTCTTGCCTGTTCTTTATATGCGGTTCACAATTTAATACCTACCCATCCTGGTGCGCTTGCTGCTGCCGGAATACTGAATGCTAACATCGGCAACCTTGTAGTTGCTGGAATTCTGTTTGCCATTCCGGGGTTTTTTGTTGCTTATTTCTGGGTAAAAAGAATGACAAAAAATAAGTATTATGAGCCAGCTCCGGCACATGAAATTCCTTTGCAGGAAGTTGAAAAAAATTATCCTCCTGTTTTCTGGTCTTTTGTACCTGTGGTAATTCCATTGCTTTTAATTGCGATCGCTTCATTACTTCACATTTTTCAAACAGCAAACGGGAATGTGCTGATTAACATTTTTGAATTCGCCGGTCAGCCGGTGATGGCATTGGTCATCGGTGTTGTGTTCGCATTGCTTTTGCTTTGGGACAAAAAAATGGAAACGCTGAACCAAGTTTTTGAAACGGCTATTGAAAAGGCAGGTCCGATACTGATCATTACTGCTGCCGGTGGCATGTTTGGTATGATTATTAAAGAAACGGGTGTCGGCACTTCAGCAGGTATGGCATTAAGTAAAACGGGACTTGGCCTTCTTATTCCATTTGGAATTGCGGTTATTTTAAAAACGGCGCAGGGCTCTTCAACAGTTGCTATTATTACAGCCGCGTCCATTGTAGCGCCTATGCTTCCTTCGCTGGGACTTTCATCGGATATGGGAAAATTGTTTACAATGCTTGCGATGGGAGCCGGTTCAATGATAGCTTCTCACGCTAATGATTCTTATTTTTGGGTGGTGACAAAATTTTCTGATATTCATGCAGACATTACCTTGCGCGTATTTTCAACAGCAACCATCGTTATGGGAATTACTGTTTTCATCTGCGTCTGGATCACTTCTTTGTTTTTTCTCTAATTGCTTATATTGATATTTAAAACAAAGTTTCAATGGATGCAAAACTTATCGCTGAACAGATATTTCTTGCCGGTGTGGAAAGTGTGATGCCTGATCAGATTATAAGAAAGCATGTTGCAGTAAAGGATGGAGTTCTTTTTATTGGCAACAAAAAAATTAACACGGAGGAATTTGACAACCTGTATGTGATCGGCGCAGGCAAAGCCAGTGCAATGATGGCACTTGAAATAGAAAGCATCCTCGGCAACAAAATAACTTCAGGGCACATCGTTGTTAAATATGGCCATAG
>Ga0157371_10001000_pt1 | contig 31259 bp, 26 predicted proteins | sample C45metaG_FD_113462 | JGI IMG/M metagenome (GOLD analysis project Ga0157371, IMG submission 113462) | Corn rhizosphere microbial communities from Kellogg Biological Station, Michigan, USA - C4-5 metaG | ecosystem: Host-associated > Plants > Roots > Rhizosphere > Soil | place: USA: Michigan... | reverse complement strand
TGTAGTTGTCGTTGCCGGCGAAGTTGCCGGCGTAGAACGAACTCGCGCCCCACGTCCACTGGTTGGTTCCGGTCGTCCACAGCAACTGCGGTTGACCGAGGCCGTTGGCGCTCCCCTGCGACAGGAAGGCGCCGAGGTTGCCACTCCCGTAGTCGTAGCACGTGAGGCTGTCGGTGTACCCATCGTTGCCGGCGAAGTTGCCCGACACCGTGTAGCCGTCGAAGCGACACCCGCGGTTGCTGGGTGCGCCCGCGAAGTTCGGACACCGGTCGGTCGAGTCTGACACGCCGTCCTTGTCGGAGTCGGTCACGGTTGTGCTGCCGCCAGCTGTCGCGCCACTGAAGTGGATGAAGTGGTTTGGCCAGTTCGCCTGTCCGACGTAGAACCGCTTCAGCATGGTTGTGCCGCCGTAGTTGTCCTCGCTGATGTCGATGTAGCTGCCCGTGACCGCCTCGACGTATGCGACATGCCCGGCCGTGGCGTAGTTGCTGACTTCCCAGACGGCAATCGACCCCACTGCGGGGGTGTTGTCGACGGGAATGCCGTAGGTGTTTGCGCTGTTGTCCCAGTCCATGGCATTGCCGAGGTTACCGGGATTGGCAACCCCGTTCTGCCACAGCCGGTAGGACGCGTAGTTAGTGCAGTTGTGCCCGTTGGCGTCCACCCCGTAGCCCCAGGGTTGCTGCCCCGTGTAGCCGGTGTACGACACACAGTTGAAGCTGGGCGTCTGCCCGTACGCTCCGCAGGTGATGTCGTAGGCCTGGGCCGTCCCCGCCACGCCCACGACACCGACAGCCGCAAGGGCTGTGGCGACGAGGAACATGAGGAGACGCCTTACGGGTGTTACCTTACTGCGAGTTCTCATGGAACCCACCCTTCGAGGGTCTAGTGGTGTGTGGTTCTCGCCCGATATCACTACTGGATGCAGTGTTCGAGCGTCTGGGAAATCTTATCACATACGTCAAATAAACCAAAGCAGCAGCTCTATGCGCGAGCCTTGCCATAATGCTATAGTTTATTTATGGAGAGTTTACCGACGGAGCAGAACGATATTGAGAAGCTTAATGCTGAGCCTGCGACGGGTCCAGGGATGTCTGCTGCCTCACTTGAAACAACGGGGCACACATCTTCGCCAGTAGTTCAAAATACTCCACCGCCGGTGCCTCAAACGCCTCAACCACAGTTTGACCCACCAGTGGCAACGCCTCCGTCAAACTTACCAAAGAAAAGTCATAAAAAGCGCAATATTATTATTGCCGTGGCTGTTTTATTACTACTCACAGCCGGTACTATAGCAGCTATTATGTTGTTCTCTGCACCAAAGAAGGATACTGCTAAAAAATCTACGACTGATACCACAAAGCCACTTGATGATGCACAGGGAATTGTTACGAAAATTAACACAGCAATTACCGACACTAGCAAAGATACATACCAAAACCCACAAGTTAGCTTTACATCACCTACTAGCGCACAACCAGCCATAAGCCCAAGCTACCAAGTGAAAGGTACCGATTACTATGTAGTAACGAACCAAGCCTATGGGCTCAATATTCAGAAGACCGTTGATACCAATAGCGAAACTGGTGTTGATACTGTTTTTACACAGGGGATTATGGATCAAGTAACCGCAACGCTTGTGGGAAATAAATATAGCAAAACAACGGAACTTGCGTCGGGTGTAGAATATCAGTCTGACGCTGTTATTTGTACGGTATCAGGCACAGAAAGTATACCTATGTATGTAACATGTGCGAATAAAAACGCATACGCAAAGGTAAGTAGTGACGTGAAGCCACTCGTTACCGCTTATCGAGCAAGTCATTCCGATCGTAGTTCAGAGGATATTTTCTCGGCTCCGACTATTAAGAGCAGCAGTGTTGACGGATACCAAACAGCGAGTGTAGGCGTGGCTTCGCGCCAAGGCATCGGTAGCGCGGCGGCTCTCTTTTACCGAAAAGGTACCGACGAATGGAAGTTCTTTAATTTCGCGCAAGCAGAACTAAACTGTAGCGATTACAATACCGCCGACCTGAAGGCTGCATTCGCTGATCAGCCGTGTATATCGGACAGTAAAACAGATACAACGGTTAAAGACTACACCCCGGGCACCAAGAAGACATCAGGCAGCACAAACTCAACATCTACCAATTCGACCACCAAAAACGACACGACCCAGAATTCTGGAGCCGCGTCGTCTTCGACAAATCCGTAACTATTCTACGGTTACACTCTTTGCTAGGTTGCGTGGTTGGTCGACATCGTTACCCCGAGCTACCGCCACATAGTAGGCAAGTAGCTGCGATACAACATTGAACACCAGCGGTGTGAACAATTGTAGTTTAGTGTTTACTCGTATTACCTGTTCAGCGGGGACACGCTTGCCGGTATCGGTAATAACGATTGCATGCGCGCCGCGTGCATTCATTTCGATGAGATTGCTTTGGCTCTTTTCGTAGAGCCAGTTATCTTGCAGGTAGCAAACCTCGAAGAAGCGGTCGTCGATGAGCGCGATTGGGCCGTGTTTTAGCTCGCCCGCTGCGTAGCCCTCGGCATGAACATAGCTTACCTCTTTTAGCTTGAGTGCCCCTTCGAGCGCGATTGGGAATAGCGCATCGCGACCAACGAACAAGGCATGATCGTACTTGGCATAGGTGTTCGCGATCTTTTTCACCTCTTTATCATGTTTTGCGATTACCTTTTCGATTTCGCCTGGCAGTAGTTCAAGCTCGCGAATGTAGCTGCTGAGCTCTTTTGAACCCATGCCTTTGGCCTGTGCTACCATCAATCCAAAGATGGTGATTGCTGCTACCTGTGAGGTAAACGCCTTGGTGCTCGCGACGCTGATTTCAGCGCCAACATGTACGTATACACCACCATCAACTTCGCGGGCAATTGTGCTGCCAACGACATTTACGACACCAAGGCATTTCACGCCGCGGCGCTTTAGCTCTTGCAGACAGGCAAGTGTGTCTGCCGTTTCACCGCTTTGGCTCACGATTAGCGCTACAGTGTTTTTCGGCACCGCAAATGAGCGATAGCGAAGTTCGCTGGCGATTTGCGAGCTGAATGTGACATTGTCGAGGAATTGCTCGATTAAGTACCCCGCCTCGAGCCCGGCATAGTAGGCCGTGCCGCAACCAATTACCATTACGTGCTCAATTTCACGCAGCTCGTCGTTGGTCATATTGAGGCCACCGAGGCGTGCATAGAGGTTATCCGCATTTACACGTCCACTCAGTGTGCTACGCAGACTTTCTGGCTGTTCGTTGATTTCTTTTAGTAGGAAGTGGTCGTAGCCCTTTTTCTGGATTGACTGCAGGTCGAGCTCGAGAGTTTCGACGGTTGCATCAACCTCGTTAGCATCAATATCGTAAAGTTGTACGCCGTCGCGCGAGCAAACGCCAACTTCACCGTCGTGTAGGTATACTACTTGGTTGGTGTAGCCGACAAGTGCTGAAGCGTCGCTGGCGATGAACACTTCGCTATCGCCAACGCCAACAATAAGCGGGCTTCCCTTGCGCGCAATGATAATTTCGTTTGGATTCTTGATGCTCATTACGGCAATGCCGTAAGCACCGACTACCATTTTGAGTGCTTGGCTTACTGCATCGAGTAGTGTGGTATCGTCTTTTTTATAGATATAGTCCACAAGTGCTGCAAGCACCTCACTATCGGTGTCGCTCTTGAAGTCATAGTCGTGTTTGCCGAGCTCAAGCTTAAGATCTTGGTAGTTTTCGATAATACCGTTATGTACAAGGTAAATGTCACCGACTGCATGTGGGTGAGCATTGCGCTTGCTTGGCGCGCCGTGCGTTGCCCAGCGCGTGTGACCAATACCGATTTCATCAGCTGTTTTATGGCCAGAAACCTTCTTTTCGAGCTCAACGACTTTACCCTTTTCACGAAGGAGTGTAGCGCCGCCCCTTTCGCTAAGCGTCACGACGCCGGCGCTATCGTATCCGCGATATTCGAGCCGCTTCAACCCACTTAAGAGAACTTGTTGAGCTTGTTTATCGCCGACATATCCGACTATTCCGCACATACTAAATCCTTTCAGCGGGCTAACATGTCGCCCGTGCTTATTTTTATAGTACGCTTATTTTTTACGAATTTATATAAAATGTGTATATTACAACATCTATTAATCGTCGGCTCCCTTGATGGGCAAATAAAAAAAGCCGGGAGCACCCCGGCTTTTTTATGTTTGTTTACTTAGCTGAGTTCTTGGCAAAGCTGCTTGTATGTCTTTGCGTCGTTTACGGCAATCCACAAGCCTTTTGTAAGCCCAGCCGACCAAAGCTTACCTTCACCTGCTAGGATTGGGAATAAAATGTTTTCAAAGTCCGACTTCTCGGTTAAGCTGAAGTTCTGACGGAAGTAAGTGTACGCTGCTGGACTAAATACTGTGATACCTACGTGCGCAGGCACAGGGATGAATGGGTACATCTTTGTGTCGACGACCTTGTTATCAACCACCATCATACCAGTTGAGCTATATGCCTGGCCGAGGCCAAGTACCGCTGTTGCGATCGCACCTTGCTTTAAGCCTTCCATGTGCGCCTCGCTAATGTAGCGTGGGAACTCAGGGAATTTTAGCACCACATCATCTGGGTTTACGACGATAAGGTTATGGTCCTCAGGAATTGAACCGTTCTCAAGGGCGTTCAATACTGCGCCACCCTTACCAATTGGAATTTCTGGGTCGTAGCTGTAGCTGATTTTAACGCCAAACTTAGATCCGTCACCAAGGCGCTCTTCGATACTATGTGCATTGTGAAATACGAGTGCGACAAAGTGCTTGAAGCCTGCATCACGGTACATGCGGATACACATCTCAATCATTGTGTCGCCATTTGGTAGCTCAAATGCGCTCTTATTTGCCTGAGTGCCGTCTAGCACTGAGCTAAAGCGGCTACTCTCGCCGCCCGCCATAAGGGCGATGGTTGTGTTATCTACAAAAGCCTGCCATTCATCGTCTTGTGCTGGCGCTGGTTCATGAAAGCTTGCAATCTTACTGCCGAGTGTGTCTAATTCTGTCTGTAAACTCATATTCCTCCTATTCGGTATATATGGTATGCCCATTATACCTTAAACCTTGAGAAGGCTGCGTAAATAATACAGTTGCCAGACAGGCTGGCTTGTTTCGTGGTATAATATGCTTATGAATATACTTGTCACAGGCGGGGCCGGTTATATCGGCTCTCATACTCTCGTAGAACTCCTTAATAACGGCCACGAAGTAATTGTCATTGATAATCTTTCTAATAGCTCGCGCGAATCATTGAATCGCGTTGAAAAAATAACCGGCAAAAGTGTTGAATTCCACGAAGCAGACGTTTGCGACGTTCGTGCCCTTGATGCAGTATTCAGCACGCATAATATAGATGCTGTTATTCATTTTGCCGGCCTTAAGGCGGTTGGCGAGTCTGTTGCGATGGCGCTTCACTACTACAAGAATAATCTTGAGTCGACACTTAATTTGCTCGATCGAATGAAGCAGTACGATGTAAAGAAGCTTGTATTTAGCTCGAGTGCAACGGTTTATGGCGACCCTGTAGAGCTTCCGCTCCTTGAGACCTCTCAGCGTAGCGCGACTAATCCATACGGCCAGACTAAGCTCATGATTGAGCAAATTCTAGAGGACGTTGCTGCGACTAACGAAGGCTGGAATATTACGAGCCTGCGCTACTTTAATCCTATTGGCGCACATGATTCGGGGCTCATTGGAGAAGACCCTAGTGGCGCACCAAATAATCTACTGCCCTATGTTGCGCGCGTTGCAGCTGGCAAACTTGAAAAAGTAATGGTATTCGGCAATGACTACGACACACCTGATGGTACTGGCGTGCGTGATTACATTCATGTTGTTGACCTTGCACAAGCCCATCTTGCCGCGCTCGATCACCTTGATCATCCTGATGTGTATAAAGTATACAACGTGGGCACCGGTGGTGCAGATTCAGTCATGGATATGATCCATGCCTTTGAAAAAGCAAGTGGTAAAACTATTCCCTATGAGGTTGTTGCTCGTCGCCCAGGTGATATCGCTAGCTGCTACGCGGATGTTTCGCTTGCGGAAAAGGAGCTTGATTGGAGCGCCAAATTGACCATTCAGGATGGCTGCGATAGCGAGTGGAAGTGGCTTGCACAAAACCCTAACGGATATAAGGTGTCGTAACAACACAGGCATCCTAAGAAAATACCCGTCTATACGACGGGTATTTTTGTGTGTTTTTAGCCTAGGTACCGGATATCTTCGGGTGTCATTCTAAATAGCCCTTCGTCATGCCTTCGTTGGTCTAGGTAGTGTGACGCGAAGCCAACTGATCGGCTCAGTATGAAGAGCGCATTGAAAAATTCAATATCAACAAGCTCGCGGAGTTTTTCAGGACCATAGCCAAGCTCGCTTTCTAGAAGATCGAGCAGAATAGCTGCAATGGCGCCATCGACATTCAGTATCAGGTTGGCCTTCTTACCTGTCGTGATAGCCTCGACGTCGCGAGCAAATGCGAGATACCTGCCGTTCTTGATATTAAAGCTCTCTAGCGCAGCAACTCGTGGATCCGGCAAATCAAGACGATATTTTTTATGACCGATCCCTTGTATTACGCCAGATTGACTTCGAATAAAGGTCTTTGCATCATTTCCAGACGAAACACCCGTGAGCCAGGCGCCTGCAGCACCATTGATTGCTCCGCCAAAACGCGGGCCAATCGTTAACAGGCCTGAAGCAAGACTTGATACGAGGTCTTTGCCAGCGCGGGCACTCACGATTGTATTGAGTGCCCCTGATACATATGGGCCGTGGTCAACAAGCAAACGTAGTACGTAGTCAGTAAACTCAACAAGTCGTGGAGCATTGATCTCCTTTTCCCCGAGTAGCATTGCGAGAACAAGACTTGCGTAACTATGCGACTCAACCGTTTCGCGTAGATCACGACCCAATAGCTGGACGTCGCCCGTAATACTATCGCCCGACAAATGACTAATAAGCTGGAACTTCTTACGGTCACCAATTAATCGACTTGGAATGAGTTCTACTCGTTCACTTGCGAGCTCTTTAAGCGCTGGGGCAAGTTCGCTAAAACTGTCAAAGACCGTTACGCCAACATCGCGCATTGCTAATTTCTTTGCTGATGCCGTCTCGCTTTTTACAGACGCCATGGCTTTGGCGTGGCCGAATTGCGGTGGTGTTTCAAATAAATCGGCGACCGTCCCGGCTATATATGCAAATACCGGCTTAGTGATTTTCTTCTGCTTAATGAGTTCTGCGATCTCGTATTCATCTTGGCCGCCAAGTTCACCAAAGTAAACGATTCTTTCTGTTGCAGTATCCTTCTCTGCAAGCAAGAAAGCGTCGGCCGGTGATGTGAGCGGGAAGCGATCGCCACCAAGCGCCAGCCCAAAAGAAATACGTAGCCCATTACCCGTTACTGTATGGATGAGTTCATTTACCATACCGCCGGATGTCGAGATCACCGCCGTATCACCAGGCTCAAAAACACGTGCCGAAACAAGCTGTGGATGTTGCGTTCCACCAATCGCCCCAAGTTTTAGTACACCCGGTATTACAATACCTACCGACGCAGGACCAGCCATCAGTATGCCCTTTTTCTTAGCGATTTTACCAAGCTCAAGCGAGTGAGACTCTGGAGTTTGCTCTGCAAAAACGACCGCTACCTTCAGCTTTGGTAGCATATCAAATGCCTCTTTCATGGTTTCGAGGACACGACGGCCCGACTGAACATGGAGTACTGCGTTCACTACATCTCTCTTTGCTTCTGTCACGGCACCAAGGCTGGAATACACTGGTACAACAATTTCGCTTTCACCCCAGAAGTACCGCTCCGTCTTTCGCCCACCGCTTGTTACGATGCCGGCAATTGTTGGCCTTTCACGACCTGTCATGTAATCGTAATCAAGGATTGACTGTACAATCCCAGGGTGTGAGCCGAGAATAATAGTGTTCGTCGAAAGGTGACGTAGCTTTGCAATATCCATTAGTTAATCTCCTTCAGTGCAAGCCTCACGACTTCGGTCAGTGGCGTTTCTGGTGTGTGTACAGATCCGAGAATTCCGTGGCCCTCAAGAGCTGCTTCAATCTTAGCCAGGCCAATCTCCTGTCGAGGGCCACCACGGCGGACGAAGACTTTTACGTTTTGACTGCGCAATGAATCGGCGACAGCATCTATCGCAGCAATAACGCCAGTAAATGTGTTGGCAATATCGGTGAAGTTTGCGACCGCACCGCCAATGAATAGGACTTTTTTCTTACTCTTTGAGGCAAGCAATAAACTCAATAATGCGCTCGTATACTGCTCTGTCTCTTGTTGGTTTGGGTTGCCGCTGTACTCGCCATAGTTAGCAAGTTGTTTGCCGTGGCCCTGATTGTATACTTCGTCTGCGACCACTACGCTTGCGCCACCGCCCGAGAGTAACAAGAACACCGACCCGTTAGGGTTGAGTACGCTCAGGTTAAACGAGGCAGGGGATTTTGCGTTAAGTCGCGCCACAATTGCCTCTTCCTCGTATTGCTTACCATTTTTTGGCGATCGAATATCGCGTTCGCTCCAAGCATGAGTAAAGTACGCGCCAGCATCATCAACTTCGATTGCACAGTCAAGTATTTTGACATTATCTTCACTGCTTACGTAGGGATTAATTTCTAGGAATGATACATGGTTTTCTTTGAACATCACATACAGTGCTCGTAATTGATCTACTGTGAGCTTCGTTGCTTTTGCAAGTGCAGTCCAATTTGTTTTATCGTCGAGATACTTTGATGTTATACTCTCTTGATTTGATTCTATATCGACACCACCCTTTTCACTCCAGGCAATCGTAGTACCATCCCTATTGAGCGTCATGGCGATATACCGTTCTGCCGATTGATCATGCTCTACTTGAGGCTCGACAATAAATGAGTCGTATCCCTTTTCGCGCAGTGATTGGATAGCTTTTTTAAGCCCTGCCTTTTTAACATCAAGTAGTACAAGGCCTTTTTTAAAACGCCCCTTCACTGCCTGATCAACTTTTACTACATACAAAGATTTCGCATCGAGTTCTGCAACTGTATTTTTTAACGATACATCTGAAACGATACTCCATCCGGTATATTGCGCCTGCAAAGCATCTGCCACCATTTGCTTTGCCCTAAATTCAGAAATCTTCCGACGTGGCATAGACTACCTGCAACTCCTTAACCCCTATAACGTGTTGGTATAAGTATACCATGATTGTTTACTCTTTCTTAAGGTACGTGCTATCACTCTATCTTGTTGCATACTCCCAGATCCTCAGTCATAATAGGCAAGAGTTTATAAACATACAGGGATGGAACAACAATGACCGAGAAGGCTAAAAGTAAAGCGTTAAATAAACAGCAAGAGCCATTAAAGCCACAAGAGCGTGCATACTACCTCGACTTTTTAAGGATTTGTGCCATTATTGCGGTAGTTATCGTGCATTGCGTTTCTTTCTCAACCGCACTTGACCGTCAGGCAACCAATCCTTTAGGGTGGTTTGGTGCAATTACGATTGACAGCTTCGTACGTTGGTGTGTTCCTGTGTTTGTCATGATAAGTGGAGCTCTGCTTATTACCGACAAGGCATACATGAACCCTAGGACATTCTTGAATAAACGTTTCTTGCGCATTCTGCCTGCGCTAATCGCATGGCCTCTCATTTATGCAATATGGCAAGCATTCATAAAGCACACGCCAGTTGACCTCTCTTCGCTCATTAATGGCTACTTGCAAGGCAGCTTTGTTGCCGGCGGCCAGCTGTACTTCTTATTTTTAATAGCCGGTCTGTATTTACTCACCCCCTTTATCAGTGCATACGCTCATGTCGCCACACGTAAACAACTTTGGATTGCAGCTTTTTCTATAATGATAGCAACTACTCTATGGTACTCGGTGAGCACGTTTACATCACACACTGAACCTACGTTGAACTTTATCACTCAAGGATTACCGTATGTTGGGTATTTTATACTAGGATACCTCCTCAAGGATATTAGTGTGAAACATTGGTTCATACCCGCTGGCATATTTGTAGTAGGCAGCGCTCTTATTGATACTGTAGTACTACAGACGCAGCATACTTTTCTATATAATTTTTTCTTTTCATATCCGACACCACTCGTTATGTTGATTTCACCCGCTGCGTTTCTACTGGGGCAGGTGACTTATGCACGAATCGTCTCCTTTATAACTTATAAAAATATAAGCCTTTCAAAATTTCATAAAATTATAACTATGCTGTCTGAGGCATCTTTTGGTGTCTATCTTATACATCTTATCGTACTCGATGTCTTTGTGCTGCTTCTAGAATTGAACCGTTCATCTCTAAAGGATTCCTTGGTACTTATACCAATTGTCACTATTACTTCTTGGTTAGCAGCGCTGACGATCCTACGTATCCCCTATATAAGAGCATTGATCAGGTGATTTTATTTACTGCCGCTCAGTAACCTTGCAAGCTCTTTCTCTCGTGCACCTTTATGTTTTTCTCCGAGTGCTGCTGACTTCTTTGAATATTGTGAGTACTTCTTAAAGAGCTCCTCAATTCCTGTAACATAGGCGTCTACAGAGACCGGCACAACGATACCCGCAGAAAACTCTTCAATCTCCTCCACTGTTGAGTGAGTGTCGGTCGATAACACAGGCAGGCCATACGAGAAGAATTCCCTACATTTAGTACTGTCGCCGTACTTGTTGAATCCCCATACGCCTGTGTAGAGTGCAAGGCCAATGCCCGCATGAGAAATTTTTTCTTGCGCTTCGTTAAACGAAAGGCGACCCAAGAAATTGACTCTATCTGTAACACCTTGTTGGGATGCGAACTTTTTAAGACTTGCCTCTTCTGGGCCATTGCCTACGATTGTCAGCGATATGTCAGGATACTTATCCGACAAAATATGCATCGCTGACATCACGCCCCTAAAGTCAAGCTGCCTATCTACAATACCCAGGGTAATAAGCTTGTGTTTATCGTACCTGCCCCTCTTTTGGTTTGTGTACGCAAGGGGTGGTACATTAGGAACGAAGATATTTCTCTCTTCTGGAAGCCCCATAGTCCGACGAACACCCACAATACGCGATGACACCGACCACACTTCATTCGCATGCTTGACGCAAAATTTATCGATAGAGTGATAGGCCCGGTCCATCATCTTGTTATTGAAACGAGTCGGCGAGTAGTCTGCAGTGTAAAAAATGGCTGTTTCAACTCTTCCAAACGATCGTAATATTAGACCAGCAAGCGCATTGAGAGGGTCTATTCCCAAATATATATCTACCTTCTCTTTAAATGTAAAGTGCCACACGGTAGCTATAATCTCTGATATATACCTGAGCGGAGCGGGGTTTGACACCACCCTCAATTGGCGCTTAGTAGCCTCGCTCTTACCTTTATAGTATTGAAGCTCTGAATCAATAAGCCCGTCCATTGAATGTCGAAGAAACGTAAACTCATCAGTTACTTCCGAGAGTGATTCCTTTAGCGTATCACCAATTCCATCATACTGTTTGCCATCTATAGTTGCAGCGTGAGACGCTACGGCTATTTTGCGAACCACTATGAATCACCTCGTATTTTTTTAAATACATACATTCTCAAATTAGACGGCATAGACATAGAGAGCTTCTGTGCTAAATTATATAAACGGTCAGCAAAGCCAAAGTGATAGGCTTTACTTCGTGAATAGCGTGCACGTATTGTAAGTGTTGCTTTCTCCATAGCCTTAAGATTTGAAGCCGTTAAAGAGCCTTCGGTTTGCCGGTAGCGTAAAACTATATCTTGAACATTTCCAAACTGATAATATTCACCGATTCGGAATAGCATCTCTAGGTCTTCCGATACGCGATAATTTGGATCGTAGCCTCCAACAGTATCAAAACATTCAGCCCTCATCATCGAAGCTGGCTGAGCAACTGGATTATATCTAAAGATTGTTGCTCGTAACGTGCTGTCATCTACGGCATATCGTCGAGTAGCACCATCTCCATGTGCACTGAAAAACTGGATGAAGCCTCCGACTACTCCTACATTTGGATGTGATTTGAGAAACTCAACTTGACGTTCTATACGCCGCGGTAGTGATATATCATCTGCATCTTGCCAGCAGATATATTCGCCCCTAGCCACTTCTATACCCTTATTTCGATTTCCACCAATGCCAAGATTCTCTTTATTCTGCAACAGCTTTACGCGATTATCTTTTTCTGCTATTTCGCTTACAATATTGACCGTATTGTCTTTTGAGCAATCATCTATCACAATGATCTCAATGTCTTTGTAGGTTTGAACCTGGATGCTTGTTATAGCTTCCTCAATATATTTGCCAGCGTTATAGGCTGGAATAATGACACTAACGAGACTCTTTTTTTGCTTGCTCATCAGCGTTCACCTTATCTCTAACAATAAAAGTTGGACGTGCTTTCGTGGCATTAAAGATATCTACTAGATATAGTGCTATTACTCCTTGGAATATAGTAATAACCCCCGTAGCGAAAAGCAGTACATCGGTGAGGATCGCGTTGTAACTCACTAGCGTAGAATCGACGAAGAACTTTACTACAAGCAACACTATGAGTAGTACAAACGACACTGACGCGAGTAATACACCAGAAGTGAATATAAGCTTGAGTGGTCGCAAGCTAAATGACGTAACCCCCATGCGCGCGAGTTCTAGCATCTTCTTTAATGTGTACGATGACCTACCGTGTATACGGCTACCTGCAACATAGTCGACTCGAGCAATATCATAGCCAATCCAGTTAACAAGGCCCCGATAGAACTTAGGACTCTCTTTCAGAGAATTTAGCGTATCGAGTGCACGTCGTGATACAAGTCGGTAGTCCGCTTCACCGTCCCGCATTTCAAGATCTGAGATGCCGTTCATAAACTTATAAAAGAATTTGGATGTGAGCTTCTTCAGCGCGCCCGCATCCTCAGTAGCCTGACGCACGGTATTAACGATATCAAAGCCTTCGTCATACTTATTAATGAGTTCTCTCATTAATTCTGGTGGGTGCTGCAGATCAGAATCCATCATGACAATCACATCGCCTTTAGCCTCAAGCAGGCCAGCCTCTAGCGCAACAGCGTGACCGAAGTTACGACTAAAATTAATACCTTTTACATGGCTATCTTTTTCGGAAAGCTTCTCGATAGCAGCCCAAGTTTTATCGGCGCTTCCGTCATTTACAAATATCAATTCAAACTCAAAACGCTTCTTATCAATACTTTTCAGAATCTCAGCATAGACAAGAGGTATGTTCTTCTCTTCGTTATAACTCGGCAGGACGACCGACAACACTTCCTTCGCCATCAATGGTACCCCTCTTTTTCTCCACTAGTACTTCTATAGATAGTAGCACACCTGTAACAAGGTTTGCCACCAAGAGAACGGTTATGAATTCATAGAAGTTAGCGTGGAAATATGCAAGACCAATCCCGCAGACAATCATCCCTAGCACAACTGGAATTATTGCTAAATACTTTCTTAGCGCAATCTGGTATGTGGCCAAGAGGTTGTTAATTGCACATACAAATATCATGACAGATAGTAGTGGCAGCCACTGCGCGCCACCAAGGTATGCATGACCAACAAGGATAGTAACGAAAAGCTTTGGCGCGAGAGCAAACAAAAGCGTACAAATACCACCTATCGCTGTGACAATCAGCAGCGACTTGAGCAATATTGAGTGATTATCTTTCGCTGGTGCATTAATCCGAACTGTTGCAACGAGTACGCCAGCAACAGAAGCTGTAATAAAGAAAATGATTCGTGCGATAGATGCGACGGCACTGTAAAGGCCGAGTTCGTGTGGTGCGAAGAATAGTCGAGCTAATATCGTATCAGATGAATACAGGAGTGTGAGCCCTGACAGAATCACCATGATTACAACACCATAAATGATTTCTTTTCGAATTAGAACTTGCCACTCTTTTGATATGCGCCAAGACCTAAACAGACTAAATGATTCTGCAACACTAACATAATCTTGCTTTGTGTTTTGTGCCACGTACCAAAGCATTAGGACTTGAGCGACAATATACCCCAGCACCGCCGCTAAAACGTCATTGGTGAGCATGTAAATTAGAGCGACAGACACTATGAGCTTGCCAAGAGCATATACAATTCCAGCTATAGAGACTTCTTTTAGATGTTTTTCGCCTTGCAGAATATACGCCCGTGCAGTTGATGGGACGTTCACAACCACAAGCAGCCCAACGAGTAAAATTGGGAGGATGGAGCTTAGCTTGAGATCACTTTTTAGATTGCTCGCAAGAAATGTAAGTAATAGCAGTCCTACGATGGAAGCGATGACCATAATCTGTTCAAGCTTCAGTATAAGCTCGCGACTTTGCTTACCGTGAGTGTTGCCTACAACATTAGTAATGACGTATCCAAACGCAGTAAGAATAATTCCGAGCTGCATAAAGATTGATATCACAGCCTGAATTTCACCAAAGTCAGAAACTGATACTAGGCGACCAAGCACTGGATAGTATAGGTAGTTAAACGCTGAAATAAGCATTGTACCTACAAAGAAGATGGCATTGTGCTTTAGTAGGTCGTTGTTCTTTAATTTTGCCCGTAGGTTATTCAAGATGTACATATAGCTTTAATACATTATACTATAGGAAGATATGGGACGGATTAAGTTTTCTGATGCAATTAGCCACTTTAATAAGTGGGCACCTCGAATTATTCTTACACTTTTAGCATTGATGGTAGTCACCGGACTCGGCTCCGCTATCCTTACTGCCTACTTTGGTGTGCCAATAGGCGACGACTACTTAGCGATTAAAACTTTTTCAAACAAGCACACCTGGCTCGTGGAATCCTGGAATTCTCTCACTCACACTGGGCGCTACATGCAAAGTATAACCTCTTCATTGGGGTATGGAATTTTTAGAAGTAAGTCTGCGGTCATTTTACCGCTTATCGTCATGGCATGGGTCTTCGTACTTACCTATCTCTACATTAAAATCGGTGGCAAAAAACTAAAGATAAAGATTGGCACTTCAAATAATTTGATGATTTCAGCCTCTATATTGTTCTTGCTACTCAACTTTGGCCGGCCAAGCGACCCACACAATATATGGCTCTTCTTCCAACCTTACTTTTTTACGTCGGCTATCGTAACTTACACGATTGGATTCCTAATTTATCTGACATTTTTATATGTCTTACTCGCATCAAAGAAGGTGGCTAAGCTTTCAGACCTTAAATACTCAATCCTTATTTTTATTGTTACCTACATATTAAGCCTATATAACGAGACGAGTCCGGCCACAATCCTTGGTCTTTCGTCTTTAGGCATTGTGGTTGATTTATCCATAAAGAAGCAGCGCGGTAGACTGTTCTATGCCCTCGCATCAACCGCAAGCGCATCTCTACTGGCGCTTGTTACAATGTACCTTTCGCCGGCCAATCAGGCACGTAGGCACGCTATTGGTGCGCAAACAACCCTGGGCGATATGTATACGGGCATAGTTCACAACTTGCAGACCATGCTATCATCATTCCTACTTCGTCCGTCAGACATTATCACTATCCTTGCTCTTGGCGCCGTGATTTGCACTATTCTTGCGCCAAAGATTACAGCAGTCGTTAAGTCTTCTCGCCCAATACTCATTGCGGGAATTGCAACCGTCGCATCGGGTATTCTCTCGTTGATTGCGTCCTTAACTCTTGCAACCATCGGTTATGGCGTTAGTCCAAATGTCTATCCACGCACCCTATTCATTCCAGAGGTTCTTCTGGTAGTTGGCTTTGTTATGGTCGCTGTATCACTTTGGGTTGCAGTCGGAAGCTATACTTCTAGTAAGCCGTATGCAAGCGGCGTGTTTATGCTGGCTATGCTTTTGGGAACTCTACTTATTACTCCTCACAGTATTTCTAGAACCGCAGGCCATCTTACGGGTGTGCAAGATTACAATGCGGTATGGCAGCGACAAGACCAAGAGCTAAGAGAATGGGCTCAGGTGTCTCCTAATAAAACAATCTATCTTGACGATGAAGGCGCCGGGATCAGCGACGGATTTAGCACGCGGTGCACTGGTCCGAATGCAGCAAGTACCTCCTGGCTATCTGACGGCATGGAAGCCTATTATGGTGTTAAAAAAATATGCGCAACTAGCGACGAGGTTAAATAATGGCAAAGGTTCCTGATCTATCAGTTATCGTGACGTCTCACCGCGAGGGGCTGCTTGCACATAAGACAATGCGCTCGATTGAACGGGCATTAGCACCACTCAAAGATATGGGTGTCGCGTACGAAATACTTATTTCAATTGACCATGGTGACAAAACAACTGTAGACTACTTCCAAAAATATCAAGCTTCCCATGATCTTGTGTCTGTATATCAGTGGGACTTTGGGGACCTCTCCCAATCCCGTAACGCTATCATAAAGAAGTCTCATGGCCGATTTATATCGCTTATTGATGCGGACGACCTCATGAGCGGCAATTGGCTCAGTGAAGCTATGACTCGCCTGCTAGCTGAGCCCTACGGGAGCCATATTGCCCATACAGCAATGACACTTGAGTTTGGTGGCGCGCGATCGATTGTACAAAAATATGGCCACACAAACCATGATCAAGACATACTCCTAAGTGTATGGTCGGCTCGATGGAACTCTGTCATTATTGCACCGCGTACTATATTTGAGAAATATCAGTATGAACCCAACTCACCTGGCTTTGGCTACGAAGACTGGCACATGAGCATGAATTTTCTTATGGATGATATTAAGAATATCACCATTCCAGAGACCGCAATATTCGTTCGACGCAAGCTTACGGGATCTGAGTGGGAGCGACAAAAAACATCAAGATCGGTACTTCATGCGCACCCCGTGTTTAAACCTTCGTACTTTCAGAGTCTAGACTTAGCAAAGGTCAACGTACCTAAAACTCAAGTATCGAGAGGACGAAAAGCAATTATTAAACAGCGACTTATCGAAGCCGGCGTTCCCATAAATGTCATCAAGCGTCCGCTCAATATTGCACGTAAGATAAAGCATAGAATTTCGCATGTCGACTCGCACGCTGCACAGCAACAGATTCCAGAATGGCTCAATACCGAGTGGCGTAGTATCCATAAAATTGAGAAGCAAATCTTCCCTCTTGCACCTTTACCACAAACTTATCACACAATTACCGATGATCACTACCAAGTAGGTCTCGCATACTGGGAATTCTGCCAGCAGCTCAACCGAGATAATTATGACTATGTACTTTTTGTGCCATGGATTAAGGCCGGTGGTGCCGATCTCTTCGCCATTAACTACGCCAACACCATGGCAAGTCTTAGTAAGAATGTACTCGTCATCGCTACAAACGACACCTCTGACGATTCGCCATGGAAACATAAATTAGACAAGAACGTTTCATTTATATCATTTGGCAGTGCAACTCAAGGTTTTGGACTTGACCAACAATACCGGCTCCTCGAGCAACTTATTGAAAACCTCGGAATTAGCACTCTCCATATTTTAAATTCAGAGCTTGGGTATTTCTTCGTGCGCGACCATTCACTCTACTTAAAGGCGAGTGGCAAGAAGATTATTGCCACTTCATATAGCCAGAGTATTGATGGCACTGGCTATGTTTTTGGGTTCTCACACACTCATATTCCTGAGATATATGATCAACTTGACTATATAACAACAGACAATGATGCCGTCAAAGCTATGTGGGTTGATGAATATTTTTACGACCCGAAAAAAATCCTTATCCACCACCAGCCACATAAAACAGAGGAATTCCCTCAGCTTAACCCAGGCCATACACCCACTCATAGAATTTTATGGGCAGCTCGACTTGCGCCTGAGAAAATACCAAACATCGTAAGTCATATTGCGAAGAAACTCCCCGAAGGCTACAGTGTCGATATGTACGGGCATGATTCGCCAGAGTTCTCTCGAGCCGATCTTAAGACTTCACAAAACGTGCATCATAAGGGGGTGTTCGATAGGCCTGTAAGTATCAGCGTTAACGATTATGACCTCTACCTGTATACATCCTTGTTTGATGGGATGCCAAACACGCCGGTTGAGTTTAGTTTCACCGGCATGCCTATTGTCGCCTCTGCGGTTGGGGGGCTGCCTGGGTTTATTGGTAACGATGGCTATGTAGTAGAAGACGCGGAGGACGCAGATGCGTACGCTGAACAGATCCTAAAAGTATATGAAGATTACTCAGTAGCGATGAAGAAGGCAAAGCGCTTGCAAGCCCGCGCAAAAAATCTATTCTCACAAGCGAATTTTACCCGAGAAATCGAAGAGCTTATTCAGCTACTGAACCGTAAAGGTTAGGTTTTTCGCTTCATTCCCAGTTTCAAGTGGCAGGGTCTGATTGTCGAGCCAGTTTTTACCATCAAAGGTTGAGAAGTATGCGTTATAGGTTCCCGCGACAAGCGCCCGCGAAACTGCACTGAACTGAACTTCCTGACCAGCATTGATTACTGTTGTTGGAGGTAAACAGCCTAAGTCGTAATTAGCGCCTGTATTACTGCGTATGATGTAGCAAAGGCTTTTACCGAGTGTAACTGCTTGGTTAGATGAGTTCTTGATTTTGAATGTTCCCGTAGTCGTATCGCCTGCACGTAGCGGACTTCCACTTACTGAAAGGCCCTGGGAAAGAGTCGGATTTGGTTTAACAGTAAATGCGACTGACGTAGGCTCACTACCTGTCTCTCCTACTGTTGACTGCCTATCATGCCAAGAGCCATCGAAGGTTGAGAAGTATCCTGTATACTGGCCAGCATCTGGGAATGTTCTACTCATACTGAACGTCTTCTCTTCGCCTGCGGCAAAGGTCCCAAGTTGCATGCACCCTAAGTCATAGTTAGCGCCAGTGCTACTGCGTACGATGTAGCAAAGGCTCTGGTTTACCGTTACAGACTGAGTTGAGAAATTCTTTAGCTTAAATGTGCCCGTTAATGAGTCGCCGGCTTTAGCATTCGTACTGCTAATTGCTATGCCTGCTGTCATTGTAGGATTGGGTTTAACCGTAAATTGCAGGCTTTTTACCTCACTACCTGTTTCAAGTGGTAGCGTCTGGTTATCGAGCCAATTGCGACCATCAAATATAGAGAAGTAAGCGCTATAGGTTCCGGCCTGCAAAGGTTTAGAGCTTGCGCTGAATTGCACTTCTTGGCCAGCGGCTATGGAACTTAGCGGCAGACAGCCTAGATCGTAGTTGCCGCCCGTATTACTGCGTATGATATAGCAAAGGTTCTGATTGAGAGATGTTGCCTGACCGGAGAAGTTCTTTACCTTAAATGTACCCGTGACACTATCACCCGCCCGTAATGAGCTTGTATTAATTGCGAGGCCCTGCGTAAGCGTTGGGTTTGACTTTACAGTAAATGAAACTCTATTACCATTACTTGCCGGCGTAGCAATCGGGAACTTCGTTTCAGACCATGTCACCCCATTATCCTGCGTACTACTAATCCTTCCAGTGTATTGCCCTACTGTTGTTGGGGTGAATTGCTTCGTGTATGTATACGACTGGCCAGCGGCGAGGGCGTTGACTGTATCGAAACGCAAGTCAGCATTACGACCATCTGGACCGTTCATGGCAAGGCCAAAGTAGCCTAAATTTACGGCACGAGTGCTATTGTTTTTAACCGTAAAGCTCACATTAGCCGGCTGCCCCACATGCATGTTTGTGACATCGCTTGTTATTGGTGTTTCAACCGTTGGAGCCGCTTGCACAAATGGCGCCACCGACCTTGTGAAAGTAGGAAGCGAGCTAGGATATGTATCACTCCAACCTACACTATCTCTATAATTTGTTATCCAGAAATTATACGTATCTTCTTTTGTAAATGTTTTTGTTGCTGTGTACACGTACGATTGGTGTGGACTGAGCACTATATGTTGGTTGCCGAAATCATAATTAGCGCCACCGCTATCACGTACGGCTATTGCCATAGTACCGATATCCTGAGAGTAGTTTGTATTGTTTTTGATAGTAAACTTTGCGGTCACAGGCATGCCAGTATAAACATTACTGCCGGTAGAATCTGTGGTTACGCTCAAAGACGATTCAATATCAACTGACGCATAGGTTGTCCCAAACCACTCTTGCCAGTAGTACCAGAAATTACGGTTGCCGTAGGCGCCACATGGAGCGGTACCAGGGTATGCATTTAAAGCTGCATTGTTTGGAGTGTATGGGGTGTATATGTATAAACTTGCCGTAGCATAATTTTGGATATACACATCTTTAGTGCCACATGATGGGTCGGTACTATATTGAATAGTATTCCAGCCCGGTGCATAGTTATAGGAGCCCATGTGGTCGTAATAGTACCTAAACTGCCATGCAGATTTATTAACCTGGTTGTAGAATCCAGCGTACTGCGAATCGCAGTTAGCAGAATTATTAGGACCACTGTCGGGACACGCATACCCCATAGCGTATTTGTATTGTGATTTCATCGGCCATGAGTCACTGAAAAGGTTAAGCGACTCTTTACGTAGTGTTATAAGGAGTACTTTCGGGCTAATTCCATACTGCTGTGCAGCATTATAGATAATCTGTGCGGCGCTTTGGCCCCCACTAAAAGCCCCACCGCCCATCTCGAATGACGTTTGGCCTGTAGAAGGATTTTCATAGTAGTTATTTAAACAGACGTAGGGAGGGCCAGGCCATCCCATGACTTGCTGGGCGTACTGAGCGTTTGAAAGATTACCGTAGCCTGATGGCTGGGTCCCCCAGGTGTCACAAGATGGCACATGAGCATTGAGAAAAGCCTGAATATCCGCCACACTCATGGCATTTTTGTCATAAAATATCTCGTCGTCAATAATGCGCCCAGGATTAAAATCAGAAGCACTGACCGCATGCGCAGAGGTGCCAAAGAATACTGCCGCAAAAGCCGTAACTACTGCGACAGCGAGAAGTGATTTCAGCCTTGCGGCCATCACTTCGTAAATTCCTTTATATTAGATTTGCCTGACGAAGCGGATGAGTCATACTGAATGTAGACTTGCCATGTACCGCTCGCTGCAAGCTCTGAGCTTGGAAATGATACGACCGCACATGATGTCGATGAAGGATTTGTCATAGTTTGAGAAACTTTCGTCACCGTACTAGAGCCATTAGTAAAGACATATGAGCATTGGCCGTCACTCTCAACGACATTGGTAACTACACCCCCAGCGCTCACTGTTCCGTTGGTTATTCCAGCCCTACTTAGAAGAACGTTGGCCTGCTGCTTGCCAGTTGACTGATCGGTACTTGGCGTAGCTGGTGTATCTGTTTGGTCGTTTTGGGTTTTCGCCTTAGGATCATCTTGTAGTTTTTGAGACTGCGCCTTTTCGGTATCTGTTCGATCCATATTCACTGCAGTGCCCGATGGGTCGTATGCCTCTTTAAACGGTGGTAGTTTAGCCTTCCATGCATAGAGACCGTATCCTAGAACAAGCAATACAATAACCGCCAGAATTATAATTATTCTTTTGCGTCTTTTTGAGTTTGATTGCTTTTTTTGTATTTGCATATTGCGGCCCTACTCTCTAACTATAATTTTATCATAAACACTATGATTAGCAATGGCCCTACGCGCCGATTAGCACTATCTGCTATAATCGTATCGATGATACAAAACCAATCTAAGAAACCTCTCGTTTCGGTCATTATGGCCACATACAACGATGAACGCTATGTAGAGAGTACCGTGAAGTCTGTATTGGTGCAGACATTTAGCGATTTTGAGTATGTAATTGTTAACGACGGGTCGACTGATGACACATTGAAGATTCTCAAAAAGTTAGCGCACCTTGATAGTCGGATTACTATTATTGACCAAAAAAACCAAGGCGTCGTTACATCTCGCAATAATGCTATTAAACACGCGCAAGGTAAGTACATTGCCATCATCGACGGCGATGACCAATGGATACCTCAGAAACTAGAGTGGCAGATTGCTGAACTTGAAACAAACTCAAAATTATCACTTATTGGCGGTGGACTTGAGATGGTTAGTGAAGATGATATACCGCTCGGATTTACGTGCTTCACACCTGACGACCAAGCTATCCGGTACGGGATGTGTATTTCTAACCAATTCATTCATTCATCAGTGGTGTACCGTAGAGAAGATGCGCTCAAGATAGGACTCTACCCAGACACATGCCCTGTTGAAGATTATGATTTCCTGAGCCAGATCACAAAGCTTGGCACTGTTAAAAATCTCCCCTTTCCTGTTGTTCGTTATCGGATTAACAGCGCTGGAATTTCAAGTCAAACCAGAGAAGCGCAAGCTAAACTTGGCAATGATATTAGCCTACAAAACTGGGACGCTATAGAGCCTTCAGTAATTAGCCGTGGCGCTATCATGGAAAACTCACTTCGATACTTGCGCAATCCTATCTCATCGGGATTTGGTGTTGAAATTAAGCATTCTTACCTATTTAATATGACTCGAGTGGGTTACAGGATGATTAATAAAGGTGCTTTGATTGCAGGTTTACGATTGCTTTGGAATGTTGCTTCGACCGGTCGGACGGGACTTAGCATCGTTACCCATTGGGCGAAGCATATTATTGACGTAAAGCTCAAAAGAACAGCCGCTTAGTTGCGACTGTTCTTGGGCTACTAGATAGTAAATCTATAGTATTTTACGCCCGCCAATTGCTCTCAAGAAAAGTAAGCCCGTCAAACTTATTTTTAACCTCTGAAAAATCTTCTGTGATAATAAAATTGCGTGCGTTGCGATCGATTTGTCTCATCTGCTTCATTTCTTTATCCCACAATGAAACATCAAGATGGTAGCTACCAGGAGCAATTGTTGCCTTTATGCCTAATCGAACCGTCTTATTCTTAGGGAGCGCCTCTATACCCTCTCTCTTACTATTGAAATTTGCCATCAACTCACCGCTGTTTTTATAGAGGTCTACTAGGATAATCTCGGCATCTTTATCATTCCAGCTAATATCAAACAGAGCACGTTCGCCAACTTTAAATTTATCAGTCTTTTCCCCATTCTCATTTGAGGATAGAACAGTAGTGGCGCCCACTTTGTTGTTTGAGACTTCTAGGTCTCGTAAAATAACGTCTTGATTAGAAAGGCTGTACTCGTCCGCCACCCTTACTGGATCGCCCTCTAGCACTACTTTGCCCTCCTGAATCAGTACCGCTCTTGTGCAGAAGTTCTTCACAGTATGCATATCATGGGTAACAAGAATCACCGTTTGGCCATTTGCTTTGTAGCTTTCAAATACATCAAGGCATTTTCGCTGAAATGCTTCATCGCCAACTGCAAGCACCTCGTCAAAGATCAATACATCGTTCTTTGCTTTGATGGCAATAGAAAACGCCAAGCGAACCTGCATGCCTGATGAGTAGTTCTTTAGCTTCTGATCCATAAATTGCTCAAGCTCGGCAAAGGAAACAATCTCGTCATACATTTCATCCATTTGCTTGCGTGTGAATCCGAGGAGTGCGCCGTTTAGATAGACGTTGTCGCGGCCTGATAATTCTGGATTAAACCCAACACCGAGCTCGATAAATGGAGTTAGACCACCATGGACATCAATACTTCCAGCGGTCGGCGTGTACACACCAGCAATGAGCTTTAGGAGTGTGCTTTTACCACTGCCATTGCGGCCGACAATACCAAAGAAATCACCCTTGTGAATATCAAAGCTAACGCCATCGAGTGTTTTTTGTGTGACTTTATTATTTTTCTTAACAATATTTACTACTGTTTGTTTGAATGTTGAATTCTTACTCTGCGGCAAAATAAATTCTTTGTGAATGTCATGAATTGAAACGGCAATTTCTTTATCTACCATATTAAATATCCTCCGCAAAGTATGCTGAATGTCGCTTGAAATATAGAGCACCAACGATAAACACTGCACTTACGATCACAAACGGTGCCGATAGTACTATCCAAGAATGAACTGATGACCAGATTGTCGTCGTTGTATTCGTAACCATCGCGTAGCGTGCGTCTTGAATGATTTGTGCCATAGGATTGATGAAGAACCACTTATGGAACTGTTCTGGCACCTTCGTAAGCGGATAAATGATTGGCGTTGCGTAGAAACCAGCTTGCAGGAAGATTTCCCAAATGTAGGTGATGTCCCTGAATTTTACATACATCGCTGAAAGCAAGAATGAAATGCCTGTTGCTAGAAGAATAAGCTCAAGGATGATTGGAATCATCATGAGCCATGATAGTGATGGCATTACTCCGTTAAACAGTGCAAAGATAACCACAACTACAAGACTAAGGCCTAGGTTAATAAGCGCTGATAGTGTACTCGCAATGACAACGAGGTAGCGGGGAATACTCACTTTGCGAATAAGGTCACCCCGAGCGACAACCGATGAGGCGCCCTGCATCGTGGCTTCTGTGAAGAAGTTCCATAATACGATACCTGTAAGCAGATAGACTGGGTAGTGCTGGATGTCTTTACCAAGTGGAATGATGTATGTAAAAACAATATAGAGAATTGCAAAAAGAAAGAGTGGTTTAAGAAGGGACCACAAATACCCTAGAATTGATCCCTGATAGCGCACTTTGAAATCCGTCACTACCATCTCGCGCAAGATTGCGCGATTCTTTGTTGTCATATACCGCATGTGCGTTTTATTATACCAGTCATTACCTAAGGTATACTAGTAGTACGTGAGTAAAAAAGTAATCATCATTCGTAATGCGTATAGCTATGATTTCGGTGGTGGCGAACGCTTCCCTGTTTTTCTAGCTGAATCGCTGGCCGCACAACAGATTGAACCGGTTGTCGTATCGAGCAATAATACACTCTTGAATTTCACTCGTGACAGAGGGGTTAAAGCCGTACATGGCTGGTGGTGGAGTAGGCAACAATGGAATAGCTGGCGCATTGCGCTCTTCCCCATCTATGTAATTTGGCAATTTATGCTTTATTGGTGGTACCGCCAGCTCTTTGCCAAAGAGAAGCCGAGTGCTGTTCATATTCAGAGTAAGGACGATTTTATTGCTGCAACGTACGCTGCAAAACATCTGGGAATTAGTGTGGTCTGGACTGATCATGCCGATCTCAAGCATGTATGGCGCAATATTACAGCGCCACTTAAAAATCCTATAGGTAAGTGGGTGTATAGGGTTGCGAAAAAGACGGATGCTATTACTGTTGTTAGCGAAAGTGAGCTTAAAGAAGTTGGTGCGCACTTGCCGGAATCGTCACCTATTCGTAGTATTTTGCGAGTTGTCTATAATGGCTGCCCTGACGTTCTTGATAAGTATCCGCCTAAGTTTAGAGATGGTGCTTTGTCATTTGTTTTAGCAAGTAGGCTCGTCACCGATAAAGGTATCGGTGACGCAATCAAGGCGTTTAAAGATTTGCATCAAAAATACCCTGATACTGAACTGAGAATTGCCGGCGACGGGCCTGAGCAAGAGAAGTTTGCTACTTTAGCTAAGGACACTGACGCTATCACATTTATGGGTCATCAGACAGATCCATACAAGGTAATTTCTGAAGCGGATGTATTTTTACAGCCTACTTACCATGAAGGCTTTAGTGTAGTGCTCGTAGAGGCGTCAATGCTCGAGAAGCCCATTATTGCCACGGCAGTTGGTGGGAATGTTGAGATTATTCATGACAAAGAAACTGGCTTGCTTGTACCGGCAAAGGACACTCAAAGCCTTGCTGCTGCAATGGAGGAACTTTTCGTTGACAAAGCGCTTCGCGATACACTAGCTAAGAATGCACGTGCGCAGTATGAGAAAAAATTTGTGTTTGATGTAATTGTAAAGAAAGAGTTTATACCGCTATATGAAACTACTCGTTGAGGCATCCGTACTAGAACAAGACCGTCCGAGCGGGGTTAATTATCTTGCAAGCGGGCTTGTCGCTGAACTTGAGAGAATGCAGAATGATGATTTTAGGATTGGTTATTTTTGGCTGAATTTTTTGCGACGCAAGACGCCAATTAATGCAAGTGTGCAAGCGGCTGCCGCCCGTGACGACCTGCAGCAAATCTGGGCAATTCCGCAACGCGTTTACGCAAAGCTTGTATACTACCGTGTTGCTCCACCGCTTCCTGTGCGTAAAGCCGATTGGTTGTTCTACCCGAACTTTTACCTTTGGCCGAGCCTCGGCAAGCATAAGAAAGCGGTTATCATTCATGACTTATGTTACCTTCGCTACCCTGAATATGTAGAGGATAAAAACCGCGCCTTTTTATCGCGCGTTGCGACAAGCTCAATTAAAAAAGCTGATTTAATTGTAGTGGACTCTGAGTTTATCGCCGATGAGCTTGTAGAGCTTACTAGTACACCACGCGAGAATATTCATATTCTTGGCGTACCCGTTGATGCTGATGATTTTGATTCATCACTTGATAAAGGTCGCGAACATCTCGCTACGCGTTACAGCGTAACCAAGAAATACATCCTTTCGTTTGGCACACTTGAACCACGCAAGAACCTTGAATGCCTCGTCGAGGCGTATTGTGCGCTTAGTCCTGAGATTCGTGAGCAGTACAGCCTTGTGCTTGCAGGTAAATGGGGGTGGAAAATCGAAAGCCTCCGCACCCTTATTGAGCAGAAACAAGCTGAAGGTTACGACATTATTACCCCTGGATATATTGATCATGGCGACCGTGCTGCTTTCTACCGCAATGCGAGCTTTTACGCAATTACCACTCATTACGAAGGTTTTGGCATGCCGCTTCTCGAGGCACTTCATTGCGGCATTCCGACTGTTGCTGTCGATATCCCCGTACTTCGTGAAGTTGGTGGTGATGCATGTTTATGGGCTGAGAAAGACGCCGCCGATGTGTCTGCAAAACTTACCGAGCTCATCTCTAATACTGAGCTTGCTCGTAAATTTACAGAGCTTGGACCCGGTCAAGCTGATACGTACTCCTGGAAAACCTCTGCCGAAGGGCTCTTAGAGAGGCTAAACCAGTGAATTTACTCGAGTATGAGGCGAAAAGGATTTTGCAGCAGTTCACTATTCCTATTCCCTATGGGACTCCGTTTCGCCAAAGCGACACACTACCGACGGCGCCAATTGTTTTGAAATCTCAAGTGCACACCGGTGGCCGCGGCAAGGCCGGCGGCGTGGTGGTTGTGCGCGAGCAATCAGCAATAAAAACTACGGCTGCGGGTATTTTCGAGCTCGCGATTAAAGACGAGAAGCCACGGACGATTCTTGCCGAGGAACTGCTAGATATTACGCATGAATACTATCTTTCTGTCATCATTAATCGGGTGACTGCTGAAATTGAACTTGTCGCGCATAAAGAAGGTGGTATCGAGATAGAATCTCATGACGCGAGCGAGTTTTTGCGTAGACCACTCACTACTGGTAGTGTTGATACCCTCGGTGAGACGTTGGCAGAGTACTATGATCTGCCTGGGCAAGCTTTTGCTTTGCAGGAGCTTGTAAAGAATTTGTACGAATGTTTTATAAAGTCTGATGCAATCCTGCTTGAGATTAATCCACTAGTACTAACAGAGGCTAATAAGCTTGTAGCGGGCGACTGCAAGATGACAGTCGATGATGACGCGGCATTCCGCCACCCAGAATGGAGGTTTGAACAGGAAGCTACAAGCGCTAATTTCGTCACTCTCGACCCAGGCGGTTCTGTCGCTACTATCGCTAATGGCGCAGGCCTTGCGATGGCTACGGTTGATGCCGTTAAACAAGCTGGGCTCACCCCTGCTAACTTTCTCGATATCGGTGGTGGAGCAACTGTCGAGGGAATTGTCGGGAGTTTTCAAAAGATTCTTGAATTCCCGAGTGTGGATGCGATTGTAATTAATATTTTTGGCGGTATTGTGCGATGCGACGACGTAGCGAAGGCTATTTTAGAAGCCCGTAAGCAATTTACCGACTTGCCTGAGCTTTACATTCGCCTGAGCGGCAACAAAAGTACCGAGGCCACTGATTTGCTTGCTGAGGCTGGGCTAACTCTATACTCAGACTTGCCAGCATGCTTAAAGGAGCTCTCTCGTGGATAAATCTGTCTTTACTGGAAAAAATGTCATTGTTCAGGGAATTACTGGTAAAAACGGCCAGTTCCATACGCGTAATATGGTTGCCTACGGCACGGATGTTGTTGCGGGAGTTACTCCAGGTAAAGGCGGCCTGACGGTTGATGAGATTCCTGTCTATGACAGCATCGCCGATGTGCAAAAGGATACGCCAGTGGATGCATCGGTTATTTTTGTACCTGCCCCATTTGCTAAAGGTGCCATATTTGAAGCGATTGCTGCTAAGGTCCCCCTTATCGTCTGCATCACCGAACATATACCCGTACACGATATGATTCAGGTACGCCAGCAGCTCAAAGATAGCGCGAGTGTACTCATTGGGCCTAATTGCCCTGGTGTACTCACCCCTGAAAATCAGCTACTCGGTATCATCCCCGCAGCACTCAGCAAACAGGGCGACACTGCCGTCGTGAGCCGTAGTGGCACACTCACCTACGAGGCTATGGATTTGCTCACCAAAGCCGGGCTTGGCCAGAAGTATGTAATCGGCATTGGTGGCGACATGGTGCGCGGCACGAACTTCATAGAATGTCTCGAGCTTTTCGAGAATGACCCGGCCGTAAAACGTATTGTGATGATTGGTGAAATTGGTGGGACCGATGAGATTGAAGCAGCCGATTACATACGTGATCGTGTCACAAAGCCTGTGTATGCATATGTCGCTGGCCATAGTGCGCCAGTTGGCATACAAATGGGCCATGCTGGGGCGATTTTGAGTGGGAATAGCCAAGAAAGTGCACCTGCAAAAACAGCATACCTGGCAAAATCAGGGGCGATTACCGAGGATAGTATTACAGAGCTCATAAACCGTGTACAATGATAGGTAATCATGAAAAAGCTTATTTCACTCCTTATCCCGGCGTATAACGAAGAAGAAGTTCTTAGCCTTCTCTTTGAGCGACTCGAAACGCTCGCAGATAATAACCCTGAATACGATTTTGAATTCTTCTTCGTGAACGACGGTAGCCGCGACAACACTTACGAACTTATACGCGCACAAGCGAATAAAGATCGCCGAGTAGCCTACATCAACTTGAGCCGAAACTTTGGTAAAGAGACAGCAATGTTGGCTGGGTTTGATAACGTACGCGGTGACGCCATGGTGATCATTGATGCTGACCTGCAAGATCCACCAGAACTTATCCCCCAGATGATTAAGTACTGGGAAGAGGGTTACGATGATGTGTTCGCGAAACGCCGTAGTCGCGCCGGTGAGAGTTTCATCAAGAAGAAGACGAGCCAATGGTATTACAAGATTCTGCAGAACTCTACGCGTATCCCAATTCAGGTGGATACCGGGGATTTTCGCCTGCTTGATCGTCGCTGTATTGAGGCGCTTAAACAGTTTCGTGAAAGTGAGCGCTACACCAAGGGTATGTATAGCTGGATAGGGTACAAGAAGAAGGAATTCCTGTACGACCGTGATCCGCGTGCTGCTGGGCAAACTAAGTGGAACTATCCTAAACTTATTAATCTGGCTGTTGATGGCATCACGAGCTTTACGACTGCACCGCTGCGTATTTCGAGTGTGATTGGTAGTATTGTTTCGGTCGTCGCTTTTGTGTATATCCTCTACCTGCTCATCCGTCCTGTTTTTGGCGTGCCAACTGGTGGTGGATATTCATCAACTATGGCAGTGATTTTGTTCCTTGGTGGCGTTCAGCTGCTGAGCATTGGCATTATCGGGGAATACATTGGCCGTATCTTTAATGAGACGAAGCGTCGCCCACTCTACTTTATCGAGGAGCTCCATGAGTCTCACCGAAAAGCTGAAAAATAGCCACCAACATCAGGTAGTGCGATATGGTGCTGTCGGTGTTATTAACACCTGTATTGATTTTGGCCTACTGTTTCTGTTGAAATCTTTAGGTCTGCCAGTAGAATTCGCTAATATCTGCTCGACCGGTACGGCGTTTATTTTTAGCTTCTTTGCAAATAAGAAATATACGTTTAAAACTACCGATACCAATGTTGCGCGCGAGATAGTGCTATTTGTCGTTGTCACACTATTTGGGCTATGGGTACTACAGACGATTGTCATCAACTTGACGATGCCGCTTGCCAAGCAAATCGTTGGTGATCAGAACATCGCCCTACTCATTGCTAAGCTTATTGCGACTGTAGTGTCGCTCGTTTGGAATTACGTACTATACAACAAGCTGGTGTTTAAGAAAGGCTAGCGCTTGTAATCATCTTGCAGGCGTGTAATGTCTGCTTCGTCAGATGGGCTATTTTTGTCGGTGTGCTGCCAGATTTCTGCAACGAATGTATATTCGTCTTTTGCGCCAACTAAACGATGACATTCGCCTGACTCGAACTGTACCTCATCGCCTGCGTGCGCCTCGATAAGTTCACCGGGATTATCGGGATCAATACTTTTGTGGTAGCCACCGCTATTCAGGAACTTCCAGCGCTCGGCACGGCGTGCGTGCACTTGCCAGCTTAGCCGTTGCTCGGGTGCTACGAGTAGGATTTTAGGACTCAGTTCGGCATCAGGGTTACCTAAACGAGCTTCCGCCGGATTAACGTTGGGGAAGAATTCACCAACAAACTGGTCGCCATCTTTGTAGTCGAAGCGGACAAACCCGCCCCATGGCTTTGTATCGTCAACATCAGCTATCGTGTAACCGGCTTGCTTGGCAAAAGCGATAATATCCGCAATAATCTGTATCTTGTCGTCCCCGTGACTTTCAACAAGTGTACGGATGTGATTTGCAAATTCAGTCATGGTATCCTCCTTTGTGGTTACCCTATAATACTGTATATTAGGAATATATGCACATTGCAATAGACGCCCGTATTATCAATTCAGGTACTGGTACTTATGTGGCTAAGCTGTTGGAATATTTACAACAAATTGATACGGTAAATCAGTATTCTGTACTGCTTCGCGCTAAGGATACCAATTATTGGAAACCAACAGCAAAAAATTTCTCTGTTAAAATAGCTGACTTTGATAATTACTCACTTGCTGAACAGATTGGATTCAAAAAGTTCCTTGATGAACTTGCTCCAGATTTGGTACATTTTTGTATGCCACAGCAGCCTGTGCTATATAAAGGCAAGCACATCACGACCATGCATGACCTTACCTTGTTGAACACATATAACAGTGATAAGAACTGGCTCGTATTCCACATTAAACAACTGATTGGCCGCTGGGTATTTAAACGCATTGCGCATACTAACGAGCATATTATTGCTATTAGTGAGAATACGA
>Ga0157371_10000998_pt1 | contig 31279 bp, 20 predicted proteins | sample C45metaG_FD_113462 | JGI IMG/M metagenome (GOLD analysis project Ga0157371, IMG submission 113462) | Corn rhizosphere microbial communities from Kellogg Biological Station, Michigan, USA - C4-5 metaG | ecosystem: Host-associated > Plants > Roots > Rhizosphere > Soil | place: USA: Michigan... | reverse complement strand
TACTTTGGCTGTAGTTTTTGCATTGGCATTTGTTTCTTATAAAAGGTATAAAGCAAGAAGTAAGTAATTCGTATCTTTATTATGGATATGAGTGATATTTATCTTTATTCAGTAGCAATATACCCTGTTATATCTGTAATGGATAGTGTGAAGCGTTTTAAGGATGACTTGGCATCCTCAATAGGTTGGTATGGAAGCAGAAATTCTAAAGCTCATATAACAATCTGTGAATTCAATGCAGATGCAGAAAGAGAATTGGTTAGTATTAAAAGCCAATTACAAAGGCTATGTGCAACAGAATCACCTTTAGACTTAAAATTTGACCATGTGGGTATGTATGAGAATAAGGTAAATGGTGTAGCTTGTTTATTGCCAGATAAAGAAACGGAAGAGATACTTAAACCGTTAATGAAACGGATTGGTAAGGGTTTGAAAGTTAAAAATATCTTTGGAAGTAATAACCCACATATAACTATAGGTAGGAAATTAAATAAGGAACAAGTATCCTTTGCAACAGACCTGTTTAAGGATACAAAAGTTAATTTAAACTTTATTTGTGATAGAGTTGTGCTTCGAGTATTAAACCGAAGTATTGGTCAGTTTGAGGTAATTGAAGAGTTTATTTTTCAAAGCAAGACTCCCCGATTAGCAGACGGGCAATTATTAATGTTTTAGATAGGTTTCTAGGATTGGTAACATTCTCGTATATTAAGGGTCTGATTATTAAATTGTTCAGTATGAAATATCTATTCTCTCTCTTAGTTGCTTTTAGTTTATTATGTGGCAATGCTATTGCCCAGCAAACCCAGGAAAAATATACTAACGAAATAAAGTATCTACTTTATTTGCCTGAAAACTATAACAAAGATGATCAGCAAAAATTTCCTGTAGTCTTGTTTTTACACGGAAGTGGTGAGCGTGGGGATGATGTAAGTAAGGTAGCTGTAAATGGACTACCCAAGCTGATTGGCAACGGGAAAAAGTTTCCTTTCATCGTTATTTCACCACAGGTGCCAGAGGGTGAACGTTGGGAAAGTACAGATTTGTTCCGCCTGATGAAAGACATTAAGAAAAAGTATAGGATTGATGAAGATCGTTTGTACTTAACCGGTTTAAGTATGGGGGGCTACGGCAGCTGGGATATGGCTATGAAATACCCTCAGATGTTTGCCGCAATTATCCCCATTTGTGGTGGTGGAGATGTCTCTAAAGTTTGGACCATCAGGCATACACCGGTTTGGGTTTTTCATGGTGGTAAAGACAATATTGTACCACTTAAACAGAGCCAGGATATGGTTGATGCTTTAAAACCCATTAATCCGGATGTTAAATTTACCATTTTCCCGGAAGATGGCCATGACAGCTGGACTTCGGCATACAATACAGATAGTTTGTATACCTGGATGTTAGGCATCAAAAAATTTAAATACAGCAAAGTTTCTGTAGATCAGCAAATATTAGATACCTATCAGGGATCCTATTATAATGATTTTACCAATGATACATTGAAGATAACTGTGGCCCCAGGTATAGTTAGCATGATTCGTAAAAAGGGGGTTATTGAAATAAAACCTTATGCAAACGATAAGTTTTTTGTAAATGAAAATGATCCGGTTGATGCTGTATTCTCTGGGAAAAAAGCCAAAATGCAGTTACTCATAAATGCTGACAGGCAGTATATTTACAAAAGAATCAGTGATTAAAAAGTAGTACTATTCTCAGTGTACCTTACATGCTTAATGTTAAAATTCCTTAAGATCATGTAAGAATTGCTGAATTTTTATGGACTTTATTTAGGTATCATTGAAGAACTTTTTATACCAAACCTGTATAACACAAAATGAAACCACACAAAAAACAAATTTATGCACTTTTTATTTTCCTGCTATGTCAGCTTAGTCTGACTGCTCAGGTTAAGAAAACAGGGCAAGCCTCGCAGGACTTAAAACTGTGGGATGACAAGCCGGCTAAAGAATGGATGACGGAAGCCTTCCCTATGGGAAATGGAAGAATCGGAGGAATGGTATTTGGCGGAATATCTCAGGAGCACATTCAATTCAATGAAATTAGCTTATGGACTGGCGATGAAACTAATACGGGTGCCTTTCAGGCATTTGGTGATGTTTACATTAATTTTAAAGACAAAGACGATAAAGCGGCTGTTCCGGCTGATTATCGCAGAGAAACTGATATTAGCAAAGCTGTTCAGAAAATCTCTTTCACAGACAATGGAGTTGCTTATAAACGCGAATATTTCTGTAGTTTCCCCGATAAGGTGATGGTTTTACGTTTTACTGCCAATAAAAAATCGGCATACTCGGCTTCCATACAGCTTAAAGATGCTCATGATGCGAAAGTTACTGCAAATGGAACAACATTAACCATTGCAGGTAAACTTGAGAATGGAATGGCATACAATGCTACTTTATTATTGAAAACAGAAGGTGGATCCGTAGCAGTAGAATCAGACGGCAAAGGAGGATCTCAATTAAATATTAATAAGGCTGATGCATTTACTGTTTTGCTTTCAGCAGCTACAGATTATAGCAATAAACGTGAGCAGCAATGGAAAGGCGAAGCTCCTGATAACAAGGTTAAAGAGATTTTAGCAGTCGCTTCACCTAAAAATTATCAACTATTGTTAAACAGTCACATTAAAGATTATCAGAATCTGTTTGGCAGGGTATCATTAAATCTTGGTACTACCCCGGTATCAACTCAATTATTGCCAACCTATAAAAGAATACTTAATTATAAAAAAGCAACTGACCCACAGCTGGAAGCACTTATTTTTCAATATGGAAGGTATTTACTGATTAATTCTTCTAGAAAGGGTGGGCTACCTGCCAATTTGCAGGGCTTATGGAACGAAAGTAACAACCCACCATGGAGGTCTGATTATCATTCAAATATTAACATACAAATGAACTATTGGCTTGCTGAGCCTACCAATCTTTCTGAGTCTCATTTTCCTTATCTGGATTATATAAACAGTATGCGGGAAGTGAAAAAAGAAAATACAAAAAAAGAGTATCCGGGAGTGCGCGGATGGACCGTGAAAACAGAAAATAATATTTTTGGCGGCGAAAGTTTTTTATGGAACACGCCCGGTAGTGCCTGGTATGTACAATCTATCTGGGAGCATTATGCATTTACAAAGGATAAAGCTTACCTTAAAAATTTTGGCTATCCTATACTAAAAGAGATAACCGAATTTTGGGATGATTATTTAAAACGTAGAGACGATGGGACATTAGTGGCACCTAAAGGTTGGTCGCCTGAACATGGACCTACCGAAGACGGTGTTTCATATGATCAGCAAATTGTATATGATTTGTTTACCAATTACATTGAAGCTGCTGACGCCTTAGGTGTTGATAAAGCTTATAGAGATAAGGTTATGGACATGCGTGCTCATTTACTAAAGCCTAAAATTGGTAAATGGGGCCAGTTACAAGAGTGGGAAACTGATCGCGATGACCCAAAGGATAATCACAGACATGCATCTCATCTTTTTGGTTTACATCCGGGCAGGCAATTTAGTACTACTGAAACCCCAGATCTGGCAAAAGCTGCAAAAGTAAGCTTGCTTGCTCGCGGCGATGCTTCAACTGGATGGTCCATGGCCTGGAAAATGAATTTCTGGGCAAGGCTACATGATGGCGATCACGCTTATCTGATCCTTAAAAACTTTATCACTCTTGTTGGTGGTTCCGGAGTTGATTATAATAAGGGTGGCGGTATTTATGCCAACCTGTTTTGCGCGCATCCTCCTTTTCAGATTGATGGAAACTTTGGCTATACGGCAGGTGTAGCAGAGATGTTGCTTCAAAGCCAGACCTCAGAAATTGAATTGCTTCCTGCCTTACCAAAAGAATGGACCAGCGGGAGTGTGAGGGGCTTACGTGCAAGAGGAAACTTCGAGATCACCGATTTGCAGTGGAAAAATGGAAAGATCATTAAATTGGCTGTAAAATCATTATCTGGCGGAGCGTGCAATCTGCGAGTACCAAATTCTTTAAAAGCTACTTTTGCTGTTAAAAACAGTAAAGACGAAAATGGATATAAGTATAGCTTTAATACATTAACTGGTAAAGTATATAGCTTTATCGGCCAGTAATTGATTACAGACAGGATAGTGCATGACACTTATATCAAATTAATTACGGATAATAGTGAGTTGCTTAGGATTTCCGGGCAACTCATTATTAATCGAATATGAAACCATGTATTAAGACTTTACTGCAAACATTTGCAGTATTTGGGATTTTGTTTGCCGTGAATCTTACAGCTCTTGCCCAAAAATTAAGTGTAAATGACCTTAAGGTAGAACACCTTATAAACCCTCTGGCCATCGAAACACCAAAGCCCAGATTTAGCTGGAAAATAGCTTCAACCGCAAAGAGCACACTGCAATCTTCTTATGAAATTAGAGTAGGTACAAATAAGGCCTCAATCAATGCAGGTAAAGATCTTGTTTGGAAAAGCTCCATTTCTACAGAGCAATCGGTATTGATTGAATATTCGGGTGCTGAATTACAATCAAAAAAGAAATACTATTGGCAGGTAAGGGTAAAAGACAATCATGGCAATACCTCGGGATGGTCGGAACCTGGTTTCTTTCAAACGGGAATTTCGGCGACAGACTGGACTGCAAAATGGATCACAGTATCAGGAAAGGATACTTCTGCCAGAAGCCCGCTTTTTAGAAAAGAGTTTTCCTTACCAAAGAAAGTTAAATCGGCTATAGCATATATTACTGCAAAGGGATTGTACGAAGCCAGTATAAATGGTAAGCGTGTAAGTGATACTTATTTTGCACCGGGATGGACCAGTTATAAGGATCATCTGCAATATCAGGTATACGATGTAACCTCCAGTTTAAAAAGCGGCCCTAATGTATTTGGTGTAACCCTTGGAAACGGATGGTATAAAGGAAGAATTGGTTTTGGAAATCAACATAACTTTTATGGAGACACACGCGGATTACTAATGCAACTGGAAGTGGAATATACTGATGGCTCTAAAGAAACTGTAAATACAGATCAAAGCTGGAAGTATGCTTATGGACCAATTATGGCCTCAGATATTTATGATGGTGAAACGTACGATGCAAGAATGGAAATAGCAGGTTGGGACAATACGGGTTTTAAAGAGGCCGCATCATGGATGGGAGTTGGCATAATGGACAAAGGTAATGAAAGGCTAGTGGCAATGAGCGGACCCCCTGTAAGGAAACATGAGCAATTTAAAGCACTTAAAGTTTTCAAAACGCCTGCCGGAGAAACAGTAGTAGATTTTGGGCAGAATCTTGTAGGTTGGGTAATGCTTAAAGCCAAAGGCGCTGCCGGAACAAGGATAACGCTAAGCCATGCCGAGGTGCTTACAAAAGAGGGTAACTTTTATACAGTAAATCTGAGGTCGGCAAAAGCACAGGATATTTATATCCTAAAAGAGAATACTGAGCAGGTTTTTGAACCTCATTTTACTTTCCAGGGATTCAGATACGTGAAGGTAGAGGGTTATCCGGGAGAATTAAAGGTAGAAGATATGACTGCTGTTGCAGTGTACTCGGATATGGAGGCTACCGGTAAATTCTCAACTTCTAATGCTTTACTAAATCAACTGCAACATAATATTCAGTGGGGGCAAAAAGGAAACTTTGTAGATGTCCCAACCGATTGTCCGCAGCGCGATGAACGTCTGGGTTGGACTGGTGATGCACAGGCTTTTGCTAATACTGCAGCCTACAATATGGATGTGGCTGGTTTTTTTACCAAATGGCTAAAGGATGTAAAGGCTGATCAGCAACCTAATGGTCTCATCCCTCATGTAATTCCAAATGTGCTTGGACCTAATGACGGTGCATCGGCAGGATGGGCTGATGTGTCTACAATTATTCCATGGGATATGTATGTAGCCTACGGAGACCGCAGGATATTGGAAACACAGTATGAAAGTATGCAGAAATGGGTAGGCTATATGTCGTCTGTTGCTAAAAACAACCTTTGGAATTCAGGCTTCCACTTTGGCGACTGGTTATTTTATCGTCCGAATGATGACAATGATGGAAGGGCTGCAGTGACTGATAAATATCTGATTGCACAGACTTTTTATGCGCATTCTACCCAATTGCTGATCAATGCGGCAAAGGTGTTGGGTAAACAAGATGATGTTGCCAAATACACAAGGTTGCTTGCAGATATTAAAGCTGCTTTTGTGAAAGAATACATGACCCCAACCGGTCGACTGGTATCTGGAACACAAACAGCCTATGTGCTTGCACTTCAATTTGATATGCTGCCTGAAGAACTTAGGGCACCATGCGCCGATCGCCTCGTTGCCAATATTCGTGATTACGGAAATCACCTTACTACTGGCTTTTTGGGCACACCATATTTATGCCATGTGCTTACCAGATACGGACATAATAATGTAGCATACGATCTGTTAATGCAGGAAAGCTATCCATCATGGCTTTATCCTGTAAAAATGGGTGCTACTACGATATGGGAAAGATGGGACGGTATTAAGCCGGATGGATCTTTTCAAACTCCTGATATGAACTCTTATAATCATTATGCTTATGGAGCCATAGGCGATTGGATGTACAGAACTATTGCAGGAATTAATTCGGTGGCCGACCAGCCAGGTTACAAGTATATTGTTATTTCACCAAAACCAGGAGGTAAAATAACCAATGCATCAGCAGAATTGGAAACCGTTTATGGTACAGTAAAGTCTGCCTGGACTTTGGAAAACGGATTGCTAAAGCTTGATGTTACCATACCTGCAAATACAAAAGCCAAGGTAGTATTGCCAGAGGCTACAAAAGAAATTGGATCTGGTAATTATCACTTTGAAAGCAAAATTTAATATTTAGTAGGGGGTACTTAGTATTTAGACAGGTTAAAGTAATCGCTAACTAAAACACTAGTCTAAATACTAAGTACTATCTACTAAATACTAACAACTACTTTACATCAAACCACAGTTTAGTAGTTAATAAATCTGCACCTTGTTTTGCTACAGCAGCTTTATAGTTTTCGCCATTCAGCGATTGCTCGCGTCCAGGATATATAAATCTTACAGGTAATTTTCCGCCTAATGTACCCGCTACGGCAGGTGCAAGTTCAGGATAGTCAAGTCTTCTCCACTCAGCAAAGGCTTCTAACCCCTGTCCAAACAAGGCAATCCATTTTTGCTCCCCAATAGATTTTTTGAAATTACCTGAATTATATTTTACAGCCGGAAGGTTTGTGTAAGTGTTAATTTCACCTTCTGTAACACCATACTGTCTTAACGATTCTTCAACAGCTTGTTTATATAAAGCTGCCGGATCTTCATTGCTAAGACCACGAGCGGCTATTTCTGCACGGTCAAATAATACTTCGGCATAGCTTAAGATAACAGCAGGTGCTGATGGAGCCAGAAAGTAAGTGCCGGGTTTAGAAGTTTTATTTAAACCAAGGCTATTTGCATCACTTGTTAGCAAGCCATTCGGCACACCTATATAAACCTCTGGTGTTACATCTTTAGTAGGGCTCGCAAATATTGGAAGACGAGGGTCGCTTAAGCTCTTTAACTTGTCTACAATGGTCTTGCTGATCCTGTGATCGTTACGTGTATCAAATGTATTGCTTATTGGATTTTGATTAGGCGAAGTAACGTATACCAGTTGGGCTATTTCTGCATTGCTGCTAATATAAGCGCCACCTTCAGTTGCAATTTCTGCTAATACAGCTTTAGTTTTTTCTGGTTCACGGTCGGCTATTCTAAGTGCTATGCGAAGCCTTAAAGCATTTGCAAATTTTTTCCAGCGGTCGATCTTGCCGCCATAAATGATATCACCGGCAATTGCTTTACCATTCAAGGCTAAATCAGCCTGAGCCGATTTCAGATCGTCGAGTAAGCCAAAATATACATCTTTTTGGGCGTCATATTTAGGAGTTACAAATTGTTTGATCTGTATAGCTTGTGAATAAGGAATATCTCCATAAGCATCAGTAAGTAAAAGGAATGTCCATGATCTTAAAACTTTGGCCACACCTCTGTAATTGGTATTTTGTTGTGCATCAGCCAGCTCAATCAGCTTGTTCAGGTTGGTAATGCCCTTGGTATAGCCACTATTCCATAAATCCTGAAGATCAGTATTAGAAAAAATATAGCGATCAGGATCTGTGTATTGTATTTTTGCCCAATGCTGAACAAATAACAGGCTTGAATTAATGTTGTTAGTTCCCCAGTAAGCATCAGTTGTGTTTTTTATCGCACCGGTCAGCAAATAATCCGGAAGTGGATTCTCTGCCTCATTAGGATTTTTGTTGATATCTGCCAGCTCTTTTTTGCACGAAGTAAAAGAAGTTGCCAATATTGCAGAAAAAAGGATTGGAATATATTTGAATTTCATGATGTTCTAGAATTTAAAATTAAGGTTAAAGCCAAATGATCTTGTAGTTGGAAGTGTTAAGCTTTCCAGGCCCTGAGCGTTTCCTGTATTGAATGCTGTTTCGGGATCAATGTTTGGTACATCTTTATGGATGATCCAAAGATTACGCCCCACTAATGAAAAGTTAGCTTCTTGCAAGCCAATCTTTTTAACCCACTGCGAAGGAATATTGTAGCTTAATCTTACCTCTCTTAATTTGATGTAAGAGGCACTGTAAACAAATTCCTCATTTGATTTGGTTGTAGCTTTATAATACTCCTCTGCAGAGATAACTTTGGTGTTTTTGGTTCCATCGGCCAAAACGCCGTCAAAAATCATCCCATCATTATAGGTAACACCCCCGGTTGTATAGGTAAGTCCACCATTCTCTGCATTTCTACCTCTCATTGTACTGGCCAATACCCCTGTATAAGTTCCGGTAGAGTTAGTGCCAGAGAAAACTTTACCGCCAATTCTTGCATCTACAAGGAAGTTCAGATTAAAGTTTTTGTAAGTAAAGCTGTTGGTAATTCCGCCTATCCAGTTTGGAGTGAATTTACCAAGAATCTGCTTTGCCGGGTCGATAAGTGGGGTGCCATTAGCACCAACAATAACTTGTCCGGCAGCATCACGCTGATAAGCAGTTCCAAAGAAAGTGCCATAAGGTTGGCCAACGGCTGCCAATACATCAAGAGTTCCACTGGTACCTATGGTATAACTGCTAATGCGTCCTTCTTTATCAAGTTCAGTAACCTTACTGCGGTTACGTGAATAGTTCAAATTAATGTCCCAGCTAAAGTCTTTTTGTTTAACTGGAGTTAGACCCAATTGGATTTCGATACCCTTATTGTTGATGCTTCCACCATTAATAAGCTTTTGTGAATATCCAGTTGCCGAACTTACGTCAACTTTTAAAATCTGGTTAATACTGTTGGTGTTGTATACGCTCAGATCCAGCTTAATTCGATTGTCAAACAATCCAATTTCCGCACCGGCCTCAGCTGATTTTGTGATTTCGGGCAAAAGGTTTGGATTAAGATCGATTGTATTGGCTGATTGTTGTGGATTACCATCAAACGGCGCAGTAAAACTATAGGTATTAATTAGCTGATAAGGATCTGTTGCTTTTCCTACTTTAGACCATCCTCCTCTTATTTTGGCAAAACTAAGCACGTCACTTTTAATGTCAAAAGCTTCTGTAAGAATTAAACTTCCGTTAACAGAAGGATAGAAATAAGATAGGTTAGGCTCAGGTAAACTAGAGTCCCAGTCGTTACGCGCGGTTAAGTTAAGGTACGCATAGTCTCTAAAACCTAGCTGCGCTGATCCAAATAAACTATAGGTTCTAAGTTTGCTGTAAAAGTTTGAAGACACCAATGGGTCTCTTGAATTGCTTAAAGTATACAAGCCGTTTACTGCAAGCTTTGTTGCTTTCTGATCGTTCTGTTCAAAAGTAGATGTTCTTATATTTCCGCCACCCAAAATATCTATTGAGAAATCTGAGTTTAGTTTTTTATTGAACTCTAAACGACCCTCTGTATTGTTTTCATTAACAGTATATGCATCTTCCTCATAAGAACCAAATGGAGTACCGTTTGTTCCATAAGCAATTTTGATCTTTCTGCGATCAGTATAATAATCGTTTCCTGTTCTAAAATTTGCCGAAAGTGCACTGGTAATTTTATAATTCAATTCAGCATTACTAATAATACGATCACGTTTCTGACCAACTGTATTCTCGTAAGCTATAAAGTACGGGTTGCTATAGTAACTGTTATTCCAGTTAAAATCGTTTCCGTTTTCATCTTTATAGTTTTTAAGCTGGCTAACATCTACCTGTCTTCCAAACCATGTAAATTGAAGCATTGGGCCAGTTGCACGTTTTCCGCCGGAAGCAGGAAGGTTATCGGCATTGCTTTTTATATAATTGGCAGATGCATTTAATGTTAATTTAGGAGTGATCCTGTATGAGGTATTTAGTAATAATGAATTCTTATCCTGAGATGAATTTGGCAGTATGCCACCTTGGGTAAGGTTGTTGTAAGAGAAACGGACATCTTGTTTTTCGCCAGATCCTGCAATGGCAATACCATTGTTAAGTGCATAGCCTGTTTCAAAGAAATTCTTAACATTGTCTGGATGAGCAATAAATGGTACTGCAACACCTTTAGAGTTAAACTGAGGTATTAAACGGCCATCTAAAGCCGGCCCCCAGCTTTCATCAACACCATCATTTACGCCTCCACCTTTTCCATCAACAAAGCTGAACTTGCCGCTTGTACCTTGCCCAAATGAGTTTTGATAGTCTGGCAGTGTTAACAGATTTGAAAATGTAGTGTTTGAGTTTACACTTATACCTAAACCTTTCTGACCCCTGCCTGTTTTGGTTTTAATAAGGATAACACCGGCTGCAGCACGCGATCCATATAATGCAGCAGCATTCGGACCTTTAAGTACACTGATAGATTCAATGTCTTCTGAATTAATGTCGGAAATGGTGTTGGCAAAATCTCTTGACCCAGCTATACCCAGATTCTGTGAGTTATCAACCGGTACCCCATCTACTACGAAAAGAGGCTGGTTATTCCCGGAGATTGAAGTTTCACCTCGAATAATAATTCTTGATGAACCCATATCACCCTGACTATTTGTGGTTTGTACACCGGCAATTTTTCCGGCAAGTGAATTGATCAGGTTGGTTTCCTTTGCAGTAGCAATATCTTTAGATTTTAATTCCTGTACCGCATATCCCAACGATTTCTTTTCTTTAGAAATACCAAGGGCGGTAACAACAACTTCACTTAAAGCGTTTGAAGCTACATCAAGTGTAATATTTAATGTAGCTGTTGCTGCGGTAATAGTTATTTCTTTTGTAGCATATCCCAGATAAGATATACTAAGTACGTCATTAACATCTGCAGCAAGAGAAAACTTACCATTACCATCTGTAGTTGTGCCGCTTTTTTTCCCTTTTATAATAATTGAAGCTCCCGGAATGGTCTCTCCATCTGGGTTTCCGGTAACAGTTCCCGTTATTTTAACAGATTGTGCCTGTACGGTTTGCAGGAAAAAAAAGGATATAAGGATCCCTGCAAAAATTTTGTATATTTTTAACATTTGAATTAAATAAAGTGGTTAATATTAAATCTTTTGGTTGTATTAAATAGAGCAACAGTGCATTCGTTGCTGACCGATCATAAGACCAGTTAGGGGATACTGAGGAGGTGAGGAGCAGCGCATTTCTTGTAATTGTACTTTCTGTTTCATGTTTTTATACATTTATAGTTTGGGTAAACCCTTCCATACTTTGTCGTGAACAGAATTAGATTTGGTTATGATGATGGATAAACTCGCATTTGCTGTTTAATCTTATCTTTTTCGCTTTGCAGCGAAGTGGAATTAGCACCTTTTACAATAAATTGTAGAGGTTGCTAAGACATCATAGGGCCAATCCCTCAGTCTTTCTTGATAAGCAGGAAGTTTTAAGAACCATTTGCTGGGACAAATATAAGAATAATCTACTAATCCTATAGAAATTAATAAAATAAATATTCTGTAATTTGAGCAGGACAGTACGGGTTGCTGAAAATGACTAAGAAAATTAACATTGTAAACACACTAAACTTTACTTGAATTATTTTAATGAGATACCTTTATTCTTTCTTGCTGGTGCTATTTACTTTTTCTACTATCGAAAAAGCAAATGCTAATGAAGTTAAACCCTCTGGTTTGCAATGTGAGCATCTGATAAACCCAATTGGGGTAGACCTGTTAAATCCTCGCTTGTCATGGATGATGGTCGATAACCGCCAGGGTGCTAAACAAACTGCCTATAGAATTATTGTGGGCAAAGACTCATCAGAAGTAGCACGAAAAAAAGGACTTTCATGGGAGTCTGGCAAAATAGTATCTTCTGCCAACCTTATTAATTATAAAGGCAAAACCTTAGAGCCTTTTACCAAATATTACTGGTCTGTTGAGCTTTGGGATAAAGATGGTAAACCAGTTTCATCCGGTCCGGTAGCGAGTTTCGAAACAGGAATGATGAAGATTGACAACTGGAAAGGTACATGGATCAGTGATGGAAACGATATTGATAAAAGGGAAGCGCCATATTTCAGAAAAGTATTTGAACCTTCTAAAAAGATAAAATCTGCGAGGGCGTATATTGCCGCTGCAGGTCTGTACGAGTTATATCTGAATGGGAAGAAGGTAGGAAACCACAGATTAGACCCTATGTATACCCGTTTTGACAGACGGAACTTATACGTTTCATACGATGTTACTTCTCAACTTCAAAATGGTAAAAATGCGGTTGGTGTTTTACTTGGCAATGGGTGGTATAATCATCAGTCTATAGGTGTTTGGAATTTTGATAAAGCCCCATGGAGAGCAAGGCCGGCTTTTTGCCTGGATTTAAGGATTACTTACGATGATGGATCTGTTGATGTAATTACCTCTGGAGGTGACTGGAAAACAAGTTCAAGCCCGATAGTACTTAACAACATTTATACTGCTGAGCATTATGATGCGCGTAAAGAACAACCAGGTTGGAATACTGCCGATTTTGATGACAAAAAGTGGAATGGTATTTCTTTAAGAGCTGCACCATCAAACAATGTAGTAAGTCAGGTAATGCAGCCAATTCGAAATGTTGAAGAAATTCCTTCTAAAACTATGCAGAAGATTAATGACACTGCATATGTTTTTGATCTGGGGCGTAATATTTCGGGTGTAACAAAAATTAAGGTAAGTGGTGAGGAAGGAACTGTGATCCGTATTAAGCATGGCGAACGTTTGTATCCAAATGGTAGGGTAGACTTATCAAATATTGATGTTTACTATCGTCCAAAAGACAATACAGATCCTTTTCAAACAGATATTGTTACCTTATCTGGTAAAGGGGAACTTGAATTTATGCCTAAGTTTAACTACAAGGGATTTCAGTACGTTGAAGTAACCAGCAGCAAGCCAATTCAGCTAACAAAAGAAAGTATCACTGGTTATTTTATGCATAGTGATGTTACGCCTACAGGTAAAATAAGTTCATCAAACAAACTGATTGACAGGTTATGGTGGGCTACAAATAATTCTTACTTGTCTAACCTGATGGGGTATCCTACAGATTGTCCGCAGAGAGAAAAGAATGGATGGACAGGTGATGGGCATTTTGCTGTTGAGACTGGCCTGTTTAATTTTGATGGCATTACGGTTTATGAAAAATGGTTAGCAGATCACAGAGACGAGCAACAACCAAATGGAGTACTCCCTGATATTATCCCTACAGGTGGGTGGGGCTATGGGTCGGCAAATGGAACTGACTGGACAAGTACAATTGCTATTATTCCATGGAACATATACATGTTTTATGGCGATAGTAAGTTGCTGTCAGATTCTTATAACAGCATTAAAAGATATGTGAATTATATAGAGCAAATCAGTCCGGCTGGGTTAACAACATTTGGCAGGGGCGATTGGGTACCTGTTAAATCGCAATCTTCATTAGAATATACTTCTTCTACTTATTACTATGTAGATGCAGTTATTCTGGCAAAAGCAGCAAAAATGTTTGGTAAGCAGGCCGACTACAGTTATTACAGCAACCTTGCCGGAAAAATAAAAAAAGCGATAAACGATAAGTATTTAAACCATACAACAGGCATTTATGCATCAGGTGTACAAACTGAGTTAAGTGTTGCGTTACAGTGGGGTTTGGTACCTGATGAGCTTGTATCAAAAGTTGCAGAGAACCTTGCCAAAAGAGTTGCTGCCGATGGGATGCACCTTGATGTGGGTGTATTAGGTGCCAAAGCAATCTTAAATGCGTTGAGCGATAATGGACAGGCAGAAACTGCATATAAACTTGCTGCTCAGGATACTTACCCATCATGGGGATGGTGGATTGTGAACGGAGCAACTACCTTATATGAAAATTGGGATATTAAAGCCGAAAGAGATATTTCTTTAAACCATATGATGTTTGGCGAAATAGGAGGCTGGTTCTTTAAAGGTCTGGGCGGAATTCATCCTGATGAGCAGCAGCCTGGATTTAAGAATGTGCAGCTTCGTCCTAATTTTGTTTCCGGATTAGAACATTTCGAGGCTGAGCATGACGGACCTTATGGCAAAATTGTCTCTTCTTGGAAAAGGTCTGGAAATTCGGTAATCTATTCGGTAACTATTCCCGCTAATTCAAGTGCTACTATAACTTTCCCATTAACAGGCAATAAAAAAGCTTACAGAGATGGTAAAGCAGTTTTGGCTAAATTAAACATTGGAGCAGGTAAATATCAGTTTGAAATTAAATAGAACATATCAGTCTTAAATAGTGCAATTGCATTAAATTACTTACTTTTAGGAAGATGAAGACTAAGTTTTTTGATTTTATTCATATTGATGAGTATTCTGCAACACCAAAATATCTGCAACTATCTAGTGCAATTATAAAATCCGTTGAGCAGGGCAAGTTAAAAAAGGACAATTTATTGCCTTCAATTAATGAGCTGAGCTATAAACTGGAAATTTCGCGCGATACTGCCGAAAAGGGTTATAAGTACCTTAAAAACATAGGGGTAATTAACTCGGTTCCCGGTAAAGGCTATTATATTGCCAATATAGATTTTAAGCAAAAACTAAAAGTATTCCTGCTTTTTAATAAACTTAGCGCACACAAAAAGATTGTTTACGATGCATTTATTGCTGCATTAGGTGATGATGTATCTGTAGATTTCTATATCTATAACAATGATTTCAGACTTTTTAAAAGATTCCTGAACGACAAAAAAGAAGAGTACTCTCACTATGTGATTATACCTCATTTTATTGAAGGCGAAGAGTATGCCAGAGATATTATCAATACCATTCCAAAAGAAAAATTGATTTTACTGGATAAAAAAATCAAGGGGGTTGATGGTGATTATGGTGCTGCCTATGAGAATTTTGAAAAAAATATTTACGATGCACTGGAACAGGCCCGTAATGAACTAAGTAAATACCATACCTTAAAAATCATTTTTCCTAAAAGGAGCTATTTCCCAAAAGAAATATTGGACGGATTCCATCGCTTTTGTCAGCAATATGCTTTTTCTCATCATGTAGTAAGTGATATATCTGTGGAGCCAATAAATGAGGGAGAAGCTTTTATTAACCTAATGGAAGCCGACCTTGTAATTTTACTGGAAAGGCTTATTAATATGAAGTACAAAATAGGAAAGCATGTTGGTGTAATATCTTACAATGAAACTCCTTTAAAGAAAATATTGCTGAACGGCATTACCACTATTTCCACTGATTTTAAATTTATGGGTACGGTGGCTGCAAATCTTATCCTCGATAACTCAAGGCGCCATATCGAAGTGCCATTTTACTATACCCGCAGGGCATCAATTTAACTTTTTTTAAACTGTAACCAATTTATTTGTACTGCTTCATGATAGTACATGACAGTTTTAAAAATCTACTTGTATAAATTAGGACTATTATTTTAACCAAATATAAGTTCACTAAGTATGCAAGTAATTTTCGGGGTCATTTTCCACTTTATAGGAGGCTTTGCCTCTGGTAGTTTTTATATTCCTTACAAGAAAGTTAAAGGATGGGCCTGGGAGAGTTACTGGATTGTAGGCGGTATATTTTCATGGTTGCTTGTGCCGCCTTTGGCAGCATGGCTTACTATACCTGGGTTTGCAGATATTATTGCTACAACAAATGGCAAAATCTTATTGCTTACTTATTTTTTCGGGGCGTTATGGGGCATAGGCGGTTTAACTTATGGTTTAGGTGTAAGGTATCTTGGGGTATCATTGGGAAGCTCCATTATTCTTGGATTGTGTTCCGTTTTCGGAGCCCTGATTCCTTCAGTATATTATAATTTTAACCCAAAGGCCGGAAAGGACAGTTTAACGGATATGCTGAACAACCATTGGGGACAAATGGTTTTACTGGGTTTGGCAATCTGCGTTGTAGGTATAATAGTATGTGGTAAGGCCGGTGGAATGAAAGAAAAAGACCTGATAGCTGCAGGTAAGGCAGATCCATCAAATAATGAGTATAAAATTGGTCTTGGACTTATTGTGTCTATCATTTCGGGTATCCTTAGTGCTTGTTTTGCCTTTGGTATTGATGCCGGAAAAGAAATGGCCAATACGGCAAATGAGATCTGGAAAACTACACATCCTGGGCAAGGAGAGTTCCTTTTTCAGAACAATGTAACCTATATCCTTATATTATGGGGAGGGTTAACTACCAACCTGATCTGGTGTATGATCTTGAATTTCCGCAATAAAACATTTGGTGATTATACGAACAAAAAAACACCTCTTTTAAAGAACTACATATTTTCTGCACTGGCAGGAACCACATGGTTTTTGCAGTTCTTTTTCTATGGTATGGGCGAAAGTAAACTGGGCAATGGAGCTAGCTCCTGGATATTGCACATGGCGTTTATCATTTTAATTGCCAACGCATGGGGGCTTGTATTAAAGGAATGGTCGGGGGTAAAGAAAAGAACTTTCGGTACCGTTATAGCCGGCATAGCTATTATTATTATTTCTGTGCTAGTTGTTGGCTACGGAAACTCAATCAGGTAAGTACAAATTTAATTAATGAAATATTTTTATGACTGTTAGAACAACTGATTTTAAACATGTAAGTTATTTGTGGGATGATGCAAAGGCTGCTGAATTGGCCGGTGATGAAGTTGCATTGTTAATCTACCGTTCAAATTTACTGGGTGCCGATTTGAGGCTTACAAATTATGGAGGTGGAAATACTTCTTGTAAGGCAATTGCAAAGCACCCCTTAACCGGGCAGGAGACCGAGGTAATGTGGGTTAAAGGATCTGGAGGCGATTTAGGGACATTAAAACAAAGCGGGTTGGCCGCATTGTATGTAGATAGCCTGCGAAATCTTAAAAATATTTACAGGGGACTTGCCTATGAAGATGAAATGGTTGAATTGTTTAACCATTGTATATATGATCTGAAATCTAAAGCTCCATCTATTGATACTCCGTTACATGGCTTTTTGCCCTTTAAACATATAGATCACCTGCATCCTGATGCAGCAATTGCGATAGCTGCGGCTAAAGATGGTGAACGTATTACCAAAGAACTATTTAACGGAACAATTGGATGGGTGCCATGGCAAAAACCAGGTTTTGAGCTGGGGTTACAGTTGCGTAAGTGTTTAGATGATAATCCTGGCATCAGGGGTATTATGTTAGGCTCGCATGGGCTATTTACCTGGGGAGATACTGCTTTTGAAAGTTATATCAATACGCTTGAAGTAATAGAAAAATGTGCTGAATATCTGGAAGCCAACTATGGTAAAAAGAAGCCTGTATTTGGAGGCCAGAAAATTGAAAGTGCCGGACAAAATCAGCGTCGCAAACAAGCAGCTGCTATTGCTCCTGTATTAAGAGGTTTTTGCTCAAGTGAAAGCCACATGGCAGGCCATTTTACTGACGATGCAAGAGTGCTGGAGTTTATTAACTCTAATGATCTGGATCGTTTGGCACCATTAGGAACAAGTTGTCCTGACCATTTTCTGCGCACCAAGATAAGTCCGCTTGTTCTTAAACTTAAGCCCAATGAAGATATCAGCGATCTGAAAGCATTGAAAGAAAGATTAGCCCCTGAATTTGAAGCATACCGTAACATGTATGCCGAATATTATAATTCTTGTAAACACGATAATAGCCCGGCCATACGTGATGCTAACCCGGTAATTATATTATATCCCGGAATAGGAATGTTCTCTTTCTCAAAGGATAAACAAACTGCCAGAGTTGCTGCCGAGTTCTATACTAATGCGATTAATGTAATGAAAGGCGCTGAAGCCATATCTGAATACACTTCTTTACCGAGACAGGAAGCATTCAATATAGAATACTGGCTTTTGGAAGAGGCAAAATTACAAAGAATGCCTAAGCCGAAACCACTTTCGGGTAAAGTAGCCCTCATTACTGGCAGCGCTGGTGGAATTGGTAAGGCCATTGCCCGTAAATTTATTGAAGAAGGTGCTTGTGCCGTAATTAATGACAATGATGCAGGCAGATTACAAAAAGCCAACGACAGCTTTAACAATGAGTTTGGTAAGGATGCTTATACTGCTGTGGTATTAGATGTAACTGATGCAGAAAGCATTAAAAATGCTTTTGAAGAGGCTAGCCTGGAATTTGGAGGAGTGGATATAGTAGTAAATTGTGCGGGTATCTCAATCTCAAAGCCTATTGAAGAGCATACTGAGAAAGATTGGGATCTATTATATGATATCCTGGTAAAGGGTCAGTTCCTTGTTACTCAGGAAGGGGTAAAAATAATGCGTAAACAAGCCGTTGGCGGCGATGTATTAAATATAGTTAGTAAAAATGCATTGGTATCAGGACCAAACAATGCAGGTTATGGTTCTGCAAAAGCTGCTCAGCTACATTTAAGCAGGTTAAATGCTGCAGAACTGGGTACTGATCATATACGTGTAAATACAGTTAACCCGGATGCTGTAATATCAGACAGCAAAATTTGGGAAGGTGAGTGGGCTGCTGGTCGTGCAAAAGCTTATGGAATTACTATCGAGGAGTTGCCAGCGTTCTATGCAAAGCGTACCTTGCTTAATGAAGTGATATTGCCAGAAGATATATCTAATGCATGTTTTGCTTTTGTTGGCGGGCTAATGAATAAATCGACCGGCAATGTTCTTAATGTGGATGGAGGCGTTGCAAATGCCTTTGTTCGTTAAAATTTAAAACCTACACAGATGAAACTAGAAAATTATCAATTAGAATCATATAACAGCGAACACCTGGCAAAGCATCAGCGCCAGCTGGATTTTATTACTTCTGAAATTTCTGATGCTCAAGGCATTATTCAGAAACTTGTAGATTTCCAGATCGCTATACCAAGCTGGGCTTTAGGTACCGGGGGAACACGTTTCGGACGATTCTCATCGGGAGGTGAGCCTAGAAATCTGGAAGAGAAAATTGAAGATATAGGTTTACTCCACAAGCTTAATGGCTCAAGCGGTGCAATTTCTTTACACATTCCATGGGACACCGCAGATAACACAAATGCAATTAAAGCATTAGCTGCACAACACGGTTTGCGTTTTGATGCTATGAACTCAAATACGTTTCAGGATCAGCCAGATCAGGCGCAGAGTTATAAATTCGGATCGTTACAGCATGTAGATAAAGCGGTGAGAAAACATGCTATAGAACACAATATCGAAGTTATCCGTCAGGGTGTTGAATTGGGTTCAAAGGCGCTTACCGTATGGTTGGCAGATGGATCTTGTTTCCCAGGGCAACTAAATTTTAGAAAAGCATTTCAAAATACTTTGGAAAGCTTGCGCGAAATCTATTCAGCTTTGCCTAGCGACTGGAAGATTTTTGTTGAGTATAAAGCGTTTGAACCTAATTTTTATTCAACAACTGTTGGCGATTGGGGACAATCTTTATTATACGCAAGTAAACTAGGCCCTAAGGCATATACACTGGTAGATCTTGGTCACCACTTACCAAATGCAAACATTGAGCAAATTGTTTCTCTTTTGCTAATGGAAGAAAAACTTGGCGGTTTCCATTTTAATGATTCAAAATATGGCGATGATGACCTAACAGCCGGCAGTATTAAACCTTACCAATTGTTCCTTATATTTAATGAGCTTGTTGAAGGTATGGACGCACGGGGAATGGATCATAGAGAAGATTTGGGTTGGATGATTGATGCATCGCACAACGTAAAAGACCCGCTTGAAGACCTTTTACAATCTGTAGAAGCCATAATGATCGCTTATGCTCAGGCATTATCTGTTGATCGTGTTGCCCTACAGGAAGCGCAGGCCATTAATGATGTAGCAGGTAGTCAGGAAATATTACAACAGGCTTTCAGAACAGATGTACGCCCATTGGTAGCCGAAGCGCGTTTACGTTCAGGAGCGGCATTATCGCCTCTTCAAGTTTTCAGGAAGCTCAATGTGAGACAAGAGTTAATTAAAAACCGAGGCTCAAAAACCGTAGCAACCGGATTGTAACTAATGGGAGTTAAAATGAAGGCAATCCCGGTAATAGCAATTTTTGATGTTGGTAAAACCAATAAAAAGCTGTTTCTTTTTGACGAGAATTATAAGATCGTTTTTGAAAGATCAGCACGGTTTACAGAAACTGTAGATGAGGATGGGGATCCTTGCGAAAACTTGGAAAGTTTAAGACTATCTGTATTCGACTCTTTAAGAGAAGTTTTCAGAAATCCCGCTTTCGAAATAAAGTCGATCAATTTTGCTACTTATGGTGCCAGCTTTGTCTACATAGACGAGGCCGGTAACCCATTGGCACCTTTGTATAATTATTTGAAAGCCTATCCCGAAGAACTTACAGAACAGTTCTATAATACCTATGGTGGCAAAGATACATTCTCTAACCTTACAGCTTCTCCAGTACTGGGAAGTCTGAATTCAGGGATGCAGTTGTATCGGATCAAGTACCAAAATCCTGAGCTTTTTAAAAGGATAAAGTATGCACTTCACTTACCACAATACCTTAGTTATTTGATCTCTGGTGAAGTATATTCAGACCTTACAAGTATAGGATGCCATACCAATTTATGGGACTTTACTAAAAACACCTACCATGAATGGGTTAAAAAGGAGGGGTTGATGGAGAAACTTGCACCCATTGTGCCCTCCAACAGTGTGTTGACTGCAGCATTTCCTGGTAGCAACTATGGCGTAGGGGCAGGTTTTCATGATAGTTCAGCTGCTTTGGTACCTTACCTGGTGAATTTCCATGAACCGTTTATTTTACTTTCTACAGGTACATGGTGCATTAGTTTAAATCCTTTTAATTCGAGCCCGCTTACAAAAGAGGAGCTGGAAAACGATTGCCTTTGTTACCTGCAATATGAAGGTAAGCCTGTTAAAGCATCACGTCTTTTCTCAGGATATGAGCATGAACAGCAGGTAAAGCGGATAGCAGCCCACTTTGGTACAGACATTATTACTTATCGTTCTGTTCCATACGATTCCAGAATTATTGATGAACTGGCTCATAAAGCGCAAACAGACATTACATCTTTCGGAGAGCGGAATCTGTCGGACTTTGCGTCAGATATTGAAGCCTATCATCAGCTTGTTTTAGATCTGGTAAATCAACAATACATAGCAACAAATAGAGTGCTTAAAGGAACACCTGTTAAAAGAATATTTGTAGATGGTGGCTTTAGTAAAAATTCCATATTTATGAATTTGCTTGCACTTGCTTTTCCTGAACTTGAGGTTTTTGCGGCCTTTATGGCCCAGGCAACTGCAGTTGGGGCGGCTTTAGCCATTCATAAATCGTGGAATACAAAACCGCTACCCAATGATATTATTGAACTAAAATATTATTCAGTGGTTCAGCACCAGAATTAATAGTAGTTAGTTAAGTTTAGTTTGTGAATTAAGTCGCCTTAACAGGCGACTTTTTATATTTAGACAGGTTTATAAGTAAAACACTTGCCAGAATAACCACTAAGCCTGTTACCTGTATAATGCTTATAATTTCACCTGCAAAAAATACAGCAAGTAATACTGCAACTACAGGGTTTACATAGGCATATGTGCTTACCAAAGTTGCAGATCGGACCTGTAAAAGCCATACATACGCACTAAAGGCTACTATAGAACCAAATACGATCAGGTAGCCAGTTGACCACCATGCAGATTCCGGAACATTTTGAAATTGAAAGTTATTCATTTCCCCGGCTATAATGCTACCCGGTATAAACACAATACCGGCAATTAACATTTGCCAGGCGGTAGAAACCGATGCAGGAGTACCGGGAGCGGGGTGATATTTAGAGTACAACGACCCACCAGCCCAACCAATTGGGCCAATAATTAAAAGGATCATTCCTAAAATATTTCGGGGATCCTGCTGAACAGAAAAGCTGGCGCTTAGCTGCTCCCAGAATAAAAGAATTACCCCTAAAAAGCCAATTATTAAGCCTGCTACAGTAAACTTATTGCTAAAGTTTTCTTTCCATTTGCCCTTATCAAGTATCACAAACCAGATCGCTGCAGATGATACCATAATGGCAACAAGGCCACTAGGTAAAAATTGCTCTACCCATATCACAATTCCATTACCTACACCCAGCATAAGTATGCCGCTTACACCAGCATGAAATATGTTCTTTTTATTAAATACCGGTAAACCAGTAAAAATGCACCAAGCCAGCAAAAGTGTACCTGCAATGATAAACCTAAAGGCTCCTAAAAAGAAAGGGGGAAAGCCTGCTACTGCTTTCGAAATAAAGAAGTAGGTTGAGCCCCATACCATGTAAACGATAAGAAAGGCCAGTGCAACAAGTAAAAGCGGGGCTGATTTTTTTTCAACAGAGGGCATAATTGTTTTTTAACAAATAGAACATTTATTAAAGAGAAAATCATTCTTTAATAAATTATATAACAATTCTATTACAGAATATGCTTTACGTCACTTTTACAGCTCTTCTCCGGTAGTTGAATCTATTTTCTTGTAACCATTTCTGCTCGAACCATCTGCCATATTCAGTGGATATTCAATTTCAATTACGTTGCCCGTAATCGTAATCAAACCGACAGTGCCACTTCTAATTGGGGGTATACCTGCAAGCAGATCAACGTCATACTTAACCGAATTATCAGCAAGTTTTTTGCAAATAAAATGGAAATTACCAGTTACCAGGATGTATTCAGTAGCAGATAAAGGCTTCTCAATATATTTGAGGTCTTTAGGAGATGCAAAGCTACCCACCAAAGTAGCCTGTTCATTATAAATATACTTTATTGAACTGGAAATATTACCGGCGTTGTCTAACTTACTTTTTGTGATTTCGGTAAGGCTATTTGTCCAGACTGATATTTCTGAAGTATAAGGTTCATCTTTACCGGGTATAACAGAGGTGTAGCTATTGACAATTGCATTAGTGTTCATGTCAATTCTCGTGAAATCTTCTATAAAAGGGTCAGGCGCATTATTGATCTGGCTCTCTCTCATTTGCCTGGTAATGTAAATAACTTTATTTACCTCTTTAATCCTGGTGTAAAAGTTATAGCCTACAGGTACTTTACTGCCACTCGCTGTTGGAATTTCGGTGGGGTCATCGGCATAAGTTTTAACCTTTAATTCATTGCCTGATGCATCAAAATAACCGATCCAGTATTTTTTGTTCTTGGCTCCGGCAATTACATTGTTGTTTTTACTATCCTTAAAAACCAATACCTTAATTATCAGGTTTTGCTTATCAGTAATTTTTAACTTTAACCTTTTCACCAACGAATCGTTGCCTAAACTAATATCATCGTCAGGATCTTTTTCAACGGGCTTCTTACTGCAACTCGCAATTGCAAGGCATATTATTACCAATAGGCTTAAACGTAGTTTCATTAGGTTAGTTTGGTTCTTTGTTATTTACAGAGCGTAAATCTATCCTGCTTAAAATTCCCATTTTTTGCATGATATGTAAATATATTATTTTGTAAACGTGAATCAAAATCCTTTATATGAAAGATAGAGGCCAGCCCCCGAAGAATTTGTGTTGTCAGGCAATATTTTCCAGATACTGAAGTACCTCTTCCTTCTTTCTGCTCGAAACCGGGATTTGTTCTTTATTCTCCATTTGCAAATACCCCTCACGATAATACTTTTTAACATAGTGAAAATTTACCATGTAAGATTGATGACACCTTAAAAAACCAAATGGTGTAAGTAAATTTTCGTATTCTTTTAGACCTTTAGAAACAAGTATTTCTTTACCATCTTTTAAATAAAAAGTAGTATACCCCTTGTCGCTTTTGCAAAACAAAACATCTTCTATGGCAACAACTTCAATGCACTCAACACTCTTTAAAGCAATGCGCCCGGCTGCTCCTATACCTTGCCCAAGGTAATGTGCTTTGGCAATAGCCAATTGCTGCTGGTTAAAGGTTTCCTGTTCCCTGTGATGAAAGCACTTATTCAAAACGGTGTTTAAAGTAAGCTCATCAATAGGCTTAAGCAAGTAGCCAAAGGCGCCCAGATTCAGAGCCTGAATGGCATATTGGTCATAAGCAGTAAGAAAAATAACCTGAAAATCACTCAGCCCAATTTCATCAAAAAGCTGAAAACTATCGCCGTCCTTTAATCGGATATCTGCCAGAATAATATCAGGGTTTAATGCAGGAATCTCAGTTACAGCTACAGAAATCTTATCAGAGGTGCCTACTACTTCCAGATAACTGATTTTTTTTACAATCTGCAAAATATGCTGCATAATTCGCACTTCATCTTCCAGGATATATAGTTTCATCTTTGTTGTTTTTTATTCCTCAATTATTGGTATTGTGATTTCAGCAATTACACCTTTGCCTTCCGTTTCTATTTTATCTTTAACGGTAAAGTTTGCCACCTGTTCGCTCGATGTGAAAAGTAGTGCAAGTCGCTCTTTCAAAATGATGTGGGCTAACGATTGTTTGTTTTTGTTGTTTACATCGTTCTTAATTCCACTTCCGTTGTCGTCAACTTTTATAATTAGCATTTCGTTTTTTCTGTTAAAAGAGATCTTCAAAACTCCTTCATAATTAATATGCCTAAAGCCATGTTCTATAGCATTTTCTACAAAGGGCTGTATCAGCATGGGAGGGATAAGAGTATGTTCAAGACTTAAATTTTCATCCACAATTACCTGATAATTAAACACACCGTCATATCGCATTTGCTGTAGCCGGACGTAATCATTTAAAGAATTCAATTCTTCACCCAGTTCTATAAAATCCATTCGGTTCTGTTCTAAAACTCTACGCAGTAAAGCTGAAAATGAGTTAAGATAGCAAATTGATTCATGACTATGGCCCGAGGCAATTAAACTCTGCAGATTGGCAATTGCATTAAAAATAAAGTGAGGGTTCAATTGCGCCTGTAATAACTTATGTTCAATATTAAGCCTTTGATTCTCAGATTTTAATAATGTATTTTTTCCTTTTAACCGTTGTTGGCGGTAAATGATATAAAAAAAAGAAAGTAAGCATAAAAATACCAGGGTTAACAAAGCAAGTGTCCATTGTTGTTGCTTTATAATGGTTTCGTTTAACTTATTTCGGCTGTTCAATTCTATAATGTTCTGATCTTTTTTCTCAGTTTCGTATTTCTCCTGCATTTCTGCAACCTTAACAGCCTCAATTGAATTATAATTTCTCAATTCTATAGTATAGGCAGAATCTGCAGCCTCCATTGCCTTTACATAATCGTGCTTTAGTAAGTAAGCCTCCCTAAGCCCATCGTAGTACAAGCCCTTTCGTTTCTTAAACCTATTCTTTTTTTCGAGCTCAATGCCCTCCTTATAATATTTGATGGCCGAATCGGGTTGCTTATTCTGAATAAAAGATGTTGCCAGATTGTTGTAGGCAATGTCGTTCAGGTTATTGGTTCTTTTTAAATAATTGAAATATATCCTACTATACTCAACAGATTTTTTAGTCTGATTTTGCCGGGCATAAATTTGCGATTCATTATTATAGGTACGGGCAATGGCAAGGCTGTCACTTATTTTAAAGGCCAGTTCACGAGCCTGGCTGTTATAAAATTTCATTTTTTTATAATCCCCCAATCGCGATGCCAGCAGAAAAGAAATATCATAATACCGCTGCTTAACAACTACATGGTTGTTATATGGATGATATTTGAAATACTGTGCCGAATAATAAAGCGATTTTTGCTCATTGCTATTTTGAAAGTAAGCTTTAGCCAGTAAATCGTAAAACCGATAGGTAATTCGGCTATGAACCCTTTCCGAAATATCCATAGCATCGAGTATTTTACCCATTAAAGTTGATTCAACCATGAGCCCATCACCAAAACTTTTAGCTAGAATGCTGTAAGTTTTCAATAGTTCTACATCATCATTTGGTGTCTTGCCTTTCATTTTCTGATACTCTGCAACGGCACTATCCGGCTTTCTTTCTAACACATATTTTCTAGCTTTAAAATAATGGAAGTAGGGGTTCTCAGGACTACTGTTAACTTTAAGAAGACTGCATTCCCTATCAATTGCTTTTTCATATGCCTCATTTGATAAGGTATCCATGGCTATAATTGCTGCCAGATAATCTTTTTTTGAATTGATTGTTTGGGTATTTTTGTTTTGCACTTTGGCCTTGTTTTCGCCATTTCTGCATGCACAGAATATCAAAACAACACAAAACAGAAAACGGACAAAAATGGTCGATGCACTATTCATTAACGAAAATACAATATCTTTTTAAAGGTAATTTAAACGGTTATTATTCTTAAATCCTGAGTTACGACCTTAGCTATTCGTCAAAAATAAGATTTTTATAAAATTCGGTGTATCCAGCGCGTTATACAAATGAAAACCGATGTTCGATGGTTTTGAATCTATATCCGTATGTTCTTTATGAATATTCGTTTTGCAGCCTCCTCCGGATAATTAACTACCTTAGGGTAGAATTTATTTTTAAAAGAACAGTAGTATGCGTATACCATTTGAAGAACTTAAAGAAGAATTTAAAAGGATACTTTTAAGGTTGTCATTTCCTGAGGGAACTGCCGAAACCTGTGCTACAATATTTGCCATAAACAGTCGTGATGGGGTATATTCTCATGGACTAAACCGATTTCCCGTTTTTGTTAACTATGTAAAGAAAGGCTTGATTGACCCTAATGCATCACCGGAATTACTGGAAAAAAATGGCATGGTAGAGCGTTGGGATGGAAATTCTGCTCCCGGTATGTCTAATGCTACCCATTGTATGAGCAGGGCAATTGAACTGTCTAAACAAAATGGAATAGGCTGTGTTGCTATTAAAAACACCAATCATTGGATGCGCGGAGGAACTTATGGATGGCAAGCTGCGGATGAAGGTTGCATAGGTATTTGCTTCACCAATGCAATAGCCAGTATGCCTGCATGGGGAGGTAAAGCTTCTGTGTTGGGTAACAACCCTTTGGTTATAGCTATACCCCGGGACGGTGGTCATGTGGTATTGGATATGGCCATGTCACAGTTTTCTTATGGTAAAATGCAGGAGTATGAACTAAAAAACGAGTCGCTGCCATTTCCAGGCGGATATGACGAAAATGGAAATCTGAGCACAGATCCCACCATCATTCGAAAAACAAAGCTGGCTTTGCCAATTGGTTTCTGGAAAGGCTCGGGCCTTGCATTAATGCTCGATTTGCTGGTTGTAGCACTTAGTGGTGGCAACTCAACAGGTCAAATAACGGCAAGTATAGATGAAACCAGTGTTTCACAATGTTTTATCTGCATTCGTCAGCCAAATATGCATGCCCAACTGATAAACCATATTCTTGAATATATCAAATCAGAATCTGGTGTTAGTTCTGATGAGCAGGTAGCCTACCCAGGAGAACGTACATTACAAACGCGTCTCGAAAATGAAAAAACAGGTATCCCTGTAAATGAAGAAATCTGGAAACAGGTTACAGCCATGTTTAAGTAAAATATATCTTTTACTTAAAAGGCTCAAAATACTTCTAAAAATCGGTTAGTTAAGGCTGCGGTACTCATTTGGCGTTGCTCCGACCCTTTTTTTGAACAGCCTGATAAAGTGTTGCGGATATTTGAATCCAAGTTCGTAGGCAATCTCGTTCACAGTTTTATTGCTGTCAAAGATTTTATTTTTAGCTACATCAATAATCTTCGCCTGAATAAACTCCTGAGCAGATTTGCCAGTTTCTTTTTTGATCAGGTCGCCAAAGTAATTTGCCGAAAAATGAAGTTCTTCCGCACAGTAAGCAACTGAAGGCAAGCCAATTGAATAAGGTTTTTCAGACTTAAAATAACCATTCAGCAGTTCTTCAAAGCTCTCTAAAACACCTTTGTTTGCCATATCCCGTGTAATAAACTGACGGTCATAAAAACGGTCGCAGTAATTTAACAGCAATTCAATATTTGAGGCAATGAGCTTTTTACTGTGTTTATCGATAGACTGTTGGAGCTCTGAGTTAATCTTGGCAAATAAATCGAGTACAAGCTGACGTTCTTTTGATGACAGGTGCAAGGCTTCATTAGTATGGTAGCTAAAGAAGTTATACTCGCTCAGGCTTTTTGCCAGTGAGGTTCCGCGGATTAAGTCAGGATGAAATACTAAACCATGCCCTACAGGCTGATATTTATCTATTTTATTCTCTACATCGATTGTCTGTCCTGGTGATATAAAGACTAATGTGCCTGCCTGATAGTCATAATTATGACGGCCATACTTAAGATCGCCACATTTAACATCTTTAAGAAAGATGCAATAAAGCTCAAAGTTCATTTTAGAGACAGTCCTTTCTTTTGCTTTTGAAAAATCTATCACACTAACCAACGGGTGCAGTGTCTCGTGGTTATTAAAATCATTGTATTCACTGATCGTTTCAAAATTAAATTCCTTTTCCATAACTCCTTGTATTGCTTGTACAAACTTACGCAATTGAGCATTGTTATCATTGTAACATCAACACCATCAGTAATATTGGTAACAAAAGCAGGAATCTGTATACCATAGCTCTTACTTATTGAGCGGATATTTGTATTGTCGATTAAATTAATCATTGAATTTTATAAATATGGAATTAGTAAAATTAAATAACGGCGTAGAAATGCCCTTATTAGGGTTTGGGGTATTTCAGGTAACCGACTTGGCGGAATGTGAACGTAGTGTGTTAGACGCAATCAGCACTGGATACCGTTTAATTGATACCGCTGCTTCCTACATGAACGAAGAAGCAGTTGGTAGGGCAATTAAAAATAGTAATGTACCCAGAGAAGAGTTATTTATAACAACAAAACTTTGGATACAATCAAACGGGCATACAGGTACAAAAAAAGCCTTTGAAGCGTCGTTAAAAAAACTTCAGGTGGATTACCTTGACCTTTATCTCATTCATCAACCTTTTGGTGATGTGTATGGTGAATGGAGAGCAATGGAAGAACTTTATAAAGAAGGAAAGATCCGTGCAATTGGAGTAAGTAACTTTCAGCCCGATCGGCTAATGGATTTAATTGTTCACAATGAAATTGTGCCGGCTATCAATCAAATAGAGACCCATCCTTTTCATCAGCAACTTGATACACATAACTTTTTAAAGGAAAACAATGTACAGATTGAATCGTGGGGGCCTTTTGCGGAAGGGAAAAACGATATTTTCAACGATGAATTGCTGGTGGCTATTGCCGGTCAATACAACAAATCAGTTGCCCAGGTAATTCTTCGCTGGCTAATTCAACGTGGCGTGATTGCTATTCCAAAATCTGTGCGTAAGGAACGTATGGCAGAGAACTTTGACATTTTTGATTTTAAGCTGAGTGCTGATGACATGAATTCCATAAAAATACTGGATACCAACGCCAGCAGCTTTTTTGATCACCGTGACCCGAATATGGTGAAATGGCTGGGAGAAAGAAAATTTGATGAGTAAATATCCATAAACCCTAAAAACAGTATCATGAGAATCTCAATTATCGGACTATTTTTATTAATCGCTAGCGTATCATTGTCCACTGCGCAAACAAAGACTACTCCTACAAAAGCAGAACAGGAAATTCTTGACCTTTCGAAAGCTAAATGGCTTTGGATGGCTGACAAAAAGTTGGATACACTAGATAAACTATTTGATGACAGAGCTGTTTTTGTTCATATGAGTGGTGGTTCTGACAAAAGCCGTGAGATGGAAGTTATAAAAAGTGGGATGATTTGGTACAAAAAAGCCCAGATCTATTCAGCATCGGTAAATATATTTGGCAACACAGCAATTCTGTTAAATGATATCGACCTGGTGGCAGTAGTGGGTGGCAACGAAGTTACCAATGCTTTTATGGTAACCGAGGTGTATATTAAAGAAAATGGCAAATGGAAAATGGGTTCGTTAACGTTCTCGCATTTGAGAAGGCCGGTTAAATTGACCAATAATAAATAATTGACAATAGTAGATATGAAGAAATTAAAGTATTTAGTACTTACTGGTTTAATAATATCGGCGATAACATCGGCTGTTGCCCAGCACGTTGTGCGACAGAAACCTCTAGTGATTGAAGAACAGGGCAGTTTTTTAATAGGTGGTGCTAAGACTACACAGCCTGGTAGTTTTGTTTTAACTGATGCACTGAAGCCCGGGGGTCAGACTTTTCATGGTGATCATGCTTATGCTTTTTACCAGATCCCCGTAAAAGCCCGCAAGTATCCGCTGGTTTTCCTACATGGAGCAGGGCAATCTAAAAAAACATGGGAAACCACCCCCGACGGCAGAGAAGGCTTTCAAAATATATTTTTAAGAAGAGGTTACGGCGTTTATCTGCTTGATCAACCCAGGCGTGGTGAGGCTGGAAAGAGCGCCGTTCCTGTAACCATTACCCCAACCGCTGACGAGCAGTTTTGGTTTACGCAATTCAGGATAGGTAATTACCCTGAATATTTTGAAGGAGTACAGTTTCCAAAAGATTCATCATCATTAGAACAATTTTATAGGCAAATGACCCCAAATACCGGTAGTTTTGACGGTAATGTTATTGCTGATGCAATTTCTGACTTGTTTGATAAAATTGGTGGCGGTATTTTGGTAACACACTCTCAAGGAGGAGGCCCGGGCTGGACTACAGCTATTAAAAATGATAAGGTTAAAGCAATTGTAGCTTACGAACCATATAGTGGCTTTGTTTTTCCGAAAGGAGAGTTACCCAAACCAATAGCATCTGCAGGTCTTTTTGGCGAATTAAAAGGCGTTGAAATACCTTTAGCCGATTTCAACAGACTTACAAAAGTTCCTATTGTAGTTTACTACGGCGATAATATCGCTAAAGAACCTACCAAAGTTTGGAATAAAGACCATTGGCGTTC
>Ga0157371_10000997_pt1 | contig 31307 bp, 18 predicted proteins | sample C45metaG_FD_113462 | JGI IMG/M metagenome (GOLD analysis project Ga0157371, IMG submission 113462) | Corn rhizosphere microbial communities from Kellogg Biological Station, Michigan, USA - C4-5 metaG | ecosystem: Host-associated > Plants > Roots > Rhizosphere > Soil | place: USA: Michigan... | reverse complement strand
AAGGTTACAAGCTTCCAGGCTCAGCCTGTTCAACCTTAACTTCACCCGAAGGCCTTTTCATTTCACCACGCTCTTTAGGTATACCAAACAGCGGGTTGCCATCTTTCCCGAAAGTAAACCGTTGTAGGTATACCTCTCTATTATCCCATCCCCCATCCAATGCAGCTTTAGAGTGATAATAAATCCAGTATTCACTGTCATCTGGCGAAGTTGTCATGCTTGCATGACCCAATCCATGCACTGTAGAGGTACCTTGAAACACAGGTTTCGAAGATTTTATCCACGAAGAAGGATTCAATGGATCTTTGCCATTTGTTAAACGAAGTTGACCTAATTTATAATGCTCAGTCCAGGAGCCCCGGGTAGAGTAAATAACAAATACATCATTATTGTGTTTCAAAATTTGAGGCCCTTCCTGCAGTACAATATTGTCGCCTTTCTCCCAGTCAAGCTCCGGCTTTGATAACAATACACGTTTCCCTAGTGTCCAGGGATTTTTCATTTCAGCGATATAAAGATACTGGTCTACATCATGATGGTCATGAAGTGTTTCCCAGCCAGACCAAACGGCATATTTTTTACCATTCAACTCAAGAACAGTCATATCGATAGACCAGCAATTGTCTTTTTTCTGATTAGGATCATCGCCAGTGTAGAGCATTCCCTTATCCTCATAAGGGCCAAATGGACTATTACTTTCAAGTACTCCGGCCCGTTGCGCATAATAAGGCGCCCCCTTATGAACAGAGCCTGCATAGTAAATATACCATTTACCATCAATATGATGGATTTCAGGTGCCCATAGATTATAACTGTTCCACTTTCCTTCAGTAGGAGTCCATACAACTTCCTTTTTTTCAAACTTGGTCAGGTATCTGGATTCAGTAACAGCAAATCCCCCCTTTTCATTAAATATTGTATAATATTTACCATTATGCTTTGTAATGTACGGATCAGCTCCCTTACGGAGTGGATTCATAAACGTTTCTGAAACTTTAACTTTATTGGTCTGTTGAGCATTTAAGCTCAATGAAAATGTAATTAGCAGGAAAATGATCGAAAAGATTCTGGTCATAGCGAAATACTTTGGCTAAATATACAAAAAGTACAAGCAGCTCATAATATTGTTGCACTAAACCATCTCACCTCTTGTGCCAGCCTGTTCAGGATTATTAACGTAAATAAGAATTACAACTAACAGCAAGAATAAAACTACAGCCATGGCAACATAAATATTTGCTGTCGACTGTTTAGTCTCGTCATCTTCAGTTTTGCCCCAAGAGGCTAAACATTGAAGCACACCGAAAAGCAATTCAAGTATCACATACATATAGTTATTACTTAATTAACAACAAGATAACCAAAATTAATTAGTAAAATAATATTAAATTGCAACAACCAAATAAACGCCTCACATGATCGGACACCTAAAACTCACAGCTCCTTCAACAAAAAGAACAATCCTGACTTTTTTAATAACTTCAGTGATTCTTCTTTGTATTTATATTGCGGTTTTTCAACCATGGTATAATAGTTTTCAGATACATACTCCTCCGCTTTTAATGGCAGGCACATACAGTCTGACCTACTTAAAACATTTATGGTTTGATACCAGCAACATGAATTGGACCCGGATCTTATTACCTGTGGTAATAATCCTGATTGTTGGCCTTTCTGCTTTCGGAATATCTAAACTTCAAAAAATTTACTACTCTTATGAACTGGCAAATCATGGCCAAACGGTGGTTGCTAAAGTAGATATAGTAGGAACAAATGACTTTAATTTATTTGATAGTTACAAAAACTACGCCCTGGTCAGATACAAATTCAACAACACACCCTTTTACAAAAAAATAGATAACAATGAGCAAAAACTTATTAAAGGAGAAACAATAATGCTTAGACTGTCAACTAAACACCCTCATATCATTGAAGTAGTAAACATTAATTCTTTTCTCCCATAAAATTCATGATCTAAACTTAGGTCAGGTTACCCTAATTTCCTGTCAGATATAAATGGAACAATCGGATAAATATAAGTTTCCATTTTTACCCCCAGTTTTTCTGGAGATGAGCCAACAAAAACAGACTTTCTACCTTTTACTTTAATTTTGCCATTATGCTCTATTTCAATCATTGCCCATAGCGGATCTTTGTATGGTGCTGTATACTTGATGTAAGGCTTAGCCTTATCAATCTCTGTAGAATACCTGATCTCTTTATAATCATCACCCAACCAGCTGTAAGAAGCACTATTGATCTGTACATAATGGATATCATTAATATGGTTGTAGTAATCCTGATGGTGGTGCCCGCTAATCACCAGAATAACCTTTTGCTTACCAGCTTTTTCATTTGCCTGCTCAAAGGTGTAGCGCAGTAAAGTACCGTTTTCTAATCCGCCTGAATCATTATCTATTCCCTGATGGCAAAAAATAACTGTTGGAAAAGAAGTGGCATCCAAATCCTTTTTCAACCACTCCAGTTGTACCTGAGAAATATATCTTGCATATCCTTTCGGACGATCGGGACTTTCATTATGTTCATTCCCATCCAACACTACAATATGGAATCCGTTGGCATCAAATGAATAATATTTTGCTTTTGCATTCCAAAATTCAACCACCTGGTCGCGGTTGTATCCCCCATCTGTATCATGATTACCAATTACATGATATTTTGGACCTTTAAATTGATTCCAAACATCTATAAGTGGCCTATTCTCTTTTTTAGGAATGCAGAAATCTCCTCCTTGGATAATAAAGTCGGGGTTTTCAGCATTCATATCTTTAATAAAGGCCGATAAACGATCAATACTATCATGCATAATATCATGATGAAGATCGGTAATCATTCCTATCCTGATTTTTTTCTGTACCGGACTTAATTCAGGATACTTTGCAAAAAGTAAAGTGCCACCGGCAAGACCCGTCGTTTTTAAAAATTCTTTTCTGTCCATTTTTTGTTTTATAGCTTATAGATTGTGGTTCAATGTGTGCTTAAAGATACAAATACTAAATATATGTTTAGTATTTGTATTAAATTATTATAAAAAATATAAATTACCTATACCAAGTCCTCACATGGTTCACACATTCTACACACATCCTTCACAAAAAGGTACCTGTTTGTGTATTTGGTGTGAAGGAGGTGTGAAGAATGTGTGAAGAAAAGCTAATCTTGTGAAGAACCATTTAATCGAATGGTAACCTCAGATATTAATTACTTAACGATAAGAATTATATTATTGCTATTTTTAATATTATCTCTAAAGTTTCACCATGTCAGACAGAAGAATTTTCCTTAAAGGCAGCCTTGCAAGTATATTATTAGCAGGCCTTTCAAAGAGTGTTTTGGCTTTAGCGCCAAAAATGCATACCAGTTTACCTATGGGTGCAAAGGCAAAACTACGCTTTGCTATTGCATCAGATGGCCATTACGGACAGCCCGGAACTGAATATAAAAAAGATCACGAAAACCTTGTTCAATGGATTAATGAGGCACATGATATTAATCCACTTGATTTTGTAATCATTAATGGCGATTTGGTTCATGACCAGCCTGAGCTACTTACTGAAGTAAAAAAGAATTACTTTGATAAGTTCAAAGTTCCATTTTACGCTATACCGGGCAATCATGATCATGCCGATGCTTCCATTTGGAAATCTGTTTTTGGTTATGAAGACAATTACTCCTTTAAAAAGAATGATGTTGGTTTTATCCTTGCCAATACATCAGATACGAAAGGAAAATATATATGCCCCGACAATAATTTTTTAAAACGAGAACTGGAAAAATTTAAAGACTTAAAAACAGTGCTGATAGTTTTACATATACCACCTCATTTTTGGGTACCAGAAAGCCCCTTTGTTGATTGCCCCGAAACAATAAGTCTGCTGCATAGCTACAATAATGTGAAGGCTGTTTTTCATGGGCACGATCACAGCCTGGATGCTGTATTTTACACCAACAAATTGCCTCATTTTTTTGATGCACATTTTGGTGGTAATTGGGGAACGCAATACAAAGGATATAGAATTGTTGAGGTTGATGATGCAGGCAAATTAACTACCTACCAGGTCAATGCAAGCAAAAATCCGATACTCAATACCACTACATTTTAAAATTACTGATCTGATGGGGGTGGTACCTCTACCCCCCATTGTTCATTTGGCTTTGCTCCCATTATCAATACCATTTTGCCGCCTTTCATTAGCTCATCTCTATATAGCCAGCAATTATTTAGTGGTTTGCCATTAAACACTGCCGATTGCACATAAACATTTTCCGCTGATGTATTTCTGGCTTCAATAATTAAGCTTTTTTTGCTACCCAATGTAATTGTTACTTTTTCGAAAAGCGGACTACCCAATTCAATTATAGGTCGGAGATCGGTAAAGCCTTTTACATCAAACAAGCCTAAAGCCGACATGACATACCACGAGCCTAATTGCCCCTGATCTTCGTCCTGCCCGTAGCCATAACCATGAATTGTTTCTTTACCATAAAATTCGTCGCAAATGGCTCGTGTCCATTTTTGAGTAAGCCATGGCTTGCCAGAGAAATTAAACAGCCAGCTAACATGTAAATTAGGCTGGTTACCATGATTATAAATTGACTTTACGCCAGCAAAGGCATCAATTTCTTTACCACCTCCAAAACTGCTTTTTTGTGCAATGGTAAAGATACTATCTAAACGATCGTTAAATTGGGCTTTACCCATTTTAGCTATTAAACCTGCAGGATTTTGGGGTATATAAAAAGTATATTGAAAAGAGTTTCCTTCCTGAAAACCTCGCCATGGCTGATAAGGATCAAATTTACCTATAAATGAGCCGTCAGCTTTTTTGGGCTGTATTAATTTGTTCTCAGGGTTGAAAAGCAATTTCCATCCATTCGATTTGTTAATCAGGGTCTGATAGTCTTGATTTTTACCTAAAGCTTTGGCCATTTGCGCTGCAGCAAAAGCACTAAAACTATATTCAAGCGTATGTGAGGCCGAAAAATTAGATGCTAAAGAATCTGTTTCCTTTGCTTCAAAAGGTACAAATCCACGTTCAACAAATTGTTTGGTATCCATTTTACCTGAGCCCTCAATTCTATTTTTCCATTCAAGCTCATTTGCTCTTACAGCCTTATAAGCTAAATCTACATCATAATCTCTGATTCCTAAATTATAAGCCGCGGCAATGGTTAATCCTATAAAATTTGTTCCTACACCCGATGCAAACTGTCCGTTGGCAATGCCATCGCCAAACCAGCCTCTGTGTTTGTAAACCTCTAAATGGGTTTGTACAAAATCCTGGTATCTGTTGGGATAAGCAAGTGCCCACAATTGCGTAAGGTTCCAAAAGGCACCCCATATGGCATCTGTATTATAGAAATTATATTTGGGTTTTCCTTTTTCATCCAGAGGCATCTGCCCTATTGTTCCGCCAAATTGAGGAAATGTTCCACCTACATCGCTTGCAGTTCCTCTGCCCAATAACCCATGAAATAAACCCGTATAGAACTTTACTTTATTACCTTCATCGGCTCCTTCAACATAAATTTTACCCAGTTCCCGCTCCCACACTTTTTGTGCATTTATCTTAGCCTGGCTAAATGAAACACCTGTTGCTTCTGCCTCAAAGTTCTTTTTAGCATTTTCTGTTGAGGTATAAGATAACCCTACTTTCATTTCTACAACAGCTTTATCAACTGTGTTGTACTCTAGAAATAAACCTGCTCCTTTGCCTTTTGCCGATGCACTATTTTTAGTAATTCCCTGGGCATTAAATGAACCAACGCTTGAGGGCTTTTGACTTGTTTCGCCCCAGAAATACATGGTGATCTGACCTTTCGGATCGTAAGTTTTAATGTATTTTGGGTATGTGGTTACAAAACCTTCAAAATGAGTATCGTCAATCATACGCACTGACGCATCCCTTACCTCGTCGCTTTCACCCTGTTTATTTCCGATATCAAGAATAACTCTAGACTGATCATTTTTCGGAAATGTATATCGATGAAAGCCAACATGTTCTGTTGCTGTAAGTTCTGCAGTGATATTATAATCATCTAGCAACACTTTATAATAACCTGGTTCGGCTATTTCATTTTTATGATCGAAATGAGAACGGTAACCAGCTTCCTTGCCTTCTAAATCGCCAGGTTTCACTTTTAAAGGCCCATTGGCAGGCATAAATGAAACACCTCCAATTTGCCATTCATGGAAATGAACAAAGCCTTCTATTGAGGTATGCCGTGTATCGTAACCTACTGCTTCCCAACCTGATTTATTGCCATAGTGGCCATTTGTTGATGGTGCAAGTTTTGCCATACCATGAGGTAAAGCTGCCGGGGTAAAAAAGAACCAGCGACTATGTGCGGTACCAATACCCGAATTTACATACTTTAAAACACGCTCTTTCTTAACCTTGCAAGAAGATAGTAAAGCAAGCGCAAAAAGAGCTGTTAGTATGATGCTAAGATTTTTTCTCATCCCAGAATGTTTCAATTTCTTCTAATGATTTGCCTTTAGTTTCAGGGAGTAATTTATATACAATGAAAAAGGCTATAAAGCAGAAAAAGGCAAATACCCAAAAGGTTGCTGGTGTACCAGCTTGTTTTAACAGCATTGGTGTTACCTGTCCCATTATGGTATCGGCAACCCACATCACCATTATACTAACCCCTAAAGCCTTACCTCTGATGTTTGTTGGAAATATTTCTGATGCTATAACAAACTTTAAGGGCCCAATTGAAAATGCAAAACAAGCAAGAAAGAGAGTAACACTGATGATTAAGAATACGCTTGTGGTAAGCCCCAGGTAAAACATAAGACCCGTAACAAATAAGCTTATTGTTGCACCAATTGTACCAATCAGGTAAAGTGGTCGTCTGCCCCAGTCATCAACTTTCCAGATAGCAATAAAGGTAAATACAACATTTGCTACGCCAAATATAATTTGTCCCAGAAATGAGTTGCTTAGTGCAATTCCTGAATCGTTTAATATTGAGGGCCCGTAGTAAATGATAGCATTGATACCGCTAAATTGTGAAAACAAGGGCAGTAAAATACCAAGCAACATGGCCTTTCTTAATTTAGGTGACAGTAACTCCTTGTAAGAGCCGCGCTCCTCGTGCCTTTCAACCGTTAACGCTGCTTCTACAGCTTTTGCATTTTCATTATTGATCTTTTTCAATATAGCCAACCCTTCCATACTGCGTCCCTTTTTTATTAACCACCGTGGGCTTTCAGGCACAAAAAATAAACCAATCAGGAACAGTACAGCAAGCACCCCACCTATACTAAACATACCACGCCAAATTTCTTTGATGTAAACAAGATCAATTAATCCTGAAGTAGCAATATGGTGTTCTGAATAATTTAACAGTACCGAATTGGTTATGTATGCCATTAATATCCCTGCAGTTATAGCCAACTGATAAAAGGTAACCAGGCGCCCCCTTATTGCTGCCGGAGATATTTCTGAAAGATATAATGGCACTACAATAGACGCAATGCCCACACCTACACCGCCCAATAATCTGGAGACAATTAACCAGTTGAGCGCGCTTACTAATGAGCAGCCAACTGCTGAGAGAAGGAATAAAACAGCTGAAAGAAACAACAACTTTTTGCGTCCGAGCCTGTCACTCAGATCACCAGAAAATGAAACCCCTATAATACAGCCAACCAATGCCGACGAAACAAACCACCCTTCTTGCAAAGGAGTTAAATTAAATTGCTTTTCTACAAATGGTAACACTCCGGATATCACCGCCATATCAAAGCCAAAAAGTAACCCTCCTAAAGATGCAACCAGGGTAATTAACCCCAGATAGGTTTTATAACTGTTATTCATAATGTTCGGTTTATAGTTGGTTAGGTATTTTATATAAGGTTAGTTTTATATTTCAATATCATATTTAAGGAACGCTTTAATTACTTTGGCCCTTCCTGGTCCATGGTTTATTAACTTATACTTTTGGGTGGCTGCCGGAATAATAAAAGTCTCGGCATAATGAAATCTACTGGTTCCAACTTCTTGAATTTCTACAGAAATAGAAGTTCCTTCTACAAGCATCAGCACATGGCATCTGTCATCTGTTTCTACCACCAGTTCAGTATCGAATTCCATACGGTGAACATCGTAAAAATGCTCCCTGTGAGTTGGTAAATGCAGTAGTTCCCAATCAGCACCTTTTTCAAGCAAAACTGGCTTTGCGATTAACTCTTTTGGTACCTGCTCTCCTTTTCTTTCGAATTTAAGGTTGTTAAATGCATGCTCTATGTTAATTGGTCTGGGTTGCCCATTAAGGTCAAGTGATAACCAATCGTACATTTTAAAAGTAAAAATATATGGAGTTGCACTAATCTCAAGCACCATGTTATTTACACCTGAGCTATGCACAGTACCATTAGGAATTAAAAACAGTTCATGCTTATGTGAAGGGAAACTGCGTACATATTTTTCAACTAAAATCTCCTGTTTTTTAAGTTGACTAATCTCCAATGCGTTTCTGAATTCCTGAGGGTCTATATCTTCCTGAAAGCCGAGATAAACTTTTGCCCCGGGTTTGCAATCAAGAATATAATAGGTTTCATCCTGAGTAATGGTTTCTCCAAACTTTTCTTTGATATATGATTTAGATGGATGGCATTGAATAGACAGGTTACCTCCTTTAAAGGTATCAAGAAAATCAAAGCGGATTGGAAAATAAGTACCAAACTGGCCAGCATGTTTTCCTAGTATCGCTTTATATTCAAAGGTCATTAAAAGATCGAAAGAGATTTCAAGTAAATTCCCATCACTCTCTAACACAACTCCATTTTCCGGTGTGATTAATTCAAATGACCATGCATAATTAACTTCTTTGGTGTTTAAACCATTAAGGTGGTCTTTCATCCACTGTCCGCCCCACGATCCGCTTTCAAACCACGGTCTGGCACGCAAAACAGAATGGCTAAGCTTATTCAATCCTTGCGTAAGGTCAGCTTTAAACAACCAGTTAGGCCTGCCCACTCTTTGCCCATCGGCAATTATGGCAACTTTTTCAAGTATTTCTGTTCTATGCTGATTTAGTACTACCCAGTCAACAAAATAGAAACGCTTGTACATTTTAAATGCCTTATCAATAACGGTGCTTCCAATATTGCTGATTGAGCCTGCCCGCATGCGGTACTGTATTTCGTTTTTGGGGATATCGAAATATACCGCAGGGGCATCCCAATTGAGTAAACCGGCACCAATACCAATTACGATATTGATATCGGCCTGATCGTCTTTTTTAAGTGCTAAAAGCTCATCAAGCTTAAAAAAATCCTTTAGGCTAAGCTCAGTTCTAAAACCCCATACATCCTCTGCACCACCTAAAAATGGCTTAACCATTTCTGTTACATCTTCTTCACTTTTAAAATAATCTGCAGTTAAGTGAAACTTAACGGAAAAACCGTTCTCTTCAATTTTTCTCTGGATTTCTTGTTGGATGTCGTTAAAGAATATGCCACCATACCCGTCTATGAGTACATTTTTCTGTTCAATAATCCATGCCACTAAAGAGCCAAAACCACTTTGGACTTTACCTTTACCCAATTTGTGATAAGGTGTTGGATTATAATCAGTACCTTCTGAGGAGTTTTCATATACATGTTGCTGTAACAAAGGCTGCATACTATTTCTCCATTTTTCTTCGCTTATACTTTTGCTAGTTTGTGTTTTATCATTTTCTCTAGCCTCTGAAGCTTCAATCATATCTTTAACAACATTTTATTTATTTAGAACCAAACGAATGTACAAACATAAAAGATTATTAAAAACTACCTTAATGCACCAAAAAAAGCAGTTAACACTAAATAATCTTTTATGCAGGAACCAAACATGTACAAACATAATGAATTAATAATCCAATACAAATATATTTTCATAATATTGCAATTTAGAAATACATACATAAAGGCCAATCTTAAAAGCTGCAAATTATTATGAAATTAGCACTCAACCATAAAAGTCCGGTTCCTCTGCACATACAAGCAGAAGAGTTGTTACGTAAAATGATAGCTGACCCTCAATTTCAAAACGGCAAATTATTACCTAATGAAATTGACCTTGCCAATCAGCTGGCTATTTCACGTACTACGCTCCGCCAGGCATTAAACAAGCTGGTTTATGAAGGATTATTAATTCGTAAAAAGGGAGTAGGCACCAAAGTGGCAGACGCTATGATCAGTTCCAAGTCTGTAAACTGGCTTAGCTTCTCGCAGGAAATGAAAGCCAGAGGTATTCCTATCAAAAATTTTGAACTGCATGTAAGCTGGATTTATCCTGAAGAAACAGTTGCAAACTTTTTCAACATCAAAACTGATCAAAAGATCTTAAAGCTCGAGCGTTTAAGAGGCAGGCCAGAAGGACCATTTGTATATTTTGTTTCTTACTTTCATCCCCGCACAGGATTAACTGGCGAAGAAGATTTTAAAAGACCTCTTTATGATATACTGGAAGCTGATTACAACATAATTTCAGAGTTATCTAAAGAAGAAATCAGTGCGAAGGCAGCTGATAAATTCATTGCTTCTAAGCTGGAAACAGAACCTGGCAGCCCTATACTATTCCGCAAACGGTATGTTTTTGATCAGGCTGATCGCCCGATTGAATACAATCTGGGTTATTATAAGGCCGACAGCTTTGTTTATACTGTAGAAAGCAGAAGGAGCTCTTAATTTGGCTTTGAAGCCATATTTAATTCAAGAACTCCTCCTTTAACTATATCTTTAAAACTAATGAAGTTCTCTCTCAACAGGACTCCATTAAGTTTTGCAGATTGGATATAAATATTCTGTGTTGAATTGTTATGCGCTTTGATCACAAACTCTTTTCCCTGATAATAGCTGGAGTTTAGTTTAATCTTTATTTCATTAAATATGGGGCTGGTCAGATCAATTCTTAAATCTTGTGATGTGCCTCCATTCATTTCAAAAAGGCCTATGGAGCTTGTAACAAACCAGGCTCCCATCTGCCCCTCATCTTCGTCGCCATTCCAGCCAACATATGGTGAATCGTCGTAAAATGTGTTTAGCAATTTCCTGGTATAATATTGAGTAAGACTGGGTTTACCGGCATAATTAAACAAGTAGGCAGCTTGCATGTTAACCTCGTTCCCGTGATTAATGTAATATTCTGCAGACTGACCTTCGGTACGGTCCAGTGCATGGGCAGCAAACTTTACAGGTTCAGATTTTTCAAATCCGGTTGTTATTCTTTTAAGGAAATCATCTTTATTAACCAGTTTCACTAAGCCTGGGATATCATGGGGTACATATAAAGAGTATTGCCAGGAATTTCCTTCCACGAAATGCTTTACTGAAAAAAGATCAAAATCAGAATCGAAAGTACCATCTTGTTTTCTTGGTTTTACATATTTTGTAATGGGATCAAACACGTTTCTCCAGTTCTCTGACCGTTTCATAAAGAACTTATAATCCTTTTCCTTTTTCAGAAACTTTGCCATTTGAGCTACACACCAATCATCGTAAGCATAATCAAGGGTTTTAGAGGTCGCACCTTTTTCCAAAGGGACATAGCCAAATTTTGCATAGTCGCTTATTTTTGGATTGCCAGGATACCCGCCGCATAATCCTTTAGGCTCAACTTCTACATTCTTTTTCATGGCTTTAAAGGCAATATCAGCATCTTTTTTTACAATGCCCTTTAAGTAGGCACTTGTTATTAATGCCATTTCATGTGACCCCTCCATAATTCCTGAATACTCTATACCTGCAGGACCTTTTGATAGCCATCCTGTTTTTTCATACATCTCAAGCTGAGTATCCACCGCTTCACTTACTACATCTGGGGCAGTCAATGTCCATAACAAATTCAGGTTCCAGAATGTATTCCAATATGCATCTCCACCAATCATTGCTTTTCTTTTTCCTGATAGCTGCTGCTCATTTTCGCAGGCATCCATATACTTGCCATTATTGTCGCTCATGGTCATTTTACCGGTAAAACACCGGTAAAAATTGGTGTAGAATTTTACCTGATCAGTCTCTGTACCTCCATTAACCTCTATTGTTTTTAAAATATTGTTCCAGATTGTCCTGTTTTCTTTAACCAATTTATCAAAGTCCCAGTCAAATCCTGAAGATTCTGCTTCCAGATTATTCCTTGCCTGATCAATGCTTACAAAAGAAATTCCTGTTCTGATGATTACCTGTTCCTCCTTTAAAGTTGGAAAGGTTAGATAAGCACCAACATCCTTACTTCCCTTTACCTCATTGTAATTACCAATCTCTTTGCCATTAACCCAACCGTGGAATTTTTGAAAAGGTTTGCTAAACTGCATTACAAAATGAAGTGTATAGTCATTGAAATTTGCTGAGGCTGACTTTGCATAACCTTGTATTTCTGAGTTGTTTACTTTGGTAATTACAGCATCTGTAAGGTCATACCTATATTCAGCCGGGATGCTTAAACTTACCATTACCCTGTTTGTACTATCCTTTTGAAAAGTATATCGCTGGTAGCCAACCCTCTCAGTAGATGTAAGTTCTGCCTTTACTTTAGGATCTAAAAGAAATACGGAATAATAGCCCGGCGAAGCATGTTCATCTTCGTGCCGGAAACGGGAATGATAGCCTGCTCCCGCACCTTTAAAAGGATCATCTGGTAAACCTGCACTTAGTGTTAAATCGCCATTTGCAGGCATGGTTAGTAATCCGGCCATGGTCCATCCATGTAAATGGCTAAAACCATGTATGCTTCCTATTGAATATTCATAGCCTCCCTGCCATACTCCGCGCTGGTTATCTGGGCTTAACTTAACCATTCCGTTTGGTCTGGTAACACCTGGAAAAAGCATCCATCTGGAATTGGAGGTTCCAATAAATGGATTCACATAATCAACCGGCTCTTTCTGCTGTGCATATACCGATACAGAAAAAGTTAGTAGTATAACTAATAATTTAAAAGTTTGATATTTCATACAATAACTAAAGTCCCCAGCTTTTATTTGGTTGAGGCCCCATATTTAACACAAGCTTACCGCCCTTTAATAATTCACTTGCAGGAAATTTAAAAGACTGCAAAGTTTTACCATTAAGTGTGGCACTTTGAACATATTTATTGGCTCTGGAAACATTGGGAGCTTCGATAGTAAAGCTTTTGCCCCGGCCGTATTGTTCACCTAAATCAATGGTTACACTAGAAAAAAGTGGGCTGCCTATTTCATATACCGGCTCTGTACTGCATCCTCCATCGGTTTGAAAAAGCCCTAGCGAAACCATAATAAACCATGCACTCATTTGCCCCTGATCTTCATCGCCGAGGTAGGCATTTGCAAGTTCATAACCGTAATAACGATCTATTATAGACCGGCTCCATTGCTGTGTAAGCCATGGTTTCTTTACCCAGTTAAACAAAAAGGCAAAATGCATAGATTGCTGATTACCCTGAATAACGGGGTAATCCCAATACTGATCACCGGGAGCATTATAGCGTAGTTTATTACTTTCGCCAAAGCCCCACAACAAACGCTCTACAAACTTATCTTCGCCAATTTCTTTTGCCAAAGCTGGTACATCCTGAGGGACAAAATAAGTTAGTTGCCAGGCATTTCCTTCTACATAATGTTCATTAGCCCCGGATTTGAAGGGATCGAAATCAGGGAACCAGCTACCGTCTGATTTGCGAAGACGCGCATACCCTGTTTCTTTATCTATTACATTTTTCCAATAATTGGAGCGGAGTGCAAACTCATTTGCTTCATCCTTTTTTCCTAGTGCTTTTGCGAATTGAGAAACTGTCCAGTCATCATATGAATATTCCAGGGTGTTTGAGAACCTTCCTTCATCGTAAGGAACATATTTATGCTTTAAGTAAGTTACCAGATCCCTATTACCTGCAAACCCAAGCCCTACTTTTTGAGCAGGTGTAGTTTGCATTTTATAAACTGCTTTAAAGGCCTTTTCTGAATCGAAATCACGAATACCCATTTGATAGGCACCAACAATGAGTGGAATCTCATGCTCAGCCACCATAACGGGTACATAATTCATTCCGGCCGGTCCTTTTGCCAGCCAGCCATTTGCATCGTACATCGCCAACTGCGATTTAACCCATTTGGATGACCACTCTGGTGTAACAAGATTCCAGAATTGATTTAGGTTCCAAAAGGTATTCCAAAATGCATCACAACCTAACGCCAATGCTTTAGGGTCGTTTAACTGCTGAATTTTTTGTGTTGCATCAACCCAGCGCCCATCAGTATCACTCCAGGTATTTCGACTTGCAAGAGCACGGTACATGTTACTATAAAACCTTACTTTTTCACGTCTGTCATTTGTAAGGATAGTTAGTCTGTTCATTAACTTATTCCAGACATCACGCTGTCCGTTTCGTACTTTATCAAAACTCCATCCGTATGGCCTGGTAATTTCGTCCTCTAAATTCTTCGATGCATTTTCTATACTTACCAGAGAGATTCCTGTGCGCACCTGAACCACTTGATTAGCTCTGGTATCGAACTCGACATAAGCGCCTGCATCTTTAACTGAACCTGCGTTTACAATATCTTTATCGCTGATATCGTCATTAATCCAGCTTCCAAACTTTTTAATTGGCTGATCAAATTCAATAACAAAATGAATTTTATAATCCTGATTTACATCGCCCGACCACGCGTTTGGAGTAAACTGTCGTGTTACACCTTCTAAGCGGTAATTACCGACCTTACGCAAAGTAACATCCTTTAATTGGTACGCATATTCAGCCGGAATCTGCAAATCAATCATTACTCTCGAATTTGCTGCTTTTGGATAAGTATAACGCTGAAATCCACATCTGGTAGTTGCTGTTAATTCTGCTTTAATATTATAATCTGTTAAGATTACCTTGTAATAACCAAGAGGGGCTTCTTCAGTTGATTTATCGATCTGAGAACGGTAGCCATCTTCTTTTTTCCGCTGGTCACCAACCTTAATTTTTAAAGGCCCGTTAACAGGCAACATCCCTAGTCCAGCCATAGTCCATTCATGAATGTGACTAAAAACACCAACACTTTCAAAGGTAGGATCATACCCACCAGACCATCCTGCATTCTGATTATCAGGACTCAATTTAACCATGCTAAAAGGCATCCAGGGACCTGGCGCTATCATCCAGCGCGAATGTGCGGTTCCCATTTTGGTATCTACATAATCTACTGATGTAAAAAACTTCTGCTTAGCTCGTTTAACTGTCCCGCGTTCCAATAGTACATTGTCACTAAAAATCTCATAATTACTTATCTTTTCTGACTTTACTGCAGGCATTGGCACTTCAAATTGATATCGGGCAGTATCTAAACGGTCTTTAAAAATTTGTTTCCCATCCAACTTAACAGTAAGCACAGGTTGTCCAGACAGGTGTTGTGCATCTACCAATAAAGGCTGAATTCTTTTATTATTCTCCTCAATCTCATAATCTGCAGCCTTTACATTTCTTAAAAAAACACGATTTACAGAAGTTAGCTTTGCATCCTTAGGTCCCTCTAATTTAACCTGATCAAACACCATCCACGAACCATCTAGTGAGGTTAACAGAATCTCATTTCCACCCTTACGTATCACATCTGATTTAAGTGGAATTTCAATCTTATACTCTTTAGCTCCTTTCAGTTCTCCATATACTACATCACTTGCCTCAGCTTTAGGCAATTGCCTGACAAAAGACTTTCCATTTACAGTAACCTTAAATAGTGGTGGTAAATTTCCTTGATAACCAACCAGATCTACTACAAATTTCCAATCGCCTTGCTTAGGAACATTTGCTAAACCAAAAAGTATGTTTGCGCTGTTAGTTCTTAGACCAGATGTACCACCGGTACCTCCCCAACCATCCTGGGCTCCGGGTAAAACATATGGCCAATCCTTTTCCGGACTTGAAACTCCTACTAGGTAGAAACGATCTTCCCATCCAAAATCATGATCTAAAAAATGTTTATATCCGGATGGTGCCAGGGCCATTCCATCGCTTTTATTATCGGCCTTTCCTATTTCCCAAATCACTTTCGTTTGTGCATTGGCAACCGTTGTAATTATAAAACAAAGTACAACTATTAAAGCAGCCCTAATTATTCTCGGTTTAATTACTCCCATATCTACTTATTAACTTTATGCTGTAACTCAGTAATGGCCGACCATAAAACTCCCGCCTCTCCCCTAAAACTGGATGATCCTTTCGGCTGGTTGTCTGGTGTATACCACTCATAAAATCCTTTATTCTTTAACACTCTTTGCAACATTGGTTCTATTGCCTCATTTGCCTCATCCAACAGGTTATATCGAATAAGTTGCGAAACCATTCTTCCACCAAACCATGTCCAGTCTCCGCCATTCTGGTAAGAATATGGCCCCATGCCAGCATTTTTGAAATAACCTTGTGGATATACCGGATAAAGTGTTAGCCCAATTGTAGATGCGTTTGCTTTTTTAACATTATCCTGCATTTTTTGATAGGCTGCTTTTACTTCTTTCTTGCTTAAAAGACCCGCTTCAATTGCAATAGCTGTTCCGCCATGATAATAAATCTCTGATTCATTAAATGACGCAGGAAATGGGGAACCATTTAAATAAACATGTGGGATAAATTTCTGTTGTTTAGTGTCCCAAAGATATTTTTTGATATTTTTTTCAAAACTGCTTTTAACTCCCTTCCAATATTGCTGTTCCTTTGCTGATAAGCTGGCCATATTTATAAAGTCATTAATAGCAATTACAAACATCGCATTATCATAAATATCAATTGTTCTGTGTGAATTTGAGTCCAATACTACACCCCAGTCATGTTCAGGTTGAACATCACCCCAGTCGGCAGTGGTTGCGCCCCACAACAATCCATATTTCTTCTCAAAACGTTGTTTAAGCAAAAAATCCATCGCTTGCTCCAAACGCTTTTGCACAGTTACACCATCAATGGTTTCAGTAAGTATGGTCTTATCACCAGTGCCTTTGATGTATTTGGCAACCGCCTGAATCAGCGAAGTTTCCTGATCTGTTTCTACCGTGTTTTTATGACCGGCATAATTTGGAGCAAGCTTGGAATGATAATAATTGTAAGGAACATTTCCATTTTTAACGGGGACATAGCCGTCTAAAATACCCCCATCTGGTTGTTGAAATTGAAAAAAGGTAAGTATGTGCTTTTTAATTACAGCTTTATCATTAACCTTACACGACACATCCATAAACGTATTAAAATCGCGAATCCATACTTCTCCGTAACCATCGCCTGCAGTAAAGCCGCTTTCAATTAATTTTTCGGCCATTGTTTTTACTGAGTCGGCTATTACCTTAACAGACTGTGCTTTGCTTGTATTTTGTTTATTTGGCAACTGCTGACTATATGTATACTGACAGCTGATTAAACCGGCGAAACATGCTATTGCTATTTTTTTTACATTCATTGGTAACTGATTTAGTTTATTATTTGTGTGTAGTTGTGAAAGTGTTCAAGTTAGTTAGAAATTAACGGTATTTGGGTTGAAATATAAATTCAAAAAATGAAGAACACCCAAGGTCAATACTCGGGTGTTCAATATATTAAATTATTAAATGGGCATAAATTATTAGTTCAGCGTAATAATCTCTTCTATTGTTCGATAGGCACCTTCCACACCATAACCATATCTTACTTTATATGTTTTGGTAACCGGATCATAAGTATTATTACAAGCGGCAGAATTTTCCCATTGAGCTGTATAAGGAGCTGGCAAGCCTGAAGTAAACATGGTAAAAGTCCCTCCTGCCGAACCTGGCGCGGCGGTAATAGTTAAGGTATTATCAGGATTAGTAACGATTAAAGCTTTGTAGCCACTACCACCTAAATCGCCAACATCGATAATTAAACCATTTGTACCACTTGGAACCATCGTTTTCACAGCGCTTAATGCTCTTGGACCAGTAGGATGGTATAAGTAACCAGTTGCAGTTGCAATATAGCTTGCCTTGGTCATATCTACCTTGCTGGCAGCAGCAGAGAATACATCAAAAGTATTTGGTTCTGGAACATATACAGAACGATAAGTAATATCAGTTCCCGCTTTATAGCTAGCAATCAGTGTTGAGGCTTGCTCAGAAGGAACTATAAGTGATTTAGCTGCTCCAGCTGCATCAGTATAATTTACTTCTATCCGTTTTTCACCTGTCATCATTGCACCCCAGGTAATTGTAACCCCCTGGGTATAGCTGAATTGAACGGAACTGACAGACCTGTTAGTTACCGTTGCCAGGTAGTTATCACCATACATATTACCAGCTGCATTTGATACTACAGATTTGTCGCCTTTATTATTATAGGTGTACACTTGGAAATTATTTGTACCCTCGTTTAAGTGTTGATCAATAATGATGTTTACCGTATCACCATCGGCCCTCACCACGGGGGTTTCTAAAGAATCGGCTCCGGTATTCCAATAGGTTCTTATTTTTGTAATTGCAGGGTCGGGGCCCAAAACAACCCTTAATCTAATGCGTTTATTTCCCGCCTGGGCAATAATACCACTTGCCTTTCCCGGATAAGCACGTTCGCCATCTTTTGTAAATTTTTTATAATCGTTTTCCTTTGTGCAGGAGATTACGCATAATCCTGCTACAATAAGAAAAGGATAAATCAAATATTTTATCTTTTCCATGATTTAATTTATTTAACTAATTATCACTCATTCAATGCTACTGTTGCGGATTACCCCACATCGCGATTTCAAAAATCTGCACATAGGTTCCGGCTGACCAATTACTTAAGGTTTTAAACCTGATATACCTTACTGCAGGAGCATTTAATGGTATGGTAATGGTTTCACCTGCCTCGGCAGCCGCTTGATCTACCGTACTTAATTGCCCGGCAGGCAAACCCGAAGGTTTAATTTGCTCGTATTCAGTTAACAATACCCATCCATTAAAACTTCCATCCGGAGCAGGATTATTTGAGCCCCATATCTCCACTTTCCTTGGACTGTGCAGATTATAATAAAAGCCTTGTCTCATCCACCATGCCATCCGGCTTAGTTTAGCAGTAACGCCCATGTCGTAAGTAAACCATTTAGGCATTGCACCACCATCACCTGTATGGTAATATCCGCCAGTTACACTTCCATCAAAAAGACCAGCTACTGATCCACCATAGCCCAAACTTGCATCTGTATTGGTTGGTAAAGTCAATTGTTTCATCTTTGTTCGGTCTAACCTAGCCTCGAATATAGGCGTCAGATTTACTTTTAACGTATCAGAAACATTGCCCCATCTGTCACGAACATAAACTCCAAACTCTGTTTTAACGGCGTTTAGGTCTCTGGTAATAAATGTGCCTTGTTTTAAATTGGTGTAATTGGTATTAATGGGAACAAGCTCTCCCAACGTATTGGGAGCTATAACTACCATAGCCACATCAGCACCGGTAGCGTTCTCAAAACTCACATCAATCCCGCCAAAATTAGCTACTGCCAGCAGGCTATTACGAATTATCTTATAAGGCGGAACAAGTGGATTAACAGTAACCGATGTTGGTTGAGACACATTTCCGCCTTTGTCTACCGCATACAATTTTACTTCATACGCATCAGTATCTGCAAAGCCAACAACCGTTATGGTATTGTTGTAATAACTTACCTTGGTTTCTCTTTCTACACCCTGTTTAGTTTTATAGACTGCTTTTACATACAGAACATCAGGATCTGAAGGAAGTTTATACTTTAAGGTAGCTGCCCCGCTAAGGTTCGTTACAGTTACCCCTGTTACCACACCGGGCGCCACTCCGTCATTTACTGTTGGCGCTATTTCTGATTGCTCACAGGATTGTGTAGTTGCAATAACTAACAGTCCAATGCACAACCTATTTATTAATCGTTTCATTTACTTAATTTTCTAAGTTTAATAATCTATGATTTATAAACCAGGCCAGATCGACTACCAGCCCAGATTTTGCACCAAATTTGGGTTTACCTGCAAATTACTTTCTTTGATTGGCCAGAAATAATCTCTTGGGCTAACAAAAGTTTGATTAAACAATAGTATCCTGGTGTTGTAATCCTGATAAGTTTTCGTAGACACATTCCAACCATAAATAGGTGCATTTAGCATGTTAGCGGCTTTCTTCCACCTTCTCAAATCCCAAAAACGACTACCTTCAAATGCCATTTCTATTAATCGTTCCTGATGAATGATATCTCTTAATCCAGCTTGAGTAGTATACTTAGTCGGATTTGTAGAGAAACCAGTCCATGAACTTTCTACAGTTTGCAAACCTGCTCGATCTCTAATCTTGTTAAGGTAGATTAGCGGTGTACTAAAATCGCCGCTTTCATTTAAAGCTTCTGCATAAAGTAAGTACAAATCTCCCAGCCTCATGATTGGCCAGGCATAATTTTCTGTGGTTACTCCTCCATTAGGGCCAACAACTAAATTCCAATTGATAAGTTTTTTGGTATAATAACCACTTATCGAATAATAAAGATTTTGTTTCTTTCCAGATACCTGCTCTAGTTTAGACTGAACATTTATTTGAGGTTTTTGATTACTTTGCATATATATTTTCGAGCCATCAAATGCTAGATCAGCATAAAAACGAGGCTCTCTTCCAAAGTGTAAGCCAACAGTTTGATAACCGTTCTGCATGGCCGAATCTTGAGCTGTAACTGTTTTCAACATATAACGGTTAGCATAATCCCAGGTCTTATCTTCCGAAATAGGAACCCCATTTTTGGTGTAAAACAATTCTGCCATTTTTAGTGTAGGTGCCAATTGTCCTCTTAAACCATTATCGAATTGTGGCGCCGGAAATAAGTTAGGGCAGGCTGTTGTTTGCAAGTAACGTGTTGAACTGGTGCTACCGAATAAGAGTTCTCTATTCCATTTTTCGCAAACTGCATTCCTAATGCTCATTTCTATTTTTGTAGCATCATCGGCTGTTTGAAGACTGCTTGGGGTAAATTTATTTAAACTAACACCTGCAGCTTCAGCGGCATCAATAGCTGCCTTACAGGCAGCTGCAGCTTTTTGCCATTTCGTTGCATCATAAACTGGGTTAAACAACGCTTTACCATCCTTATTTCTAAGACCACTAAAATCTGTATTTCCGTTAAATAGTGGGCTGGCGGCTGTTACCAGTACGCGAGCTTTAATCGCCAGCGCTGCGGGTTTGGTAATTCGTCCTAGTTCGGTGCTTAAACTCGAAATCTTATCAGGTAAACCCGTCCCTTGTCCTGCAACGGCTTCATCCAATAAATTTGAAATGTAATTCACTACCTCATCAACCGACTGGCGACTTACCCTTACCTCATCTATTGGCGCATTAATTGGAGAATTTTTATCAATGATTGGAATAGGCCCATACATCCTGAACAGGTACCAATGTAAATAAGCTTTCAAAAATTTCACTTCAGCTATCCAGCGTTCTTTTTCATAAGGAGGTAAATCAATCGGTTTGTCAATATTTTCTAAAAAAGTATTGCAATTACGAATACCCAGCCATAATGACCTGCCACTACCAGATCCATCCCAAAAATTCATACCTGGATTTACCTTGCTTTGCAAACCCTGTGCAATACTAAAAGGCTCTACCGAAGTATAATCAGATACTTGAACCGATGGATAGATCCAAAATTCATCCCCGGTATTCATACCTGGATTCATGTCCGGATTGGCATCATTTGGTAAAGAAGCATAACAGGTAAACAGGTATTTTTCTGCTTCAGCGCGATTAGCAAAAGCGTTGTCAAGTGTAGGTAAGTTATCTGGTACAATGTCCAGATATCCTTTTTTACAGGACGGTATCACAAGTGTTAATACCATGGCTGAAAAAATAAGATATGTTGTTTTAAATATTTTCATCTCTTTTCTTAATTAAAATTAGAATTGAACGTTAAGCCCAAAATTGAATACCTTTTGGAGCGGATAACCTAATCCGTTACTTCCTTGCTCTGGATCCCACATTTTAAAGCTGCTTTTAACAAATAAATTAGTACCATTGGCATATAGCCTAATAGAGCCTATTCCCAATTTTTCAACTGATTTTCCTGAAAGATTATAACCCAATTCAACAGTTTTTAATCTTAAAAAAGAACCATTTCGCATCCACCAATTAGAAGTCTGCGCGTTGTTTGAATTAACATTAGAGCTTAAACGTGGCCAAAATGCCTGCATATTTCTATTATCTTCAGACCAATAGCTATCAGCGATACCTTGCAAAAGACCATTCTGAAGAGTTTGTATAGTCCCGTTGCCTTGAAATGTAATGGCATTTGTGGCAAATGGCGTAATTCTGGCCGGATCAATCCAAAATGAAGAACGGGTAGAACCCTGAAAGAATCCACTGATATCGAAATTTTTATAGCCAGCGGATAAACCAAAACCATATACGATCTCAGGCGTGGTAGGTAAACCTAAAGGAACAATATCTAACGAAGTAATTTCACCGTCACCATTCACATCCCTATATTTAATATCACCACCCCTAACTGGCTCAGGATTAACACCAAAAGCTTGACGTGGAGAATTTTTCACTTCTTCATCATCTACAAACAATCTTTCAGCTATATAACCATATCTTTGACCAAGGGAGTAACCAAGATGAGAAAGATAGGTTAAAGCACCATAATCTGGTTCTTCATTAACCAATAATTTACTAGTGGCATAAGTAAATGTCCCTCTTCCTTGTAACCATACTGCTCCAAGGCTTTTATAATAATCTAAGGAAACATCAACACCCTTTGATTCAGCTTCGCCTACGTTAGCTTGAATTTGGGCTGCAAGCCCCATAGTGCTAGGTATATTAACCCTTTGCATTAAAATATTACTACGATGGGACTTGTAAACATCAACAACCAGGTTTAAGCTATTAAACAAGCTCAAATCCATTCCAATATTTGTAGTTTTTGATTTTTCCCATGTGATATCTTCATTTGGATACCTCGAAATGGCAATACTCGATCTATAGTTGTTAAAATCGGTACCAAAGCCTCCGGCTAATCCCCCGTTTAAATTAACATTAGCTAAATAGAAGAAACGATCTTCCGGAGCTCCAATCTGGTCGTTACCAACTAAGCCATAAGTACCCCTAAGCTTTAATTTAGAAATGACAGATATTAGTGGTGCAAAAAACTTCTCATTATACACGTTCCAGGCTGCTCCGACTGATGGGAAAAAACCAAATCGATTATTTCTGGCAAAACGCTCAGAACCATTATAGCCAAAGTTGGCTTCAAACAGGTATCTATTGTCATAACCATAAGTAAACCTACCCGAAAGCCCTTGGTTTCTGGCCGGAAGAGCTGCCTGAAGGTCGCTTGCATTAGCAGTTAAGTAGTTACGCATAATAGTAACCAATAGCCCCCCAACGGTGTGTTTTTCGTTAAAGGTCCTATTGTAATTTACCGCAGCTTCCATATAGGTAGTGGTGTTTGCTTTTCTACTGCCTTCTCTATAATTCAAGTATTCTGTAGGCCCTTGAGACCCAAAGGTTTGCTGGTCGTTTAACAAGGATAAAACGTAATTCTCTCCTTTTGTGTCAGTAGGAGTTGCACCATAAAAGAATGGGTTAAATTGCCTGCTTAAATCGAAATAGGAATACCTTTGGGTATAAGACATCAACCTGGCTGTAAGCCCGGGAGTAACAAAATTAAAGTCTTGCTTTACCTCTAACTGAACATTTAAGGTAGAAGTGTTGTATTGTTGAAAGCCCGAAACCATATTGGCATAAGGGTTATTATAAAAAACAGGTAGTGAGCCTCCTAATGAACCTAGTGTATAATTCCCAAATAAAGGATGATTAACCAACGGTAATGACGATGAAGGGTAAGTAGCCGGAAATAACACTGGGTTGGATGATTTTGCCTGATCAAAAACACCAGCTCCACCCCCTATTGGCCCCTGATAATCATCAAAAGAGCCCGAAGTTCTTACAATTCCTTCGGTTGTTGGCGTTAATTTAACATTTACATTTGAACGCACCTGATATGTCCTTAATTTAATATTGTTATCGTATTTACTAAGGGCATCGTTTTTTAACACCCCATTATCAATATTATAAGTACCTGCAATGTAATACTGAGCAGCTTTACCTCCTCCACTTATGTTCATGTTAAAGCGCTGATTCAAGGTATAATCCTTGATCAAGGTCTTTATCCAGTCGTTATTTGGATATAGTAATGGATTCCAACCTGCCGCTGTACGGTCTATCTTAGTTTGCGAATAAGGTTGTCCATTTGATATAGCGCCGGGTAGAGTTCTGGTTAAAACAGCCTCATTAGCCATTTTCATATAGGTGATATTGTCAGCCAGTTTAAAATTCTGTGTATTACCGGAAACCGAATTTTCAGCTCTTAAATTAAATTTTGTCTTGCCATCAACACCAGATTTAGTGGTAACCAACACTACTCCATTTGCACCCCTGGCACCATATAATGATGAGGCAGCAGCATCCTTTAACACTGAAAAGCCGGCAATATCATCTGGTTGCAACCTTGCCAGATCAGTAGGTGTGGATTCCATTCCATCTATCAATATTAAAGGATCTATTTTTCCTGTCCCAAAAGAGGTAACTCCCCTGATAAAGAATTGGGCGTTATCTTGCCCAGGTTCTCCGCTTCTTTGGTAGGCCACCATACCAGACACACGGCCAGCTAACATTGTGGTTAAGTTACTGGTAGGACCTTTTAACTCTTTAGGATTTATTGAAGTAATGGAACTTACCATACTTTCTTTCTTTTGTGTTCCGTAGGCTACAGTTACAACACTAACTTCTTCCAGGGAGTTAGCGTCTTCTTTTAACTCTACGTCAATAGTATTACGGCCTGCAATAGCTATTTCTTGTTTCTGATAGCCAACAAATGTAAAAACCAGAGTTCCCCCTCCACTTGTTAATTTAAGTGTATACTTTCCTTGTCCATCAGTAACGCTGCCATTTTTAGTGTTACCCTTCAGCGTAACACTTACTCCAGGCAATGGTTCGCCCTTTAAATCAGTTACTTTACCAGTGATCGTGGTGTTTGATTGCGCGACTGATTTAAAGGCCGTAGCCATTAACAGAAGCAAATAGCAGAGGTATTTCACTCTTAGCCATGTAAAAATTCTTCGATACATAATAATTTAAGTTTGATATTTGGTTTGGTTTGACAAACAACATTCTGAGAAGCCTAACCCATACAGACCTGTTGATTGTATATACATATATACATATAATTATCAAAACTTCAAAGTTTATGCGTTTTTTTTAAAAAAATTTTACTACATCAAGTAATACAGCACATTAAAAGAAAAAAAATATAAAAATAGCGCTAATTAGGCGCAATGACACATAAAAACAGCTTTAATCAAGACGATTCACCAAACAAGAAACACATATAATGTATGCACAAATTACAACGATATTATTCTTAGAGAGAACAAACTGATTTCCATTTCACTTTATACTATTTCCCCATGATAAATTCGGTTGTGCACCTAACCATAATTCTAATACACCTCCTTTACTAAAATCGTTGTGTGAAAAAGAAAAACTATTATGCTCTCTCCCATTTAAAGTGGCTTTTTGTATGTAATAATTAGTCTTAGAATTGTTATGAGTCTTAATCACAAATTTTTTGCCCGAATAGTAACGATTATTGAGTTTAATGCTCACTTCATCAAACACCGGGCTGGTAATATCATATTGAGGATTAATAGAACTGGTCCCAGTTAAGCTAAATAAACCAATAGATGTTAATGCACTAACAGCGGCCATTTGACCTTGATCTTCGTCATGTCCACCATAACCCTTATCAGGAGTAACGCCTCCATAAGCCTGTTCGTTTACCTTACGTACCCAGTACTGGGTTAAATCTGGTCGACCGGCATAGTTAAACACATGTGCATTGGAACACCCCGGTTGATTGGCATAACTAACATAGCCTGAGCTATATCCAAACACAAAATCCTGATCTTTTGACTGTTCAAAAGCATAATTCAACTTTTCACAAAGCGCATCATTTCCGCCCATCAAGATTGCCAATTGATGGATGTCATGAGAAACTGACCATGTTGCCTGCCATGCATTTGCTTCTATCCATCCTTGCCCATCTAGTGGTTTTCTGTGCAACCAGCTACCTTCTCTTGTTTTCGGAAAAATTAATTTTTGCTCAGGGTCAAAAAGTTTATTCCATCCTTTCGAACGATTGTTAAAATATTCGTAATCCTTCTTATTACCTAATTTTTTTGCCATTTGCCCTAATGCCCAATCCTGAAACGTAATTTCAGTGGTAATGCCTGCATTAGATGGATAGTACCCATTTTTGATATAAAACGCTATGGCATCATCAGGTCCTAATGCGCCTATCATACCACCAGGTTCATGATTCTGCTTCATTACTTCGTAAGCTATAGAAGCCGGCTTCTTTGTCAGCACCCCTTTTTGATAGGCACAAGTAATCAGATTCGTTGCGGGACTACCTGTCATGATATACGAATATCCACCAGCACAGGGGCCTCGCGGAAGCAACTTTCCATTTTGCGCATACTGAACCAGGGATGCAGCAAAGTCATCCAGTACTTCCGGCCAGGCCAATCCCCACAGCACATTCAGATTCCATTGGGTTAACCAAAATGCATCGGAATTATACATGTGAAATTTTGCTCTACCGTTTTGGTCTTTAGGTAGTGTCTTTATTTTAAACTTCGTATTGATGGTTGCACTTCCGCGACGTTCGCCCTCAGTATTATCAGGATAATCTCCTGATACATCATCAAGTTTATGACGACCCAACAGCACATGCCAGAGATCGGTATAAAATTTTATTTTTTGATTACCACTTCCTCCTTTAACGGCAATACGTCCCAGCATTTCGTTCCACTCGTTTTGCGAGGCTTCGCGTTGCTCATCAAAATTCCAATACCTGTTTTCCGACTCCAGATTACGTCTTGCGTTGTCAACACTCGTATAGGAAATCGCCAATTTCATTTGTACTGTCTCCCCTGCTTTCATATGATACTGTGCTGATACACCTGTAGTCGGTGCATCGTAATAACTCATACTGCCGCTGTTTCTTGCTGTCTTCTCTGGTTTACCTGTTAATCCATCAATGTCAGAAAGTTTATTTTTACTATCCCAGCCATTGAGTTTTTCAAACGGCTTTTCAAACTCAATAGCAAAGTAAATACGAACGTTTTCGGGACCTCCCCATAAACGACCGGTAGTATTTACAGAACCGTCTATGCGCGTGTTGCTTATTTTCTTTACTCTGGCATCATTCATAGTGGCTTCACCAACATAGCCACCCAAATTAATCAGCACATTAGCTAATGCATCTTTTGTATAGGTAAATCGATAAAAACTAATACGGTCTGCTGCCGTTTGTTCAACCCAGGTATTATACTTTTCCAAATAAAGCCGGTGATAACCTGGCTGCACGATCTCTCCCTCATGAGAAAAATCGGATTTCCATTCCTGTTCCCCCTTATTAGGATCGACCTCACCAGTTGTCGGCATTAGCGTTATCCCGGACATCATCCAACAGTGTATTTGCGGAAAACCTAATATTTCTGTTGAATTGTAATTGTAACCTCCTCCATATTGATTTTTATTACGGGTTAAGGGCGCAGCGCTAATCATACCAAAAGGCTGACTGCCGGTAACAAAATAAAAATAGCGACCCCGATTTGTTTCAATATAGGGATCAACCCATGAAACCGGATCGGCAATCTGAGCAGGCGATGGATACACTTCTATTTCAGATAAACCAATTGAGGGTCCATCAGCATCAGTAGTTTCAAACCGCACCCAATCAACTTTCTGCTCAGGAAAACTCAATACCTTAGGTGCACCATTATTGGGTATCTGAACCACGGGAATCCTATTACCATTACTAAATATAAGAACACCACTGGCATTATGAGAAGAGCTGTTAACCCTATCGTATAAAATAATTTTGTTAATGCTTTGAGGCTGTTGCCAATTCAGCTGTACCCATGGATAATCTATCTGTCCCCAAAAAGTAACGGTACTTTTTGACACCCATTCGCCTTTACCATCAACACGAATAATCCCGTCAATCACATTGGTAGCATTTCCTTTTCCGGCAATTTCTGAGGAAGCGGTTACAGTGGCTTTACCGGCAATACTGCCGGGCCCGGCATATGCCATATGACAACAGCACAGCAGCACGAAAAAGGCAATAACCTTAAATCTCTGTATTTTTTGCATCTAGTTCTATTTAAATAATATTTTTTCTATTTTATCAACTCAATAAATCATCATGAACGATGCTTTATTCATCATTTCTTCTCGGCAATGCTTCCGCTCAAATAATTCTTCATTACCTGCATTACTCTAAAATAAAACTGGCTGGTCCAAATTGCTTAATCCCACAAGTAAACTTCCCGCTCCTAATTTTTATTGGCTCTCCTATTTTCTCACCACGAAGATTTATTGGTGTAGCTTTACTAAACCGCTGTCCAGGCATACTAATACTTACTCTATCCGATTGACCAGCCATCTCCCATAAACGTAAGAGCGTACCCACATTGCCATCAGGATCTTTCCCAAATCCAGTTATTAATATACCTTTTCGGGAAAGTTCTATCCCTTTTTGTTCTGGGGGTAATTTACCACTACTACCATCAGAGATGATTGCTTGTAATGGATTTCTGGCTTCCAGTGCAGAAACAGTCATTCGTTCTGTTTTTGGAGTATGATTATCAAATGTCCAGATACGTACGCGGGAGCTCCAGGTCCCCGGATACCAATACCGGTAATTGGTATTCCATTGGTTATTATACAGGTTTAAATACACAATAGGTTTCTTTGGGACAAAGTCCAATGAAAATTTCCAACAGCCTGGTGTATCCAAACTAATCAACGGATGATCCAACGGGCAAACGGCAATTCCTTTACCGGTAGCATCGGTTAATGTTACACCCTGCCCAATCGAATACATGTTCTTATTGGCCCCTGCTAAAATATCTTTTGCTGGATCCATCATTCCCAATGGACGATAAAGTTTAAAAACAGGATTCTTAATATTAAAGGGCAATGCCAGCCAATCGGCCTCAGGCCAATTGTCTTTTGCTTTATTAAGAATTGTGATTTCCAGATCAAGATAAGGCTGATCGTTAGCAAGCGTTACCATTAGTTTTGTTGCCGGTAAATGGTTTGCGGTATCAGCTGGCATTTCCAAAGTAGCTATTTGTTGTAAACCATTATTACGGATAGTTAAACTGCCACCAACGGGAGAAGCCATTCGGTAAGGCGTCCGCTTTTCAGAAATCATACCAGGCTTATTGATACCCGGATGCAGCCAGTCTCCACTTTCACCAAAAACTTTCCAGGCCCGCTTTTGCTGATAATCACCAGTATATTTCGCCGCTTGCTCGTAAGTAAATCTTTCATTGCAATATTGCCCGGTCTGTTTTCCTGATACATTAGCCGCCCAATCATAACCGCTGCGTTTATCAATCAATGATGCGATAGTTCCTTTCTTTACGTCAAAAGTGATTTTATAAAATTGATTTTCAATAAATTGATTGTTTGAAGTACTTATTCCTTCTTTATCAGGCATAACAACTGTAGCATATCCTCCGGCAGGGATATTTTCAACAAAAACCGATTGACCCTGAACCTGAACTATGCCGTTTCGCTTCCAGGGAAGCGGATTATAAACAATAACGCTGTTTGGTGCACATTTTACTGACCGTGCCAACCACTTCAAGTTTTCTTTTTTCAGACGATTGGCAGTTGACGATGCTTCACGGATATAATTTGTTTTATCCTCCCAGGAAGCTTCAAGACTGGCGAACTTTGAAGCAGGCAGTTTTTTAAATGCCTCCCCGTACTCATTTACCGAAGCTGAACCTCCCCAGGTATGCTCGGCATACAAGGCCATCATTTCGTAAGCCTTTGCTATTGAATCACTGGCAGACACTACTGGTAGTCCCCATTTTTTTAATTGAGTATTTAGCAGCTCATCAGCTGCCAATAATGGAGCTGTTGCCCTGGATAATGTTGAACCTCCAGGGTCACTCATCATGCCATGCACCCATGTATCAGGCATTTCTTTTTTTACGGTGGGTAGATTTGGTTTATCTGCGAGAAAAGCTGTTACAAAATCGTCCATGGTACCCATTTTTATTTTTACACCGGGCATTTTTTTTTGCGCCTCATCTATGAGTGCCTTTACCTCCTGTGCCTTGGGCGGACCACTATTATCCATAGTTACAATAATAGCAGGCCAAACCTTATAAGGCCAATCTACTGGAGGTAGTAATCTCTTTCCAACTAAAGGATCTTTACCTCCCATTTCATACGACCAGTTGAATCCCGTTGCTGTACCATAGATACTAGAATAAAAAGTAAGTAATTTTGAGCCATCGGGTCCTTGCCACCAGAAGATCCCTGGTGTTTGCACAGCACCACTGGGCCAGTTGCAACCAATGTGTAAAAACTTCACACCCGCATTAGCCAATACCGTAGCTAGTTCACCTGAATGGGAAGGCATATCGGTTACCTTTGCTGATAGTGGAAGTGGGAGGTGATATTGCCTGGACAGTCTGGAGGCAAATCCAAGTCCTCTTGTTATTACTTCTGGCTCACATATATCAGTTTCTATTGTAAAAGGCATAGCATGGGCAACGAATCGACCCTTACTGAATTTTTCATCAAGACTTTTTCTGCGCTCATCAGTTTGTCCTATCCATTGCTCCATTACTTTCGACATTACCCACCCGGGAGCGGTCCATTTAAATTGCTGATCCAAAGGCATGGACCGAGAAGCGTCCATGGCCGTAAGCGCCCGGTCAATCATTTCTGTGCGATAATATTGCACGACATCCTTTACCCGATGTGTATAGCCAATATCGAAATGCGTTTTAAACACCACAATAATTTCTTTAACCTGCTTGCCCGGAACAAAACTCTCTGGTTGCTTGTTTTTTTTTATTGAAGATTGGCCGATGGCATTGCTGATAACAATGCCCATCAAAAGAGAAAGAGTAACTACCTTTAATCTATTCATACAATGGTTTTGACCTATTTATAGTTTATAGTTGGTAATAGTCGCAGCATTCACTTGATTATTGAATTGACTAAGTATATTAAACAATTTGTCTTTCAGAAAATCAAGGATAGTTAAAAAGAGTAGTCATAAACCACTCACAAAAGCAATTTGTACAAACATATAAACAAATTTAAAAAATGCAAACTATTTGAAAACAATTTCATTACTAAAACAAGCAAAAAAACAGCATAAAATAACTAAAGATAACAAAAACATGTACAAACATTAAATAAAGGCACAGCCTTCTAAGAGACAGATACAACTACTTT
>Ga0157371_10000996_pt1 | contig 31321 bp, 26 predicted proteins | sample C45metaG_FD_113462 | JGI IMG/M metagenome (GOLD analysis project Ga0157371, IMG submission 113462) | Corn rhizosphere microbial communities from Kellogg Biological Station, Michigan, USA - C4-5 metaG | ecosystem: Host-associated > Plants > Roots > Rhizosphere > Soil | place: USA: Michigan... | reverse complement strand
TTGGGGCCGCTGCGCACCCCATCGCCGGCAAGCCGGACTCCTACAACGCGGTAAGTGATCCAGCCGTAGGAGTCCGCCTTGGCGGCGATGGCCTGCGCAGCAGGCCCCGGGGACGGTGTTGGATTCATTGGGGCCGCTGCGCACCCCATCGCCGGCAAGCCGGACTCCTACAACGCGGTAAGTGATCCAGCCGTAGGAGTCCGCCTTGGCGGCGATGGCCTGCGCAGCAGGCCCCGGGTACGGAGTTGAATTCATTAGGGGCGCTGCGTATCCCACTGCGGGGCTACTGGGCGGGGAATGTTTTGGTCATGACGACAGTGCGCTCGGCGCCATGGAACTCATCCCTGATCTTTTCGTAGCCCAGCGTGTGGTAGAAGCCCTGGGCCGTCACGGAGGAGGGAACGTGCAGCGATGGCAGACCCTGTTCCACGGCCGCGGCGTGGAGCACGCTCATCAGCCGCCGACCGATACCCAGCGCCTGGTAATCGGGGTGGACGAAAACGCTTCTGACCACGTTCCCGTCCAGGCTGGCAGTGGCGACGATACGAAGGCCGGCCAGCGCCACATAGACCTGGCGACAACCGATCAGCCGGCGCACGTCTGGCTCGGTAAAGCTTTGTTCAACCTGGGCGATGATCTCGGCAGCATAGTCCCGTGCATTGGACTCACGAAGCGCGGCAATGACTACGCCACTGATGGCCGCAGCGTCTTCAGGGGTCGCCCTGCGAATCACACACTCCATTGCGCTTCTCCATGCGTTCTCCGCGGTGAACAGTCGCTGCAAACGCAGGCCTTGCGCACCGGCCTGCACCGCAGGCATAAAAAAACCCCTGGCGTAAACGGCAGGGGTTTTTCGTAAAGCCTGAATCAGGCTTCGGCGATCACTTCATCAGCTTGCATGCCTTTCTGGCCTTGCACTGCGACGAACGTCACTTTCTGGCCTTCCTTCAGGCTTTTGAAGCCGTTGCCTTGAATAGCGCGGAAGTGTACGAACAGATCCGGACCGCTTTCAGGGGTGATGAAACCAAAACCTTTTTCGTCGTTGAACCACTTGACGGTACCGCTCTGACGAGTCGACATAGCTTATTTCCTTGAAACTTAGAATGAATAACAGTTACTTCCGAATGGAAGAGGACTGGGCTGGGTTGCAGGAAAGTAAGAGACGTCGAACGGGTTGTAGCAATACACAGAGCTACTGCCCAGGTCACGATCCAAGCGACCCATGCAAACACAGTGGAGAAACTCTACGCTAACTTCATCTGCAAAAACAAGCCCTCTGAGTGCCCGCTTTTGTGCGATTTTTGCCACTGTTCGGACCATTTAATGCGCAATGCCCCACCTCTGTGCAAGCCGGCCTTTTCGAATGCGCCAAGATCGTTTCGCTATCGAACACTGTGCATCTTTTATATGAAGCGGCCGTGACACTGAAACATGTCACGGCCACCCCTGCGCAGACTACCCGCGAAAGTAGCGGGGTGCCACGAACGGCATCTTGCTGACCTTCATCGGTACCTGCTTGCCCCGCACCACTGCCCACACCTTACTGTCCAGCGCAGCGTGCTCCAGGTCGACATACCCCATGGCCAGCGGTGCATTCAATGTCGGGCCGAAGCCACCGCTGCAGACCGTGCCCACCGCATTGCCATCGGCGTCGACAATCTCGGCCCCTTCGCGCACGGGCGTGCGCTCCTGGGGCAGCAGGCCGACCCGTTTGCGGGCAACGGTGTTGGCCTGCCGGTCGAAAATCGCCTGCGCGCCCGGGAAACCACCGGCGCGGGCGCCGTCCTGGCGGCGTGCCTTGGAAACGGCCCACAGCAGGCTCGCTTCGACCGGGGTGGTGTCGGCGTTCATGTCATGACCGTACAGGCACAGCCCGGCTTCCAGACGCAGCGAATCGCGTGCGCCCAGGCCGATCGGCTGCACTGCCGGCTGTTCCAGCAGGTACTGGGCCAGAGCCTCGGCGCTGGCCGCAGGCACCGAGATTTCCACACCGTCTTCGCCGGTGTAGCCCGAGCGGCTGATATAACAGTCGACACCCAGCAGTTGCACCTCGGCCACTTGCATGAAAATCATGTCGGCGATCGAAGGCGCCAGTTGCGCGATCACCTCGACGGCCTGCGGACCTTGCAGTGCCAGCAGGGCGCGCTCTTCGAACAGCGGCTCGATCTGGCAGCGGTCGCCCAGATGCGCGCGCAGGTGCGCCAGGTCCTGGTGCTTGCAGGCGGCGTTGACCACCAGCAGCAACGTGTCCTGGCCCAGATTGGCCACCATCAGGTCATCGAGGATACCGCCGTGTTCGTTAGTGAACATCGCGTAGCGCTGCATGCCCACTGGCAGGTCGACGATGTCGACCGGTACCAGGGTTTCCAGGGCCTGCGCGGCCTGCGCACCGACCAGACGGATCTGGCCCATGTGCGAGACATCGAACAGCCCGGCGGCTGCGCGGGTATGCTGATGCTCCTTCATCACGCCCAAGGGGTACTGGACGGGCATTTCATAGCCGGCGAAGGGCACCATGCGCGCACCCCGTTGCAGGTGCAGGTCGTGCAGCGGCGTTTTCAACAGTTGTTCGGACACACCTAATTCCTTGCTTGGGTGCCCCGGTCACAGCGAACGCCGTGGCCGGTGCGGTGGAAGACGATAGCCCGCTCAATCCTGCTGGTAGGCCTCGATGGACGGGCAGGCGCAGACCAGGTTGCGATCGCCGAAAACGTTGTCGACACGTCCGACCGGCGGCCAGTACTTGCTCTGCACCAGCGACGCCAGCGGGTACACCGCCTGCTCGCGGCTGTAGGCGTGGGTCCATTCGCCCATGGCTTCGGCAGCGGTGTGCGGGGCGTTCTTCAGCGGGTTGTCGTCCTTGTCCAGGCTGCCGTTCTCGACGGCGCGGATCTCTTCGCGGATCTTGATCATGGCGTCGCAGAAGCGGTCCAGCTCTTCCTTGGACTCGCTCTCGGTCGGCTCGATCATCAGCGTGCCGGCCACCGGGAACGACATGGTCGGGGCGTGGAAACCGAAGTCGATCAGGCGCTTGGCCACGTCGTCGACGCTGATGCCGCTGCTGTCCTTGAGCGGGCGCAAATCGAGGATGCACTCGTGGGCGACCAGGCCGTTGCTGCCCGAATACAACACAGGGTAGTGCTCTTCGAGCCGGCGCGAAATGTAGTTGGCGTTGAGAATGGCCAACTGCGAAGCGCGCTTGAGGCCTTCGCCGCCCATCATGCGAATGTACATCCAGGTGATCGGCAAAATGCTCGCGCTACCGAATGGCGCGGCACACACGGCGCCGTCCTTGCGCGCCATGCGGCCATGGCCCGGGAGGAAGGGCGCCAGGTGTGCCTTCACGCCGATCGGGCCGACACCCGGGCCGCCACCGCCATGGGGAATACAGAACGTTTTGTGCAGGTTCAGGTGCGAAACATCGCCCCCGAACTTGCCCGGTGCGCACAGGCCCACCATGGCGTTCATGTTGGCGCCGTCGATGTATACCTGACCGCCGTTGTCATGGACGATTTCGCAGATTTCGCGGATACCTTCCTCGAACACACCGTGCGTGGAAGGGTAGGTGATCATGAGGGCAGCGAGCCTCTCGCGGTGCTCCAGGGCCTTGGCGCGCAGGTCCTCGATGTCGACGTTGCCCCGTGCGTCGCACGCGGTCACGACCACGCGCATGCCGGCCATGTGCGCGGTGGCCGGGTTGGTGCCGTGGGCCGACGAAGGAATCAGGCACACGTCGCGGCGCTCGTCGCCACGGCTCTGGTGATACGCGCGGATGGCCAGCAGACCCGCGTATTCGCCTTGCGACCCGGCGTTGGGCTGCAGCGACACGGCGTCATAACCGGTGGCCTTGCACAGCATGCTTTCCAGTTCGTCGGTCAGTTGCTGGTAACCCTGGCTCTGCTCGGCAGGGGCGAACGGGTGCAGGTTACCGAACTCGGCCCAGGTCACCGGGATCATTTCGCTGGCGGCGTTGAGCTTCATGGTGCACGAGCCCAGGGGAATCATCGTGCGATCCAGCGCCAGGTCCTTGTCGGCGAGGCGGCGCAGATAGCGCATCAGCTCGGTTTCCGAGTGATAGCGGTTGAACACGTCGTGGGCAAGAATCTCGGACTGGCGTTGCAGGCCGGCCGGCAGGCGGCTCTCGCCGCTGGCCGCCAGCTCGGCGAAGTCGGGCAGGGTCGCGCTGTCACCGGCGAACAGTCGCCACAGCGTTTCGACGTCGGCCTGACGGCTGGTTTCGTCCAGGGACAGGCCCACGCGCCGGTCGTCCACCTCACGCAGGTTGACGCCGGCCGCCCGCGCGCGCTCATGCAGCGCCGCGGTGTCGCTGCCGGTCAGCAGCGTCAGGGTGTCGAAGAAGTATTCCTGCTCGACGTCGATCTGCAGGGCGCCCAGGCCGCGGGCCAGGATCGCCGTGAGCGCGTGGGTGCGGCGGGCGATCTGTTTCAGCCCTGCGGAGCCGTGGTAGACCGCATACATGCTGGCAATGTTGGCCAGCAGAACCTGCGCCGTGCAGATGTTGCTGGTGGCTTTCTCGCGACGAATATGCTGCTCGCGGGTCTGCATGGCCAGGCGCAGCGCCGGTTTGCCGTGGCGGTCGATCGAGGCACCCACCAGGCGCCCTGGCATGTCGCGCTTGAACGCATCGCGGGTGGCGAAGTAAGCGGCATGCGGTCCCCCGAAGCCCAGCGGCACGCCAAATCGCTGCGCACTGCCGATGGCCACGTCGGCACCGAAGTCGCCGGGGGGCGTCAGCAGGGTCAGCGCCAGCAGGTCGGCGGCCACGGCGACCAGGGCCTGGCCGGCATGGAAGCGTTCGACCTGCTCGGCATAGGCGAACACATCGCCGTTGCTCGCCGGGTACTGCAACAGCGCGCCGAAAAACCGCGCGGGGTCGTCCAGTTCGCGCTCGTCCCCCACCACCACGTCGATGCCCAGAGGCTCGGCACGGGTGCGCAGCACGTCCAGGGTCTGTGGGTGGCAGTGTTGCGAGGCGAAGAACGCATGGCTGCCTTTGTTCTTGCTCAGGCGCTTGCAGAAGGTCATCGCCTCGGCGGCCGCAGTGGCTTCGTCGAGCAACGAGGCATTGGCGATCGGCAGGCCGGTGAGGTCACTGATCAGCGTCTGGAAATTGAGCAGCGACTCCAGGCGACCCTGGGAGATCTCCGGCTGGTATGGCGTGTAGGCCGTGTACCAGGCCGGGTTCTCCAGCAGGTTGCGCAGGATCGGTGCCGGTGTATGGGTGTTGTAGTAACCCTGGCCGATGTAGGTCTTGCGCAGTTGATTGTGGCTGGCAATGGCCTTGATGGCGGCCAGCGCATCGGCCTCGCTTTGCCCCGCTGGCAGGTCGAGTACGCTGGTGCCCTTGATGCTGCCCGGAATCACGCTGGCGGTCAGCGCCTCCAGGTCGGCGAAGCCCAGGGTGTCGAGCATGGCCTGTTCGTCACTGGCGCGCGGGCCGATGTGCCGGGCGATGAATTCATTGTCGGTGTGCAGCACGGTGCGTTGGGTCATGGGAAGTCCTTAGCCTTGGGCACTGATCAGGTGGTCATAGGCCTGTTGATCGAGCAATGATTCGACCTGGCTGGCGTCGTCGGCCACGAAACGGAAGAACCAGCCGTTGCCCAGCGGGTCTTCGTTGACCTGTTCCGGGTGGGCATCGAGCTGGTCGTTGACTTCGACCACCTGGCCGTCGAGCGGCATGTTGATGCTGCTGGCGGCCTTGACCGACTCCAGCACCGAGACTTCAGCGTCACGGCTGTACTGGGTCAATTCGGGGAGTTGCACGAAAACCACATCGCCCAGCGCATTCTGCGCGAATGGAGTGATGCCAACGGTGATGCTGCCATCGGCTTCGACCCGCAGCCATTCGTGTTCAGGGGTAAAACGCAACTCGCTCATGACATCTCCTGCAGGCCGCACAGCGCGGCGACCGATTCAAAACGATGCCCGGACAGGGCTCTCTTGGCAGTTCGGTTGCAATAACGCGGCCAACCCAGTGTAGCCCAGGCGCCACGCGGGGTCGGCGAGCAGGGCCAGCATCGGAATCGCTGCCATCTGTAACGAATTCACTACAGGCTGGGCGTCAGGCAAAACCATAAGGGGATCAGCGCCTTGGGCGGCGTGGGGTGCACCGAAGTGTAGCGAAAAGAATACGCTGTATCGAAATACTTACGACCGAGAAGGGATGCCGTATTTGCGCAGGCGATTGGCGATGGCCGTGTGCGAGGTCTGCAGGCGGCCGGCCAGTTGCCGACTGGAGGGGTAGTTGACGTAGAGTTTTTCCAGCAGCCGTCGCTCGAAGTCCTCGACCGCCTGCTCCAGGCTGGCCACCTCATCGTCGGCCTGACGCCCGACCGCAGTGCCGGCCAGGTCCAGATCGCCGATGTCCACCAGGTTGCTCTCGCAGATGGCCGCGGCGCGGAAAATCACGTTCTGCAGTTGCCGCACGTTGCCAGGCCAGCGATTGCCCAGCAGCGCCGCATAGGTGGCAGGTGCCAGGCGACAGACCGGCCGCTGGATCTGCGCGCACGCCTGCTGCATGAAATAGCGGGCCAGCAGCAGGATGTCCTGGCCCCGTTCGCGCAGCGGTGGCACATCCAGGTTGAGCACGTTGAGGCGGTAGAACAAGTCTTCGCGAAAGCTGCCCTCGATGACCATTTTCTCCAGGTCGCGATGGGTGGCGCTGAGGATCCGCACATTGACCTTGATTTCGCGGTCGCCGCCGACCCGGCGAAAACTGCCGTCGTTGAGAAAGCGCAGAATCTTGGCTTGCAGGTAGGGCGACATTTCGCCGATTTCGTCGAGAAACACCGTGCCCTGGTGAGCCAACTCCATCAGGCCCGGCTTGCCGCCGCGCTGGGCGCCGGTGAAGGCGCCCGGGGCGTAGCCGAACAGCTCGCTTTCGGCGAGGCTTTCCGGCAGCGCAGCGCAATTGAGCGCCAGGAACGGTGCGGCGTTGCGCAGGCTGATGGCATGGCAGGCGCGGGCGACGAGTTCCTTGCCGGTACCGGTTTCGCCGAGGATCAACAGGGGCGCTTCCAGGGCCGCGACGCGCTGGGCACGCGCCTTGAGCGCGCGGATCGGCGGTGACTCGCCCAGCAGCGCGTCGAACCCTTCGGCATGGTCATGGTGCAGGGCCGACAGGCGTTCGCCGATGCGGTTGGGCTGGTACAGGGTCAGCAGCGCGCCGGCGTCGGTGATGGGCGTCGCGTCCAGCAGCAGCGTCTGGCCGCTCATCGACACCTCCCGCATGGGCAGGCGAAAGCCGTGTTCGAGCAGGGCGCCCAGCAGCGCCGGGTCGTTGAACAGCGTGGCGAGCGATTCACCGGTCGGCTCACGGCCGTACAGGGCCACCAGGGCCGGGTTGGCCAGCAGCACGTTGCCCGCGCTGTCGAGTGCCAGCACCGGGTCGGCCATGGCCGCCAGCAGCGCGTCCAACTGCAGGTGCCGACGCTGCCCCGGCAGAATATCCACCACCGTCACCGCCTGCACCCCGCGCACGTTGAACAGGGCGTCGCGCAGTTCCTCCAGCACCTGGGCACTGAGCGTCGGCGCGTCGATGTAGACGTTGGGCGGGACCATTTCCACGGCGTCCAGGTTGAGGTTGCGCGCACCCAACAGCGCCAGGACTTCCTGGGTAATGCCGACGCGGTCGATGAAGCTGACGTGGATACGCATGGCGCCTGGTTTTCGTGATAGGGCAGGGCTGCGCAGTATGCCCTGCACAGCGAGGCAGGTGAATCGCCGGAAAAAAAACGTAGCGCAATAGCTATCTGTTGCTCGGCAGGCGGCGGTGCCCTTTAGCCTTGTGCGGGTCACTCACGCTGACCCCACCTTAAGGAGCTCCACCATGCTGACTGCCGTTCATGAAAAAAGCTTTATCGCCACTGTCGATTGCACCACCCCCGGTTTCGAAGGCTATTGGGACTGTGCCGAGATCCGCTCGGGCAAACGCAAGAACGTCGACTGCCTGACGGTGAACAACTACACCGAGGGGGAGCGTCACCGCTTTCGCTTCGATTGCTTTCACGACTCCGATACCGGGGTGCTGGGCTATGACATCCGTACCGACAGTTTCGCCGGCGGTGCCAACGGCTGGTTCGCCGCCGATGGTATTCGCCTGCAGGTCGGGGGCGACGGGTATGTCGGTCTGGAAGGGGACGGCCGCACCGCGCCCGAGTCGTTGTGGGCCCTGGTGTTCAATGAGGACGGCTCGACCGGTATCGACGAGCGCGTCGAACTCGGTAGCCATTGCTCGCTGAGCCTGCTCAGTGGGCAGAACCTGCTGGCTCGTCCCACTGACCGCAAGGAAAGCGGCGAGCATTGGTTCGGCTATGTCAGCACCGAATCGTCGGGTGACCCACTGACGATCGACCTGAACATCATCAGCATCGGCGAAGTGACGTTCGAGTTCGACTGACCCGGCAGCCCGGCCATCAGGGCCGGGAGATCGGGTCCCGCGCCCCGGGCACCCGGCGCCGGGGCCGTCAGTGCGCTCGCCGGTCGTGTCAGGCAGTGACCTGCTCGGCCGGTGACACGATGCTGGTTTTCATGCCGCGCGAACGGCCGGAGCTGAGGTAGGCCGCGATCGACTCCTGGGTGACTTCGCCCAGGAAGACGTTCTCGGCGTCCAGCACCGGCAGCCAGGCGCGGTTGAACTCGTACATGCGCGACAGCAGGATGCGCAGGTGTTCGTCATAGGCTGCCGTGGCGTTGAACGGGCGCAGGAAGTCGGCGCAGGTGCCTTGCTGGCGGTGCAGGTCGCGCCGGCGCACGTAGCCCATGGCCTTGTTCTCAGCGTCGGTGACGACGATGTAGCGGCGATCGTGCTCGTCCATCAGGTCCAGTGCGTCAGCCACCAGGGTTTCCGGGCTGGCCGACGGCGCGTTGTCGGCAGCGTCCTCGGCACGCACCAGCAGCAGGCGCTTGAGGGTGCTGTCCTGGCCCACGAAGTTGCTCACGAAGTCGTCTGCCGGGTGCGCCAGCAAGGTGTCCGGATGGTCCACCTGGATCAGTTTGCCCGCCCGGAAAATGGCGATCTTGTCGCCCAGCTTGATGGCTTCGTCGATGTCGTGGCTGACCATGATCACCGTCTTGTTCAGCGCCCGTTGCATGTCGAAGAACTCGTTCTGGATCATCTCCCGGTTGATCGGGTCGACCGCCCCGAAGGGTTCGTCCATCAACAGCAGCGGGGCGTCGGCGGCCAGCGCACGGATCACGCCGATGCGCTGTTGTTGGCCCCCCGACAACTCGCGCGGGTAGCGATTGAGGTACTGCTTGGGCTCCAGCTTGATCATGCTCATCAGTTCGCGCGCCCGGTCGTGGCAACGTTGCTTGTCCCAGCCCAGCAGGCGCGGCACCACGGTGATGTTTTCTTCGATGGTCATGTTCGGGAACAGGCCGATCTGCTGGATCACGTAGCCGATGTTGCGGCGCAGGGTCACTTCGTCGAGGCTGGTGGTGTCTTCGCCGTTGATCAGCACCTTGCCGGACGTCGGCATGATCAGGCGGTTGATCATTTTCAGCGTCGTGCTTTTGCCGCAGCCCGACGGCCCGAGGAATACACAGATCTCGCCTTCGTTGACAGTCAGGTTGACCGCGTCCACGGCTTTGACGTCTTTGCCATTGGTGTTGAAAGTCTTGGTCAGGTTCTGAAGTTCGATCATTTGAGTAATCCTTTTGGAGTCAGCGTACGTTGCAGCCACTGCAGGAACAGGTCGGCGATGATCGCCAACAGACTGACCAGCACGGCGCCGACGATGAGCATCGACATGTCGCTACGGCTGATGGAAGTGAGGATGAGGACGCCCAGGCCGCCGGCGCCGATGGTCGCGGCGATGGTCATCACGCCGATGTTCATGACCACGGCGGTGCGCACGCCGGCCAGGATCACCGGGACCGCAATGGGCAGTTCGACCATGCGCAGGCGCTGGCCGAAGGTCATGCCGATGCCGCGTGCCGCTTCGCGAATGCCGGGCTCGACACCGGTCAGGGCCAGGTAGGTGTTGCGCAGGATCGGCAGCAGTGAATACAGGAACACCGCCGTGATGGCCGGCAGCGGCCCCAGGCCCTGGCCGAACTTGGAGTAGAACGGCAGCAACAGACCGAACAGGGCGATCGAGGGAATCGTCAGCAGCACGGTGGCGCTGGCCTGCATCGGGCCGGCGAGGACCGGGAAGCGCGTCATCAGAATGCCCAGCGGCACGCCGATCAGAATGGCCAGCGTCACGGCGACGCCGACCAGGGTGATGTGCTGCCAGGTCAGGTGCAGCACCAGGGGCCAGTCGAGGTGGGTAAAGGTATCGAGGAAATTCATGGCTGCTCCTGCTCGCTGGCGATCGGGTGGGCGCGCAGGAAGTCGGCGGCCACTTTCGACGGGCTGACGTGCTCGACATCGACCTTGGCGTTGAGCTCGCGCATGGTTTCATCGTCGAGCAGCTCGGCCAGCGGCTTGAGTTGCGCCGCCAGTTGCGGGTGCTTGTCGAGGAAGTCCTGGCGCACCACCGGGGCTGCGGTGTAGTCGGGGAAATAACCGCGGTCATCCTCCAGCAGCTTGAGGTGGAAGGCGTTGAGGCGCCCGTCGGTGGTGTACACCAGGCCCGTGAACACCTGGCCGTTGCGCAGGGCGGTGTACACCAGGCCGGCGTCCATCTGGCGGATGTCCTGGCGGGTGAACTTCAGGTCATAGGTTTTGGTGAGGCCCACCAGGCCGTCGGAGCGGTTGGCGAACTCGGTGTCCAGCGCCAGGATGTGGTCTTCATCCGGCTCGTCGATCAGCACCTGGTTCAGCTGGCTGATGGTGTTGATCTGCGGGTACTGCTCGGCAATCTTCTGCGGCAGTGCCAGGGCGTAGGTGTTGCTGAACTTGGATGGGGTCAGCCAGGCCAGGCCTTTTTTCGCGTCCAGTTCCTTGACCCGTGCATAGGTAGCGGCGCTGTCGAGCTTTTCGTCGACATGGTTGTAGGACACCAGCGAGACGCCGGTGTATTCCCACAGCATGTCCAGTTGCCCGGTTTCCTGGGCACTGCGGGCCAGGTTACTGCCCAGGCCACCGGTGGTGCGCACGTCGTACCCCTTGCTACCCAGGTATTGCGCGGTCAATTCGGCCAGCACGGTCTGCTCGGTGAACACCCGCGCGCCGATCCGGATCACCGGTTTTTCAGCGGCCTGGGCAACACCCGCGCACAGCAGGGCCAGGCTCATCAGTAGGCTTGTCGCTTTCATCGTTTCATTCCTTCGCTCAGCGAGTCAGGCCGCGTTCCAGCCACAGGCGGCTGGCCAGGGTGACCAGGCCGTCCAGCAGCAACGCCAGCAGCGCGGTACAGGCGGCGCCCAGCAGCAATTGCGGCTGATTGTTCAGGGCGATACCCGGGAAAATCAGGCTGCCCAGGCTATTGGCGCCGATCAGGAACGCCAGGGGGGCGGTGCCCACGTTGATGGCCAGGGCCACGCGTACGCCACCGATGATGATCGGCACGGCGTTGGGCAATTCCACCTTGAACAGCACCTGGCGCGGCGTCATGCCAATGCCCACGGCGGCTTCTTTCAGCGAGCCCTGGACATTCTTCAGGCCTTCATAGGTGTTGCGCACGATGGGCAGCAACGAGGCGAGAAACAGCGCGAAAATCGCCGGACCGCTGCCGATCCCTAGTACACCCAGGGCGATGGCCAGCACCGCCAGGGGAGGAATGGTGTTGCCGATGTTGAAAATCTGCATGAAGCGTTCGGCCTTGCCCACCATGCCGGGTCGGCTCAGGGCGATGCCGGCGGGCACGCCCACGATCAGCGCGGCGAGCATGGACACCAGCACCAGGATCAGGTGCGCCTTGAGGTAGAACACTAAATCTTCACGGTAATGCTCGATGGTACTGATACCGATCCAGTGGACCAGCAGGGCCAGGACCGCGACGACGGTCGCGCACCCTAACAGGCCCTTGCCATAGCGATTAGCCACAGGCGGACTCCTTTTTTTTAGTCGGCGTACAACGGGTTGGTGGCGATTGGCCGAGAACGGCGATCAGCCCGTGTGTTCGCGAAAAGCAGCTCGCGGGAGCGAGCCATGAGCGCATCTGCGCCAGGGCGACGAGCGTTGCGGGCAGGTCCCCGGCGGCTTGTCGAATCAGGGAGTGGACGCTCACGCGTGATGAAAGGTTCCCTGCTGCGAAAGCATTTGGCCATCCCCTGCCGACTGAGCGGTTCAGTTCTGGGCGAAATTTGAGCTATAATCGCTGCCCTTTTTTCAATCCCCTGCCAGGCGATTTCCCATGACCCAACAGGCCGCCGAAGTCGCGAAACGCCGCACTTTTGCCATCATTTCCCACCCGGATGCGGGCAAGACCACCATTACCGAGAAGCTGCTGCTGATGGGCAAGGCCATTTCGGTCGCCGGTACGGTGAAGTCTCGCAAGTCCGACCGTCACGCCACGTCCGACTGGATGGAAATGGAGAAGCAGCGCGGTATTTCCATCACCACCTCGGTGATGCAGTTCCCGTATCGCGAGCACATGATCAACCTGCTCGACACCCCGGGGCACGAGGACTTCTCCGAAGACACCTACCGCACCCTGACGGCAGTGGACTCGGCGCTGATGGTGCTCGACGGCGGCAAGGGCGTGGAACCACGCACCATCGCCCTGATGGACGTGTGCCGCTTGCGCGACACGCCGATCGTCAGCTTCATCAACAAGCTGGACCGGGACATCCGCGACCCCATCGAGCTGCTCGACGAAATCGAGGCGGTGCTGAAGATCAAAGCGGCGCCAATCACCTGGCCGATCGGTTGCTACCGCGATTTCAAAGGCGTCTATCACCTGGCGGGCGACTACATCATCGTCTACACCCCGGGCCACGGCCATGAGCGCACCGAGGTGAAAATCATCGAGAAGCTCGACTCCGACGAAGCCCGCCAGCACCTGGGCGATGAGTACGAGCGGTTCATCGAGCAGCTCGAGCTGGTGCAGGGCGCCTGTCATGAGTTCGACCAGGACGAGTTCATGAACGGCCAACTGACGCCGGTGTTCTTCGGCACCGCCCTGGGCAACTTCGGCGTCGACCATGTGCTGGACGCGGTGGTCAACTGGGCACCGCGGCCGTTGTCGCGGGTGGCCCGCGAACGCACCGTCGAGCCGGTGGAAGAGAAATTCAGCGGTTTCGTGTTCAAGATCCAGGCGAACATGGACCCCAAGCACCGCGACCGTATCGCGTTCATGCGTATCTGTTCGGGGCGCTATGAAAAAGGCATGAAGATGCGCCACGTGCGCACCGGCAAGGACCTGCGCATCGGCGACGCGTTGACGTTCTTCTCCTCGGAGCGCGAACAGCTCGAAGAAGCCTTCGCCGGCGACATCATCGGCCTGCACAACCACGGCACCATCCAGATCGGCGACACCTTCAGCGAAGGCGAGCAGCTGGGTTTCACCGGTATTCCGCACTTCGCCCCGGAAATGTTCCGCCGCGTGCGCCTGAAAGACCCGCTCAAATCCAAGCAGTTGCGCCAGGGCCTGCAGCAGTTGGCCGAAGAGGGCGCCACCCAGGTGTTCTTCCCGCAGCGCAGCAACGACATCATCCTTGGCGCGGTGGGTATCCTGCAGTTCGACGTGGTCGCCAGCCGCTTGAAGGAAGAGTACAAGGTCGAGTGCGCCTACGAGCCGATCACCGTGTGGTCGGCACGCTGGGTCGAGTGCAGTGACAAGAAGAAGCTCGAAGACTTCGAAGTCAAGGCCATGGAAAACCTGGCCGTCGATGGCGGCGGTCACTTGACCTACCTGGCCCCGACCCGGGTCAACCTGGCCTTGATGGAAGAGCGCTGGCCAGACGTCAAGTTCCGCGCCACCCGCGAGCACCACTGATCGCAGGGACGTGCCCGGTGTCGGGCACGTCCACGGTGCTGCCTTTCCTAGACTTCCAATGCCCTGACCCGTTCGGCACGTTGTTGCTCCTGGGCGACTTCGGTCGGCTGCAGCGTGAAATCGAAGTCGATTTCCGCGAAGCGCCCACTCACGCCGTAGTGCTGTGCCTTGACCTGGTCTTCGCTGAAGCGAATGTCGGCGATCAATTCGTCACGCGTGGCGTAGGCAAAGTCGTCGTGCAGGTACGCGTCGCCGGACAGGTTGATCTGGGTCGTCAGGTGGCGGTAGCCCGGCGCCGAGATGAAGAAGTGGATGTGCGCCGGGCGCTGGCCATGGCGCCCCAATTGATCGAGCAGTTGCTGGGTCGGCCCGTCGGGCGGGCAGCCGTAGCCTGAGGGCACGATGCTCTGGAAGCGGTAGCGCCCCTCGGCGTCGGTCTCGATCCGGCGACGCAGGTTGAATGCCGATTGGCTGGGGTCGAAATACGAATAGGTGCCGCCGGTGTTGGCATGCCATACATCGACGATCGCGCCGGCCAGCGGCTTGCCGTCGACGTCCTTGACCTGGCCCTGCATGAACAGCAGCGCGCCGGGGTCCTGGCCGTCGTCGAGGCGAGCCGAGTGCTGGCTCAAGGGAGCGCCGGCGACGTACAGCGGGCCCTCGATGGTGCGCGGCGTGCCGCCGACCCGGCCGGCTTCTTCGTCCTGGGCATCGAGCAGCAGGTCGAGATAGTGCTCCAGCCCCACCCCGGCGACCAGCAGCCCGGCTTCCTGGCGTGCGCCGAGCACGTTGAGGTAATTGACGGCCTTCCAGAACTCTTCGGGGGTGACTTCCAGGTCCTCGATGATCTTCACGGTGTCCTTGAGAATACGATGAACCAGGGTTTTCACCCGTGGGTTGCCGGCATCGTTCTGCACACCGCTGGCTTCTTCGAGAAACTGCTGCACGGCATCGGTCTGGGAGATTCGAACAGTCATGGAAAACACCTCATTTTATAGTTATGGGTCGTAGCGCCGGGCGGTGGCCGCCCGGGCCAATCAACGGTCGTCGCTATGGATCGAGGAAGGATGCCGGCACAGGGCATTGACCTCGATCGCCATGTACGGGTACAGCGGCAATTGCATCAGGGTGTCGTGCAGTTCCTGCACGCTGTCGACATCGAACACGCTGTAGTTGGCGTACAGCCCGGCGATGCGCCACAGGTGACGCCACGTGCCCTGTTCCTGCAGGCGCTGGGAGAAGGCTTTCTCATCGGCCTTCAAGCGTGCCGCCTGTTCGGGGTTCATGTCCACTGGCAGGTTCACGGTCATTTTTACGTGGAACAGCATGGTCTTTTCCTTCTAGGGAACGCAGGCGGGGTCAGGGCTTGTCGCGGCGAAAGAACGCCAGGCGTTCTTCGTCCAGCTCGATACCCAGGCCCGGGGTGTCGGGGACATGCAGGTGGAAATCCCGGTACTGCGGCGCGTGGGTCAGAATGTCTTCGGTGACCAGCAAGGCGCCGAACAGCTCGGTGTCCCAGGCCAGGCGCGGCACGGTCAGGAAGGCATGCGCCGAGGCCAGGGTGCCGACCCCGGCTTCGAGCATGGTGCCGCCGTACAGGCCGATGCCGGCGGCATCGGCAATCGCCGCCGTGCGCAGGACCGCACGGGGGCCGCCGTTCTTGGCAATCTTCAGGGCGAACACCGTGCCGGCGCCGAGGCGGGCCAGGTTGAACGCGTCTTCCACACACTCGATGGACTCGTCGGCCATGATCGGAATCGGACTGCTGGCGCTCAGGCGGGCCATGCCGGCCGGGTTGTTGCGCGAAATCGGCTGCTCGACCAGGTCGACACCGTGGTCGCCCAGTTGCCGGCAGGCACGCAGTGCCGAGGCTTCGTCCCAGGCCTGGTTGACGTCCACGCGCACGCTGGCGCGGTCGCCCAGGGCGCGTTTGATCGCGATCACGTGGGCAACGTCCTTGTGCACCTCGCCGGCGCCGATCTTCAATTTGAAAATACGATGGCGGCGGATATCCAGCATCTGTTCCGCTTCGGCGATATCGCGTGCGGTGTCGCCGCTGGCCAGGGTCCAGGCCACCGACAGGCTGTCACGCACCCGACCGCCGAGCAGTTCGCTGACCGCCAGCCCACGGCGCTTGCCCTGGGCGTCGAGCAGCGCCGTTTCAAGACCGGACTTGGCAAACGTGTTGCCACGGGCGATCTTGTCCAGGCGCAGCATCGCGGCATTGATGTTGTCGGCTGGCTGGTCGATCAGCATGGGCGCCAGGTGCGCATCGATATTGGTTTTGATGCTTTCGGGGCTTTCGTTGCCATAGCTCAAGCCACCGATCGTGGTCGACTCGCCGATGCCCTCCACACCGTCGCTGCAGCGCAGGCGAATGATGACCAGCGTTTGCCGATGCAGCGTATGCATGGCCAGTTTGTGCGGACGAATGGTCGGCAGATCGACAATAATCGTCTCGATCGATTCGATAACGGGGGCGCTCATGGACCTACCTGTCGGGTTGTTCTTGTCTGTCTCGATACTGATCCGCCAGGCGGGATCACGCCAATATAGAATTGGTCTGGCGTGATACCTGTGAGGTATGGTCACCCTTGGTCGATAGTCGGAGGCACCATGGAGCTCAGGCACCTGCGTTATTTTCATGAACTGGCCCAGACCCTCAATTTCACCCGCGCTGCCGAACGCTTGCACATCGCCCAGCCACCGCTGAGCCGGCAGATCCAGCAGTTGGAAGAGGAAGTGGGCGTGCCCTTGCTCGAGCGCGGCCGGCCGCTGCGCCTGACCGAAGCCGGGCGTTATTTCCATGAGCACAGCAGCGCGCTGCTGCATCAGCTCGATACCCTGATTGAAAATACTCGGCGCATTGGTCTGGGCAAGAAAACCTGGATGGGCATCGGTTTCGCGCCCTCGACCCTGTACGGCGTGCTCCCGCAGTTGATTCGTCGCCTGCGCAGCCAGGAAAATCAGGAGCTGGAGCTGGAACTGGGCCTGTCCGAAATGACCACCGTGCAGCAGGTCGAAGCGCTGAAGGCCGGGCGCATTGATGTCGGTTTCGGCCGTATTCACATCGACGACCCGGCGGTGGTGCAGGAGGTGCTCACCGAGGACCGCCTGATCGCCGTGCTGCCGGCCGGCCACCCACTGCTGGGGCATCCGGTGACGCTGGAGCAATTGGCCCGCGAACCCATTGTGCTGTACCCCGGCAACCCGCGGCCCAGTTACGCCGACCATGTGCTGGCGCTGTTCGCGGGGCACGGTTGCAAGGTCAAGGTGGTGCAGTGGACCAACGAATTGCAGACGGCCATCGGTCTGATCGCGGCGGGTATCGGTGTAACGGTGGTGCCGGAGTCGGTGCGCATTCTGCACCGCGACGACATCGGCTATAGCGCCTTGCTGGAGGCCAACGCGACCTCACCGATCATTCTCAGCCGGCGTGCCGGCGACGTCAGCCCCAGCGTCGCGTATTGCCTGCAGGTCATCGGGCAGTTACAGGCTCGGCCGGTCAGCGCCCCGTGCTGACCTTGTGCCAGATGCGGTCGCGCAACTGGGCGATGTCGGCGCTCGGTTTCTGCAGCGTGAACAGGCGGCTGAACACATCGGCAGTAGGGTAGATCTTGGCGTCCGAGCGGATACCGGCATTGACCAACTCGTCGGCCTCTTCATTGGCATTGGCGTAGCGTGTGGTATTGGTAATGTCGGCGATCACTTGCGGTTCAAGCAGGTAATTGAGGAAGGCGTAGGCGGCGTCCGGGTTGGGCGCATGGGTGGGTATGGCGATCATGTCGAACCACACCGTGGTGCCTTCGCGCGGTACCGAGTAGCCAATGTGGGTGCCCTTGCCGGTACGTTGGGCGAGTTCGGCCGCTTGCAGCACGTCGCCGGAAAACCCCACCGCCACGCAAATCTTGCCCGAGGCAAGGTCGTGGGCGTACTCCAATGAATTGAAGGAGCGCACGTACGGCTTCATCTTCATCAACAGCTCTTCGGCCTTGCGGTAGTCGCCGGGCTCGGTGCTGTGCGGCGACAACCCGAGGTAGTTGAGCGCCAGCGGGATCAGTTCAGTGCCGTTGTCGAGAATCGCGACCCCGCAATCCTTGAGCTTGGCCAGGTTTTCCGGTTTGAACAGCAAGTCCCAGGAGTCGATGGGCGGCTGCGGGCCCAGGGCCGCCGTGACCTTGTCCAGGTCATAGCCAATCCCGGTGGTGCCCCACAGGTAGGGAAAGCCGTAACGATTGCCCGGGTCCCCGGACTCCAGCAGCCGCAGCAAAGCCGGGTTGAGGTTGTTCCAGTGTGGCAGGCGGCTGCGGTCCAGGGGTTGCAACAGGCCGTCGCGAATTTGCTCGCCGACCACGTGCACCGAGGGGAAGACCACGTCATAGGCGTTCTTCGACGAACGCATCTGCTGGTCCATGACTTCGTTGGTGTCGTACACGGTGTAGCGGGTGGCAATACCGGTCCGGCGCTGGAACTCGGTCAAGGTGTCGGGGGCCATGTAGTCGGCCCAGCCGAAGATGGCGAGAGTGTCTGAAGCCAGGGCAAGCGGGGTGACCAACATCAGCGAAGCTAGGGTCATACGAAGCATGTCTGGGTTCCTGGACCACCGGTTTCGAGGATGGCCTAGTGTTAGCACAGACAGCGTGGCAGGGGAAGTCACCCCCGCCGCTGGCGACGGGGGTGGTGTTCAAGCCTGAGGCAGGAACTGTTCCGCGTAGTGACACGCGACCAGGCGCGTGTGCACCGGCCGGAACTCCGGCACTTCGCTGCTGCAGCGCTCGGTCGCGTACGGGCAGCGCTTGTGGAAGGCGCAGCCGCTGGGTGGGTTGAGCGGGTTGGGCAACTCGCCGACGATCTTGATCTTGGGCTTGAGCGGGTCCGGCTTGAGGGTCGGGGTGGCCGACAACAACGCTTGGGTGTAGGGGTGCAGCGGGGCGTTGTAGATGTCTTCCTTGGGGCCCATTTCGGCCGGGCGACCGAGGTACATCACCAGCACCTGGTCCGCCACGTGGCGCACCACGGCCAGGTTGTGCGAAATGAACACGTAGGCAGTGTTGAACTCCTGCTGCAAATCCATGAACAGGTTGAGCACCTGCGCCTGGATCGAGACGTCCAGTGCCGAGGTCGGCTCGTCCGCCACCAGCACCTTGGGCTGCAGCATCATCGCCCGCGCCAGGGCGATGCGCTGGCGCTGGCCACCGGAGAACATGTGCGGGTAGCGCTGGTAGTGCTCGGGGCGCAGGCCGACCTGGCGCATCATGGCCTGGACCTTTTCCCGCCGTTCGCTGCTCGACAGCGAGGTGTTGATCAGCAGAGGCTCACCGAGCTGGTCACCGATCTTCTGCCGCGGGTTGAGCGAGGCATAAGGGCTCTGGAAGACCATCTGCACGTCGCGGCGCAACTGCTTGCGTTCGCTTTTGCTGGCGCCGGTGACTTCCTGGCCGGCAATCTTCAGGGAGCCGGAGGAGGGCTCCTCGATCAGGGTCAGGGCCCGCGCCAGGGTGGACTTGCCACAGCCGGACTCGCCCACCACCGCGAGCGTCTTGCCGGCTTCGAGTTCGAAGGAAACGCCATTGAGGGCGCGCACCACGGCGTTGCCCTTGAACAGGCCGCGGGACACTTCATAGTGACGGGTAAGGTCGCGGGCGGTCAGTACGACGCTCATCACGCCACCTCCTGATTCAACGGATAGAAACAACGGGCCAGGCTCTGGGCTTTCGGGTCCAGGGCCGGGCGCTGGGTACGGCAGTTGTCCTGCACGTAAGGGCAGCGCGGCGACAGCAGGCAACCCTGCGGCCGGTCATAGCGGCCCGGCACGATGCCGGGCAGCGTGGCCAGGCGGGTAGCCCCTTCGCTGTGCTCGGGAATGGCCGCCAGCAGGGCTTCGCTGTAGGGGTGCGCGGGAATGTCGAACAACTGCGGCACATGGCCGACCTCCACCGCCTGCCCGGCGTACATCACGCACACGCGCTGGGCCGTCTCGGCGACCACGGCCAGGTCATGGGTAATCAGGATCAGCGCCATGTTCTGCTCTTGCTGCAGGTTGAGCAGCAGCTCCATGATCTGCGCCTGAATGGTCACGTCCAGGGCAGTGGTCGGTTCGTCGGCGATCAGCAGCTTGGGCTCGCCGGCGATCGCCATGGCGATCGCGACACGCTGGCTCATGCCTCCGGACAGCTGGTGCGGATAGGCGTCGAGGCGACTTTCCGGGGCTGGAATTTCAACTTTCTTCAGCAGTTCCAGGGCGCGTTGGCGCGCGGCCCGGCCTGACAGGCCCAGGTGCTGGCGCAGCACTTCCTCGATCTGAAAGCCCACGGTGTAGCTGGGGTTGAGCGCGGTCATGGGGTCCTGGAAAATCATCGCCAGGTCTTTGCCCACCACTTTGCGCCGCTGGCGATTGCTCAGGGTGAGCATGTCGTTGCCGTCGAACAGCAACTGATCGGCGCTGACCACGCCCGGGGCATCGATCAGGCCCATCAGCGCCATCATGGTGACCGACTTGCCCGAGCCGGACTCGCCGACGATGGCCAGTACTTCGCCTTTGTCGACCTGCAGGTCGAGACCGTCGACCACGGGCACCGCCGAGGCATCGCCAAAGCGTACATTCAGGTTCTTGATTGTCAAAAGTGACATGTTCGGCTCCTCAGGCGGCGTTCTTGAGTTTCGGGTCCAGCGCATCGCGCAGCCCGTCGCCCATCAGGTTGATTGCCAGCACGCTGAGCAAGATGGTCAGGCCCGGCAGGCTGACGACCCACCAGGCGCGTTCGATGTAGTCGCGGGCCGAGGCCAGCATGGTGCCCCACTCCGGAGTCGGCGGTTGCACGCCCAGGCCCAGGAAGCCCAGTGCCGCGGCATCGAGAATCGCCGAGGAAAAACTCAGGGTGGCCTGCACGATCAACGGCGCCATGCAGTTGGGCAGCACGGTGATGAACATCAGGCGCGGCAGGGTGGCACCGGCCAGGCGTGCAGCGGTGACATAGTCGCGATTGAGTTCGCCCATCACCGCGGCGCGGGTCAGGCGCACATACGACGGCAGCGAGACGATGGCGATGGCGATCACGGTATTGATCAGGCCAGGGCCGAGGATGGCGACGATCGCCACGGCCAGCAGCAGCGACGGCAGCGCCAGCATCACGTCCATCAGGCGCATGATCGACGGCCCGAGGATGCGCGGGAAAAAGCCCGCCAGCAGGCCGAACAGGATGCCGGGAATCAGTGACATGACCACCGAGGACAGGCCGATCAGCAACGACAGCCGCGAACCGTGGATCAATCGCGACAGCAAGTCGCGGCCCAGTTCATCGGTGCCCAGCAGGAACTGCCACTGCCCGCCTTCGAGCCACACCGGCGGAGTCAGCAGGAAGTCGCGGTATTGCTCGCTGGGGTCGTGCGGTGCCACCCAGGGCGCAAACAATGCGCAGAAGATGATCAGCAGCATGAACAGCAGGCCGGCGACGGCGCCTTTGTTCTTGCTGAACGCTTGCCAGAATTCTTTGTACGGGGACGGGTAGAGCAGGCTGTGATCCACTGCTACCGCTTCGGTTGGGGTATTCATGGGGAGCCTCTCAGCGCTGATGTCGGATGCGTGGGTTGGCCAGGCCGTAGAGGATGTCCACCACGAAGTTGACCAGGATCACCAGGCAGGCGATCAACAGAATGCCGTTCTGCACGACCGGATAGTCGCGCGCACCGATGGCCTCGATCAGCCATTTACCGATGCCCGGCCAGGAAAAGATGGTTTCGGTGAGCACGGCGCCCGCGAGCAAGGTACCGATCTGCAGGCCGAACACGGTGAGCACCGGAATCAGCGCGTTGCGCAGGCCGTGCACGAACACCACGCGCGCCGGCGACAGGCCCTTGGCCCGGGCCGTGCGCACGTAGTCTTCACGCAGCACTTCGAGCATCGAGGAGCGGGTCATGCGAGCGATCACGGCCAGTGGAATGGTGCCCAGCACGATGGCCGGCAGGATCAGGTGATGCAGGGCATCGAGCCAGGCGCCCTCGTCTTCGCTGAACAGCGTGTCGATCAGCATGAAGCCGGTCTTGGGCTCGATGTCGTAGAGCAGGTCGATGCGCCCGGACACGGGGGTCCAGCCCAGGCTGACCGAGAAAAACATGATCAGGATCAGGCCCCACCAGAAAATCGGCATGGAATAGCCGGCCAGGGAAATGCCCATGACCCCGTGGTCGAACAGTGAGCCGCGCTTGAGCGCGGCGATGACCCCGGCCAGCAGGCCCAGGATGCCGGCGAAGATCAACGCGGCGATCGACAGTTCGAGGGTGGCGGGGAACAGCGCGGTGAATTCGTGCCACACGCTCTCGCGGGTACGCAGGGATTCGCCGAGGTCGCCCTGGGCGAGCTTGCCAATGTAATCGATGTACTGGGCATACAACGGTTTGTTCAGACCCAGGCGTTCCATCGCCTGTGCGTGCATTTCCGGGTCGACCCGGCGCTCGCCCATCATCACTTCTACCGGGTCACCGGGGATCAGGCGGATGAGCGCAAAGGTCAACAGCGTGATGCCGAAGAAGGTGGGGATCAGCAGTCCCACACGTCGGGCTATAAAACTAAACATCGTCGGTAGTACCTCATCGGCCGGTCAGGCAGGGCCGCCGCCCCCCTGGATAAAGGGGGTGGCGTACGTTTCTTATCTATTTCACCTGGGTGGTGGCGAAATTGTTATGGGTCAGTGGGCTGATATGGAAGCCCACGACGGTGTTGCGTCGAGCAGTGAACAGTTTCGGGTGCGCCAGGCTGATCCATGGCTGCTGTTGGTGAAATACCTCCTGGGCCTTGCGGTAGAGGGCCGCCCGGGCAGACGGTTCCGTCTGCTCGCGGGCTTGAGTGATCAGTTGGTCGAAGTCCTGGTTGCACCAGCGGGCAGCGTTTTCGCCATTGTTCGCCGCTTCGCAACTCAGGTTCGGTGAGAGGAAATTATCCGGGTCGCCGTTGTCGCCGGCCCATCCATAGAACACCAGGTCATGTTCGCCATCGCCCACCTTGATGCGGCGCAGCAATTCGCCCCATTCGAAGGTGCGAATGTCCAACTGCAGGCCGACTTTGGCCAGGTCGGCCTGCAACAGTTGCGCGGCCAGGGCCGGGTTGGGGTTGGTGACCCCGCCACCGTTGCGCACGAACACGGTCAGGCGCGTACCCTCCGGCACGCCGGCGGCCTGCAGCAGGGCCCGGGCCTGGGCGGGGTCGTGCGGCACGTCGTCGATGGCCGAATTGTAGCCCAATAGCGTCGGCGGGTAAGGGCCGATGCCACGTGTCGCATTGCCGCTGCCGAACAGGGTGTCGATGAACAGGCGCTTGTCGAACGCCATGGCCAGGGCCTGGCGCACTCGCACATCGCCCAGCCAGGGGCGGCGAGTGTTGATCGCCAGGTAGCTGGTGATCAGCGCTTCGAGTTCGTCCACCTGAATGTCGCGGTTCGCCTTCAAGCCGGCGATGTCTTCGGGTTTCGGATAAACCGCCACCTGGCATTCATTGGCCAGCAGCTTCTGCTTGCGCACGTTGCTGTCGGTGGTGATCGCGAACACCAGCGGGTCGGCGGGCGGTTTGCCTGCGTAGTAATCCGGATTGGCCTTGAAACGGATCTGTGCGTCCTTGGCGTAGCGGCCGAACATGAAGGGGCCGGTGCCGATCGGCTTGCTGTTGAGGTCGGCCATGTTGCCCGCCTTGAGCAACTGATCGGCATACTCGGCCGAGTAGATCGAGGCGAAAGCCATGGCCAGGTCACGCAGAAATGGCGCCTCGGCGCGCCTGAGCACGAAGCGCACCTGATAGTCGTCGACCTTGTCGATGCGCTCGATCAGCTCGCGCATGGCCATGCTCTCGAAATACGGGAAACCCAGCGTCGACAGCCGATGCCACGGATGCTGCGGGTCATATTGGCGGTTGAACGACCACAGCACGTCGTCGGCGTTGAACGGGCGGCTGGGGGTAAAGTAGTCGGTGCTGTGGAACTTGACGCCGCGGCGCAGTTGCAGCGTGTAGGTCTTGCCGTCCCCGCTGATCTGCCAGCTCTGCGCCAGGCCGGGCACGATGTCGGTGGTGCCGGGGGCGAAGTCCACCAGGCGGTTGAAGATGGTTTCGGCGGCGGCGTCCATGGTGGTCCCCGAGGTGTACAGGGCAACGTCGAAACCTTCCGGGCTGGCCTCGGTGCACACCACCAGCGGCTTGGCCGCCAGGCCGGCGCTTAGGACCAGCAGCGCGGTGGCCACGGCAGCGTGAAGCGATAGCGTTTTCATGTGAATCCTCGCAATCGAATGTCAGCTTGGCTGCTGCGGCCGTCGATTCGACGCGGCCGCAGGCTGCCGTGGGTTAAAGGATGTTGAACGGGATCGTGGTCACGAGTCGCAGTTCGTCGAGGTTGCCGTCGGCCTGGTTCGCACTGGCCTTGTGGGTCGAGTAGGTGCCGCGCACGCTGGTGGCCTTCAACGGCCCGTCCTGGATCACATAGGACGCGCCGGCGCCGTATTCATAGTGGGTTTCACCGTCCATCTGCTGCAGGCCGGCATAGCCGCTGCCCTGGTAATGGGTGCCGTCGATGCCCCAGCCGCGGGCGGTGTAGGCATTGAGCTTGAGGCCCGGCACGCCGAACGCGGCCATGTCCAGGGTGTAGCCCACCTGCAGGGATTTTTCGTTGGGGCCGTTGAAGTCCGACACCAGCGAGTTGGCCAGGAAAATGCTGTTGGTCTCGCGCAGGTAGTCGAAGTATTCGTTGCCGTCGACCTGCTGGTAGGCCAGGGTCAGGCTGTGCGCGTTATGACGGGCAGTGAAGGCCAGGCTGCCGGTGTCATTGTCGATGGCGCCGAGTTTGCCCAGGCCGGCGTCACGGGTCTTGTAATAGCTGAAGCTGGTGTTGAGGCTCAGCACCGAACTGTCGCCCAGGTCGTGGGAGGCGCCGATGTACAGCTGGTTCCACAGGTCTTCGACGCTGGACAGGTAAATGCTGCTGGTGAGGCTTTTCAGCGGCTGGTACTGGATGCCGGCGATGTGCACGCGGTCGGCGGTGAAGCGGCGGTCGCCGTAGGCCGAGGAGAACTTCTGCAGGCTTTGCTCGGTGCGCGGGGAGACACGGTCGAAGCTGCCAAGGTCGACACTCAGGGTGTCGAACTCGCTACTGTTGACGGCAATGCCCTGAAAGCTGGAGGGCAGCGCCCGGTTGCCAATGGCCGCGAGCACCGGCGTGTTGAGCGCCTGGCGGCCGGCGGTCAGCGTGGTGTTGGCCACGCGCGCCTTGATATTGGCCAGGCCGAGTTTGCTCCACTGGTCCACCACTTCACCGTTGCTCCGGTGGGTCAGGGTGCGATTGCCGCCGCCGGCGACCCGGCCTTTGCCGCGTTGCAGGGCGATGGCGTTGTACATCGCCACTTCGGTACTCAGGCCGAGCGCGCCCTGGGTGAAGCCCGAGCTGAAGTCGAGAATCGTGCCCTGAACCCAGGAGTCGCGGCTGCCGCTGCTTTCTTTCACGCCGTTGCCTTTGTCGATGGAAAAACGAGCACCTCGCTTGAGCTGCTCCTTGGCGAACCAGTTGCGGGTCGAGCCGGTCAGGCTCGAGCCCTCGATAAAGCCCTTGGCCTGGGCCTGGGCGGTATTGCTCTTGCGTTCCAGCGGCATGTAGGCCTGGCTGATGGGCGCGGCCAGGGCGGTCGGTGTCAGCCCGCCCAGGGACAATGCCAATGCTGCGGTCATAGCGAGTTTCATAGCTTGCTCCTTGCATTTTTTATTAAGGTGCCGGTGGTGTACTGGCCGGCGGGTTCTGCGCACGGTGGCGCAGAAAAAGTGCCTGCGGGGCTCGACAATCCGTTGTCGTAGCGTCCGCGCACGGGTGAACCGGGGCACGCAAGTGCGCGCCACCGGTGGGTGGGTGGTCAGTCTTTCAGGCCGACGCCGCCGAAGTCGTTACGGCCGAACGGGCTGACCTTGAAGCCTTCGACCTTGGTGCTCAGCGGCTGATTGACGGTGGAGTGGGCGATCGGCGTGATCGGCACCTGTTGCTTGAGCAACTGCTGGGCCTGGCGATACAGCACGCTGCGTTGCTCGCGGTCGGTCACGGCCTTGGCCTGGTTGATCAGCTTGTCGTAATCCTGGTTGCACCACATCGAGTAGTTGTTGCTGCCGATCGCGGCGCAGCTGTACAGCGTGCCCAGCCAGTTGTCGGGGTCACCGTTGTCACCCGTCCAGCCGATCAGGGAAATGTCATGCTCGCCATTCTTGGTGCGCTTGAGGTATTCGCCCCACTCGTAGCTGACGATCTTGACCTTGAAGCCCAGCTTGGACCAATCGGACTGCAGCATTTCAGCCATCAGCTTGGCATTGGGGTTGTAGGGGCGTTGTACCGGCATGGCCCACAGCGTGATCTCGGTTCCTTCCTTGACGCCCGCTTCCTTGAGCATCTGTTTGGCTTTTTCCGGGTCGTAGGCGGCGTCCTTGATCGTGGTGTCGTAGGACCATTGGGTCGGCGGCATGGCGTTCACGGCCAGTTGCCCGGCGCCCTGATAGACCGCCTGGATGATCGCGGTCTTGTTCACCGCCATGTCCATCGCCTGGCGCACGGCCAATTGGTCGAACGGCTTGTGGGTGACGTTGTAGGTGATGTAGCCCAGGTTATAGCCAGGCTGCTCGATGACCTGCAGCTTGGGGTCCTGCTTGAGGCTGGCCAGGTCGGCCGGACGCGGGTTGAGCGTCACCTGGCATTCGTTTTTCTTGAGCTTCTGCACACGCACCGAGGCGTCGGTGTTGATGGCGAAGATCAACTGGTCCAGCTTGACCTTGCTTGGGTCCCAGTAGTCCTTGTTGGCCTTGTAGCGGATTTGCGAATCTTTCTGATAGCGCTGGAACGCATAGGGGCCGGTGCCGATCGGCTTCTGGTTGATGTCGCTGTAGTTGCCGGTCTTGAGCAGGTGATCGGCGTATTCGGCGGAGAGGATCGCAGCGAAGTTCATGGCGATATTCTGCACGAACGCAGCGTCCACCGAATTCAGCGTGAAGACCACCGTCAGCGGCCCGGTCTTCTCCACCTTGGCGATGTTCTTGTCCAGGCTCATGCTGGTGAAGTAGGGGAATTCGGTGGGGTAGGCTTTGCGGAACGGCTGGTTGGGGTCGAGCATGCGGGTGAAGGTGAACAGCACGTCGTCGGCGTTCATGTCCCGGGTCGGTTTGAATTCCTTGTTGCTGTGGAATTTCACCCCTTCGCGCAGGTGGAAGGTGTAGGTCAGGCCGTCTTCGGAGATGTCCCAGCGGGTGGCCAGTGCAGGTATCACGGCGGTGCCGCCCTGTTCGAATTCGGTCAGGCGGTTATACAGCGGCTGGGAGGCATCGTTGTCGGTGCCCGACGTGTACTGGGCGATGTCGAAGCCGGCCGGGCTGCCTTCGGAGCAGAACACCAGGCTGTCGGCGGCGGCGGCCCAGGGTGCCTGGGACAATAGCCCGACGGCGAGCAATGCGGTGTAGAGACGAGTGTGGCGCATGATGATCCATATCCTTGTTGTTCGAGTGGGGTCATTCAAAACCGGGTAGGCGCGCACACCCGGCCCTGACCCTCGCAACGCGATGTTCGTCGGGTAGGGCCCTGGGGGCGTGCGATCGAGCGGTCAGTGAAGGTGGGCACCGGCGCTGCCAGGGGCAGGCGCGCCGGGTGTCCCGGGGTCATTTGCCGACGCTGACCCCGTAGAAGGAGTTGAGGCCGAACGGGCTGATCTTGAACCCCTCCACGTTCGCGCGCATCGGCTGATACACCGTCGAGTGGGCAATCGGGGTCATGGGCACTTGATCCTTCAGGCGATGCTGCGCCTGCTTGTACAAGTCGGTGCGCTGGGCCTGGTCGGTGGTGGCCTTGGCCGCCTTGATCAGCTTGTCGAACTGCGGGTCGCACCACTTGGCGAAGTTGTTGCCGTTGACCGCGTCGCAGCCGAACAGCACGCCCAGCCAGTTGTCGGGGTCACCGTTGTCGCCGCTCCAGCCGATCAGCATGGCGTCGGTTTCGCCGGCCTTGGCGCGCTTGATGTACTCGCCCCATTCGTAGCTGACGATCTTGGCCTTGATGCCGACCTTGGCCCAGTCCGATTGCAGCATTTCGGCCATCAGCTTGGCATTGGGGTTGTAGGGCCGCTGCACCGGCATCGCCCAGAGGGTGATTTCCGTGCCTTCCTTGACCCCCGCTTCCTTGAGCAACTGCTTGGCCTTTTCCGGGTCGTAGGCAGCGTCCTTGATGGTCGTGTCGTAGGACCATTGCGTAGGCGGCATGCCGTTGACGGCCAGTTGGCCGGCACCCTGGTACACCGAGTCGATGATCTGCTGCTTGTTCACGGCCATGTCCAGCGCCTGGCGAACCTTGAGCTGGTCGAGCGGTTTGTGGGTCACGTTGTAGGAAATGTAGCCAAGGTTGAAGCCCGCCTGGTTAGGCATCTGCAGGCTCTTGTCGGCTTCCAGCGGCTTGATGTCGGCCGGGCGCGGGTAGGCCGTGACCTGGCACTCGTTCTTGCGCAGCTTCTGCATGCGCACCGAGGCGTCGGTTGTGATGGCGAAGATCAGGTTGTCGATCTTCACGTCGGCCGGGTTCCAGTACTCGGTGTTGCCCTTGTAGCGGATCTGCGCGTCTTTCTGGTAACGGCTGAACACGAACGGCCCGGTGCCGATCGGCTTCTGGTTCAGGTCGGCCGGCTTGCCCTGCTTGAGCAACTGGGCGGCGTATTCGGCGGACTGGATCGAGGCGAAGCTCATGGCCATGTTCTGGATGAACGCCGCGTCGACGGTCTTGAGGACGAACTTGACGGTGTAGTCATCGATCTTTTCGATCTGGGTGATGTTGGCGTCCATCCCCATGTCGGTGAAATACGGGAACTCGGTGGGGTAGGCCTTGCGGAACGGCATGTCTTTGTCGAGCATGCGGTTGAAGGTGAACAGCACGTCGTCGGCGTTGAATGTGCGGGTCGGCTTGAAGTAGTCCGTGGTGTGGAACTTGACGCCCTCGCGCAGGTGGAAGGTGTAGCTCAAGCCGTCGGGCGACACGTCCCAGCGCGTGGCCAGGCCCGGGATCACCGCGGTGCCGCCCCGTTCGAACTGGCTCAGGCGGTTGAAGACGGTTTCCGCCGCTGCGTCGAAATCGGTTCCGGTGGTGTATTGGGCGGGATCGAAGCCGGCCGGGCTGCCTTCGGAGCAGTACACCAGGTTGGTGGCTGCATGGGCGAAAGGTGCGCTGGCGAGCAGGCCGGCGCCAACGAGAAACGGAATGACCGCGGTTTTGAGCATGGTTGCCTCAGTTGTTGTCATTTGAATTGAGGGCGACCTTGTGAGTCGACCTGGCCGATACTTATGCAGGGTGCGTACCCAAATCAATAGATTGATTTGTAACAGGGTTCAAACCGTGGGACGAACGTCCAAGAATGTCGCCTCAGTATAATTTCTTGGGAAATGAGTCAGTTGAGCGCTTTTTCCGGCGCGCGGGGCGACTTCGCCCGTGCACTGGATTGATACATTAAGTGCACTGGCGTGGGGCATTCGGTATCAACGCGACAGGCTGACGCCATAGAAGGGCGTCAGGCCGAACGGGCTGATGCGGAAATCCTTGACCTCTTTGCGCACCGGCTGGAACACCGTCGAGTTGGCAATGGGCGTGATCGGCACCTGTTGCTTGAGGATCTTCTGCGCCTGCTGATACAAGCGCACGCGCTCATTGCGGTCCGAGGCCAGCTTGGCCTGTTGCACCAGTTTGTCGTAGGCCGGGTCGCACCATTTGGCGTAGTTGCTGCCCTTCACCGCTGCACAGCTGTAGAGCACGCCCAGCCAGTTGTCCGGGTCACCATTGTCACCCGTCCAGCCATAGATCATGACGTCGTGTTCGCCCGCTTTGGCGCGCTTTATATATTCGCCCCATTCATAGCTGACGATATTGGCCTTGATGCCGATTTTCGCCCAGTCGCTCTGGATCATCTGCGCCGACATCCGCGCGTTGGGGTTGGAGGCGCGCTGCACGGTCATCGCCCAGAGGTCGATCGACGTGCCTGGGGCAATCCCCGCTTCCTTGAGTAACTGACGCGCCTTGACCGGGTCGTGGGGCGCGTCCTTGATGTTCGGGTCGAACGACCACTGCCCCGGTGGCAGGGCGTTCTGCGCCAACTGCCCGGCGCTCTGGTACACCGCCTTGATGATGGCCGGCTTGTCGATGGCCATGTCCAGCGCCTGGCGCACCTTGAGCTGGTCCAGCGGCGGGTGGGTCACGTTGTAGGCCAGGAAGCCCAGGTTGAAACCTGGCTGGCTGAGCACCACCAGGTCACTGTCCTGTTTCGCCGCCTCGATATCGGCTGGCCGTGGATAGCCACTGACGTGGCACTCACCGGCCTTGAGCTTCTGCAAGCGAACGGCCGCGTCGCTGTTGATCGAGAAGATCAGGTTATCCAGCTTCACGTCTTCAGGCTTCCAGTAGTCGCGATTGCCGGTGTAGCGGATCTGCGAATCCTTCTGATAGCGCTTGAACACGAACGGACCGGTGCCGATGGGCTTGAGGTTGAGGTCGGCGGCCTTGCCCTGCTTGAGCAGCTGGCTGGCGTATTCGGCGGACTGTACGGAGGCAAAGCTCATGGCCAGGTTTTGCACGAAGGCGGCGTCGACATTGTTGAGTTCGAAGGTCACTGTGTGCGCGTCGATCTTGTTGATCGACTTGATCGTGGTGTTCAGGCCCATGTCAGTGAAGTAGGGCGACTCGGAAGGGTAGGCCTGACGGAAGGGGTGATTGCTGTCGAGCAGGCGCTGGAAAGTGAACAGCACGTCGTCGGCGTTGAAGTCGCGCGTGGGGGTGAAGTAGTCGGTGTGGTGGAACTTGACCCCTTCGCGTAAGTGGAAGGTATAGCGCAAGCCGTCGCCGGACACGTCCCAACGTGTGGCCAGCCCCGGTTCGATCTCGCTGCTACCGCGCTTGAACTGGGTCAAGCGGTTGAAAACCGTTTCCGCCGAGGCATCGAAGTCAGTGCCGCTGGTGTATTGGCTGGGATCGAAACCGGCCGGGCTCGCCTCGGAGCAATACACCAGGGTGCTGGCCGCCTGGGCGCCAGCGCTGAGGGTGAACAGGCCGCTGAGCAGCGCGGCAGACAAGGTGAGCTTGGGCATGGGGTCTCGGCATCGGGCAATGGCATTGAAGCGGTTGATAACCAGGGTAGGCGAAAGTTCGACGCGAAGCTGTTCTGCGGCTCACTGCACGCGGTGCAGGCTCTGGCCCCCCCCCCCGGATACGGTGTTGCATTCATCAGGGCCGCTGCGCGCCCCATCGCCGGCAAGCCGGACTCCTACAATGCGGTACGTGACCCACCCGTAGGAGTCCGCCTTGGCGGCGATGGCCTGCGCAGCAGGCCCCGAATACGGCGTTGAATTCATTGGGGCCGCTGCGCACCCCATCGCCGGCAAGCCGGACTCCTACAAGGCGGTGTGCGATTCAAACCGTAGGAGTCCGCCTTGGCGGCGATGGCCTGCG
>Ga0157371_10000995_pt1 | contig 31388 bp, 17 predicted proteins | sample C45metaG_FD_113462 | JGI IMG/M metagenome (GOLD analysis project Ga0157371, IMG submission 113462) | Corn rhizosphere microbial communities from Kellogg Biological Station, Michigan, USA - C4-5 metaG | ecosystem: Host-associated > Plants > Roots > Rhizosphere > Soil | place: USA: Michigan... | reverse complement strand
TGCGCAGGTAAATGGAATAGCAAGTCTAACGAACAACTATTCGAATACCAAACAGTTTGACTATACGTTGAATTATAAAGTACCTCTTAGTGAGGCTCAATCTTTGGATGTCCTTGCCGGATATACCTATCAACTGCAAAATAATGGTGGCATGTTCGCAAGCAACCAAAACTTTACCTCTGATGCAATTTCGTACTATAACCTGGGGGCCGGACAGGCAGATAAACCAGGGGTGTCTTCAAGCCAGAGCCAGATTAGCTATGCTTCATATTTTGCAAGAGCCATCTATCAGTTAAATAATAAATATACGCTGCAGGCAAGTATAAGAAGGGATGGTTCCAGCAAGTTTGCAACCAATCACAAATGGGGATATTTTCCTGCCATATCAGGTGGTTGGATACTTTCCAACGAGAAATTCTTACAGGAAAACAAGATCGTCGATTTTCTAAAATTAAGAGTGGGCTACGGTGAGATAGGAAATGCGAACTTTCCGGCAAGTGCCTTTGAGGTTTATGGTTTGGGAACAAGTCCCAATTTTGGCACCAACACCACTGTTACCGGAATCTACCTTTCTCAGGCCGCTAATCCAGATCTGAAGTGGGAAACTGCTGGCGAGTTGAACGTTGGTGTTGATTTTGGATTGTTTGGTAGTCGGGTTACAGGTTCAGTTGATTATTTTAACAAGACCATCAGAGATCTGATTAGCTACATACCGTTTCCGGCAGACTTTATTGTTGGTGGGGTATATGGTAATTCCGGAAAGACCAAATCTACCGGTTATGAAATCGGTCTTCAGTCAAAAAACATTGCGGCAAAAGAAAATGGTTCATTCTCGTGGTCTTCAAATATACATTTCTCACATTACCTGAGTTATTGGACAGAACGTTCACCTCAGTCGTTGGCAACTTTGGCAAAATACATTTCCCCATCTGGTAAAGACGCATTGTTCAATTTTGTTTATGGTTACCAATCGACAGGCAGTATCTTTAAAGGACAGTTCGGTAGTGCACCTGCAACTATGCCTGGAATGCTTCCAGGAGGCATTATTGTCAATGATATTCATGGTTACGATGCCAATGGTAATTTAACCGGCCCCGACGGAAAAATTACTGCGGCAGATCAGACACTTATTGGAAATCTTGATCCAAAATTCAATATAGGTTTTGGCAATACTTTCTCTTTTAAGAATTTTGACCTTAATATTTATTTTGCAGGGGTGGTTCAGAAAGCCTGGAGCCCTTATGTAGGCTCTTATCGTATAGCTGCTTTAGATGCCAATCTGGGCACATTTGGATGGAATACCATGCCTGTGAGTCTGGAGCGCTGGACATTTAAAAATCCGGGTAATAGCTTTCCTTCCGGAGTTTCTGATCCTGTTTACTCAGGTTATCAAGGCAATTCGAATTACTATTTTATCGATGCTTCTTATTTAAGATGTCAGAACATTGCCTTAGGGTATATGATTCCTACATCCGTTCTGAGTAAGCAGCGTACAATTTCGAGCCTTAGGATATCAGTAGATCTTCAAAATGCTTTCGTAATTACCAAATATCCGGGACTGGATCCTCAGGTGTCACAAGGTAATTTTTATCCACTGAGCCGCAGCATTGTGTTTGGCCTCAATGCTACTTTTTAACCCTAAATGTAATCTCATGATGAAGACAAGATTTTCAAATGCAGTACTTGCCCTTGTGGGACTGCTAATATTTTCAGGTTTAGTTTCCTGTGAAAAAGGACTGGAAAATAAAACCTACGGAACATTTTCCGGCGATAATTTTTTTAAAACTGCAAGTGATGCAGGTGCGGCAGTAAATGCCATGTATACCGGACTTACTGAAGGCGGGGGCTATGCTGCCGGGTGGGGTGCCGCTCAAGGTTCTTTTAGAGTGCAGGCTGGACAAACTACCGATGAGGGTGTTTGTAACTGGGGTGATGGAGGAAGCTGGTCGAACCTCAATAATTTAAATTTTACACCTGATTTTGGCTCACTTACAAATCATTATAGGACGCTGATGCCCTTTATCTCTCAGATCACGGTGAACATTTCTAAAATTCAGAATATTGAGATGGATGCTACTTTAAAAAGCAGGTATATTGCCGAGTTAAAAGGATTAAGAGGCTATTACAGCCAGATTCTATATCTGTATTATGGTCCTGTGCCCATCAGGTTAGATGCCAGCGCGGTTAACAATCCGGCTGCACCAGTGCTTCCAAGACCTGATAAAACCGAGATGATCAATAATATTGTTAAGGACCTCACCGAAGCTGCAGCTGGTTTACCTGATAAGTTTACCGGTGCAGATTACGGCAGATTCTCAAAAGCTGCCTGCTATACTGCCCTCCTGAAACTTTATATGCAGGAAAAAAGATGGGATGATGCAATAGATATGGGTGGAAAAATTAAAGCTTTAGGTTTTAGTCTAATCCCTAAGTACGAAGATAATTTTAATATTAATGCTAAGGGTGGAAATACGGAGTTGATATTAGCTGTAGTTTGCTCTGCCAATAACGGAGTATTCAATAACCGCTGGCTTGCCCATGCACTTCCTCCTGACTATGTTGATCCTTCTGGCATTCCTCTGACCGCATGGGGTGGCTACAGGATGCCCTGGAAAACTTATGATAAATTTGATCAAAGTGATAAGAGGCTCGTAGTACTGCTTCAAAAATATCCGGTAGGCCGTAATGCTGACGGTAGTTTGAAATTACGCGATGCAAGGGCTGGAGGTGACATTGGTGCGGTTATGGTTAAGTTTGGTCCTGACCCCTCAAAAACAAATTCTGAGTTGAGCAGTATCGATGAACCTGTATTCCGTTATGCTGATGTGGAATTGTTGCTGGCAGAGGCAATAAACGAAAAGAATAACGGACCAACGGCTGAAGCCTATGACCTGATTAACGATGTAAGGACCAAGCATGGAGGTTTGCCGGCATACACCATCGGTACATTAAACCATGACCAGTTTTTAGCAAAATTACAGGATGAGCGCCTGTTTGAACTGTGGGCCGAAGGAGTGCGCAGGGATGATCTGATTAGATGGGGGCAGTATATCAAGCGTGCTAAGGATGACGGATCTACATTTGCTGATGAGAACAAAGTGTTGTATCCGCTGCCTAGAGATGTGGTGAACCAAAGTAATGGCGTTATCAAACAGAATCCGGGCTATAACTAAATAAATTCCGATGCTCTTAATGGTTACATCACGGATTATTTTCCGGGTGTAACCATTTGTATGGTAAGCTCAGTTTTTTCTTTTGAAATTTATCACAACGTTAATTAAACAGTTTAAAAGTGTATCTTAGGATCAATGGGAATAAAGGCCAATAGATCTGAAGTTGCATCTGTTGAAATCTGTGATAAAAAATACTAATGGATTATTCTGAACATACGGATCAGCAACTTACTGTAATGCTGGGAGATGGTGATCATTTAGCATATAGTGAGATTTATCATCGTTATAAAAGAAAGCTTTACTTGTTCGGTTTTAAACGTTTGGGCGACAAAGAGGAGGTGAGAGATCTGCTACAGGATATTTTTACCAACCTTTGGGTGAAGCGCGAAGCTATTAACATTACAGAAACGCTGAATGCTTATTTACATACTGCAGTGAAAAATAAAATACTTGACAGAATTGCAAACAAACAGATATCAGGCAGATATGTTGAGTCGTTTAATGCATATGAGCTTTCTGTAACAAACAATACGGATCATTTAATTCGCTCAAAAGTTTTGCAGGAGCTGATAGATAAAGAGGTCTCAGCCTTACCTTTTAAAATGAGGCAGGTGTTTGAACTGAGCCGGAAGACCAATTATAGTCGAAAAGATATTGCGAATGAACTTGGAATTTCGGAAGAAACAGTGAAAAGCAGAATGTATATGGCTTTAAAGATCCTTAAGGATAAACTTAAGTTTATGCTTGTCTTTATATTTTTTTAATTTTTTTTATGCAATTGATTTTAATCAGAAGAGGATTCCTCTCTATAATATTCGCGGGCCTGCACTTTGTATTTAGTTCGGCCTTTGCGCAAACAGTGTCTAAGCCCAAAACTCCAATGATGGGGTGGTCAAGCTGGAACAATTTCAGGGTAAACATTGATGAAAAACTAATTAAAGAACAGGCAGATGCTTTAGTTAAATCGGGGCTAAAAAATGCGGGCTATAATTTTATAAATGTAGATGATGGTTATTTTGGTGGCAGAAATGCTAAAGGTGAGCTGCAATACAATAAAAAGCGCTTTCCTAATGGCATGAAAGCCATTGCCGATTATATACATAGCAAAGGATTGAAAGCAGGTATTTATACCGAGGCAGGCATTACCTCATGTGCAGCTATTTGGGATCAGGATACTATTGGTACCAATTCGGGCCTTTACAACCATGATGAAGAAGACCTTACTCTTTTCCTGAAAACCTGGGGTTATGATTTTTTAAAAGTGGATTGGTGTGGTGCCGAAAAAATGAATTTGAATGAACAAATACGCTATACACAAATTGCCAATTGGATAAAGGTGATTAAGCCACAAGTGCTTTACAACATTTGTCGTTGGAAATTTCCGGGTGAATGGGCCCCGCTAATTGCTGACTCCTGGCGTGTGTCTGGAGATATTGCCAATAATTTCAAATCTATACTTCACATCATCAATCAAAACGCCGACCTCTGGCGGTACTGCTCGCCTGGTCATTTTAACGATATGGATATTTTGCAGGTAGGCCGGGGAATGACTTTTGAAGAAGATAAAACCCATTTTAGCTTATGGTGCATGATGAACTCACCATTGCTGTTGGGCAACGACCTACGTTCCATTTCTAAACAAACCCTTTCTATTGTTACCAACAAAGAGTTAATTGATTTAAATCAGGATCCGTTTTGTTATCAGGCAAGGAGGTTGCAGGATAGCTTAGGGGTACAGTTTTGGGCAAAACCATTGGCCAGTGCCGAAAGCGGCGAGGTAGCAGTGGCCTTACTTAACACCAACAATGTTGCTACAGAAGTAATATTAGATATTGATAAAGTTGGGATTGATACAAAACAGGCCTATGTCATCCGGGATTTGTGGAAGCATGAAAATATAACTCCATCGCCCAATAACACTATGCCAACATTTTCTGTTCCTGCACACGGCGTAATGGTATTTAAAATATCTGGTAAATCTTTACCTTTCAATATTTTTGAGCGTATGGATGCTAAAAAATAATTTTATAAGAGGTATTAAATCAACCCGATAAGCAAAAAAAGCATCAATATTGATCAATATAATACAACTTTTTTAATTCCTCTAATGTTTAATTTTGGAAACTACCTTACCGAAATACAGAATTGTTTTGGGTGTTTTGTTTTAGGATAACCATCTGATTAGTTGTATAAGTAAAAACACATAGAATCAAGAGGGACTAAAAAATGCTGTTTGAGAAACTTAATAATGTGCAATAATGCTTACGAGACATAACGAAGAGGATACTGAAATATCTCCGGAGAAGCTTTTTAAGAAGTTTTATCCCAGGTTATGTGATTTTGCGTGTTATATAGTAAAGGACCCAGATGCAGCTGAAGATATTGTTCAGGATGCATTTATTGTTTTTTTAGAGCAAAAGGAGAATGTTTCTTCACATCCTAATGCAATAAAATCATTCCTGTATTCATCAATTAAACACGCATGTCTAAATAAGCTCCGTCATCATAAAGTTGTAGATGCATATAATAAAGAATATCCCAATGAGATATTTGACGATCCAAAAATATTAGATGGCATTGTTCATGCCGAGGTTATGGCCGAAATACATCGGGCAATTAATATGTTGCCGGCAGATTGTGCTATGGTACTGAGATATGGATATTTGGAAGGATTGCAAAATCGTAAAATTGCTGAGCAATTAAATATAAGTATAGATGCAGTTAAATATCAGAAACAAAAAGCGCTTGGTTTAATAAGAGTAATGCTTAGTGATAACGTTTACCTGATATTTATTGCCCTTTTATTGCGCAAATAATTTTTTTCAAAATAATTTCACCCATTTTTCAGTTTCAGGTTCCTCTATAGATATAGAGACGAAACCATTTATGAAAAACGAGCCGTACGAATTTGCAGAACTAATTTCAGGATATTTATTTAATAAGCTTTCTAAAGAAGAAGAAGCTCATCTTATGCAGATTCTTGAAAAAGATGAAAGTAAACGTAAAGTTCTGGAATATTATAAGCATACGGCTCCTGCTCAGGAAAGACTTAATTATATGAATAGTCTCAATGCTGATGCAGCATGGGATAAGGTTCGTAAGCGGCATGGAGGTAATTTGAGTAAAAGCAGAAATTACAGTTTTCTAAAATATGTGGCAATGCTTGCTGTAATTATAAGTTCGGTAGCACTATGGCTGGTTTACGGTACAAAGGATAATAAGGTAGTTACATCACTTGTGGCCGATAAACATACACCCGATGTATTACCAGGCAGTAATGTTGCTGTATTGGTCTTATCAGATGGGAAAAGAGTAAGCCTGGATAGTGGAGCGGTAGCACTGCAGGAAAAGGATGGTACCCAGGTATCAGGTAATCGGGGAGGTCTAGCTTATTCTAATGATGTTGCATCTGACCAAGAGGAAGTTTTGTACAATACACTAATTGTTCCTCGTGGTGGTACATACAATATACAATTACCGGATGGTACGGATGTTTGGTTGAATGCGATGTCGAAGTTGCGTTTCCCGGTAAAATTTGGCACCAAAGAAAGAAAGGTTGAACTTACCGGAGAGGCTTACTTTGAGGTTGCTAAAAATAAAGATGTTCCTTTTAAGGTACTTACAGATCATCAAGAGATTGAAGTGAAAGGTACTCATTTTAATGTGAATAGTTATCCTGATGAAAACTTTGCCCACACAACTTTATTGGAAGGCTCAGTTAAAGTATCAGACCCGACAGTTCCTGCAAAGTCTTGGTTGTTAAGTCCAGGTGAGCAAGCTCAAACCAATAAGAAAACCGGAAAAACTGTTCTTGCTAAGGTAAATATGAAAGAAGTATTTGCTTGGAAAAATGGCTATTTCTTTCTTAATGATGAGAAGTTAGAAAGTATTATGGCCAAAATTGCAAGATGGTATGATGTCGAAGTAGTTTATGAGGGGAAACTAGAGGAACAATCATTTTTGGGGCAGATAGAAAGATCAAAAAAAATATCATCCATATTAAAGCTCTTAACATTAAGTGGAAATGTTCACTTTAAAATTTCGGGAAGGAGGGTCGTCGTTATGCCATAATATTACTCAGGAATACGGTGATCAAAAAAAAGTCAGAGATGCTTCGAACCATCCCTGACCATATGTTTAGATCTACCCATTTAAAATTGTTACTACACAACCAAACCAGTTTAAACCCAAACAAACAAATGTATGAAAATTTACGATCTGTTCAGAGCTAAGCTCTGGACTTTCAATACTGTGCAATTATTCCGCATAATGAGATTAACCGTCATCATAATTACCGCATGTTTTCTGCAAATAAGTGCTGCGTCAAAAGCGCAGTTGATATCATTAAATGAAAAAAATGCCTCTTTGGAGAGTATTATTAATAAGATAATAGATCAAACAAATTATTCTTTTATTGGAGATACTAAGTTAATTAGGCAGGCAAAGCCAATTGATATTAAAGTTCAGAATGTTTCAATAGAAACAGTACTCAATCTTTGTCTTATAAATCAGCCTATGGATTATGCCATCACTGATAAAACTGTTGTAATTAGAAAAAAAGAAAAACAAGCCGTCGTGGATATTAAAATAACCGGCGTGGTCACAGATTCAACCGGAACTACATTGCCGGGAGTTAGTGTGGTTGTTAAAGGTACAGCAAAGGGAGCTGGAATTGGGGCAGTTACTGATGGTAATGGGAAATATGTACTCATTGTTCCAGACGGAGCTAATACACTTATTTTTTCATCGGTAGGTATGAAACCGCAAGAAGTAGAAATCAATGGCAGGACGATTATTAATGTGACCCTGCAATCAGTTGAGGCTAAACTTGATGATGTGGTGATTGTGGCTTTTGGAAAGCAAAAGAAAACTGAAGTAGTAGGATCAGTTACCTCTATAAAGCCTGCAGATTTAAAAATTCCTTCAAGTAACTTAACTACTGCCCTCGCGGGGAGGTTGGCAGGAGTAATTGCCTATCAGAGAAGCGGGGAGCCGGGCGCCGACAATGCAGACTTTTTTGTTAGGGGGGTTACCACTTTTGGTTATAAGGTGTCACCTTTGATTTTAGTTGATGGTATAGAATCAACGTCTACAGATTTAGCGCGACTTCAGGTAGATGATATTGCAAGCTTTTCCATTATGAAGGATGCAACATCTACAGCATTATATGGAGCTAAGGGTGCAAACGGTGTAATTCTAATTACAACCAAAGAAGGTAAGGAGGGTAGGGTGAATTTATCTTTAAGAGTAGAGAATTCCTTATCGCAATCTACAAAAGATGTGGAATTTGCCGATCCTATTACTTACATGACTTTAGCAAATGAAGCGAGTTTAACTAGAAATCCTTTGGGAGGATATCTTTATCAGCAGGGTAAAATAGATAATACCATAAGAGGAACAGATCCGGTAGCATATCCAACTACCAATTGGCAAAAAATGTTATTGAAGGATTATACCATGAACCAAAGGTATAATTTAAATGTTAGTGGTGGTGGAAAAGTAGCAAGGTATTTTGTTGCCGGAGCATTATCTCAAGATAACGGTATTATGAAAGTTGATCCTATGAATAACTTTAATAGTAATGCCAACTTAAAAACATATTCACTAAGAAGTAATGTGAATATTAATTTAACCAAAACTACCGAGTTAATTACACGCATATCAGGTGTTTTTGATGATTACAGAGGGCCTATAAATAGCGGAACTGCTATATATAATGAAATTGTAAATTCTAACCCTGTAAGGTTTCCGGCTAGATATGCAGCTACTGAAGAGACCAAGTTTGTAAAACATATTATGTTTGGCAATTATGGGGATGGAGAATATAATAACCCTTATGCCAGTTTACAAAAAGGCTATAAAGACTATTCTCAGTCAACAATGTCGGCCCAGCTTCAATTGTCACAGGATTTCTCGTTTATAACGGAAGGACTAACCGCCAGAGCTATGGCTAATACGCAGCGCTATGCATTCTTTGATGTAAGCAGACTTTATAACCCATACTATTACACACTTGGTAATTATGATAGGGCAAATAAGAATTATTCACTTAGAGCGCTTAATGACCTTCAGGAAACAGTTTCCGGCGTTCCTCCAGGTACTGAATATTTAGATTATAACCCTGGGGATAAAAAAGTTTCTACTAGTTTTTATAGTGAAGTAGCTTTAAATTATAAGCGTACTTTCAATCAGGTGCATAGCATTAGTGGTATGTTAATAGGTATCGCTAAAAGTAGTTTAACAGGAGGAGCCTCAGATTTACAATCTTCTCTTGCTTTTAGAAATATGGGCTTGTCCGGTAGGTTCACTTATGTCTATAATGATCGTTATGCAACTGAGTTTAACTTTGGCTATAATGGTTCGGAACGTTTTCATGAATCTCGTCGTTTTGGATTCTTCCCTTCGGCAGGTATAGCTTATACGGTATCAAATGAGAATTTCTGGAAGCCACTTAAGGAGGTCATGCCAACATTGAAATTAAGAGCAACCTATGGTTTAGTAGGTAATGACCAAATAGGAAGTCCAGAAGACAGGTTCTTTTATTTGTCTAATGTTAATATGAATAGTAGTACAAATGGAGCTGTTTTTGGAACATTAACAGATAATAGACTTTCCGGAGTTGATATTACCAGATATGCTAATAATGATATTACCTGGGAGACCGCTAAAAAATTCAATTTCGGAATTGAATCTAATCTTTTCAACAAATTAGGAATACAGATTGATATATATAATGAAAAAAGAACGAACATTTTAATGACCAGATCTTCCATTCCTAGTACAATGGGCTTGTCTGCAAATGTAAGGGCTAATGTTGGTGAAGCCTCATCACATGGTATTGATCTTGCTTTTGATTATTCTCAAAATATTGGCTCAGATATATGGATCAAAGGAATGGCCAATTTCACCTATGCTACAAGTAAATTTGATGTGTATGAAGAACCACAATATGCAGAGAAAAATAAGTCGCATGTGGGTTATTCTTTAACACAAAATTGGGGTTATATTGCTGAACGTCTGTTTGTTGATGATAATGATGTTGCTTATTCTCCGAAACAAAATTTTGGAGTTTACGGCGCAGGAGATATTAAATATAGGGATGTAAATAAGGATGGGAAAATTAGTGAGTTAGACCAGGTGCCAATTGGATTTCCAACATCTCCTGAGCTTGTATATGGATTTGGTTTTTCTGCAGGCTATAAACGATTTGATTTATCTTGTTTTTTCCAGGGTTTAGGTCGTGAATCTTTTTGGATTGATGGTGTAAAAACTTCGCCTTTTGTAAACAATCAGGGTGCTCTGTTAAAGGCTTATGCTGACAATCACTGGAGTGAAGAAAATAGAAATATTTATGCCCTTTGGCCTAGACTAAGTACAACTGTTAATGTAAACAATACCCAAACAAGTACCTGGTTAATGCAAAATGGTACATTTCTTCGCTTAAAATCACTTGAACTTGGTTACACTTTGCCAACCAGCATCACGAAAAAGGCCCGCATATCAAATGCGAGATTCTATTTAAATGGATCAAATTTACTGCTTTGGAGCAATTTTAAATTGTGGGATGTTGAAATGGGAGGTAATGGCCTGGGATATCCTGTTCAAAAAGTGATGAATCTTGGATTGTTAATCTCATTTAATTAAAACAATGTCCACTTTCCTTAAAATTAAACTGTAATTATATGAAATTTTATAAAATTATACTACTCGGATTGATGGTGATTGCTCTCTCTTCTTGTAAAAAATATCTGAATGTTGTTCCAGATAATATAGCTACTATTGACAACGCTTTTACATTACGTAATCAGGCAGAGAAGTATTTGTTTACCTGTTATTCTTTTCTGCCAAGACTTGGTGATATCGCGAATCCAACATTTATGGGCTCCGGGGAAATGGTTACACCTAATCCAGGAATATCTCCAATGGATGGTTATCAGAATTTTATTGATTTGGCTTATGGAGGTCAGAATTCAGTATTGCCAATTGGTAATACCTGGGATGGAGAAAATGGAGCAAGGTCTTATTACATAGCGATTCGTCATTGTAATATTTTTCTGGAAAACATTGTAAAGGTTCCTGATATACAAATTTCCGAAAGGAATAAGTGGATTGCAGAAGTAAAGTTTTTGAAAGCATATTATCATTTGGGTTTATTAAAGATGTACGGGCCTATTCCCGTAATCCGTAAAAACCTGCCAATATCTGCTTCTGTAGAAGAGGTGAGGGTAAAACGTGAACCTGTGGATACTGTGGTGAACTATGTAGTACAAACCTTGAATGAAGCTATTCCAGATTTGCCTCTTGAGATTTCTAATCAGGCTAAAGAGCTTGGAAGAGTTACAAAACCTATAGCTTTGGCCATAAAAGCCCAAACACTGGTCTTAGCCGCAAGCCCGTTATTTAATGGAAACCCTGATTATGTTAATTTCAAAAACAAAGATGGACAAGCATTATTAAATTCCACTGTAGACAATACTAAATGGAAAAAAGCAGCAGATGCTTGTAAAGCTGCCATTGATGTTTGTCATGAGGCGGCAAATGCAATCCATTATTTTGAGAAGCCTTTTAATATGGGTAACCTAAGTGAGGCAACTACTTATTGCATGAACGTAAGATCTGCAATAACAGAAGAGTGGAACAGTGAAATAATTTGGGGATTTTCCAATTCTAAGAGTAGTAGCGGGACTCTTCAAAATATGGGCACTCCAAGAAATGATGTGCAGCAAACGTCAGGTGCGTTACTTGCAGCTTCTATAAATGCTGCGGAAATGTTCTATACCAGAAATGGCGTACCTATTGATGAAGATAAGGATTGGGACTATGCTGGGAGGTTTACTAAATTGAAAACAATTCCTCAATCTGAAAGCAGTTTGTTAAATCCAAATTATACTACTGCGAGTTTTAATATGGATAGGGAATATCGTTTTTATGCCGATCTGGCTTTTGATAGATCTTCGTTATTTGGTTTTGGCCGTACTGATGAATCCAATTTATTGTATATAAGTACCATTTGGGGGCAAGGTAATTCTACAGGTAGTAACAGCCGATTTTCTTGTACAGGTTACTGGCCAAAAAAACTGATAAACTACAAGAATTCCGGTAGTAGTGGTAGTTATAATATTGTTTCTTATGTGTGGCCTGCTATTCGTTTGGCGAGCTTATACCTTTTATATGCAGAAGCACTTAATGAGGCAGAAGGACCCTCAGCTGAGGTTTATAAATATATAGATCTGGTTCGTTCAAGAGCAGGCTTAAAAGGAGTAGTTGAATCCTGGGCTAACTATGCGAAAAACCCTTCAAAGCCAGCCACAAAAGAGGGCTTCAGATCAATTGTTCATCAGGAAACAATGATAGAATTGATGTTCGAAGGTGAGAACTATTGGAATGTAAGGAGATGGAAAAGTTTGGATATTATGAACAGGCCTATAAAAGGTTGGGATGTATTTCAAACAACTACAGAGAATTTTTACAGGCTTAAAACCATTTTCACTCCTAATTATAGCTACAGAGACTTTCTATTTCCAATAAAGGAATACGACTTGTCAGTAAATCCTAACCTTGTTCAAAATCCTAAGTGGTAAAATATAATTTCAAATGATTATGAAAAATCTTAATATTTTTTTAATATTCTTATTTGTTGCGGGCTTTATTTTTTCCTGTAAGAATGAAGAATTAGAGCGTCAACCACTATTTGATAGCAAAACAAAACCTACTCCGGTAACCAATATAAAAGTAACTAATATAGAGGGGGGCGCAATCATTACTTATGATGTTCACGCTGATCCTTCTATTCTTTATGTTCAAGCAGATTATTCCGTAAACGATAAAGTTAACAGACAGGCAAAATCTTCATACTATTCTGATACGATTACAGTAAGTGGCTTTGCTAAAGCTGGTACTTACAAGGTAACATTACATTCAGTAAGCAGGAGTGAAATAAAATCAGACCCTGTTGAGGTTATGGTTAATCCACTTACGCCAAACTACCTTACTGTAGGTAAATCATTAAAGCTATTTGCAGATTTTGGAGGAGTAAACGTGAGTTATTTAAACCCTAGTGAAAGTGAGTTGGGTGTTGTAGTTATTGTTGATTCACTAGATAGTTATGAGTATCTGGATACAAAATACATGAAAGACCCCGAAGGTAATTTTTCAGTGAGAGGTCTTCCAACAAAAGAGAGAACTTTTGGTGCTTATGTTAGGGATAGATGGGGGAATGTATCTGATACAGTATACAAAAAATTGTCTCCTTTGAGAGAAGTTGAATTAGACAGGTCAAAAATATCAGGGCTATACTTACCTGGGGATATGACTGGATGTTGCGGTTCATCTTTGAGTGTTCCGCTATCTAATAATGGTGCCGGAGATTGGGCACTTTACGGAATTACACTTCCCGATACGAAAGTACCATCACGAATAACATACGATTTAGGTAAGACTGTTAAAATGAGTAGGTTCAGGTTATGGTTTAGGGTGAATGGTATTGCAGAATTTGCAAATGGTACTCCAAAAACATTTAAACTATATGGCAGTAACAATCCTAATCCTGATGGAAGTTTAGATGCTACATGGACACAATTGGGAGGCCTTTATGAATTGAAAAAACCTTCAGGGTTACCATATGGGAAAAGAAATGCTGAAGATGATGCGGCTAAGTATGAAGGGTTTGAATTTACACTGCCATTACCGGCTGTGCCTATCAGGTATTGGAGATTTGTAATGGTCTCAAATTATTCACAGAGTCTTGGAATGGAGATTTCATGCTTAAAGTTCTGGGGTGATCCTCAATAATCTTAATAAACTGTAACAAAAGATATGATTATGAAAAGTAAAATATATTTTCTTATTATATGTGCAGGTATAATGATGTCCTGTACTAAAATGAATGATACTTTTAAACCATATATAGAGGATGGAGAAAGGTATTATCCTGGAAAGCCAAGTGAGATAGAACTCCACTCTGGAAGAAATAGGGTTGAAGTGCAATTTCAACAAAGTTTGGATCCAAACATCGTAAAATATGTAATTTATTGGAATGATAGAGTTGATTCTGTAATAGCATTGCCAACGCCCGAATTAGGTATTATTAAAACTATTATTCCTGGACTAAAGGAACAATCTTATAATTTCGAAATTGTTTCCTTTGATAAATTAGGGAATTCCTCTTTAGAGGTCCTAAAAAGCGGTAAGGCTTATGGTACTACTTATGAATCGGAACTGCTAACCAGAGGGGTAACTATTGGTAATACGCTGGCAGGATTAGTATTGAGTTTTTCTGCCGCAGAATCATTTAATGTATCAACAGAAGTAACATATACTAATACTTTAGGGAAAAGTGTAATTGTTAGTGTGCCATCGTCAGTTGATACTTATACCATTCCAGACAATAAAGGAAAACACATTGAATTAAGGTCTGTATTTGTACCTAGTAATGGTATTGATATGTTTTACAGTGCCACTGCAATTCAAACATTTAATGCCTATGCTGGGGATTATAAAGCTACAGGTGTGTTTCATCATCCGGCAAATGGAGATCGTAATATTAATGAAGATAAAGTACTTACAAGAATAACGGATGAAATTGTTCAATGCAATTTAGGTGACCTTGGATCATCAGGCTATCTTATGCAGTTGAAAGTTAACGCAGATTTATCAGTAACCATTACTCCCGCGGGAGCAACCCCTAATATTGACCAGCAATGGGGACCAAGTTATTACGATCCTGCAACAAAATCTTTTCACTTGTTCTACTCTTACAATACTTCGGCGCCACGTAAAGTAGAGGAAACAATCACATTGAAATAGTGATTTTATAAATATAATATAACAATCCGGCTGGATCTGGTCCTGCCGGATTGTTCAGTATAATAGCTTTTCATTATGCATGCAAATGAGCAGAGGTGGGTGCAAAAATCTTGATATTTTTTAAAATAGTCATGTGTGTACATTTGACTACTAAGCAAAAAAAGCATCAATAGTGATCAATATAATACCATTTTTATAGCTTTTAAAATGATTAATTTTAGCATCTAACAGACTGAACTGAAGTATTGTCACGTTTTTTGAGAATAGTTAGGTGAAAGGTTTGTACAAACAAATGAAACCAGGCGAAAATTCGCACAAGACAACACACAAACACTATGAATAATTTTGGCATTGTAATGTTCAGGGTATATATTGCCTTGATAATGGTGTTCTGCTACTGTAATCTATCACATGCGCAAACCATTAATTTAAAAAACCGATATTCATCTATCAGCATAGATGGCAAAGGTTTTATAACATCAATTAAAGCAATTAGTACTGGGAAGGAATATACTCCAAAGGGGCTTTCCTCAGCATTGATGAGTCTGTCGGGTCGAAAAGGTTATATTTATCCGATAAAAGCTTTGTATAATACCCAGCGCAATGAAATTTCGCTAAGCTTTAGTAATGGCGCAGTTGCAAGAATAAAAGCAGAACAGAAAAAAGAATATTTCAGATTTCAACTACTTTCCCTGACCAAGAAAGAGCAGGTTGACAATATCATTTGGGGACCCTACAAAACCAATATTTCAAAAACTATTGGTGATGTACTTGGAGTAGTACGGGATGATGATTTCGCTATAGGTATGCTGGGGCTGAATGACAATACAACAGGAGGGCCTCCGACGGATGGTGATATGTCTTTCATGTATTATTTTATACATTCTCCTGATCCTGTAAAATTTCCGCTTCCGCCACACCTTAAAGAAGGACAAACTTTCACAATTGGCGGTGATGGCATTAGTGACGTGGCATTCTATTCCCATCCTGAAGAATATTACAGGATGAATTACGGAAATGGTGCTATTCTGGAACCAGCATTTGGGTCTTCAATCTGCATGCATTCGCGTGACAGGAGAAAGGAACAAATGATACGGTTTCCTGTATTGCCTGACAATCTGGATGGAAAGGCTAACTCTGCCCGTTACCAGTTGGTATTGCCGACAGATGCAGGATTCATCGGTTCGACTATGGCATTGTATGCTTGTCCGGATTCTCTTGGGCTTAAAACGATAGAGAAAATAGTCCTGGCCGAGGGACTTCCACATCCTGAAATAGATGGCAAATGGATTAAAGACCCAAAAGCTTATCGTCCTGATGTTGCGTGGAGCGGTGTTCATGATAGCCTTGTAAATTATATGCAGCGTTTAGGGCTTAAATCTGTTCAGGATGAGGGAATGGGTGAATATTATCCGAACAGGGAAAACAGATGGGGAGGTAAAAAAGTCACATTTAAATCTGCACCTGCAATGACCATACCCGAATATGGTGCGCAAATGAAAGAAAAAGGCATACGTTGGGGTTTACATACCCTTTGTGAGTTCCTGCAGCCAAATAATAACAGTGATGTATCACCAGTCCCTAATGATAGTTTGGCTATTATGCAGCGTACTGTAATTACCAAACAGCTTTCTTCAGAGGATACAGTGATAACAGTAGCAGACAGGGCATACTTCAATGAATTCGGAGGATGGGAAGGAAACCATACCAATGTGCTTAAGATAGGTAAAGAGCTTATTGAATATAATGGGATAACAGAAACTAAGCCATATACCTTTATGAATGTTAAAAGAGGATTTCATGGTACAACCAGAGGATCTTTTTCACCCGGTACAACAATAGTTAAACTACAGCCAAACTGTTATCATGGTTTTGCCCCAGATATGAATTTGCAAGAGGTGTACGCAGATTTTTATGGAAAATGGTTAGTTGATGGCGGAATGGATTATATTGACTTTGATGGACTTGAAAGTTGTATTTATCAGGGGCATGGACAATATTCCTTTAAGCGCTTCTTCGGTAAGCTTTTTAATAGCTATAAAAAAAACGGAGGTAAATATTTACGTGTAATGGGTAGTGCCGTTGGTGAAGGAAGCTGGCATTACATGAGTGTATGTAATGTAGGAGGAGGGGACCATATGTTTAGCCCGGTAAACAATAAGTGGGGTATAGAAGGGAAGGACATGCGTTATGTTTTTGAAAGCAGTTATCTACCGGCAACATTTGGAATTATTAACCTGGATAGCGAATGGACCATGTATGATGCTGAAAATCTACAAGCCAAATCAATTGGATGGGATGCTACCTATATGCTGGGTTTAAGTGAAAGAGCTGTTGAGAATTGTGGGGAAAAGGATGCGATTTTTAAAGCTTATCGTACATGGGAAAATTTAAGAGATGAAATAGATTTTTCAAAGGCATTGAAGGAAAAGCTGAAAGATTTGAACTATAAGTTTCATCTGGAACAAACTGGGAAAAAAACCTTTACATTGTATCCTATACGTGAAAACCGCTTCAGAAATGAGTCTTATACTTCTGCAGGAAGGTTATACCAATTACAAAATGAATTTGAAGGCCAGCCACTTGAATTTGCAATTCGTATACATGCCCCAAAAGGCGAACAGGCAAATGGAATCAAAATTATTTTACAAAACGGAAAACAATTTTTAATTGACAGGAAGTTTTCCGATGGGGAATTTATCATATTTAAAGAAAATTCTTTATACGTTGCAGATAGGTTTAGAAAGAGACGTGAAGAGATATTGAATGAAAAAAACTTGATGTTGCCAAATGGCCATTCAGCTATTGGTGTTGCTGCACTGCATGAAGGAAATGAGAAAATTAAGTTTGATTTGGTTGTGAACACTATAGGTAAGGGAGAAAAAATCTAATGAAGAAAAAATTAGTAGGTGCTATCCTTTTATTATTGATAGGAATAGGTGGATATGCACAAGAGGAAAAATTAAACCGCGCTGATTCAACAGCTTTTAAAGCTATAATTTCAGAACTGTCTTTTTCAGATAAAATAGAACAAGGTATTCATCGGCTATCGCTACCGAAACCTGCAGCAGGGTATGAGCTTTTTCTTTACGGTTCAAGCAGAAAGCCTGTTATTGATTTAAAGGGTAAAGTTTATCAGCCATTAACCGATTGCGATGTTCAATTGGTATTTAAGCTAAAGCACACTCAAACTAACAGAGCTTATGAATTTGGTCAAACCATTAGAGTTGTAGGAAAGTTTCGTCCGCAATCGGGTATAAATAAGCAACCATTTGTTATCCCATCCTTGCAGGAATGGAATGGTGGAAGTGGCAATTTTAAGCTGCATACAAATAGTCGGATTATCATAGGTTCGGCTGCTAATAAGTTGTTAATCCCTGCTGCAGAAATCTTCCTTAAAGATCTTAAACAGTTAACTGGTTATTCGAATTTAAGCATTGGAAAAGGTAAGGCCAGGCCGGGAGATATCATTCTTAGTATTAATTCAGAACAGAAGAACTTAGGAGAAGAAGGTTATACAATTAATATTGATCAGACTGTGCATATCAAAGCCCCACATTACAAGGGGGCCTTTTGGGCTACCAGAACTATCTTACAATTGTTAGAGCAAGATCCGGCACATACTCAGATTGTTAAAGGTGAGACTCATGATTACCCCAAATATGAAGTAAGGGGCTTTGTACTTGACGTTGGCCGTAAATTTTTTACGCTTGACTTCTTAAAGCATTATGTGAAGATGATGGCTTATTACAAAATGGGAGATTTTCATATTCATTTGAATGACAATGGATTTAAACAATTTTTTGGTGACGATTGGAGTAAAACCTATTCTGCTTTTAGACTGGAGAGCAGCACATATCCTGAATTAACATCGAAAGATGGCTATTATACTAAGTCGGATTTTCGCGAATTGCAAAAAACAGCACAATTGTATGGTATGCGTATTATTCCTGAAATTGATGTGCCTGCACATTCATTGGCTTTTACCAAGGCATTTCCTGAGATAGGAAGTAAAGCCTATGGAATGGATCATCTGGATATTAATAATCCTAAAACCTACGAGGTTATTGACAATGTTTTTAAAGAATACATAAGTGGAAAAGATCCGGTATTTGTAGATCCTGAGGTCCATATTGGAACCGATGAGTATGCAAAAAAGGAGGCGGAAAGTTTTAGAGCATTTACGGATCATTATATCCGCTTTGTGCAGAGCTTTGGTAAAAAGGTGAGGATGTGGGGTTCATTAACCCATGCAAAGGGAAAAACACCCGTAAGCGTTAAGGATGTTACCATGAACGCCTGGTATAATGGGTATGCAGAACCCAGAGAAATGGTTCGTCTTGGCTATGATCAGATTAGTACGCCTGATGGATGGCTTTATATTGTTCCTGCTGCAGGTTATTATTATGACTTTCTAAACGTTAAGCGTCTTTACCAAAGTTGGGAACCTAATCAAATTGGAGATGTGGTATTTCCAATTGGACATCCCAAAATCAGAGGTGGGAGTTTTGCTGTATGGAACGATCATGTAGGAAATGGGATTACAATGAAAGATGTTCATCAGAGGGTTTTTCCGGCAATGCAGGTTCTTGCGGAGAAAATGTGGACGGGAAAAACGGATCAATCCGACTGGAATACATTTGCTAAAAATAGCGCCAATATTGGGGAGGGACCCGGATTAAATATGCGAGGTATTGTTCGTTCTGCGGGAGCTGATTCTTTGGTTTTGGAGAACGGTCTGCGTACTAAAACGTCTAAATCAATTCAACTCCCTTTAAAGGAAATTGGCTATCCATATTCTGTTGCCTTTACTTTGCTTCCAGGCATAGGAAACAACCAAAATGTTACATTATTTAAATCAGATGATTCACGGATATTTTTGCTTAATAATGATGGATTAAGACTGGGTTTTAACAGAGAGAACTATACAGATGTTTTTGATTTTGTATTTGCACCAGATAAATCTTATAAAATTGTACTTACAGGAAATGAAAGGGGTACCTGGTTATATGTGGATGGAAAGTTGGTTCAAAAAATGGAAGGTAAAAAATTAAGCTTTACAAATACAGATGGTAAAATAAGTCAGATGCAAACCCTTGTTTTTCCTTTAAATTATTTAGGCGACGATAAAAACGGGGTTTTTGGGCTCATTTCAGATCTCAGGATTTATAATAAACGTTTGAATGAATCAGTAATAGCTGAGTTAGCAATCATAGAAAAGTAAAGAGTTGCTAAAGTTGATTCTGCTTTTCTTCATAATGAATGAAGAAAAGATCAGAATACTTTAATAAACAAAATATATCGAAAATGAAAAATAAACATCGTCCTTTTTATTCTGGAAATTTCAAATATGCATTGTATTTGAGTTTGGCAATTTTATTTTCGACCCATTGTTATGCTCAGGAAAAAGAAAAGTCCTGGGAGGAATTGAAGCAAGGTTATGAGTTTCCGGCATGGTATATCGAAGCCCGTTTCGGGATTTGGCTACATTGGGGAGGACAGTCTCAACCCGACAATGGAGGTGGTTGGTATGCCCGTCACATGTATATGCAGGATGTAGGAGGTCAAACTTTTGGGAAAGATGCCTATGCCAATCAACTCAAACAATATGGGCATCCTTCCAAATTCGGATATAAAGAAGTACTCCAGTCTTGGAAAGCTGAAAAATTAGATCCTGATGCTTTGATGAAATATTTCAAAGAAATGGGTGCTAAATATTTTATGGTTTTGGCTGTTCATCATGATCATTTTGACGATTTTAATTCTACTTATCAAAAATGGAATTCAGTGAACATTGGTCCTAAACGGGACATCGTTGGGGATTTCAGACAAGCGGCACGAAAATACAAGATGCCATTTGCAGTAAGTTCGCACGATGACCGTTATTTGAGTTGGTGGCTTCCGGCTTTTGGTTCGGATATTTCGGGCCCGTTGAAAGGAGTTCCTTATGATGGAAATCTGACTAAAGAAGATGGAAAAGGTTTATGGTGGGAGGGACTGGATCCGGCTGATTTGTATGGCATGCCACCTGCTAAAAGAACTCCTGAATGGATTGCCGATATGAAGAAAACATGGATATTGCGTCACAAAGAGTTAGTGACAAAATACGATGTGGATATGATTTGGTATGACGGTTACGGATTCCCTTATGGAGCTCCCGGGAAAGAAGTTAGCCGCACTTTATTCGAAAACAGCCTGAAGAAAAATGGTAAAATCAAGGCAGTTGTTGCAGGTAAAATTGCTGATGATGATGCGGTGGTAAAGGATATTGAGTGTGGCACTTCAAATGATATTAACCCAAAACCCTGGCAAGGTATTATTACAACCAGTAGTGGATGGTTCTATAAAAAGGACAGAGAAATGGTGCATAACGCCAGAACAATTATTGAAATGATGGCAGATGTGAATAGTAAAAACGGGAATTTATTGCTGAATGTTGAGCTTTTACCTAACGGAAGCCTTTCATCGGATGAAAAGACAATTCTTGACGAAGTTGGTGCCTGGGTAAATAAAAACAGTGCTGCAATTTATGCAAGTAAACCCTGGAAAGTATATGGAGATAATTTGAATTCGATTTTAAAACGTGCCAGTAATATTGCCAATGCTGATTTGGAAGCGTTGAAAAAGCAAAACGAATCGGAGCAGTTTAATCAGCGTACAATTAAAAGCCCGCCTTATGGAAATGATGAAGTCAGGTTTACAACTAAAGGCAACGTTTTGTATGTTTTTGTATTGAACCCAACCGAAGGCGAAATTGCTCTTCCAACATTAGGTTTAAAATCAAACCAGTCGCCTAATAAAATCAAGTCGATAAAAATGATGAATGGCAAAAAAGTAGCCTTCAAGCAAACGGATGAAAAACTGATATTTAAGATTCCTGCTGATCGTCCGTCTAAATATACAGCTGTTTTTGAAGTAAAAGGGGTATTATGAAAATCTCCGGTAGTAAAAAGAGGATCTGATACCTTTTTCGGTACCTCAGAAATTAAGCTTTGTAGAGGAGGAAACACTGCGCCACCTACAATCATTATGGCAAAAGCAGAGATAAATGATAATCTAAAAAAATGAAGAAGATTTATGTTGTGATCTGTTTCTTGTTTTTGCAGGGCTTGAATGCCTTTTCACAAGAACCAAAGATTGATTTTACGCCATTAACTAAATTGGTAAGCAGGCAAATACCATGGCTGGGAGGAAGGGTTGTGTTCTCTCAGATCAAGAAAAATGAAAGCGATAGGTTTGAGATTAGCACAAAGAATAATAAATTATACGTTGAAGCTACTTCAAAATCAGCAGCCGGGCAGGGAATTAACTGGTACCTGAAGTACCATGCCAAGCAAATGCTTTCTCTTGGTGGAGACAATATCAGATCGCTACCCATTTTACCGGTAATAAAGAATAAAGAAATACACACAAGTTGGGCAGATAAACGTTTTGCACTCAATTACTGTACTTTTAATTACACCATGAGTTTTTGGGGATGGAAAGAATGGGAAAAAGAATTGGACTGGATGGCGTTGAATGGGGTGAATGTGGCATTAACATTAACTGGTGTTGAAGAGGTTTGGTACAATGTGCTAAAACAACTGTCTTTTACAGAGAAAGAAATAGATGAATTTATACCAGGCCCTGCTTTCCATGCATGGTGGCTAATGGGGAATTTAGAAGGATGGGGCGGTCCTATGCCTGAAAGAATGCGAAAAGATAAAGTGGTTCTGCAGCAACAAATCATAAAACGCATGCATGATCTGGGGATAGAACCAGAGTTGCATGGTTTTTATGGGATGGTTCCCAGATCCTTAGGTAAGAAGTTCCCTCAGGCAAAAATAGTGGATCAGGGAAAATGGGCAGGTGATTTTGAACGTCCATCTATGCTTGATCCTTCAGATCCACTTTTTGAGAAAATTGGTGATATCTACTATCAGGAAATGAAAAGACTTTATGGCAACGATATTAAATATTTTGGTGGAGATCCTTTTCATGAAGGAGGTAAAACAGAAGGGCTTGACGTTACCTTAGCTGGTAAGAGCATTCAGCAACTAATGCAGAAACACTACAAGGGATCTACATGGCTATTGATGGGATGGGGAGGAAATCCGAAAGCAGCTTTGCTTGCCGGGCTTGATAAAGAGTATACTGTTGTGCAGGATCTATTTGGTGAAGCCAGTAATGAATGGGAAAAAAGTAACAGTTTCAATGGTTTTCCGTTTATGTGGAACATAGTCAGTAATTTCGGTGGTAAAGAAGGTATGTATGGTAAACTTGACCGATTTGCACAGGAGCCGCAACGGGCAGCAAAAAAATACCCCGCAACATTTACTGGTATTGGAGTAATGCCGGAGGGGATTGCCGATAATCCTGTGGTATACGATATGATGATGAGTATGCCGTGGATGCCTTTTGCAAATGATGCTAAAAAGTATATAGAAACTTACCCACAATACCGTTATGGGACGTATAATGCTTCAGCCACCAAAGCATGGCAGATATTTTTGCAGACAGCTTATATCAGTCATCCTGAAAGGCAGGAAGGACCTACTGAGAGTTTATTGTGTGCAAGGCCGTCGCTAGACATAAATTCAGTTTCGACCTGGGGTACCCGCAAAATCTTTTACAATACAGGCTTGTTTGAAACGGGTGTAAAGCATCTGATTGATGCGTCAGGTAGTTTTAAAAATGTACCCACCTATCGTTTTGATTTAATTAATGCCGTAAGACAAGTTTTAGCCAACAAAAGCCAGGTCTTTCATACAAGAATGAAGGAGGCGTATACTGCCAGAGATGCCAATGCATATGCGAAGGCATCGAAATCGTTTCTTAAGCTGATTTTAATGCAGGATAGTTTGTTAAAAGGAGATGAGCATTTTATGTTATCTACCTGGCTTAAACAAGCCCGAAATATAGGATATGATCAGGCCTCAAAAGAGCTGTGTGAAAGAAATGCAAAAATGTTGATCACCATTTGGGGACCGGACAACAATCCTTCTACAAATCTCCATGAATATTCCCATCGGGAGTGGAATGGCTTGCTTAAAACACTATATTTTGATAGATGGAAGCTTTTTATCGATCAGCAGCAAATGGAATTGAATGGGAAAATTACCAATCCAGGCCCAATTGATTTTTTTACTATTGAAAAGAAATGGGCTAATGAAATTGGTGGCAATTTTGCGGATAAACCTGAAACCGATTATGTTTCTTTAGCGAAGAACATTTACAGCCAGGTGATTGCTATGTAGTAAGCATTAAGGACGCTTGATTACCTTTATCTGAAAGGTTTCTATATGGGAAAGATTTCGAAAAATACATTTATCAGAGCCTTTAGATAATATCTAAAGGCTTTTTTGTTGCTTCAGGCAAAAATAATATCGGTATTTACAAAAATAGTGGTGGTTTTCCATGATTTGCTTTGTGAATTTTGTTTTCCAAATGGTTTTTATTAAACGGTAAATCGTGTTTTCTTAATTTATATAGAGACAATAGTAATTGCTCGAAAACATAACTCTTATCATCCTAGTGCGGGCACCTTTTAAAAAAGTCTCTAGTATTTTATAAATACTTATTCGTCTTTAACCAGCCATTTTAAAAACCAATCCGTTGAATGAAAATTTTTCGAAGTAATTATAAAGAACAGGTATGCCTTTTTGTTTAGCAGCATGATAATAAAAAAAGTAAAAATGCTGCTTTTAATCCCTTCTGCTCCTCATCGTCCAAACAATGAAATTGCACGATGATATTATTTTAATAGATATGTTAAAATGCGATAATATGGCCGCATTTAATGAACTCTATTGCCGTTATTGGAAGGTGCTATATGACATTGCCTATAAAAAAATAAATGATAAAGAGGATGCAAAGGATATTGTGCATGATCTTTTTCTGCAATTATGGAATAACCGTGTTTCACTAAATATTCACAAATCATTTTCAGGCTTTCTTTTTATAACGCTTAAAAATAAAATTATAGACAAACAGCGACTAGCAACAAGCCGGTTAAATAAGAATAATCAAATTGCCAAAGAATCTGCAACGCATCAGGATACCGTGTACGATGAGGTACGCTATAATGAGCTGAACACCTTTTTTAAGCGTGAAATTGACCAGCTTCCAGAGAAAATGAAAGAAATTTACAGGCTGAGCCAGGAAGAGAACCTAACACCCGATGAAATTGCTAGTCGTCTGTTTGTGTCGGTTCAAACAGTTAAAAATCAGCTGAGTACAGCAAATAAGCGCCTGCGCCACAATATAAATAAGTACCTTACTGCCATCTTATTTTAAAAAAAATAAAATAAACTTAACATACATCTGGTATTACATTAACATCAATTCGTCTTTAGGGCATCATTTGAAAAAATATGCCCTTGAAAGAAGAACTATACAAAGCATTTAACATATCTGAGCAGCCCCTGTCTATCGATAACGAGGAAGAACGCGAAGAGATAAAGGATCAAATTTATCAGCGATTACAACTTAGTATCCACAGGCAGCAATCGCCTGTTAAAAAGCTCAGCAGTACCTTCTGGATGGTAAGATATAAAGCCGCCGCCATTTTAGTTGGTGTATGCACTTTCTTATTTATTGGCTATAAATATTATTCCAGAGATAATAAAGCCCAGTACATTACTGTAAAGGCAAGCAAAGGGGAAGTTCTCCAGGTTATACTTCCGGACCATAGTAAAGTAACGCTTAATGCAGCTAGTCAGATCAGATATCCCTCTACGTTTATCAATACCCGGGATATTTTTCTGGAAGGAGAGGCATATTTTGATGTCTCGCATGACACATCCAGACCGTTTATTGTTCATACCGGTGCTATCAGTACCAAAGTATTGGGAACAGCCTTCGATATTAAATCTTATAGAGAATTGCCAAATATTACCATTACGGTGACCAGAGGAAAAGTCCAGATACACGAAAACTCTAAAACTTTAAATATCCTCAGACCCGATCAGCAATTAACTTTCAATAAAATCACCGGAAAAGTCATAACCAAAAAAATAAAATCAGCGAATACCATTACCTGGACCAGAGGGCATTTTAACCTGGACGATGCTTATTTCAATGAAATAATGCTGGCTATTGAAAATAGATTCAAAGTAAAGGCGATATATGACCATAATGTATTTAGCAACTGTGAAAACAGCATCCATTTCACAAGTAAACAAAGCCTGGCCGATGTGTTACAGGTTTTAAAGGCCATTCAGCCTATCCACTACACCATTAAAAAAGATAGTGTATTTATCACAGGAAAGCCTTGCAACTAAACAATTAAAAAGAAACAACAACTAAACCAATTTTATACAGTATGAAACAAAAATTACAAACATTTTTAACACGAAGCATTACCAGATTGGGAATGATAGTTCTGTTAGCTGCTGTTTCGCTCGATACCTGGGCCGCTGGCAAGCTGCAGGATATCAGCACAGTTAAAGTAACAATCACCTTTGGCGGCGAAACCCTTGAAAAAGCATGTGCCCGCCTAAGCGAGATTTCGAAGGTTCCATTCAATTATAATCGTAACGAACTACGAAAAATCTCGACAAAACGATCGGCTTTTAAAAACGAATCATTGCCTGAGGTTTTAAATTCTATTTTAAAAAGTACTCAGTTCCAATATAAAGAAGGACAATCAGGGGTCATTATTTTCAAGACTACTGAAAAACAATATAGTGGCATAAACAATGTTAATAGCGTTATAAATCCGATAACAATAAAGGGTACCGTTTCTGATTTAAGCGGACCACTGCCAGGAGTTTCAGTAACCGTTAAAAATACTAATAAAGGTGCCGTTACAAACACTGATGGATCTTTTACAGTTCAAGCTGAAAAAGAAGCAGTACTAGTGTTCTCCATGATTGGTTACCTGACTAAAGAAGTAAGTGTAGATAATCAAACCACTATTAATGTGGTGCTGGAATCGTCAGTAAATACACTTGAAGATGTGGTAGTTGTAGGTTATGGACAGCAAAAGAAAATTAATTTAACTGGTGCGGTAGGTACTATTTCTTCAAAGGATTTAGATAACCGACCTGTGACTAATGCTACCAATGCCATTCAGGGTAAGGTGGCTGGGGTAACAATTACCACTTCTAACGGGCAACCTGGTAGGGATGCAGGTACGATCAGGATCAGAGGTATCGGAACAGGATTAGGATCTGGTGGTGCGAGTGCGGCGCCTATTATAATAGTTGATGGTGTACCTGGTTCAATGGGTGATGTAAATCCTAATGATATCGAGAGTATTTCAGTACTTAAAGATGCTGCTTCTGCTGCCATTTACGGTGCCAGAGCTTCAAATGGAGTAATTTTAATAACCACCAAAAAGGGGAAAAAAGGTGATATACAATTGCGTTATGATATGTATGTTGGTCCTCAAACCATCATGAAGACACCGGATTTTTTACCATCCTGGCAACAAGCCTTGTTGTACAACGAGGCAAAAGCCAATGAAGGTACTTCACTTAGATGGACGGATAACGACATCCAGTTATTTAAAGATGGAACCGATAAATCAGGTGGACATCCCAATACCGATTGGTTATCCTTAATTTATTCGGAAACCGGCTGGCAACAAAACCATAATGTCAGTATCAATGGGGGCGATCAAAAATCCAATTACATGGTTTCTTTGGGCTATTTTGATCAAAAGGGGAATATAAAGAAAACGAGATTTGAGAAATACAATGCTTTATTTAATGTGAACTCTCAATTGACCCCGAACTTAGGCTTAAGTGCAAAATTAGGGTTCTTGTATGCACCATTTACTGAACCTGTAAGTAGTTACAACAAAAGCCTTGGAGACATTATTGGTATGGGCAACCAACTATCCAGTACTGTACCAGCAAGATGGGAAAATGGAGCCCTGGGTTATGTATCAAATGGTAGCCCTCTGGCATGGTTAGAATCCAGCTCATTTAATAAGTGGCAAAATTACACCCTTAACGGTAACGTAGCCGGAGATTGGTCGCCATTAAAAGGTTTGCATTTCAAACCTACTTTTGGTTATAGACTAGCGATGGGCCAACAGCAAAAATATGTATCAGATATACAATATTACAAAGGTGGAGCGGCCGGTACACCGCTTACGCCTACCAAATATGAGGGACCAAACAGCTTAACTAATGCTACTGACAGAACTACCTATACCCTTTTGCAGGGCGTAGCAGATTATGAGAAAAATATTGGTAGCCATAATTTCAAAATATTGGTCGGAGCGTCACAGGAATATTCTAAATACAACATTTTTAGTGCGCAGCGTCAAAATTTTCTAAATAATGAGTTAACCGAAATTGATGCAGCCCCTAAACTTGGCCAAACTACATCAGGCTATGCTAACGATTGGGCATTGGAATCGGTTTTCGGCAGGTTAAATTATAATTTTAATGAGAAATATTTGTTAGAAGCCAATTTCCGTTTCGACGGATCATCGCGTTTTGCCAAGGGGCACAGATGGGGTAAATTCCCTGCACTTTCGGCAGGATGGATAATATCAAAAGAAGATTTCTTTAAAAATATTCTAAACACTGTCAATTCATTAAAGCTACGTGCCTCATGGGGTAAATTAGGAAATCAGCAAATAGCCAATAACTATGCATATTTTGAGTCTATAATTGGTGGCCAGGCCTATTCGTTTAATCAAACGCTAGTAACAGGTATTACACCACAGGATGCCTCAAATCCTTTATTGCAATGGGAAAAAACAGCGTCTGTTGGTGCTGGGATTGATGCTTCTTTTTTGGATAATAAGCTGGATTTTTCGGTTGATTATTTCGAAAGGAAAACATCAAATCCGTTATTCCGTGCACAGGGTAGTAGTACCTTCGCTTTCACTACGCCTTTTGTAAATGTTGATGGTGAGATGGTAAATAAAGGGATTGAGTTAAGTACAGGGTATAGAAACAAAGCCGGAGAATTTAGTTATAGCGTGAATGGTAACTTTTCTTACACCAAAAACGAAGTAACCAAACTAACCGGGGGCAAAGTAATTGATTACAATACTTTCTATGATGTAGGTACGCCATTTTATTCATTGTATGGCTATGAGGCTTTAGGGATTTATAAAACGCAGGCAGATGTGACCGGAACCCCTGTATTAAATAACAGGGTAGCCGCGGGTGATATACAATACAAAGACCAGAATAATGATGGTAAAATAGATGCTAACGATAAGGTTTATTTGGGTAATTATTATCCAAAAATTACTTATGGTCTTACTTTTTCATCTGAATGGAAAAATTTCGAGTTGTCGCTATTTCTGCAGGGCGCAGCAGCAGTCAAAGCAATGGGCGGTGGACTTATCGGGAAGGTTGGATCAGATATAACTAATGCTACAACCGTATTTTTAAACAGGTGGACCCCAACCAATACCAATGCAAATTTTCCGAGATTATGGTATAACAATAATCAAAATGATCCATTTATCAACCCTTCTTCTTTTTGGGTTAAAGACGCTTCTTACCTACGTCTTAAAAACGTAACATTCGCATACAATCTACCTAAGAGCCTGGTTAAAACAGTGGGCTTAAAAAATGTTAAAGTTTATTATAGTGGACAGAATCTGTTAACCTTTACCAAGTTCTATAAATGGATTGATCCGGAACTGGGAGCAGCAGCAAGCGTTACCAATTACCCTCAGGTATTGGTAAATACTTTTGGCCTTAATGTAACATTTTAAAAAACGAACAGATGAAAAATAAATTAATCTATACACTTCTTATTGCAGCTGTATTTACCGGCTGTAAAAAAGATATACTAAATACAAAACCATTAGACAGGTACAGTAACGAAACTTTATGGACATCAAAAGCAGATGCCAATGCAGCCCTAACTGGTTGTTATAGCGGCTGGGAACTTGGCGACAATATAGTGTACGACGATTGCATGTCGGATAATGGCTATGACCAGTTTCCCTGGGAAGGATACGAAACCTTTGCCTCTGGATTGGCAACACCTTCTGATCCGGGGGTGAACAAATACTCCTATTTAACGATCCAAAAGTGTAACTGGTTTTTAGATAATGTGGATAAAGTACCCACTTCATCACTTGACAACACGCTTAAAGAAAGAATGAAAAGTGAAGCCCGGTTTTTAAGGGCGTATAAATACGCTATTTTAAGTCAAGTTTATGGCGATGTACCATTCACTTTGCATAACCTTTCAATTGAAGAAGCAAATACAATTCAGCGTAGCCCAAAAGCCCAGATTGTTGATTTTGTGCTTCAGGAGCTTGCCGCTATTGCCCCTTCATTACCTATAAGTTATTCAGGTAGTGATATTGGCCGCATTACCCGCGGTGCTGCATTGGCTTTAAAAGCAAGAATAGAATTATTTAATGCAAAATACACAGATTGTATTGCTACTAGCCAGCAGTTAATGACGGGGCCGTTTGGGTACAGTCTATTCCCTGATTACGAGGGGTTATTCCGTCCTCAAAATTCTAATAACAAAGAGGTAATTTTAGATGTACAGTACCTGCAGAACGACAATCCCGAATGGGTATTGGGGGCGGCGCTTCCTAATTCTTATGGAGGCTGGAGCTCAATGGCTCCTACGCAGTCACTAGTAGATGCTTATGAAACTAAAAACGGTAAAACAATTCAACAAGATGGCACCTACAATGAGCTTCAACCCTATACAAACAGAGATCCACGATTAGACGCGACTGTTGTCCATCCGGGATTATTGTATATGGGAGCTTACTTCGATCCATTGAGTGCTTCATCCAGCGATTTAGTTGGGAATAACAATGCCTCTCCAACAGGTTATAATTTCAAAAAATATCTTGCAAATATAGACGATTATAACAATACCGCTTACGGAACTGATGTTTGGAATACCGGAGGCAGCATCATTGTTATCCGGTATGCGGAAGTTTTACTTACTTATGCCGAGGCGAAAATTGAAGCAAATCAAATAGACGCATCTGTTTATAATGCAATTAATCAGATCAGACAGCGGCCAACTGTAAACATGCCTGCTGTAACCTCTGCTATGTATCCTGACCAGGCATCACTGCGCACACTTATCCGTCGTGAAAGAAGAGTAGAATTGGCGGGAGAAGGTCTTCGCTGGTATGATATCCAACGTTGGAAAATTGGAGCAGATGTTTTAAACGGGGATGTAAAAGGTTCCTTAAAGGGATCTGTAAATACATCTACCGGAGCGCTAACTTTAACGCCTAACTCCAATTTTGTTGTTGGAACGAGAACTTTCGATAGTAAAAATTACTTATGGCCTATTCCACAAAAAGAATTTGACATCAACCGTTCGTTGAAACAAAATGATGGGTACTAAAAGGTATACCCATCACAATATTATGCAGTTAAGAATAGGGGGTAATTAATTGCCCCCTATCAACAGTTTAATCAAACAGTAGCTATATTTATTAGGACGATCCTAGTCCAACTATTTAAC
>Ga0157371_10000994_pt1 | contig 31394 bp, 28 predicted proteins | sample C45metaG_FD_113462 | JGI IMG/M metagenome (GOLD analysis project Ga0157371, IMG submission 113462) | Corn rhizosphere microbial communities from Kellogg Biological Station, Michigan, USA - C4-5 metaG | ecosystem: Host-associated > Plants > Roots > Rhizosphere > Soil | place: USA: Michigan... | reverse complement strand
GCGCCGGACCGGATCGTCGCCACCGGCAAGACGCTGCCGGGGGTCAGCCGCCCGCTCTGCCCCTGGCCCAAGGTGGCGCGCTATCGTGGCGGCGACCCTGCGCGGGCGGAGAGCTTCGATTGCGATTGAGCCCGCTGCACCCATTCCGGTCGCGGCATGGCGGCGTCCTGTGGGGGCAAGATGGTCGATCTCGACGCGGGCAAGCCAGTAAAACGCGGCGGCCCAATTGCCATGCAGGGCGGGACGCTGCTTGATGGCAGGCGCAGCCGCGTGATCGATCCCCCGGCGATCCGCAGTGCATCGAACATCAGGAGATGCGATCCATTTTCCGCCAACCGGTTCTCCACCAGCACCAGATAGCCATCGCCCTCCTCGCTGGACGGGGACGGAATCCAAGAAAGAAACTATGATATTGATTTAAAAACCCGAGTTTAATAGGCAATATATGAAATACCTATAATTGTACCGCGAGTTTTATCTGGCAGGTTTATTCAAACTATAGTCTTATGTATTATCTAGGAAAATTGTCAAACCTCATCCATTTTTGACCACCAATGTCCAAGCATTGAAAAATATTCAGCTTCAACCCACCGGGTTCGGTTCCCACCAAACAGCGTTTTCATCCGCTTCAAGGCACCCGTTGACCCCCACCAGTTATTCAGTCGCAAATTTTTCTCGTCCCGAGATGCGGACCGCTCTTCATTGTCTCGATCAGGATTGACCGCCTCCCCACAGGGTCGGATGGCACCCATAGCCTGGTCGCGCTCGAGCGATTGGCAACCCAGTGCGGCGACAAGTCGTGCGACCCTCTCCCGACGTTGGGCTCGAACAAAACGCGACGAGTCGAATCTTAAGGCCGATGATCGTTATTGTAATACGTTTGGCAGTGAGCTACGCAATTGATGTAATACGCAAATAAGGGTGCCCCAATGCCGCGACCTCGCTCCGCTGATCCCCGTGATCGCACCGCCACCGTGCGGCTGACCCACGACGAACGCGACGAAATAGAGGCAGCCGCCGAAAAGCTCGGGTTCGGAACGACCAGCGATTATCTACGCCACCTGCATCGCGCGGCGCAGCGTCAGCAAAAGCCCGGACTGCTCGAGGAGGAAACCGCCCGCGATTATCCTGCCTCGACTATCCGGCGGTTCAAGAAGACGCGCCATGGCGAAATGCTCCATGGCAACGCTTTGGCCTATCTATTCAACATCGCCCCCGAAAAGGGCGTTGATCTGATTATGACTTCGCCACCTTTCGGTCTGGTCCGAAAGAAGAGCTATGGCAACGAGGATGCCAATGATTACTGTGACTGGTTTCGGCCCTTCGCCGCTGGCTTCCGGCGTATCCTCAAGGACACCGGCAGCCTGGTGATCGATATCGGCGGCGCCTGGATGCCGGGTCAGCCCACACGCAGTCTCTATCATTTCAAGTTGCTGCTGATGCTGGTCGAGGAGTTCGGCTTCCACCTCTGCCAAGAGCATTATTGGTGGAACCCATCCAAGCTGCCGACGCCAGCGGAGTGGGTCAATGTGCGGCGTGTGCGGGTTAAGGATGCGGTCAATACCGTGTGGTGGCTGTCGCCGACACCCTATCCCAAAGCCAATAACAAGCGCATTCTCGCGCCCTACAGCCCGGCAATGAAGGATCTGCTGCGCAACGGCTATACCGCCAAGCTCCGGCCGTCGGGGCACAACATTTCCGACAAGTTTGGCAAGGACAATGGCGGAGCGGTACCGCCCAATCTGCTCGCTATTGCCAACACCGAATCCAACGGGTCGTACCAGGATTATTGCCGCGAGAAGAAGCTCGATATTCATCCCGCCAGGTTTCCCGCGCAACTGCCCGAATATTTCATCCGCTTCCTCACCGATCCGGGTGACCTCGTAGTTGATCCGTTCGGTGGGTCATGCGTGACGGGCGCGGTTGCTGAAGCGCTCAAGCGCAGATGGGTCTGCACTGAGTTGTCAGAAGACTATTTGAAAGGTGCCACGGCGCGGTTCTCGCCGGCACCGGCACCGCTACCCAAATCGGCCCAACCTTATACAATCTTCCCGCCCTGCGCAGTTCCCGCCGATGAAAGCCAGACGCCGCTGTTTGAGAATGGCGGCAAGACGCGACCGGCCGGGATCGGCCGCAAGCCGAAGGGCGCGAGCGAAACGGTGCAAGAGAGTAAAGAAACGCCGTTAGTACGACGATACGCTTAGACCAACGCCGCCGCCCAGCGATCGAAAAGATCACCGTCGAGCATGTCGCTGAACGCGAGCACGGTCGGCGCGCCATTGGCGGGCGGCAGGTCCGGGCGCCGAACCAGAACGATCGCCGAGTGCGAGAGCAGTGGTTGAATCGCGTCGAGGCTACGATAGCCCCGAGCATAGCGCACCACTTGATGGACGGCCTCCCGCAAGCGATCCAGCGCGTCTTCGGCCGCTGCCGCAAAGAACTTCACCTCGATGACAGCAACGACGGAGCCGTTTTCCTGATCAGCAACGATCAGGTCGGGACGATCACTGTCGGGCTTGAGATTATAGTGCGTGAGGATTTCGCGCGCGATCACTTCCGATGGCTCGAGCTTAGGGTCGACGTGCCAGCGGGTGCGTGATTGCCAATAAATTGCGAATCGTCCGATGGTTACCACCGGCCGGCGGGTGTCGCCGGCGAGGAGGTCGAGCCTTAAGGGCATCGCCGCCGTCCGTGACAGCGCCTCGGCAAGCGCGAGCGCGGTTGCCAGTTCGAAGCGGCGCCAGGTTTCAAGCGGCGCCACCAGCGTGTCGCGCAGTAGGGTTTCGATTGCCGTCGGGTCGCCGGCCTCGATCGCGGCGAGTAAGGTATAGGCTTCGTAGGCCAATCGGTATGTCCGCTGCCGCGACCTTGCGGCGGCGCGGAGCGCCGCAGGCCCCGGCCGGCGAACGAGATCGACTTCCGCCATCGCCGACGTGATAGATTCGATCTTTCGGACACGATCGAGACGCGCCGCGCTGACTTCGGCAAGCCCGCGATAGGTTGCCTCGACCGGCAGCATCGCCCGGAACCGCATTGCTAGCATCCAGGCCTGCTGCAACACCCAGGCGGTTACCTGATTAGGCCCCGAGTCGAACGAGCGGATCGGTTCGTGGGCAACGACGATCGACGGATCGCCGCTCGCCAGGCGCGTAATCAGCGTTCGCCGGGCATCGATCCGCCCGCGAATGACGGCCGGGTCGGCGCGTTCGCGCGTTGCCAAAAAGCTCTGGGTCTCGTGGCGATGCGCCAGAATATAGTCGGCGAAGGCGGCCACCGCCGTCGACAAGCTCCATTGCAGGCGCAGCAACTCGCGATCGCGCTCGACATCGATGTGGCGCACCGTGGCGTCGGCCGCAATCGCCGGTCGGAAATAACGCAGCAGCAAAGCTGCGACATGATCGGTAATCGCGCTCGATAGATCGCCGCTCATATCGCCAGGTCGGCGAACCGTCGTTTGAGATAGTCGGCCTGTTCTTGGTCGAGCCCAAGCGCCGCGACACCGGATTCGGCGATCGCCTCCGCTTGGTGCGCCAGGATACCGTCCAGCATCGGCACCAGATAGAGTTCGATCCCATCGATATAGCTGGTGCGCTGCGCCGCACTGGGTGCGGTTGTGAAGTCGACATCGGGCGATAGCATCGCGACGGTCTTCATCAGATCAATGATCGGGGCAGGGCCGATGACCCGCACCTCATTAATCGCGCGCCACAAAGCGCCGAGCGGAGTGGCTGTGCCTTGTGGCGGGTCGATCGTAAGCAAACCGTCGCGCCGCGCGAACTCGACCACGAAGGCATCGAGATCACGCGGAGCGTCGACATAGACCCAGCCGAACCGACGAGCGAGCGCGTAACTCATTTGATAGAGCGACGCCTTGTCGATCGAATTGATCGTGGCGATCAGCCGCCACGCTGCGCCGGGCGCAAATTCGTGCCCCAGCGCGCCTGGCTTGGCCCGCGGCAGGATCACGAATTGCTCACTGTCGAGATCGGATACTTCAGTGCGATAGGGCAATGTGCTTGCTTGGCCGCTGAGCACGGTGAACAACGGTCCGATCACCTTGTCGATGTCACAGCGGTTGAGCTCATCAATGATCAGGGGCCGGTCGAAATTCTGCAGCAGAATACCGGGAACGAAGCCGATCTTGCCCTCGCCGATCGGCTGATAGCCACCGATAATGTCCTGCGACGACCAATCGGCCGACCCAGTGATGAGCTTCCATCGCGTGGCCAGAACGCCGCCCAATCGCCGGGCGATTTCGGTTTTGCCAGTACCCGGCGGCCCATAGAGCATGATGTGGCGCTTGCCCGCCTTAAGCGCTGCTTCGATCTGTCGCCGGACGGAAGGGTCGAGCCCGATCAAGTCGTTGAATTCGGGGATCGTGATCTCGTCATTGGCGACCGCGGCGACCGTTTCTGCTTCGTCCTCTTCTTCAGTCTCGGGCGCCTTGTTCGCCGACAGCGTGCGCGACGCCATCTCATAGGTATGCTCGAGCGTGCGGGTAAGCCGCTCGAGGTCGCTGGGCTTACTCGTGTCGTAGACGGGAATCCGCTCAACCATTGGCAGGCTCCTGAGCGGCGAGATCGATCGTGGGACTGACTTTGAGGAAATTGCGGAGCGCGGCAGTCGCATCGGCATAGCTGATTTGACGTGGCCCCGCGGCTGTCTCGCCGACATAGATCGCGTCGGGATCGTTGAGCGCGATCAACCCGGCAGCGATATAGGATTGAGGCCGTCCCTTATAGCCGATCGATCCGGTTTCTGGGTCGTAATTCTCGAGTAGCTGCGCCGCCGATCCCGCTTCAAGCGCTGGCAGGAAACACAGCATCAACACCCACTCCCAGGTTTCAAAGAATTCATAGCGATTGTCGTTCAGCTTCATCGCTGGGACGATCTTGACGAACACCGCGCCGCTGATCCCTTTGCCGCTGTTGATGAACGCTATCCGGCTCGCGCCATGGCCATCGGGTAGTGTCGCCACTACGTCCTGTGCGGTCAGGTCCACGTGAAGAATCCAGCGCAGCGGCTTGTTGGTCGCGTCGTTCGGGTTGCTCCAAAATCCGGTGTTGGTGTCAACCGGCCGCGTGTCGCTCAACCGGCGCTTCTTGCTCCCGGTCTGATTGAGTTCAAGATTGTAATTATCAAGAATGCCTTCGAGCGCCGCCGCGGCGGCCTTGCGCCGTTCGTCGCGCTGACCGGTCTGCCACATCATCCGCAACGGCGCTCGATAGAAATCGATCATGTCCGTACCAAGCAATTCAGCCAGATGACGACGGATGGCGAGCAGCGCCTGGTCGAGCGCTAGCCCGGCCGGCGGGTCGTCCTTCGGCTGCTCGTCGCGCGCCAACTTGCCGCGAAACGCATGAAACATCTCAAGCCGGTGCGTGCCGCTCACGTTGCGTTCGAAATAATCGGGAAAACAGAAGTACAGCAGGGCATGGCGCAACGGCCATTTGTCGGCGTCGGGGAGGGAATCGAGCCAGTCGGTGAATCGCCAAGCCGCCTCTTCGCCTGAACCCAAATCGCCGCCCGACCTCTGTTTCCACTTAAGCACGACATCGAGAAGGAAAGCGAACTGGCTTGGCATTTTGGTTTGGTAATAGGTGCCAACGCCGCCGGCGCCGTGCAGCGCCTCATCACTCAGAAACGTCTGGTCAGGTGGGGCGGCCTCGCCCGACCACGACCAGATTTCGATCACGCGTTGGCGCTTCGTTTCCGGCTGCATGCCGTCGGCATGGGGAAACAAAATGACGAACCACAAGACTTCGGCCGCCAGTTGAATCAACTCAGCTGGCGCATCAGCAAGCTGGGCACGCAGCTTTTCGAAAAAGGTGGCGTCGGTGCCTTCGATAGGATTGTCGACGAAAAGGCGGTACAGCGCGTCGAGATTGGCGGCGGTCCACAAGACCCTGTTGGACAGGATTGAACCATCGCTTTCAAGGCATTGTGTCCGCCACGCCGATCCGGCGGACAGCACCTCATCAATTCCATCGTCCCCAGTCCAGCGCGCCATTGATCTTCCCTGTTGCCCGGCCAGGTCATCGCCGGATCGACCAGCGGCGTCAACACTCCTTCGCGCACGACGAACGACGCGATATCGTTCGAATTGGATGGTTTATTGCTTGTCAACATGGTGCAGCGTGATCGGATCTGCTGATGATGGCCTATAGCCCACTATGCCGTTAGATACAGGCATGGGCGCATTTCGGTGCGGGGGAGAACGAGATGGCGAGGTTACCCAAGCGCGAGTTGATCGAACAGGTGGCAGCGGCGTTGCGCGCGGGAGGGTGGAATGTGCTTTCGCTCACTGCGCCGACAGTGCATCCGGCGCGCCTTCGCCTTTTCCGCGAGGGCGATGTCGAGACCGTTCGCGTTTATATCTGGAATGTCTCACACGGCGGCGGCGCCAACCGCCCCCAACACGAGTTCAGGATTCAGATCACCGGGGTCGCAAATCTCACCTTGGAGCCGGGCGGCAAGACATTGCTGCTCGGCTGGGACGACGATCTCGGGGTATTTGCCGCTTTTGACATCAACAAGCACGCCGGTCCCGTTGCGGCCTCACCCTCGATCCAGATCGGCCACGCGGCACTTGAGAATGCGGCCCAGAAGGGTTTGGCGCCATATAACCGCGGCAATGGCGAAATCGCCTTTGGCGTGGGCCCCGATTATCTAGCGCTCTATCTTTCACAGTTGTCAGGGTTGCACGGGGCGGGGGCGACCGGCGCCGAGATCGCCTTGCTCGAACGACTGGCAGACGATCCCGAACGCGTTGACGACGATGAAATCGAAGCGACGGTCAGAGGGGCGCGCAGGCGGGCGCTGCTCACCACCTGGCGTCTGCTGCGGGACCGAAAGTTTCGAAAGAAAGTGCTCGGCGCTTATCAGCATCGCTGCGCGATGTGCGACCTTCAACTGGGCCTCCTCGACGCAGCGCACATCCTGCCCGTTGGCCATCCAGACAGCACCGACAGGATCAGAAATGGCGTGGCGCTGTGCGCGCTGCATCATCGTGCCTATGACTTGTCATTGGTCACGTTCGACGAGAGTTTCGCCATGATCGTCAATACAGAGAAGATAGCGGTTCTTGCGGCCGAGAACCGCGGCGGAGGTGAGCAAGAATTTCGGGCGGCTTTGCGGTCGCACTTGGCGCTTCCATCGCCAAATCACCGGCCACGTCCGGCGAGCGTGCGTAAAGCAAACCGGTTTCGAGGGTGGCCTTAGAACCTTCTGGCCGGAAGCTGCCTCCACATCTCGCCGTCGGGAACGTTAGCTGTCCCAGTCTAAGTTTCTAAAAGCCGCCATTAGGAATCGCCCCAAACAATGCAGATGTAACCTTTACCAGAAGGCCGCTTTCTGTCTTTTTGCTGGTCCGCAGCACGTTGAAATTGAGGCTCTGTCGTCATGTTCGTGCGCCTGTCTTTCAGGCGTGCCCAGCACAGCTGGATCAAGACCATAGAATCTGGAACTTTCGACAATGCCAACAACAACACGCCGGAGTAACGGCGACACGGATCAATCTGCCTCATCGAAGCGAGGCCGCAAAGCTCTACCGATCGTGGAACGTCCCGTTCCCAGCTTCACCGATTGGGTCGATCCCCCCTCCTTTCGTGAGGCGCTCGTCCTTCATCTGAAGCGTTTTTCCGAAAGCTATTATCAACTGCACCGATCCATCATCCGGCCCGGGGATAAGCTTGATCGCGCCACTCTGCAATCATGGGTCGAGGGACGTCGCAGCCCCCGAAGCGCGGCCAGTCTGGAAATCCTCACGCGCATCGAACGACGCTATGATTTGCCTTTGGGTTACTTCAAGGCGAAACTCCCAAATCCCGCCCGCGCGCCTTCAGGCCTGATGGTAAAAGATATGCCCAGGGCCGAGCAGCGTCGGCTGGCATGGCATCTGCCCGACGATTTCAATTCAAGGCCGCTGAAGGAGAAAGCGAAGATTTTGGAATGGGTTCAGAATGTCGTGATCTCTGGCGCCACCGAATATCGCCGCTTCCAGGCCCAGGCCGTGAAGTTGCGCTATGCGATCCGATTTCCTTCTCTGACGGGCACGGAGAGGACCGTTTCTCTACCGAGCGAAGAAGCATGTGATTTCGATGACCAGGCTGACCATGTTGGCGTTGTGGATGCACCGCCTCGACTAGTGTCGGAACTGGCGGAGCTTGTCCGCTTCAAGACCGCCACGCTGACAGACATCGGCTTCCAGCGCATCGGTGTCTGGAATGAGGAAACAACAGCCCAGAAAATCGAGCATTTCGGCTTGATGTTCGGCGCCTTGGCGGCCTCTCCCAGTGGAGCCGTCCATGGTCATGGCGTGCCGCTCAAGGACATGTCATTCGCCATGCTTATCTTCCCGCGCGTCTGGGACTGGTATGTCCAATGGCGTGAGCGTCGGCGCGGTTTCTTCACGCGCTGGGAATGCGATATGCTCCGCAATGCCATGGCGCTGGTTCGTTCGGAAACCGGCTGGCTGCGCCAGCATCCGGAACTTGCTTCACGCCTTGTTCCGGTAGCAGGCCTCATATCGGCCGAGGATGTCGCAGCGGCACGTGCCGATTGGCAGGGTGCGTGCGATACCCTCCATGCGCATGCAGGCGCGCGAGTGAAGGAAGTGGACCGGGTAGCGCGCATCCATCGCGACCCGTTCGAGCCGATCCTGCCCATCCTTGAGGCAGCCAGCCCAGTGGCGGAATATCTGAAGATTGCCGACGAGATTTTGAAGCTGCGTCCAGACGCGCGGCGTTACCCGCGTGCGGCGGCAGAAGTAGCCCGCTCCTACCTCCTCATTCGCCTGGGTCTTCATCTCGGATTGCGGCAGAAAAATCTGCGGCAACTGATGGTGTGTCCGCGCGGACATCTGCCTCGCTCGGAGCGTCAGCTTGAGACGCTAAAGCGCGGGGAAATTCGCTGGAGCGAACGCGATCATGGCTGGGAAGTTCTCGTGCCTGCCGTCGCGTTCAAGAACGCCCATTCATCCTTCTTCGCCGGCAAGCCCTTCAGGCTGCTTCTGCCCGATCTCGGCGGCCTCTATGATCATATCGGCGCTTACATCGAGAGGCATCGTGCAGTTCTGCTTAACGGGGCGGAGGACCCCGGTACCTTCTTCGTCAAGACGGTCAAGGCAACCAGCCGGGATGCGTCCTACAATCAATCGACATTCTACGAGGCGTGGCGACTCGTGATCCAGCGTTATGGCGTCTTCAACCCTTATACCGGGCAAGGGGCGATCAAGGGCTTGCTACCGCATGGACCGCATAATGTGCGGGACGTTCTGGCTACGCATATCCTCAAGCATACCGGCTCCTATGAACAGGCAAGCTATGCCATCCAGGACACGCCGGAGATGGTTGCTAAACATTATGGTCGGTTTCTTCCTCAGGACAAAGCAGCGATGGCCGCGAAGATTCTAAACCGCGTCTGGGAAGCCGCTTGAGAAGATAAACGGGACTGGGGCGGCGTATTGCCGCCCCAGTCCTTCCATTTGGATCGCTCGCCGACAGACTGCCTTCCCGGATTGGGCGGTCGCGGAGGTATGTGGATGATCGGCGCCTGAGGCTCGAACATAGGAAACTTAGCGCTCGGGGCTAAGGCGGTTTCCAATCGGCGTTTCGCGCCGCTGGCGCGACCCCGCTCTATTCCGCTTGCGCTCCACCGAGCCGCCCTTGGCGTCTCGTCCGTTCCGGTAACGATCAGTAACGCATGAGGGCCGGTGCTGCGCACCGCCCCGGCGGTCGCCGCACCTGTGGCGCGGCGGCGTAGGCCTTGGCGGCGTCGATCTGGCGGGTGGGCGTCGCTTGCCCTTAGGCCCGCCGCGCCGGGCCGCAACTCCGGCTTTGCCGGAGTCCTCCACCTTCGTTCCGGTCCTGCGGATGCAGCCCGGCTCTGCCGGCGGGCCTGCCGGTCTGCTCCTGCCGCCCACCCGCCATTCCGGCGCCGGTTGCGGCGGTTTGAAGGAGTGAAGGATCATGGAACTCAAGTATATCGACATCGCAAAGCTCGCCGTCTCTGCCGTCAACATGCGCGGCAAGGGTAAGGCGGACCTGTCCAATATCCTCCCGTCCGTCAGGGCGCGGGGCGTGCTGGTGCCGCTGATCGTCAGGGTGAATGGTAGTCCGGACAGCTATGAGATCGTCGCAGGAAAACGACGCTATCAGGCGGCAATGGCCGTCGCTGAGGAAAGCGGTGAAGCCGATCCGCTGCCCTGCGCGGTGATCGAGGCAGGGGACGATGCGGCAGCGCTGGAAGCCTCGCTGATCGAGAATATCGCCCGGCTCGATCCTGACGAAATGACCCAGTGCGAGACCTTCACGCGATTGATGCGCGAGGGACGGAGCGTCGAGGAACTGTCGCTGACCTTCGGGCTGACCACGTTGCAGGTGAAACGGACGCTGGCCCTGGGCAATCTTATGCCCCGCATCCGCAATCTCTTCCGGGCCGGAAAGATCGACACAGTAACCGTGCGGCACCTGACCCTTGCTTCCAAATCCCAGCAGCGTGACTGGCTAGCCCTGCTCGATGACGAGAGCGCCTATGTGCCGACCGGATCGGCGTTGAAGGCGTGGCTGTTCGGAGGGGTGTCGATCCCGGTCAAGGCGGCGCTGTTCGATGTGGAGAGCTATGACGGCGGCATCGTTTCCGACCTGTTCGGGGAGGAGCGCTATTTCGCGGATGTCGCTGCCTTCTGGCAGGCCCAGAATGCGGCGATAGAGGCGCGGATCGAGGAATATCGGGATGCCGGGTGGCGCGATATCATCCTGCTGCCGCAGGGCGAACCTTTCCATGGCTGGGAATATGAGCGCTGCCCCAAGCGCAAGGGCGGCAAGGTCTATGTCGTCACCAGCCCTCGCGGCGATGTCACTTTCCATGAGGGTTATCTCACATCGAAGGAAGCCCGCAAGCTGGAGAGGCAGGGGGAGAGCGGTGAAGCCACCAACAAGCCTTCACGACCCGAAGTGACGAGCAGCCAGCAGGATTATATCGACCTGCACCGCCATGCCGCCGTCCGGGCAGCAATGATCGGCCACCCCGGCCTGTGCCTACGGGTAGCGGTGGCGCATATGATCGCGGGATCGCCGCTGTGGACAATCCGAACGGAGTCGCAGCGCGCCGCCGATGCGATTGCCGAGAGCGTCGAGAACAGCCCATCCGAGGCGCAGTTAGATGCCGAGCGGCGCAGGCTGTTGGCGGTGCTGGGCTTTGATCCCGATACCCCAACCATCACGGGCGGCAGCGATGGGCTGACCAGCCTCTATGCCAAGCTCTGCACCTTGGACGATGCAACCGTCATGGCCATCCTGTCGGTGGCGATGGGCGAGACCTTGGATGCCCGCAGCGACCTTGTCGATGCGCTGGGCGTCCAACTCGGTATCGACATGGCGCAGGTCTGGCAGGCAGATGACGCCTTGCTCGACAACCTGCGGGACCGCGAGGTTGTCGATGCGATCCTCATGGAGGTGGCTGGCAAGGACATTACCGATGCCAACGCCAAGGAGACTGGCAAGACCAAGCGGCAGATTATCCGCGATTATCTGACAGGCACCAACGGACGCGCCAAGGTCGAGGGTTGGGTGCCGCGCTGGCTGCGCTTCCCTCCCAGCAGCTACACGCAGCGGGGTGGCGTCGGCAGCGTCAGCCGTACGGTCAGCACCGCCGAAGTAATGGCCTCGTCGTCCGAGGCCACAGATGAACCCCATGCCGATCCCGCATCCTTGCAGCAGGCCGCATGACCTGTCCTGACCGGCGGTCTTTCGGGCCGCCGGTCCTTCCTTTGAACGGGAGACCTGTCATGACCGACACCCCTGATCCTGATCGGCTGGAACGTCTGGAGGCGGCGCTGCTGACAATGCCGCGCCTGCGCCGGGAGATATTCCTCGCGGTGCGGCTCGATGCCATGACCTATGAGGAGGTCGCCAGAATAACCGGCCTTTCCGTCCGGGCCGTCGAGCGGCAGATGGGCCGCGCCATCGCCCATATCGGTTACCATCTGCGCCATGGAGAAGCATCGCCACCGCGCCGATGGTGGCGCAAATGATTGCGAGGCGGAGAGATTTCATGCCGTCAACCTCGTCGCTGCTACGCGGCGAGGTTGGCGGATTTGCGATAGCAGGTTAGGACTAGGGCCATGAAGACCAGCCTCGACCATCTGCCCGAAGGCAAGCGGCGCGAACTGGCGCATGTGGTCGAGACCGTGCGCGAGGGCTTTGCCCGTGCCACCGCGCAGCGCACCCAGCCGCGCTATCGTAACGGCAGGCTGCTCAAGATCATCCTGTTCGGCAGCTATGCGCGGGGCGATTGGGTCGAAGACCCGGTGGGCCGCTATTTCTCCGATTATGACCTGCTGATCGTCGTCAATCATGACGATCTGACCGACATTGCGGAGTTTTGGGAGAAGACTGAGGCGCAGCTTCTCGCCGACCTGTCGGCGGGCACAATCCTGCGCACGCCGGTCAGCCTGATCTATCACAGCCTCGACGATGTGAACGAGAAGCTGCGGCTGGGTCGCTATTTCTTCATGGACATATTGCGCGACGGCATCGCCCTGTTCGAGGAGCCGGGCCACCCCTTTGTCGAGCCTCAGCCGCTATCGGCGGAACAGGCACTGAAGGAGACGCAGGACTACTTCGACGAATGGTTCGAAAGCGCGCAGAGATTCTTAGCGAACGCAAACGACAATATCACGCGAGGATGGGGCAAGGAGGCTGCTTTTCTGCTCCACCAAGCGACAGAACGCTTCTATCACTGCCTGTTCCTCGTCCGCACTTTGTACAGCCCCAAGAGCCATAATCTGAACCGGCTGCGCGATCTGGCCGAGGAACTGGAACCCTCGCTCAAAGCGGTCTGGCCGCGCGAAACCCGCTTCGAGAAGCGCTGCTATTCGCTGCTGCGCGACGCCTATATCAAGGCTCGCTATTCGCGCGCCTATCGCATCACCGAAGAGGAACTGGACTGGATTGCGCAGCGCGCTGCGCTATTGCAAAGCCTCGTCCGCGAAGCTTGTGAAAGCCGCATCGAGAGCCTCGCCAAGGCAGCGTGAATACTTCTATCTTCATCGTACCAGTCGCCGTCTTGCTGATGTGCGCCGGATGTCGCGATGGCTGCAAGAACAGCATCGCTTCTCGCACGGTATCGCCCGACGGTAGCCATGCCGCCGTTCTGTTCCAGCGTGATTGTGGTGCAACGACAGGGTTCTCCACCCAGATTTCCGTTTTGCAAAACGGGGAAGATCCCGGCGAAGGCGGCAACATCTTTCGAGCGGATGACGATCATGGCGCCGCTCGGACCGGTAGTTGGGGTGGCCCCTGGGCAGACATGGAATGGCTGGCGCCAGATCATCTGCTGGTCCGCTATGCTGCCCAATCCCGCATCTTCGCGCAGGAACGCGAAATGCGGGACATCAAAATCGAATATCAGCGAGTGGATCATTAGCGATCATATGCCCCGTCTGCTTATGCTTGGCGGCGAAAGCACGGTTCACTTTGCGCCTATTTTCTTTGTTCGGGAGTGGTGATGTTCCGATCTATAGCAGCTTTCCTGCTGGCCCCGTTCCCTGCGGCACTATTCCAAGCCATTGTGGTGGCCATCTGGCCCAAGGCAGGAACGGGTGTTTTCGAACATCCCTCTTCCATGTTTGTCGCGATCTGCCTGACATTCTACATTTTCGGATCGATATTCGGCCTCCCGCTCTGGCGGTTTCTCAGGAAGCGGCGCCCGCTAACCTTGCGCAATCATGCCTTCGTCGGAATGGTCGCCATGGCGTTTCCAGTAATACTGGGCTTGGGATGGGTGGCCTTTCGCGAAGGTTTCTCAGCTTATATCGCCATCTATAACATCTCATTCTTCGCGGCGGGCGGCGCGGCGGCAGGAGCCCTATTCTATCTCGTGCGGCATGCCCGAAAGGCCGCATCGGCCTCCTATGCCGTGACCGATCCACGCCCCATCGCCGCTGATGCTCCCTATACATTTTTTCTTCCCACCGCGAACGAACTGGCAGCGATCGGGCCATCCGATCTCGTCAAGCTTATGTTCGACTATCCGCATCAGACGGCGAAATGGGCAGCGGAACGCATGTGGGTCACTGTGACGGAGGCGGACGGCGATCTTCTTCGTGGCACTCTCGCCAATCAACCGGATGAGCCCACCTCTCCGCTTGTTCTGGGCAACGAGGTGGTCTTCCAGCGGCACAATGTCCTGGCAATCGAGTGGGAGCACCCCGAAACTGCCCCAGCCAGCCCAAGCCAGAAGGAATATTGGGACAGATGCCTCGTCGATGATTGCATTCTCGATGGGCTGGAACCGGTCGAGTACATCTATCGTGAAGAACCCGACATGCAGCAGGATGGCGACACATATCCCGATAGCGGCTGGCGTATCCGGGGCCGGCAAGGTCCAGCATCGGATGCCGATATGGAAGCGCGGAAATTTTCATATGTGGCGCTGGGAGCCGTGCTCAATCGCGACGATAGCTGGCTGCGTTGGATTGACGCACCGATCGGCACTGCCCTGATGCGGGACTTCGACAGGAATATCTATGTGGCGCGGGAATAAGGCCAACCCACGCCGAACAAGGGCTACCTGTCGCGGCGACCTCGCAGTTCAAATGGGCCAAGACGGCTTCTAAGCTGCCTCTTTCGCCTCGATATCCAGCACCAATTGCCGCCCGTCATCCTGCGGTTTGGCATGGATCGGACACAGCGTCCTGCTGCCGCAGGCAAGCGTCATCCACTCGATTTGTCCGTCCATCTGCGCACGGTCATGACGTCCATCACGCATGATCCTGACAATGGCCGCACCCTCCGCCGCGAGCGTGAAATGGCAGCGTCCGCTGCCAATATCATGATGGCCTTTGAGCAATGTCCCGTCGGAAAAGGCGAAGGAAAAGCCATCCGTCACTGCGCTGGCGGGAAGGTCGAGAACAGTCTCGACATCGCCGCTGAGCCTCAGCCTGCCGCCATCCATCGCCTCGATCTGCACGCCCATGCCTGGCCCTTTCCCTGAGAATCGCTATGCGTCCGAGAATAGAACATATAGGGAACATAAGGAAGGGGTGCCGGGTTAGGAGATCGCAGCAAGATAAAGGCCGGCACGCTTCGTCGCATCTGCCCGGCCAAGCCCCTGTCTGCACATCCTTTTTGCTGGAGACGGCCTGTCTCCCGAGAGCCGCGAAATTGGCACTGTTTGCGCGCAAACCGGCAGCAAAGCTGGACTTTTGCGCGAGATACTTGAGGTCCGGGGGCCTTTCTCGCCATATCCTGACTATGGCACAGGATGACGATAGCTTCGAGCCCCGCGTCGGGCGTTCGCGGCGCGACAGCGCCCGCCCACCACGTGCACCGAAGCTGCGCTCGGAGATACTGAAACAGGTCGCCCGGCGCGGCGGCAATCCGCGCCGGTTGGGTGATGCTGGTGTTGGTTCTCCTCCTCGCTCCGGCCGCTTCAATGCACGGGGTCGCGGCGCTCAGATCGCGGCCGCCGTGCCACGCGGTTCGGGCTGGTCCTTCGACCGGGGCAGCGGCATGCGGGTGCGGCCCCGGCGGGTGACGGTGAAAGCGCGGGTGGTGAAGCTCGCCGGCAAGGCCGGCGTTGTGACTATGCATCTGCGCTATCTCGAACGCGATGGCGTCAGCCGCGAGGGCGAACCGGGACGCTTCTATTCGACCTTCGCGGACGAGGCCGATTCTCGGGCCTTTGCCGAGCGGGGTCTGGATGATCGTCACCAGTTCCGCCTGATCGTCGCGCCGGAGGATGGCCAGGCCTTCGATACGCTGCGCGATGTCACCCGCAATCTGATGGCCAAGATGGAAGAGGATCTGGGTACCACCCTCGACTGGGTGGCGGTCGATCATTTCGATACCGGCCATCCCCACAGCCATATCCTGATCCGGGGCATCACCGAGGATGGAAAGACCCTCAATATCGCAGGCGACTATATCGCCCATGGCATCCGCTATCGGGCATCGGAAATCATGACCCGGGCCCTGGGCCCACAAAGCGAGATCGAGGTGCGCCAGCAACTCGAACAGGAGGTGCAGGCCGAACGCCTCACCCGGCTCGACCGGATGATGCTGGCCCAAGCAAAAAACCATGTCATCGACCTGCGCCGGATGGAGGGGCTGCAAGGCATCGATGCGGGCCAGCAGCAATTGCTCGTCGCCAGGGCGCGGGTGCTGGAGCGGATGGAACTGGCGGAGCCGGCCGGACCGCTCTCCTGGTCGCTGGCCCCGCATATGGAAAAGAGGCTGACCGACATGGGGATGCGCGGCGACATCATCCGCCTCATGCATCGGGAGATGACGCGGGAGAAGGAAGCAGCCCGGATCGAGGCTGACCGCTATGTCGTTCATGGCATTGACCAGACACCGGAGAAGGTCACGGGTCCCATCATCGGCAAGGTGGTGAAACGGGGCGCTGCCGATGACGATCATGAACGACGCTATCTCATTGTCGATGGCATCGACGGGCGCAGCCATTATGTCGATGTCGGCACCAGCGCCGAGACCACGCCGATCGGCGGCATGGTGAGCCTGACACCCAGACGGGCGGAACCGCGCAGAGTCGACCGCACCGTCGCTCAGATCGCCGAGACAAATGCCGGACGCTACAGCCTGGGCATTCACCTGGGCCACGATCCCGATGCCAGCGAGGAATTTGTCGAGACCCATGTCCGGCGGCTGGAAGCCATCCGCAAGGCGACCGGCAAGCCCGAGCGCGAAGCCGATGGGACATGGAAGATCGGTCCCGATCATCTCGATACCGTTCGTGCCTATGAGCAGCGCAAGCTGCGGGCCGAGCCGGTGAAGGTCGAAATACTGTCCGCAGCGCCGATCCTCCAGCAGACCGGCGTTCAGGCCGCCACCTGGCTGGACCGGGAACTGACGGCAACGGACAAGACCGCCATTGCCAGCAGCGGCTATGGCCAGGAGGTGCGCAAGGCTCTGGCGCTGCGCCAGCAATGGCTGGTCGAGCAGCAACTGGCCGAGCGCCAGGGCGAGGAGGTCATCTACCGCCGCAACCTGCTGCGAATTCTGCGGGAGCGTGAGGTGCGGGCCGTAGCCAACCAACTCTCGAAGGAAATGGGTCTGCCCTTTGCCGAGACGGTGCCGGGTGAGCGGGTGGAGGGGACACTCAGGCGACGGATCGACATGGCCTCTGGCCGGTTCGCGCTGATCGAGCGCAGTCATGAGTTCTCCTTGGTCCCCTGGCGTGACGAGCTGGAGCGGCATGTGGGCAAGCAGCTTTCCGGGCTGATGCGCGAGGACCGGCCGATCAGTTGGACCATCGGCCGGGGCCGCGGCGGTCCCAGCATCGGCGGTATGTAGGGCCGAACTGGGCCGATTTGCCCCCATCTGCCCCATGCCCAGACAGGGGAAGGACGGCCATAATCGTCCATGGCAGCGGATCGCTCCTGTGTTCCCCCTTGCGCTGGGCTGGTCCGCTGCCACCGGACACCATCATGAGCAGGCCGACGCCCGATGAAGACTTACAAGACCCGGCATCAACTGTTCCTGCCCGAGGAGATGAGCAGACGGCTCGAGCATCTGGCGACAAGCTCCAGCCGGGCGCGCTCGGAGATATTGGTTGAGGCGCTCGATGCCTGGTTCAACCGGCGGCAGGCACCGAGGTCCGACGAGGCCATCGGCATTCGCCTGACCAGGATCGAGCGCAATACCGATTGGCTGCGGCGCAACCAGGCGCTGGTCTGGGAGGTGCTGGCCCGCATGGTCCGGCATCAGCTCGTCACCGGCGCCATGCACCCGGTCAATGAAGCGGCGCAAGCCGCAGGGGCCAAGCTGTTCGCGCAACTGATCGACGAGATTGCCGATCGGTTCGCGGGCGAGGCCGCGCCAGCCACCGACGATCCCACCACCCGGAAGCTGAGGAGTTTGCAATGAGCCGTGAGCATCGACCGCTGAAGAACACGGACCTGCCGCAGCAGGACAGGATCGAGCCGATCACCGTGCGCATTCCCGATGCCTGCCGGATGCTGGGGATCAGGCGCAGCAAATTCTATGAACTCATTGCCGAGGGCGAGATCAGAACGCTGAAGCTCGGGAGCGCGACGCTGGTGCCGGTCGAGGGGATCAAGGAACTGGTGGCCCGGCTCAAGGAAGGTTGATCTGGAAACGGCCCGACGGCAACGCTCCAGTGCTCGCCATTCGATAGCGATTTTGACGCGCCTAGGAGCGGACATTCAGATTATGACTGGGTTGTCGGACGATCCGGAACGGCAGGTTTTAGGGCACGAAATGGGATAGCCGGCATTCGAATGCGCCGGAGTCGGCATCAATTCTCACCGCTCAGCCTATCGTATCATCTCCCTTGAATCAGACACAGAGCGACAGGCGACCTGATGTGCCACCCCACCCGGCCAAACCGTGCCGCCGCGTTTTCAGATGCTGTGGCGCATATGCCGCATTATGCTGACCTTGATCGATCCAGCAGCTACCGAACGAGAACCATCCAACTCGCTCAGGTTGAACGTTCCTTTTTGAAAACAAAACCGATGCGACGCGATCTGTCGCCTCAGCCCTCCACATTGCGAATCGCGACGAACTTGAGTCGCATCAATGATGGAGAAACAGCATGAGCAAGGGTCGAAGCCGCGGCAGCTACCGCAGCGCGATCAGCGGGCGGTATGTCACCGCCAAACATGGCAAGGCCAGCCCGCATACGACCGTCCGCGAGAGCGCCGGTCCGAGCGGGAGTTCCGGCCCCCATTACCGCAGCGCCATCTCGGGCCGGTACGTCACGACCGCGCACGGGAAGGCCAGCCCCCACACCACGATCAAGGAGAACTGACCATGGCGAAACGCTATGTGCGCGCCACCGGCAAGGACAGACAGGGCGACATCACCCGGCTGTGCAATTCCGGTGACTATTGGTCGCCCCGCAGCAAGGCGGATGCGATCAGCGATATCGAACTCGGCCTGCACGAATATTGGGTCAACTGGGCAAATGCGCCCGAGACCAAGATCCGGGTGGTCAATGGCTCGACCGGCAAATATCTCCGGACCGACCGCGACACTACGTCGCGCAACAATCTGGACGATCTGCCCGATTGCTGACGGCGTGAATGCCGACGATTGGGATCTGGGCCGGGGCCTCACGCTCCGGCCCCGGAATCAGATCAGGGCATCGAGGGAAAGTCCGAACGTCGATACGCCGCAACCATCTGTACGAGTTCGGGCGGAGAAATCACCTCCACCGCATCGCCCCACATATAAAGGTGCCAGCACATTTCGAGCAGGCCTGCGGCGCGAAACCGCACGACCAGCGAGCCATCCGGCTCCCGCTCCGTGGTCTGGGACGGATGAAAAAGAAAGCCTTCCGCCCAGCGGACGGCCTTGGGGGCAAAGCGCCAGGCAACATCATGAATGCCGCCTTCCTGCTGATAGGAGCCGAAACATCGTTCTGCATGCGCATTGAGATCGAACCCTTCCTTACGCACGAAGCTTTGGGGAAGAACGGTCGCCTCCTCGATGGCATCGACCCGAAAATGCTGAATGCCGCCGCCGACCTTGCCAAGATCGACGGCGACGAGATAGCGCCGCGCGCCGAGCAACAGCCCGTGCGGCGCCACCACTCGCTCGCGCGCGACTGTGTCCTTCCATCCGCGATAGAGGATACGCAGTTGAGACGTGCCCTTGAGCGCGGTGGAGATGGCCACGTCCACCGTCTCGCTCCCCAGCTGGCGAGGGCCTGGGCGCGCGGCATGGCCCAGTGCCATGAGGAGCGCTTCCTCATCCGCCGCGAGCCGGCGGCTGCGATCGTCGGGAATGAGCGCGAGGATCTTGGCGTGGAGGCAGCGGAGCGCCTCGACCTGATCCTTGCCCGCGCCCTTGCCCAGTATGTCGAGCGCAAGGGAAAGCGCCGCCATTTCCTCAGGCGTCGGCGCCAATAACGGAGCCACCGATTTATAGGGTAGTTTCCAGCGCGCCTTGTCCGATTCCTCGTCCTTCACCTTCTCCAATTCAGGAAAACATTGTCCCAGTGCGCGGATCACGCGCTGCGCTGTGCGATAATCTCGCTCGAGGACTTGCTCGATCTCGGCCAGACTGACGCCCTGCATAGATGCCGCCCTTGCCGCGACTGTCAGCAAGTCAATTGCATTACGGTAAGAAATGATAACCTCCCCCCGGAAGCGACAACTTCTGTCGTATATCATCATCATGCTCATCCGTCATGACGAGTCGAGCGGATCTTGCGGTGTGTCGGGAGGAACAGGGATGTTGAGGCATGGCGGGCAGACGCTCTTTTCGGCGAGCGACCTAGTGAACTTCATGGGCTGCGCGCATGCGACTGTGCTGGACGTCGGCAACCTCCTCACGCCGGCCAGCTTCCCACCCGACGATGAAAGCGCGGTCCTGCTCCAGGAGAAGGGCATAGAGCACGAGCGCGCCTATCTGGAGAGACTGCGCGCGGAGGGGCGCTCGATACAGGAGATAGCAAGCGAGGGAACGCTTGAGCAACGGGCGCAGGCGACCGTTGAGGCCATGCAGGCGGGGTATGATGTCGTGTACCAGGGCGCGTTCCTGGCGGGCCAATGGCATGGCTATTCCGATTTCCTGCTCAAGCGCGATGGCCTGCCTTCAGCGCTCGGCAACTTTGCCTATGATGTCGCCGACACCAAGCTCGCCCGCTCCGCCAAGCCCAAGCATGTGCTCCAGCTCTGCGTCTATGCCGATATGCTGCAAGCGGTACAGGGTGTTGCACCGCCATCCATGCATGTCGTGCTGGGCAGCGGCGAGATCGTCACGCTGCCCACCTCATCGCTCATCCATTACTTCTCAATCGCGCGCGATCGCTTCGAGCACTTCGCAGCCGCTGTCCCGGACAGCTCGGCCGGCGATCCCTGCGGCCATTGCACCTTTTGCCGATGGTCCGACCATTGCACCGCCATGTGGGAGGCGGCGGATCACCTCTCGATAGTTGCCGGCATGGGGCGCAGCCAGCGATCGGCGCTGCGCCAGGCCGGTATCGACAGCATAGGCGCCCTCGCCACCCTGCCCGGCGGCACGAAGATCCCCGGCATGCAAGCGGGCACCGTCGCGAGGCTCTCGGCCCAGGCCCGCCTGCAGGCCCATCAGCGCCAGACCGGCGAGGGACGTATCGAGCTTCTCGCCGCAGCGCCGGGGCGCGGTTTTGCACGTCTGCCACAGCCGGACGAGGGTGACATGTTCTTCGACATGGAAGGCGACCCGCTGTTCGAAGGCGGTCTCGAATATCTGTTCGGCCTGGTAGCCATGGACCAAGGCGAGGATCGCTTCCATGCCTACTGGGCGCATGACCGGGAGAACGAGAAGATCGCGTTCGAACAGGCGATCGACTTCATGACTACGCGCCTGGCGCGCCATCCCCTCGCGCATATCTATCACTACGCTTCCTACGAGGAGACGGCGCTCAAGCGCCTTGCCATGTATCATGGGACGCGCGAACAGGAGGTCGACGATCTACTGCGCGGCGACCGGCTGGTCGATCTCTACAAAGTTGTGGCGGAAGCCATACGCACTTCCGAACCCCGCTATTCGATCAAGAATATGGAAGCCTTCTATCTGCCCGGAGGGCGCCAGGGTTCGGTCAAAACGGCCGGCGACAGCATCGTGATCTACGAGCGCTGGCGCCGCGTCGGCGGCGATGCGCTTCTCGCGGAAATTGCCGACTATAACGAAATCGACTGCCGCTCGACCCGGCTCTGCCGTGACTGGCTCCTGTCGCTGCGGCCAGATGACACGCCGTGGTTTACCGGGCGGACGCTGGCGCCTGCCGATCCGGTAAAGGTCGCCGCGCGAGAGGAAGCCGACGAACGCACCCGCCAGTTGGCGCAGGCCTTGATCGCCGTTGAAGACATCCCTTGGCGCCGCCTGCTGGTCGATCTGCTGGAATTCCATCGCCGCGAGGCGAAGCCCAGCTGGTGGGCGATGTTCGCGCGGCAGGAGATGGACGTGGATGCGCTGCTCGACGATGCCGAATGTCTTGCCGATCTCCAGCCCCACCCCACCCTGCGCTCATGGGCGGACAAGAAGTCGGTGGTCCACCCGTTCACTTTCCCGCCGCAGGACTTCAAGATGAAGGTCGGCGACAAGCCGCTGCGCTCCGGAACGCTGGAACCGGCAGGAGAAATCATGTCGCTCGACGAGGAGGCGGGCACGATAGAATTGAAGCTCGGGCCGAGCCGTTCGGCGATCGAACCCGGCACAGCGCTCATCCCGGAAGGCCCGGTGGGTGACAAGATATTGCGTGCTGCGGTCCATCGCTATGCCCAGAGCGTAGCGAGCAACGAGAATCGCTATGCTGCCGTGACCGCGATCCTCCGCCGTGATCGCCCAAAGCTCGTCGGGCGCGCATCGGGACAGGCGATCGTGCCGGACGGCATGGACGCAACCGATGGCGCGATTGAGGCGCTAAGCTTGCTCGACGACAGCTATCTGCTCGTTCAAGGCCCGCCAGGCGCCGGTAAGACCTACACGTCGGCGGAAGCGATCGTCGCGCTGCTCGCTGCAGGCAAGCGCATCGGCGTGGCTTCCAACTCGCACAAGGCGATCAACAATCTGCTCAAGGATGTCGAAGCAAAGACGGCGGCGAAAGGTCTGCACTATCGCGGCATGAAGAAATCATCGCGCGAGGATCAGATCCTCGGTTCGGACGGCTGGATCGACGATGTCATTGGCGGCAGCGGAAGCGGTGTGTCGCCGCATCACCAACTCGTTGCCGGTACGGCCTGGCTTTTCGCTCGCGAGGATCTCGACGGAGCACTCGATTATCTGTTCATCGATGAGGCCGGTCAGGTCAGCCTCGCCAATGTCATCGCGATGGGAACCGCAGCGCGCAATATGGTGCTGGTCGGCGATCAGATGCAATTGTCGCAGCCGATCAAGGGCACGCATCCGGGTGGCAGTGGCCGATCGGCCCTCGAGCATCTCCTTGAAGGGCATGCCACGGTGCCAGCAGACCAAGGCGTATTTCTGCCCGTCTCCCGCCGCATGCATCCCCACCTCTGCGCGTTCATCTCTGACGCTGTCTATGATGGGCGCCTTCAGGCCGAGGTGAGCACTGCCGGACAACGTATCGATGTGGATGCTACAGCGGATCCGGCGGCATTGGCCGCCAGGGGCCTGCGTTTCGTCGAAGTCGCCCATAGCGGTCGCACGCAGCGCTCGCCCGAGGAAGCCGAACGGCTCGCGATCACCTACCGTGCCTTGATCGGGGCTAGCTGGACCGATCGGCACGGCGAACGCCATGAGATCGGCACCAAGGACATATTGGTCGTGTCACCTTATAATATGCAGGTCGAACTGCTGCGGCGCACGCTGCCCGATGGCGCACGGATTGGAACGGTCGACAAGTTCCAGGGCCAGGAAGCGCCCGTCGTGCTGATTTCGATGGCGACTTCGTCCGGCGACGATCTCCCCCGGAACATCGAATTTCTCTATAGCCGCAACCGCCTGAACGTCGCGATCAGCCGGGCTCGCTGTCTCGCCGTGATCTTCGCCAACCCCAGGCTGCTCGAAATTCCCTGCTCGACGATCTCGCAGATGGAATTGGTGGACGGCCTTTGCTGGGCCAAGCAGTTCGCTGACGATCAGCGGGATCATCGCACTAGGCCCTGAACTACCTAGAGATATACAGTGAGGTTGCCCACTTCGATTGCCTCCCGCTCCTCCACTATGCGAACGCTATCGTACGCGATGCCTCCACGTTCTAGGAGTCTGACGTGAAGCTCCTTGCCTCTCCATGGAGGCAGCGCCCCGGCGAAATGCAGCACACGAGGGCCGAAGTCAGCACACTCGGCAAAGCTCGCCGTTTCACGCCCGTCGACGTGTTTCCCCAGCCCACGAATTCCCGCGTGCGCTTCTAGAGCGGCGGAAGCGAATAGGAACGTGTTGTGGTCAGCGGCATCCGAAATAATGATCGTTCGCACGGCCCAGAAATAGCGGCGCCGAGCCTCTCGGTTATCCTGCCAATCGCGCTCCAGCAACATCCGCAGAACGAGCGCAGCCGTTACCGCGTCTTCCCGATAGGATGACTTTTTCCGAAATTTCGCCCGCAATCGCTCGAGAAAGCTGTCGGTGTCGTGCAGCGCGACACCTTCGAAGGCCACATGGTACGCAAATAGGCTGCCAGCGCGGATTTCCTTCTCAAGCCAGCCCTTGGAATAGAGATGCACGCTGACACCGTGGACCGTGCGAGGCGGCCTGAGCGATACGCCGTCCTCCGCAAGGATTAGGTCGACGTCTGAACCGGGTCTCGCTTCGCCGCGCGCCCGGCTGCCGTAGAGGATGAGCGCAGCGCTCATCAGCGGGCTCTCGACAATTTGGAGACGACAGTCGCGAAAAAGACGGTGTAGATTACGATTGCCGCGATTGTCTGAAAGTTCTGGATACCGGTGAGCAAGGGATCGGCAGAGACTTGGTTTCCGTATCCGACGAGGAAAGTAATGTCGAAGCTCTTCTGATATGGATGGGGCACTTGGATGTCGAACGGAATGCGTTCGTAGAGCCAACCGAAGCCTGCCCAGCAAAGCGTGAGTGCGATGCAGGGGCGGCTCGCGGACACACCCCAGTCGTTAAGCAAGCCGAGGCTCCAGAGGAGTAGATAATCTGCACTGTGAAAGAGCAGTCCCAAAAGGCTGCGCATCCGCTTTCCCTTGCTGTGGCGCAGGTGATAGACGTCTTCTGAAAGACGAGCGGTCGCGCACTGCAGTTCGTGCAGTTTGACGATCTCGTAATATGTATGATCGTCGCCGGTGGACTGGTGGCTGATCATCAGTGTTCGCAATACGTGCGCTCGGGTTCCCCGTAGGCGATACCATTGATGATGACGATGTTCGGTGGAAGGATTTTTGGGATCAGGATAGCTGACCGAAGCGGCGATTAGGGAACCTGGATTGTTCACGAAGCAATGATGGAACTCTGTTTTACTCCCGAAGCCGATGCGGTCCCAACTACAGTCGCGAAATTCGCAGCGTTCGAACGTGGCTAGCGAGAGGGAGGATTCCTTGAAGGTGCAGTCGCGGAAATGCGCACCCTTCCAACTTGAATAAGCGAAATCACAGCCATCGAACCGGCAGCCGTCGAACATCAGCAACGCGTCTGGACGAAAGTCGCCTTGAAAATCACATTCCTTGAAAGTTACGCCGACGACTTTAAACGTCTCGCCGGGTACGACCTTGTCCTTCAGGGTCGTACCCGACACAAACCGGCACGATGGTCCGGCATCGCGAGCGAAGTCCCAGTCGTACGGTTCAAAGGCCACCGAATGTCCCGGCGCATGAATCGGCTCCCAGAAACATGTGCGGCGCCGGCTCCCGATGTGTCCGTCCACCGCCATTCCAGGTTCGATCTGCTTGGAAACGGAAATCGCGTGCCCGTTTATCTTCTCTCGCCATCGGCGAGGCCAAAGCCGTTCCAACATTCGTCGCGTCCCCCCTGGTCCCACGCTAACGTCTCAGGTTCGCCGCGCAAAGAGTTTGCTTCGATTCACATCATTGCGGCTTGGCAATGGCGAATGTCTGGTATTGCTTCTGCTCTTAGAGCCAGCCGGTATCAAAACAGCTAGAGCTACCCATGGGCAACTATGAATGAAAGGCGTGTTCGTACGGTCCGCGTTTTGGACTGCGAACCGCTGCTCCGTTGGCCTCGACCGACATCAGCTCGTGCGGACCTTGCCGCCTGTTCGGATTTTAGCCTCGAAACGCATACATAGCCGTTCTCTCAAGCCAACACTGCGAGGACGAAGAACTGTGCCACCTTCGTCGAAATGTTCTGCGCGACTAGCCAGCGAACAGCATCTTGAAGGCGCTAACCGCCTTTTCATATCGATATGTCTGGCTTTAAACCTCTGTCGCCGCAGCCATTAGTTGGCCGTAGCGATTAGCCTTCTCGATTTCGACTTTGGCATCCTGCTCGGTAAATTGGTCAGGAAGACTCGCCACTCGCCCATCTTTCCCAATGCGGGCATAGAGAGCGTCTTGCTTGCGAAGGTCTTGCTTGCCCTTGGCGATACCGAGCGCCGTACGCTCATAGTTCGGATCTTCGTCCCAGTACCAATTCTTCCCTTCCCACCGGCCAATCTTCTCGTAGCGGAGAAGCTCAAGGGCGCTGCCAACATCTGCCAGAAATTTTTCGCCCATCTCGGAACCAGCAGCGATCATCGCTTTGAGATCATCAATCTCATCCCAGTGCATGATCACGTAATCCATGATCAATCCCACCAGCTGCTTACAAGCGTGATCGTTCATTGCGCGGAGTATCGGTGTGCTGAAGGGAATGATCTCATCACGGATCAAAAGTGGCATGAACGCTTTTGCGAACTCCTCCTGTGCAATCATCGCAAGGTAAAGCCTCGTTGCGCTGGGTTTCCGAAATTCCAAATCGTACGTTACCTCAATCAAGCGATGCCCGTTGTCGAGACAGCTTGTGATGTTCGCAGACAGAATTTTTCGTGGGTTGTCTAAGGGTAGGCATGGCCGAATTAGAGCAGGGCGCTTACGCCAATGATAGCGCGTTCCACTGTTGTTGAAGAACGTCGAACACCTGCTTTTCAAGGGCGGCATCGACATTTGCCAAGAAACCGTGTGACATTGGTGGAACTCGCATAGGCTGACAGCCTTGGCCGCGCTATATCTGGCTACCTGAGCGTACGACAGGTTTGAGGGGCCGGAGCCAACTGCCGCAACGGACGCTATATTGGCGGATTACGACGTCGCTCCGAAGCGATGATAGTCCTCCTCGTCTGCGTGGCCGGCAGGCTGCCCGGTGATCTTGCCCCAAGCGCGGCCGAGCGCTTCGACTAGATGCTGCGGCAGGTGTCGCTCGCCATCTGGTCGCGAATGGAAGGAAATGAAGCTATTACCCCCACGTCGATATGGCTCCGGCGCCGCAAGCGGGGTTTCGACCAGAAGGAGTTGGTCGATGGAGCGGCAGCGATTGTCGCGCATCGCATCGCCCACCAAGGCGACGATCGAACGTCGGTCCAGCCGAAAAGGCGGGGTAATCAGTGCCAGCAGCCCCATGGCCTCGGGTCGGCCCAGCGCCACCTTCGTCGCCTTGAGCTGTGCGTTCGCGGCCTTCGCCTCGGATAGAACCCTTTTGCCAGCGATACGCAGCGTGTTCATGGCGATCGCAGGGGGCAGTTCGTGCAGATTCACCGTCACGGTGCCAAATATAACTGGTGCTCCCAGATGCGTGTGGCGCGAGAACATCTCACCAACCGCGTTCGACGTCTCGCTTGACGCCGCCCTATCCGTGGTGAGCGACTTTACCTCGACGATCACATCGGCAGCCGGAAACAGGATATCCGCGATCTTGCCCGTATAGCTAGGCGCCGCATGATCCTCGATCGGCTCGCCACCCGCAGCGGTGAGCACCGACACCATCAGGTCATGCTGGTTCATCGGTCTTCGCGTCCTTCCCGTACGCCTTTGCCACTTTACTATATCGCGCTGCTGCGGCTGTCGCCGATCCGATCATGTGGCGATTAACGAAAGACTGCTTTCGGGAGGAGAGGTTCACCTGACGAACGTCCGCTATGTCGGCGAGAGGGCGACGCCGTTTGAATGACGGCGCTCCCAGCTCGGCGCCTCGCGACCAGACAGTTGCCTACCGGCCCAGAACAGTCGTCAAATTCGCAACCGTGAGCCTTGCTGCCTTTCCGCGCCATGATCGCTAGGCGAGGTGGAATCGAACTCTGTGAGCGTTCTGGAGCGTCCCGCTTGAACCGCAGCCGCCGCCGCGATTCGATCGGGTGCCGACAAATTCATCGATGCCGTTCGCAGGCCGTTACGGGTATGAATGCTGGCTCACCATATCCAGCATAGACATCGCTATGCAGCCAGGCGCGTTCGACATCACTCTCGTCTTGGCCCACGTTCCTCCACCAGAAACGCATGGCTGCGTCCCAGCGATAGCCCCGCGCCTTCAACCGATCCTTGGCATCAAAAGGCGCATCGATGGCATTCACCCGATATGTCGGCCGTTCTGAGCACTCGATGAGCTTCGACAGGATCGTCGTTCCGTCGGATAATCCATGGGAGAGCAGATACAAAAGCGCGAGAATATCGTTTTCGGCCCTGTGTCCCTCATAGAACCAACCGCATTGCGCGAGGAGATGCGCGAGGGCACGCCCTTCGAACCCAAGTTCAAGCCAATCCAGTTCGGCCATTGAGCAGGCCCATGGCTTGCCGGCAATGGCGGGCAGACGCCAATCAACAAACGGCCTGTCGAACGCGGCATTGTGAGCGATGATGATGTCGGCGGACGAAAGAATTTCCACAGCCATCGCTTCGTCAATCGCCTGTCCGGCGACGTCGTCTACTGCGAGGCCGGTAAGTTTGGTGATCTTCGGATCGATCGGGATACCGGGATCTTCACGCCACACCCGCGGCAATCCGACCTGTACGATTCGTCCACGATCATCGAACCGGAAGCGCTGCACAGCCAGCTCGATGATGCGATCGGTTTCGCGATCAAGGCCGGTCGTCTCCACATCGATTACCACCCCGATCCGACTGGAAGCCAGAGGGTCCACCTCATGAAAATGAGTCACAGGGGCAAGACGGCGCTGCACGCGATAGTCAGGATGCATGCTCAGGAAGTCGGCCGCCAGCGAATGGCGATCCGGCACGATGGCGTTCATCTCGTACCGATCCTCATCATCAGTCCTCTACCACCCTGAAAACCGCGCCGCTTCCGGCATCCCGAACAAGATCGACCCGCTTTCCATCCCAATGATAATCGAGATGTCGGCCTTGAATGGGGTTGGAGGCACAGTCCGGATAGAAAAGCGCGGCACATTCGCCGCCTGCCTGCTGGACGCTTGGATAGGCGATTCCGTCCGACCCTGAGCCGCGAAGGCTGGCAGCGAGTTGCTGGGGCGCCTGGTAGGACTGAGGATCAAGCCAAGGGCCAAACTCATCCGATCCCCCGCGAAGGTCATGCAGCGCAGCATCGACCTCAAGTATGATCTCCCGAAATTGCGACGTCCATCCAGCCTGCTCAGCCGTCCGGATCATGAACCGGGCATGATGATGGATCGTCTCGAACAGTGCGGTTTCATAGCTTCGCGCGACATAGAGAACGCCATAGCTTCCGTCCGAGAATCGGCTCGGCCGGTCAGGGCTGACATGGGTGAAAGAGGCCATCAGATAGGACGCCCCCACGCCACCGACCCGCCGGTCCGGAGGGACAAGGTCGATGTTCCCGACCGACGCCATGATGCGTGGATTCGTCTTCTGCTCGGCCGAAATGAGGAGAGGCCAGTCGGCGGGGTCTGCAATATCCTCGAACAGATCTATGGAAGGATAGATACTGCGGATGATCCTGACCGCGCCCTCCCATTCGACCCTGTTGACTGGCGGCACCGCAACTCCCGTCACCAGCCGCCCCGTTCCGCGTCGAGATAGCGCCGTACCCGCATGATGTCGGTCAGTTCGCCGCCTAGCATGACTGCCAGCGCACTCGCTCCCTCGAACGCTGCATTGGGTGCTTTGATCCAGTCATAGCCTCGTTGCGGCTCCTGAAAGATGAGGCGTAGCGCCTTATGGATGCCCATGAGGTTGGATAGCCTGGCAAGCCCGTCGCGCGAGAACCGGCCCGGCCCTTCCGCCTTCCAGCGACGGAAACTGCGCACCGGCATATCGGTCAGGACGGCAGCCTGCTCGTCGGTCAGCCCCCATTTACCGAACAGATTGACCGCTGCGCGAAACATTGCGCCACCCTCTTCTTGGGTGAGCGGTTTCGGCCGAAAGGGGGCCGGGATCGTCTCAACGGGTTGCAACAAGGCCATAAAGCGTCTCCATATGGCATGGTATATATAATAGACTGCCAAATGGCAATATCGCGCCGGCGTTATGCTTTATTTCGCATAAACACGGGTTATGCGTTGAGTCGCATAAGCCATCGCTCCCTTACCCTCAGCGCCGCCCAAACCTCGCTTTGATCACCTTCTCGGCGGCCCGAAGCTGGTCGAGATAGTCACTCCAATATTGCATCATCTTGACACGCTCGTTCCAATGCTCGCCACGCAGATAGGCGCGTCGCACATCGTTTCCTTCGACATGCGCCAACTGCCGCTCGATCGCGTCCGGGTGCCATTTGCGGCTCTCGTTCAGCAGCGTGCTGGCCGTTGCGCGAAAGCCGTGCCCGGTCACCTGCGTCTTGTCATAGCCCAGGCGTCGCAACGCGGCGTTGACGGTATTCTCCGACATCGGGCGTCGGGGATCGCGAATGCTGGGGAACAGATATTTCGAGTGACTGGTGACCGGGTAGAGCGCCTCCAGCAAGTCCATGACCTGTGTGGATAGTGGTACGCGATGCTCGCGCCCCATCTTCATTTTCTCGGCCGGGATCGTCCAGATCGCCAGATCGGGATCGAACTCTGACCACTCGGCGTGACGCAACTCGCCGGGCCGAACAAACGTATGGATGCCGACCTTGAGCGCGATCTCCACGGCGGGCTGGCCTTCATAACCCCATATAGCGCGTAAGAGTTCTCCGACCCCACCGGGATCGGTAATGGCCGCCCGATGCTTGACCTTGGGCGTGATGAGCGCGCCCTGCAGATCAGCGGTGACGTCGCGCTGGGCCCGGCCGGTGGCGATGGCGTAACGGATGATGCTTCCGCATGTCGTGCGCAATCGCCTCGCCGACTCGTAGCGCCCCTTCACCTCGACTGTTCGCAGGACGGCAAGGACCTCCGGGGCGGTCAGTTCACCGATGGGCCGGTCTCCAATGATTGGCTCGGCATAGCGCAGGAGCCACCGCATCTTCTCCATCGTCGCAGCAGATCGCCCCTCAGCTTCGATCTTGGTGAGCCATTCCTGCGCGACGGCCCCAAAGGTGTCCCCTCCGTTCAAGGCCAAGGCGCGCTGAAGCTTCTTGTGCCGGGAGGGATTCGTGCCCCTGTCAAGCAGCTTCTTGGCTTCCGTCCGCTTCTCCCGTGCCTCCTTGAGTGACACTTCGGGATAGACACCAAGCGACAAGGTTCCGCGCTTGCCCGCATGCGAGAAGTTCCAGCGCCAGTAGCGGGCGCCGTTTGGTTTCACGAAAAGATAGAGTCCGTGCATGTCCGCGACCTTGAAGGGCTTGTCGCGAAGGGCGATTCTGCGGATGGCGGCATCGGTCAGCATGGCGATATTTTCCCAGTCCTGATGCCGAGGAAATTACCGCTCAGGCATCCGGGTCGCAAGGTACAGGCCCGGACGGCAGCGGACGAGATACCGCAAAACCGTCATAAAGTACCGTCAGTTCCGGACGGCTAAGGACAGGAAAATCAAGGGAAATGGTGCCCGGGGACGGAGTCGAACCGCCGACACTGCGATTTTCAGTCGCATGCTCTACCAACTGAGCTACCCGGGCATGGCGGCCGGTGAGGATCACCGGGCCTTTGGTGAGGCGTGC
>Ga0157371_10000993_pt1 | contig 31395 bp, 24 predicted proteins | sample C45metaG_FD_113462 | JGI IMG/M metagenome (GOLD analysis project Ga0157371, IMG submission 113462) | Corn rhizosphere microbial communities from Kellogg Biological Station, Michigan, USA - C4-5 metaG | ecosystem: Host-associated > Plants > Roots > Rhizosphere > Soil | place: USA: Michigan... | reverse complement strand
GGCCAGACGGGTGATGCATTCTTCACCCATTTCGCCCGGCTTGCCTTCGAGGGCCATACGTGCCGAACCCTTGATGATTGGGACGTCGTCGCCTGGGAACTCGTACTTCGACAGAAGCTCACGAACTTCCATTTCGACCAGTTCCAGCAGTTCTGCGTCGTCGACCAGGTCGCACTTGTTCAGGAACACGATGATGTACGGAACGCCAACCTGACGCGCCAGCAGGATGTGCTCGCGGGTCTGTGGCATTGGGCCGTCAGCAGCCGAGCACACCAGGATCGCGCCGTCCATCTGCGCAGCACCGGTAATCATGTTCTTGATGTAGTCGGCGTGGCCTGGGCAGTCAACGTGTGCGTAGTGACGGTTTTCGGTTTCGTACTCGACGTGCGCGGTGTTGATGGTGATGCCGCGTGCTTTTTCTTCCGGTGCCGCATCGATCTGATCGTAGGCCTTGGCTTCACCGCCGAATTTCTTCGACAGGACAGTTGCGATAGCAGCCGTCAGGGTGGTTTTGCCGTGGTCAACGTGACCGATGGTGCCGACGTTGACGTGCGGCTTGGTCCGTTCGAATTTACCTTTTGCCATTTCCAGATTCCTTTAAAGAAACGATATGTTCTATTTAAAGGGAGACAGGACGTCCCGTCTCCCTTGAATTGCTTGTATTGCTGATTACTTCGACTTGGCAGTGACGATGGCGTCAATCACGTGCTTAGGCGCTTCCGAATAGTGCTTGAATTCCATCGTGTAGGTCGCACGGCCCTGGGTCGCCGAACGCAGCGAGGTCGAGTAACCAAACATTTCCGACAGTGGCACTTCGGCTTTGATGATCTTGCCGCCGCCGCCTGGAATTTCGTCCATGCCCTGCACCATACCGCGACGCGACGACAGATCGCCCATCACCGAACCGGCGTAGTCTTCCGGCGTTTCAACTTCCACGGCCATCATTGGCTCGAGGATGACCGGGCTGGCCTTGCGGCAGCCGTCTTTGAACGCCATCGAACCGGCCATGCGGAATGCATTTTCGTTCGAGTCGACATCGTGGTACGAACCGAAGGTCACGGTGACCTTGACGTCAACGACTGGGTAACCAGCCAGCACGCCCGAAGTCAGGGTTTCGCGCACACCTTTTTCGACTGCAGGGATGTATTCGCGAGGAATGACACCGCCCTTGATCGCGTCGACGAACTCGAAGCCTTTGCCCGGCTCTTGTGGCTCGATCGACAGGACTGCGTGACCGTACTGACCACGACCGCCCGACTGCTTGACGAACTTGCCTTCGACGTCGGTGACTGCCTTGCGGATCGTTTCGCGGTATGCAACCTGTGGCTTGCCGACGGTTGCTTCCACGTTGAATTCGCGCTTCATGCGGTCAACGATAATTTCCAGGTGCAGCTCGCCCATACCACCGATGATGGTCTGGCCCGATTCTTCATCGGTACGCACGCGGAACGACGGATCTTCTTGTGCCAGGCGGTTCAGTGCCAGGCCCATTTTTTCCTGGTCGGCCTTGGTTTTTGGCTCGACTGCCTGCTGAATCACCGGCTCAGGGAAGACCATCTTTTCCAGCGTGATGATCGACGATGGATCGCACAGGGTTTCGCCCGTGGTTGCATCTTTCAGGCCGACCGCAGCGGCGATGTCGCCAGCGTGGACTTCCTTGATTTCTTCGCGCTGGTTAGCGTGCATCTGCAGAATACGACCAAGACGCTCTTTCTTGTTCTTGATCGGATTGTAGACGGTGTCGCCCGACTTGATCGTGCCCGAGTAGACGCGGAAGAAGATCAGCTGACCAACAAACGGGTCGGTCATGATCTTGAATGCCAGCGCCGAGAACTTCTCGTCGTCTTCTGCCTTACGGGTGACTGGCTGGTCATCTTCATCGGTACCCGTGACTGGCGGGATGTCGATTGGCGATGGCAAGTATTCGATCACGCCGTCGAGCATGGCTTGCACGCCCTTGTTCTTGAACGCGGTACCGCACATCATCGGGACGATTTCCGACGCGATGGTACGCTGGCGCAGGGCTGCCTTGATCTCTTCTTCCGAGAGGTCGCCTTCTTCCAGGTACTTGTTCATCAGCTCTTCAGTCGCTTCAGCAGCGGTCTCGACGAGCTTTTCACGCCATTCGTTGGCTTCGTCCTGCAGTTCAGCAGGGATGTCGCGGTAGTCGAACTTCATGCCCTGCGACGCGTCGTCCCAGTACACGGCCTTCATCTTGACCAGATCGACCACGCCCAGGAAGTTCTCTTCGGCGCCGATCGGGATCTGCAGCGGAATCGGGTTTGCCTTCAGGCGAGCGCGCATCTGCTCGTAGACCTTGAAGAAGTTCGCGCCGGTACGGTCCATCTTGTTGACGAAGGCCAGACGTGGAACTTTGTACTTGTTAGCCTGACGCCACACGGTTTCCGACTGTGGCTGCACGCCGCCGACTGCACAGTAAACCATGCAGGCGCCGTCGAGCACGCGCATCGAGCGTTCGACTTCAATGGTGAAGTCAACGTGGCCCGGGGTGTCGATGATGTTGATGTGGTGCGGGGCGAAGTTGTTGGCCATACCGCTCCAGAAGCAGGTCGTCGCTGCCGAGGTAATGGTAATGCCGCGCTCTTGCTCTTGCTCCATCCAGTCCATCGTCGCTGCGCCATCGTGCACTTCGCCGATTTTGTGGTTGACGCCCGTGTAGAACAGGACGCGCTCGGTGGTGGTGGTTTTACCAGCATCGATGTGAGCCGAAATACCGATGTTGCGGTAGCGCTCGATGGGGGTCTTGCGTGCCATAATTTTTCCTAAATCTTTGAATGGACAAAACCGAGCATCATCTTGATGATCAAAATGAGCCCGGCCTGAACAACAGATACTACGGGGACGTTAGCACAAGGAAATAATCCCCCTACCTTCGCCCTTTTGCTTAGAAGCGGAAGTGCGAGAACGCCTTGTTCGCTTCTGCCATACGGTGCACTTCGTCACGACGCTTCATCGCGCCGCCGCGGCCTTCAGCCGCTTCCAGCAGTTCACCACCCAGACGTTGCGGCATGGATTTTTCGCTGCGCTTGTTTGCGGCTTCGCGCAACCAACGCATGGACAGCGCCATACGACGAACCGGACGAACTTCCACTGGCACCTGGTAGTTGGCGCCACCGACACGGCGGGACTTGACTTCCACCAGCGGCTTAGCGTTGTTGATCGCGGTCGTGAACACTTCCAGCGGGTCTTTGCCCGACTTGGATTGAATGTGTTCGAATGCACCGTAGATGATGTTTTCTGCAACCGACTTTTTGCCGGACAGCATCAGAACGTTGACGAATTTGGCGACATCCTGGTTACCGAATTTTGGATCCGGCAGGATTTCGCGCTTGGGTACTTCACGACGACGTGGCATTTCGATTCCTTCATGTCTTCAGTTGAGTGCACGCTGTGCACTCGCGAAAGGCCCTCTTGACCCTTCACTTACTCGGCCTTGCGGCCGGCTCAACTTATCTAATTAATGTGACGTGTGCATGACACGCCGAAGAATTACTTCTTCGCAGCCTTGGCACGCTTCGCGCCGTACTTCGAGCGAGCTTGCTTACGGTCTTTGACGCCCTGGGTATCCAGTGCACCGCGAACCATGTGGTAACGCACACCCGGCAAGTCTTTCACACGGCCGCCGCGCAGCAGAACGACACTGTGTTCTTGCAGGTTGTGGCCTTCACCGCCGATGTACGAAATGACTTCGAAACCGTTGGTCAGACGCACTTTGGCGACTTTACGCAGCGCAGAGTTTGGCTTCTTAGGCGTGGTGGTGTACACACGGGTGCACACGCCGCGCTTTTGCGGGCAGTTTTCCAGTGCCGGCGACTTGCTCTTCACAACCGCAGCTTCACGCGGTTTGCGAATCAGTTGATTGATGGTTGGCATCGTTCCTAATCCAACAAAGTACTACTCATTAATGACCCGAACCTGCAAGGTGCTGATCCGGGGACTGAAACCTAGTCCCGATGACAATGACAAAGACAGGCGACGAAAGCCACTCAGTAAAATGGAGCGGCTGCGAATGCGTATACGATGTGCAGAATAAATCGAGAACCTGCGAGTATAGACGCATTGTGATGATGGGTCAACCAGTTTGCTGATTTTGCAGGCAGTCGTTCGCCGTCTTGACGCAGACCGTGGTCAATGTGGCATCACTGCTACAACTCGGCATGGCGGGCGATCTCGACAAACGCATCCAGGTAGGTGGTGCCGGCGTCGACCTCGCGCGTGCCCAGGAAAATCTGCTTGAACACGCCCGCCTCCCCCAGCCGCACGGGCGCTACCGGCATGCGGCCCGCGTACTCTTCCACCAGCCAGCGCGGCAGCGCCGCCACGCCGCGGCCGCTGGCCACCATCTGCAGCATGATGTCGGTGGTCTCGATCGCCTTGCGCTCGCGCGGCGCGCAGCCGGCCGGCACGAAGAACTGGTTGTAGATGTCGAGCCGCTCGATATCGACCGGGTACGTGATCAGGACCTCATCGGACAGGTCGCGCGGCGCCGCATGCGCGCGCCCCGCCAGCCGATGACCGCTATGCACCACCAGCACCTGCTCGAAGTCGAAAACCGGCACGAAGCGCAGCCCCGGCTTGAACAGCGGATCGGGTGTGACGAGCAAGTCGATCTCGTAGCCCAGCAGCGCCTTCAGGCCGCCGAACTGGAAGCGCTGCTTGACGTCGACATCGACCTCGGGCCAGGCCGCCAGGTAGGGCTCGACCACTTTCAGCAGCCACTGGTAGCAGGGATGGCACTCCATCCCGATGCGCAGCGACCCGCGCTCGCCACGCGCGTAGGCCAGCATCTGGCCTTCGGCATGTTCAAGCTGCGGCAGCACCCGCTCGGCCAGCGCCAGCAGCGCGTGACCAGCCTGGGTCAGGCGCAGCGAGCGGCCCTCGCGCGTCCACACCGGCGTGCCCAGCCCCACTTCGAGCTTCTTGACCGCGTGGCTCAACGCCGACTGGGTCAGGCACAGCACGTCGGCAGCGGCGGTCAGCGAACCACGGCGATCGACCTCGCGGATGATGGACAGGTGAATGCGTTCGATCATGGGCAGGCGCAGAATGGATGGATGGGCGTATCGATGTGGCCGGGCCAGCCATCAAGGTGCGGGCGCGCCGCCCTGCTGCAAGAAGTCGGCGATCGACTTCACCAGCAAGGGCGAGACCGGCAAGCTCGGATCGCCATAGCTGGCCACCTGCAGTTCGGGCACCGCGCGCACGTGCTTGAACACGTGGTTCATGCCCGGAATGATCGCCAGCTTCGCTCCCGGGCGGGCGCCGTGCAGCCGGTTGGCCTGCACCACGTCCACCTGGATATCGGTATTGCCCTGCACGACCAGCACCGGCATCGTCAGCTCCGCGATGCGCTGCGCCGGCACATACTTGAACCACGAGATCAGATAAGGCTGCACGCTCGGCCGGAACAGCGTCGCCAGCGCCGGCGGCACCGGATCGATGACCACGCCGCTTTCCAGCGACACTAGAATGCGCTCGCTTTCCTTCTCCAGCTCGGGTGGCAGCTTGCCTTCGAGCTGCTTGCGCATCAAGGTCGAGGCGCCATCGGCAATGCCGGCAATCGACACGAATGCCGCCGCATCGGCCTGCCGCGCCGCCAGCATCCCGATCAGCGAGCCTTCGCTGTGCCCGATCACGGCCACCGATGCGAAGCGCGGATCGGCCTTGAGTCGGGCGATCCAGGCCGCTGCATCGTCGACGAACATCTCGAAGCGCAGCGCCGATTCGGCAGAGCCGGCCGCATGGCTGCCACCGATGCCCCGCTTGTCATAGCGGACCGTTGCGATGCCGGCCTCGGCCAGCCCGGCGGCCAGCAGCTTGAGACTGTCGTTGCGGCCCGGGATCATCGAGCTGTTGCCGTCACGGTCGGTCGGGCCCGAACCGGCAATCAGCAAGGCCACGCGCGGCTTGTCAGCGCCTGCCGGCAGTTCGAGCGTGCCGGCCAGCTGCCCGGTGGGCGTGTCGAGTGTGATCGGCGTCTCGGCCGCATACGCTTGGGCAGCGATACCACCGATGAGCAGCAGCAGGCTGCAAAGACGAACGGCAAAGTTGGCGGACATGGCTTCCCTCATGCATGGTTGGACTGCAATTTCAGGCCGCGGCGGCAACAATGCCCTGCTCACGGCAAAATTCGATGATGCGCTGCAGCGCAGCCTCGGCCTCGTGCTCTTCCAGGCCGATGCCGAAGTGGTAGCGATGGGTAGCAGTATCGATCTCGATGCGGCCCTGGCCAAACCCCAGCGCATCCCATTTGCCTTCCGGCGTCCATGCCTCATGTTTGGGCAACAGGCGCACGGCGCGTATGTTGTGGACCATGAGCGCCAGCGGCACCGACGACGGCAAGTTGCCGTCGCGCGCGATGTACAGCGCATCCTGGAACACAAAGTTGCGGTACAGCGCCCACGCCGCCAGGACCATGATGACCAGTGCGCCGACCGTCAGCAGCATGAATCCGAATGACTGGTCGTGCTCCCAGCCATTGCCCAGGCCCGACGCCACGACCCAGACGAAGACCACCGACATGAACGCCGGGAAGCCCCGTTTCTGGGTGGGACAAACGATATGCAAGGTGGGACTGGGACGCATTCCTCTTCTTCGGCGGCGACAATGACCGCGCACGATACCATTTTCGCGGCAGTGCAGCGAATTCAGATGCCCTGCAGGCGCCCCGCGAACCAGCCCAGCTCTCCGGCCAGTGCAGCGCGGATCGGCCCCGGGGTGAGGCCCGTCCAGCGCTTGAACGAGCGCCGGAAGTTGGCCACATCATGAAAGCCCAGGTGGCGCGCCACCGCGTCATTGTCGGCCCCCTCGGCCTGGAACAGCCAGAGCGCCACGTGCGTGCGCACCCCGTCGAGCTCACCCTGGAAATGGGTATGGTGCCGCAGCAGCTGGCGCTTGAAGGTAGCCGGGCTGACGCCGAAGTCGCCCGCCGTGCGCTCGAGCGTGGGCGCGTCGCGCACGCGCGCCAGCAAGTAATCGTAGAGCGCCGCCAGCAGACCGGGCGCCTCGCGGGGTTCCAGTTCGGCCGCCTGGTGCGCCAGGCGCGCCGCCATCTCGCTGGCGCGTGGCCATGGCCGATCGAGGCAGCCAGCCGGCAGCAGCATCGCGTCGAGCTGGCAACCGAAGCGCAGCTCCAAGCCAAGATGCACATGATGCTGCTCGATGTGGCGCGGCGCGCCGCGATTGAAGCAGAAACGCCACGGCAGGCGCTCGCCGCCCAGCCAGCGGCACAGCGCCACCACGGCCGTCATGTGCATCTCGACCAGCGCCGGCCGCAGGCTCGGCGCGCCATACGCATCGACCCAGTACAGCAGCGCCACGTCGTCCCAGGTCTCGAAGCGCGGGCGCAGCAGCGGCGTCAGGCCGGCGTGGAAGCGGCACAGCGTCTGCAGCAGCGTGCGCAGGTTGGGCGCCTGCGCCAGCGCGTGGCTGGCTGCGCCGTCGTGCCCCGGCAGCAGTTGCTGGCCCAGCATGAAGCTGGTGTCCGGGCTGTCCAGCAGGCGCAGGGTGTTCGCCAGTTGCTGCAGGTAATGGCCAGGGGTCGTTGCGCTGTCCGCGCCCGGATCGCATCCGCGCAGCAGGTCAGTGTCAAGCGCATCGCGCGAGCGGCCGTATTCCAGCGCCAGCGCGCTGTGCCGGCGCGCCGCGGGCGAAGCTGCCGTGGCGGCCTGCCAGGCGATCACGCGGGGTCCATCTGATGATCCATCTGGCGGTCCATCTGCCGACACAGCGCGCCAAGGAGCGCATCGGGCGCGCCGCGCGCCGGCGCGCAGCCATGGCGCAGCGTGATGTGCACCCGGCCGGCCGGTGCGTGATGGCGCATCGACGACACCATGCGGCACAGATGGTCGGCCGCAGCGCGCGCCTCGGGTTCGGCCAGGCCCGGCATCAGCACGGCAAAGCGGTCACCCGCATAGCGGCACAGCAGGTCGTCGTTGCGCAGGTTCAGCAGCAGCATGTGGGCGACGGCCTGCAGTGCGCGGTCGCCCTCGGACTGGCCGTGCTCGCGGTTGATGCGGTGGAAGGCGTCGATATCGAACAGCACCAGCGAGCCAACGCCGTCCGTCCGTTTGCTCTCGATGTGCAGTTGCGCGCGCAGGTAGGCTGCGTCGGCCAGCTGGGTGATGCGGTCGAATGGCCGGTGGTTGCGAAACAGGCGCTCGCGCTTGCGCATGTGGTCCGACAGCGTGGCCTGCTCGCGCCGCCAATACACCATGCCCGCGGTCACAATCAACATCCCCAGCGGCAGCAGCGCCTCCAGCACGTTGTCCCACAGCGCCGACTTCTCGACATCGAACACTTCATCGAGGCAGTCGGCCCACGATCCCAGCATGATGCAGGCCAGGCCCCCGGCCAGCAGGCGCGTGACCACGCCGTCGGGCCGGCTGGCCAGCACCAACCCGCACCACAGCGCTGCCAGCAGGGCCGTGCCGCCCTCGCTGGCGATGTCCACCAGGTCCCATGCCGCGAACGGGATGGCCGGACCGGCGCCGGTAAACAGGAACAAGACGGCGCCGAGCAGGCCGGCGATCAACAGAGCTTGGCGGATCAGGGGAGACATGGGCGGCGCGGTCAGGGAAGATCGCCGGAACATAGCGCAACCAGATGACCGCAGGATGACAGGATGGCAAAACTGTGGCGCCGCCGCACAGGGTCGAAACAGCTCACATAAAACCGCGCAAAGCGTCCCGGCTCACTGCCCGCCCAATGGCGTCTTCAAAACGGCAGGGTCAATTCGGCTCAGGGACACCGTGCACCGCGCCAGATACCGGATGGCGACCGATCGTGGTCACCGATAGGTCATATTCAGGCACCAGAATCCGCCGCATCCCAACCTATTGGATTCTCCCCCATGCGCCACTTTGCCCTCCCCGCCCTGACCGCCGGCCTGCTGGCCGCCGTTGGCGTACATGCCGCCGAACCGGCCAGCGTGATCGTCACCGGTCAGCGCGCCAGCCTGGCGCGCGCCATCGCCGCCAGGAGCAGGCGGACAATATCGTCAGTGTCGTCAGCAGCGACGATATCGGCCACCTGCCGGACAAGAACGCGGCCGAGGCGCTGGCGCGCATGCCGGGCGTGTCGGTCCAGCGCGATCAGGGCGAAGGCCGCTACGTCGTCGTGCGCGGCCTGGATGCCGACTACAACAGCGTGACCATCAACGGCGCGCTGGTGCCGTCGCCGGAAGCGACGCGCCGCGCGGTGGCGCTGGACGTGCTGCCGGCCGGGATGATCCGCTCGCTCGAAGTGACCAAGTCGGCCACGCCGGACCAGGATGCCAATTCGCTCGGTGGCAGCGTCGAGGTCAAGACCTTGTCCGCGTTCGACCTGCCGGGCAAATTGCTGAACGTGGGCGCTGCAATCGGCCACGACACCAACACGAGCCAGAACAGCCCGAGCGCCAACCTGCTGTGGGCCCAGCGTTTCATGGACGGCAAACTGGGCGTGGCCGCCGGCATCTCGGGCGAAAAGCGCAAGTTCGGTTCGGACAACGTGGAAACGGGCGGCGACTGGAACGGCAAGCGCCTCGCTGGCTTCGAGCTGCGCGACTACCTGCCCACGCGCGAACGCCGCGCCGGCGCCATCAATCTCGATTACCGCCCGGATGCAGCCACGAGCTACGCGCTGCGTGGCTTCATCAGCCGCTTCTCGGACGAAGAATCGCGCGACCGCATGACGATCGGTGACTTTGAAGGCAATGAAGACGGTGTGCTCGAAGGTGAAACGGACACCGCCACCGTCGAGCGCCGCCTGCGCCAGCGCAAGTACACACAAGAGATCCGCTCGCTCACCGGTTCGCTTGATCGCCGCATGGGCCAGTACTGGAAGCTGCACGCCGAAGCAGCGGCCAGCAGCGCCACCGACAAGACGCCGGACGCGATTGCCGATGCGCGCTTCACCAATCTCGAGAGCTTCGATGGCATCGGCTTTACCAATCCCCGCACGCCGCACCTGATCGCGCCTGCCGGCGTGGCCGATGCTTCAAACTACGAACTCGATTCGTTCGCGCTCGAACGCGCCTCCGCCAAAGACAGCACCCGACAGCTGCGCCTGGACCTGCAGCGCGACTTCGATGCCGGCGACTGGAACGGCGCCGTCAAGTTCGGCGCCAAGACCACGCGCCGCGACAAGAAGACCGATACCGAGGCCTGGGAATACGGCAGCGACGACCCGACCGACGGCGATTACTTCGGCGCCGGCCCGACCTCCATGAGCGCGTTCGTGAATGGCACACGCCTGGACTACCCGTTCGGCAATCTCGGTTACGCGATCGACCCGGCGCTGGTGCGTGCACGTCTGGCTGGCCTGGCACGCGACCCGGCCCGCGTGGCCGTCGATTCGGCGCTGGACGACTTCAAGCTGCAGGAAGACATCGACGCCGCCTACCTGCAAACGAGCCTGCGCCGCGGCGCCTGGTCGCTGCTGGCGGGCGTACGGGCCGAGCGCACGCGCTTTACGGCCGATGGCTCGCAGGTGGCCGATGACGTCATCACACCACGCTCCGCCAGCCGCTCTTACACGAACTGGCTGCCGGGCGTGCACCTGCGCTTTGACGTCGACCAGGCCACCAGCGTGCGCGCCGCGTGGAGCAACTCGGTCGTGCGCGCCAACTTCGCCCAGCTGGCGCCGGGCGTGAGCCTGGACGGCGACGACGAAGCGACGATCGGCAACCCTGACCTGGCGCCGCTGCGCTCGCACAACCTGGACCTGGGCATCGAGCGCGTGATCGGCGGCGATGGCGTGGTCTCGGCCTACGTCTTCACCAAGGCCATCCGCGACTTCACCTACACCACGGATCTCGCCGGCAGTGGCGCTTGGGCCGACTACAGCAGCGCGATCTCGTACAAGAATGGCGACAAGGCCCGCGTGCGCGGCATCGAACTGGCCTGGCAGCAGCCGCTGCGCATGCTGCCCGCACCGTTCAATGGTCTGCTGGTCGGCATCAACGGCAGCATCACCAACTCGCGCGCCACGATCGACAGCGCCGATGGCGACGGTGGCCGCGCCGCACGCACGATCCGCATGCCGGGCCAGTCGAACCGCGTCGGCAACGTGATGCTTGGCTACGAAGCCGGCCCGTTCAGCGCGCGCCTGGCAATGAACTACAAGTCGCCGTACCTGCTGGAGCTAGGCGAGGATACGCTGGACGCGACACAGGACCGCTTCGTCGACACCCAGAAGCAGCTGGACCTGTCGATGTCGTGGAAACTGGACAAGCGCTGGCAGCTCACGTTCGACGCCAGCAACCTGAATAACGAACATTACTATGTGTACCTGGGCGACAAGTCGCGCAATGCGCAGCACGAACAATACGGCCGCACCTACAAGATCGGCCTGAAAGCGAGCATCTTCTGATGAACAAGACCGTGTCTCCGATCCTGAACGCCGTCCTGCTGGCCTGCTCCCTGGCCGCGCCGGCATGGGGCGCCGCACCAACGGTGCCGGCCACGCTGAACGACGCCGAAGAACTGGCCGCGCTGCCCGGCGGTGGCTGGCTGACCCTCGACAAGCGCGCGCTGCGCCTGATCGGTGCCGATGGCCGTGAACGCGCCAGCCTGCCACTGCGTGGCGAACGACTCGACCTGCGCCCGCTGGATGGCGGCGCGCTGGCCATCGTCGTCGATGCCAACGCCGAACGCGCGCTGCCGGTGTGGATCGATGTCAAGGCCGGCACGCTGCGCGCACTGCCCGTGCTGCCGGACACGGGCTTCGGCATCGAAGCGGCCTGCCTGTACCGCGATGCGCAGCAGCTCGACTACGTGTTCCTCGTTGCGAAGGATGGCCAGGCGCAGCAATGGCTGCTGGGTAGCGGCGGTAGCGGTGCCAGCAACGAGCACCGCCTGGTGCGCCGTCTGGCGCTGCCGTCCGGTGTCGAGACATGCCGCGTCGACGATGCCCATGGCACGCTGTTTGCGGCCGAAGAAGGCATGGGCCTGTGGGCGTATGGCGCCGATGCCGAAGGGCCGCCAGCCCGCACGCCGGTGGCGCTGCAGGCACCGCACGGTCGCTTGACGGGTGAACTGACGGCGCTGGCCGTCCTGCCGGGCGGCGTGGCCGCGATCGACGACAAGGGCGCCCTGCTGACGTGGAAGCGTGACGGCAAGCGCTGGCGCGCGCTGCCGCCACGCCCACTCGGCGCGCAGCAACTAGTGGCGCTTGCACCGGCATCCGACAAGCTGGCCGTGCGCACGAAGCAAGGCTGGCAAGCCCCGGCGCTGGCCTGGAAGGCCGGCAGCGCGCCGCCCAAACGCCTGCCGATCGTGCTGCCGCGCATGCAGACCGAACCCGTCGCGCAGCTGGGCGACGCGGCCGACGATCCGGCGATCTGGGTCCATCCGACCGATCCTGCCAAATCGCGCATCCTGGGCACCAACAAGAAGCAGGGCATGCTGGTGTATGACCTGCAGGGCCGTCAGACGCAACTGCTGGCGGCCGGCCGCCTGAACAACGTCGACCTGCGCCAGGACGTGCGCTTCGGCGCGGAACGCTTTGACCTGGCCGTGGCCACCCAGCGCGACGAGCATGCGATGGTGCTGTTTGCGATCGATGCGAACGGCGAGCTGCGCGAAGCGGCGCGCCTGCCCACCGGCCTGGGCGACATCTACGGCACCTGCCTGCTGCGCACGCCCGAAGGTGGTCTCGACGCATTCGTCAACGACAAGGATGGCCGCTACGAGCATTACCAGATCACGCGCAGTGGCGGCCAGTTCGGCGCGCGGCTGGCGCGCACCTTCAAGCTCGCATCGCAGCCGGAGGGTTGCGTGGCGGACGACCGCAGCGGCCTGCTGTTCGTGGGCGAAGAAGACCGTGGCCTGTGGGTGACGTCGGCGCGCGCCGACCAGCCGGCAACCCTGAAAATGGTGATGCCAGTGGGCGAATGGCTGCACGACGATGTCGAAGGCATGGGCATCTACCACGGCGCGAAACGCAGCTATCTGGTGGTGTCGAGCCAGGGCAACAACAGCTATGTCGTGTTCGATGCGGCGGCGCCGTTTGCCGTGCGCGGCGCGTTCCGGGTGGGGCTCGACGCGGTCAACGGCATTGATGGCGCGTCCGAGACCGATGGGCTGGAAGTGACATCGGCCAACCTGGGCGGCCCGTTCGCGCGCGGCATGCTGGTGGTGCACGACGGCTACAAGCGCATGCCGGATGGTGCGCAGAACTACAAGGCCGTGGCGTGGGACGATATCGCCAGGGCTTTGCAGCTGGACTGATGCTGCTCGACCAGGAGCGCCTGACAAAACCGTTTGAGGTACCGTCAACAGCGAGCAGGCAAGTGAAAGGATCGCCTGGTGGATGTCTGCTCGTCGCTCATGTCGTATGCGCAGTCTGCGAAAGCGGTGTAGCCAACCTACGGTGCGTTCGATGACCCGCCGCCATCGGCCGAGTCGTTCGCGCGACGCTACGTCATGGCGCGCGATTCGAGCTGCAATGCCCCGCTGGCGTCAGCTTTGCAGCTTGCCGAGCTGGAAAAGTCACACTGTTTCGACCGGCAGCTTTCGGCCCAGGTTTTGTAAAAACGCGCGATCGGCGTGTTTTCGGGGGGCCTTTTACCACTCGCGACGTCGAGAAAACGCCGTAGCAAGCGATCTAAGGGGTCGAGTTTCGTCAAGCCGACGCCTAATTTTCGTTTTTAAACAGCCTGGACCCAACGCGGACCTTTGTAAGGGAAAAAAGCGGTCCAACGTGAATCTTCTCTAGCGACCTCGCCTAGAAGCCAGTGGCTCGTTCCAGGCAAAGCGAATCAAATCGGGAGGAACGTTCGCCAGTAAGCTGCGCTATTAAGAGATTATCGACGTCCTGGAGGAAGCGTTGGGAATCAGGATCTTTTATCCCGCTTTTCCAGCACCGTTCTAACCTGATTCATTTGGGTCACAGATCCGAAAGCCGCGAAATTCCTTAACGCAGCCCTGAAGATTGTGCTCGACGCCTAGTCGCTGCCAAGCGTTTGAACACCGTTCTGCGACAACCATTCATCAAGGTCGGCGACGTGCTCATGCATAAGCAGATACGGTTCCGCCAGTGTCCGTGTGTTGAAGATAAGGATCACTCCATCTCCAGATATTTTCCAGCCTGCTAAGGGCCGTTGCCATGCACGCGTGGCTTCGTCCGGAGTAATACGGCTGCAAGTGACCGTACCCGCCGCAAAATCGTATTGAACGTCGAAGGGGACAAGTTTGCGTAGCGGCTCAAGAGTCTGCGCCGCTCTTCGCTTTGCACCAAACCTGAGAATCCAGTGCGGAATTGCTGGTGTCCAGTACCGGAGCTTCGGTTCCCACGCCCCCAGACGGAGCAAGGGATTTTTCAGTGCCAGTCCGGCCAGGAAAAACAAACCGAAAGCAAGATCGAGCCTGTATCCGTTCAGATAAACACCCCCCGTCAACGCCAAAGCGAATGCAACAGCTAGACCAAGGCCACAGGACCAGCTTAGAAGTGGAGAAGCCCAGGATAGGCGAGCTATCATCTTGGCACGGCGGTCAAGGGCGTTACCATAGCGCCTTTGGATAGCCACGATTGACTCGTCCGGCACCCTACCTATCCGCGCTGCGATGAAGGCGTTGTAGTAGGCTTGGGCAAGCGCGACTTGGGTCCATTTCAGTCGTGTCGTGTCGATCGTGGTCCGTATACTTCGCTCGGCTTGGGGACCATAACAAGGTTCGAGGGTGTCGTTCATAGACATTCCGTGGATGCCGGCATGAGCGGCATATCAATCTTCTGACTTCGGGTGCTGTCGAGCAAGCGACAATCAACGAAAGCCCTATGTTGGAGGTAGTCAAACTGCATCTAAATAATTTCACGAATTACAAAGGACCACTTCTGGCCGGATCCGGCCGGTTGAGGGAGCATAGCAGGTTGCCAGGTTGAAAATTCGCCGGCCGCCACGACAGGCCGGTACCGACCCATACCAGACGTTCGAGTTTATGGGGCAACGGTGTCAAACGCTTCGAAGTCGACATCGTAAGGACCTGACGCAATAGGTACGCCATTCCGGATGACGGTGGTGACGCCATGCTCATCCTCCCAGCGAGGGCGACAGTCGAGCAAGCACAGCCTTGCGTGCGTTTGACTGTGTTCGTCGATGCGGAACTGCAACCACTCGACGTTTGATTCCACGCTATTTATTCCATCCTCCAGATAGCAAGGATGTTTGGGATCATCAGGAGAGAGCATAACTACGGACGCGACATTTTTGCGTCCGAACAGCCTGGCGAGAAGCCCGATGCGCGTTAGCGGCCCAGCTCTATATGGATCGACAAATCCGACTTCTTCCCGCGTACGCAGAGCATCGTCGTACAGGAGTTGAAGGAGGCGGTGGTACGCGACATCGGATAGGTTGACGATGTCGTTGATCGTATCGACCGACCTCGGCAAGAGCTGGTTATTGTTGACGAGGTTCAGATCTACTTCGATTCTTGCCTTTAGCGCAGGAACGAAGAGGTCTAATGTGCCACGCGCATCTCGACCATCGGAGCGAAATTTGGTGATTGATACGAGTGTTTCGAGCGAGTAATCGTTCATAAAATTCGCGGCAGTTCGAGGCGACTTGAAGTAGGTGAATGTCGGCTCCTGGCCGAAAGCGGCCGGTCAGCATGGCTCATGCGTACAAATATGTTGTCGCCAAACCAAGTAACAGATTTTGTCAGGCGTCCCAAGCCGATCACGCCTGCTGCGCCGTCGGCGCGCCGGTCGCCGGCTCCAGCAAGTGGCCGCTCAACCAGCGCGCCACTTCCGCTGCCCTGCCCTCGATCTGCGGGCCGAAACCCTCCCTGGCCAGCAGCGCAATGCCGTTCGGATTGCGCAGTACGCCCTTCTGCAGCACCGGCCGGCCGCTGGTCGTATCGATGCAGATGGCGTCAAATCCCGCCTGCAGCAGCGGCGCGAGCACCAGATTGTGCGACGACACCAGCACCAGGTCGTGCCTCGACAACTGCTCGAGCACCGCAGCGGCGGCAGACACCGACTCAAGATGGTTCGTGCCGCGAAACACCTCGTCGATCAGGCACACGCCCGCCGGCTGGCCGGCTGCCTCGAGCAGTTCGCGCGCACGGCGCAACTCCGCCATGTACAGGCTCTCGCCGCCAAGCAGAGAATCCTCGTTCTGCATGCTGGCGCGCACCGGCACCGCCGGCAGGCGCGCCCGCGTGGCGTAGCAAAAGCCGAACGCGCGCGCCGCGAGCAGGTTCAGGCCCACCATGCGCAGGAACGTGCTCTTGCCCGACGCGTTCTGGCCCGAGACGAACGCGCCGCGCTCATGCAGCGACAATGACAGCGGCGTCGGCTGCGCCATCAGCGGATGCACGCCATCCTCCAGCAGCAGCTCGCGCGCCCCGCCACGTTCGGCCCAGCACCAGCGTGGCATCGCGCCCAGGTGCCGCGCCAGTGCCACGTCGGCTTCCAGGTTGGCGCACGCCAGATAGCACTCACGCAGAAACGCGCGCTGCCCGAACACGATGCGCGCCGTCCTGAAGTAATGCGCGATATTCCCGGCAGCGAACCAGTCGGCATACTGCCTGCCGCCCGGGATCATGCGCAGCGCGAAGGGCCGGTCGAGGCGCACATGCAGACGAGCCGCGGCTGCGCGCGCCGCCACGAACGGTTCGGTCAATGCCCCACCGCCCTTGCCGAGCAGGCCAACGGTGGCAAGCAGCGCGCCCAGCGAGCGAATGGTCGCGGTCCAGCCTTCAATCTCCTGGTGATAGCGGATCTGCAGCGCCATCAACGGCGCGAGCGCAGCCAGCGTCAGCATCCAACCCAGCGGCAATGTCACCAGCGCGGCGACCGACACCAGCAGCAGCACCGGTAACAGCCACAACCAGCGTGACCACCACGGCGTCACGGGCGGCGTCTCGCTGAACAACAGCGCGCTCACGTCGACATCCGCATGGCGCAGCATCCGCAGTTGCGCGTGCAGCGCGGCCAGGTGTGCGGGGTCCGCGATCAGGCCTTGCAGGCGCGTGCGCTGGGCGCTGCAGGCGGCATCGTCCACGCCCGCGCGCAGGCGCCGGTGCAGCACTTGCCGGCCGAAGATGCTGGCATCGGGCGCCAGCGTGTCCTCGAACGACGACAGCAGCAGGTCGTCCCAGGTCTGGGCATCGATGCTGGCGCGGTTGGGGCCATCCTGATCGTGCAGACGCCCGATATCCTGGGGCGTAAAGAAGTGATTCGGCGGCGGCGCGGTCGATGGCGCCAGTGTGGCGATGGCGGAACGCCAGAGATGCTGCAGGTGGTCGAACGACGACAAGGTCAGTCCTGAAAAGAGCCGGCGGCGCCGGTTGCAAGGTGCATGTGCAGACGGCATGGCGAACTTGCAAGAAGGAAAACGTTCCAATGGCGAAATTATCTATTTTGCATAATGAACGCTGCTACGGACAATGTTCGTTTCCCAACATACCGAGGCGGTAAACACTGGCACGATGCCTTCTTGACCATCTCTATAACAATGTCCATGAAAGGCAGGCCCTCATGAAACGCGCTTCGCTCGCCGCCGCACTATGCCTCGTGTTCGGCTCCGCCACCGCCCAGCAGGGCGACGGCACCCAGTTCTCCACCAAGATCAACGTCTGGAAGCCTAACAAGGTCGAAGCGACGCCCGAGCGGATCCGTGCACTCAAGGCGCCGCCCGGCTTCACGGTCAGCGCGTTTGCAACCGGCCTGAAAAACGCCCGCATCATCGCCGTCGCGCCCAGCGGCGACATCTATGTGAGCCGTCGTGACCAGGGCGACGTGCTGCTGCTGCGCGACACCAACAACGACGGCCGCGCCGACGGTGAGCCGATCACGGTGGCCAACCGCGCCGGCGCGCATGGCCTGGCGATCCGCGACAACAAGCTGTATCTGGTGACGGTCAAGGAACTGTTCGTGGCCGACATCCAGAAGGATGGCCGCCTGGGCGAACTCAAGATGCTGATCGGCGACCTGCCCGACTCGGGCCAGCACCCGAACCGCACGATGGCCTTCGGCCCGGACGGCATGCTGTACCTGAGCGTGGGCAGCACCTGCAACACCTGCAACGAGAGCAATCCCGAAAACGCCACGCTGCTGCGCATTTCGCCGGACGGCAAGCAGCGCACCATCTTTGCCAGCGGCCTGCGCAACCTGATCGGTTACGCCTGGCATCCGACGACGGGCGAGCTGTGGGGCTTCGACCACGGCATCGACTTCCTTGGCGACGACGTGCAGGCCGAGGAGATCAACAAGATCGAACTGGGTAAACAGTATGGCTGGCCGCACGTGTATGGCGCCAATGAGATCTACCCGCAAAGCACGCCCGTGGGCGAGATCACCAAAGAGCAGTGGAAAGCGCGCAGCACGCCGATGGTGCTCGGCTACACGGCGCATGCGGCGCCGATGCAGTGGGTGTTCGGCGCCGGCAGCGCATTCCCGGCGGAGTACCAGGGCGACGCCTTCGTGACGATGCGCGGCTCGTGGAACCGGGTGCCGGCATCGGGCTACGAAATCGTGCGCGTACGCTACCAGAACGGCCAGCCGACGAAGGTCGAGCCGTTCGTCACGGGCTTTTTGACCGATGGCGGCAAGACCCACATCGCGCGCCCGGTCGGACTGGCGATGGCGAAGGACGGTTCGCTCTTGATGGCGGACGACGCCAACGGCGTGATCTACCGGGTCGCCTACACCGGCGGCAAGGCGACGGCGGCCACGCCAGCGCAGGCGCCAGCAGGCCCGCTCGAACAGCAAACCAGCAAGGGCACCAACGTGCCGCTGGCGCTCAAGCGTCCCGAGACCGAGGCGAAAGGGCAGATGACCGTGTCGTCATCGAGCTTTGCCGCCAACGGCATGATGAACGAGCGCTATACCGAATACGCCGACGGTATCTCACCGGCGCTGTCGTGGAAAGCGGTGCCGGGTGCGAAGTCGTATGCGATCATCATGGAAGACCCGGACGCCAAACCGGCCCTGCCGTTCGTGCACTGGGTGATGTGGAATATCCCGGCGACGATCACGAGCGTGCCGGAAGGGGTGCAGGAACAGGCCCGCCTGTCGGATCCGGACGGCGTGCTGCAGGGCCGCACGACGCGCGGGGCACCTGGCTACTACGGGCCGAAGCCGCCACCGGGCGAAGCCGCGCACCGCTACCACTTCCAGGTGATGGCGCTCGACACGATGCTGGACGTGCCGTTCGGCGCCGACCGCGATCAGGTGCTGGCTGCGATAAAGGGCCACGTTCTGGCCAAGGGCGAAATCGTCGGCAAGTACGCGCAGAAGCAGAAGCCGCAGAAGTAAGGCTGTAGAGCAAACCTCACCGGCGGCCGTGTCCGCGGCCGCCCGGACGGACACCGCGGACAGCGGTGTCCGCGACTGTCCGCCATACGAATCAATGACTTAACGCCTGGCACGGATCGTGCAATAACGACCATCATACCGTCGTTACTGGACTACCATGATCCCCGAACCATCCCGGCAGGACACCACCCTGACGCCGCCCCCGGCGCAACGATTCAAGCGCCGCGCCTTGATGATCGGCGCGGCTGCGGCGCTGGTCGCCGTCAGCGCCACGCTGTACGCTGCCTGGAACAACAGCGAACATAGCGTCTCGGCCAGCCGCATCCGCATCGCCGAGGTAGCGCGCGGCACGCTGGTGCGCGACGCCGCCGTCAATGGCCGCGTCGTCGCTGCCGTCAGCCCTACCCTATATGCGACCGCACCGGCCACCGTCAACCTGAAGGTCGCCGCCGGCGACACGGTCAAGAAAGGCGACGTGCTGGCGCTGCTCGAATCGCCCGACCTGACCGACGCCCTCAAGCGCGAAGTATCGTCGTATGAACAGCTCAAGGCCGAAGTCGCGCGCCAGCAGATCCTGTCGCGCAAGCAGAAGCTGCTGGCCCAGCGCGAAGCCGACACCGCCGAGATCGACCGCCTGTCGGCCCAGCGCACGCTGGAGCGCTACGACAGCGTCGGCCAGATCGGCATCATCGCCAAGATCGACTACCAGAAAGCCAAGGATGCGGTCAATTCGGCCGGCATCCGCGCCAGCCACGCCAGGCAGGCAGCCATGCTCGAAGGCGATGACGTCGAACTGGCGATCAAGACCAAGACCAATGAACTCGAGCGCCAGCGCCTGTCGATGGCCAACGCCCAGCGGCGCGTCGACGAACTGACCGTGCGCGCGCCGGTCGATGGCTTCATCGGCACGCTCAATGTGCAGAACCGGATGGTGGTCGCCGCCAACGCGCCCTTGATGACGCTGGTGGACCTGTCGCGACTGGAGGTCGAACTGGAAGTGCCCGAAACCTATGCCGGCGACATGGGCCTGGGCATGCGCGCCGAGATCACCCTGCCGTCGGGCCGCGCCACCGGCACGCTGTCGGCGCTGTCGCCCGAGGTGGTCAAGAACCAGGTGCTGGCGCGGGTGCGCTTCGATGGCGCGCAGCCGACCGGCCTGCGCCAGAGCCAGCGCGTCAGCGCGCGCCTGCTGATCGAGGAAAAACCGGACGTGCTGATGGTGCAGCGCGGCCCGTTCGTCGAAAATGAAGGTGGACGCCATGCCTACGTGATGCACGACGGCGTGGCCGTGCGCACGCCGATCCGGATCGGCGCCACCAGTATCTCGGCCGTTGAAATCATCGACGGCCTGAAAGCCGGCGACAAGGTGGTGGTGTCGGGCACCGATGCCTTCGACAATGCCGCACGCGTCTCAATCAATCAATGAACCACGGAGCCAGACTATGCTGCGCATGACCAACCTGAGCAAGGTGTACCGCACCCACATGATCGAGACGCACGCGCTGCGCGGCTTCGCGATCCACGTCAGCCAGGGCGAATTCGTCACCGTGACCGGCCCCTCCGGCTCGGGCAAGACGAGCTTTCTCAACATCGCCGGCCTGCTCGAAGAATTCACGTCGGGCGAATTCATTCTCGACGGCGTGAACGTCAAGGGCCTGGACGACGCGGCGCGCTCGCGCCTGCGCAACGAAAAGCTCGGCTTCATCTTCCAGGGCTTCAACCTGATCCCCGACCTGAACCTGTTCGACAACGTCGACGTGCCGCTGCGCTACCGCGGCTTCAATGCGCGCGAGCGCAAGGAACGGATCGAGGATGCCCTGGGCAAGGTGGGCCTGGCCTCGCGCATGAAGCACTATCCGGCCGAACTCTCGGGCGGCCAGCAGCAGCGCGTGGCGATCGCGCGCGCGCTGGCCGGCAGTCCGAAACTGCTGCTGGCCGATGAACCGACCGGCAATCTCGATACGCAGATGGCGCGCGGCGTGATGGAACTGCTCGAAGAAATCAATGCGGCCGGCACCACCATTTTGATGGTGACCCACGACCCGGAGCTGGCAGTGCGCACTCACCGCAACGTGCACATCATCGATGGCCAGGTGTCGGACCTCGTGCGGCGCGCCCCGTCGCTGCACCAGGCCGACAGCGGCGTCACGGTATAAGGAACGGCGATGCTCGGCTACTACCTGATGCTTGGCGTGCGCAGCCTGCGCCGCAATCCTTATCTGACCGCGCTGATGGTGCTGACACTGGCGATCGGCGTGGCGGCCAGCGTGTCCACGCTGACCATCCTGCACGTGATGTCGGGCGACCCGATTCCGGGCAAGAGCGAGCGCCTGTTCGTGCCGCAGTTCGACAATGGCCAGCTTGAAGGCTATGTCCCGGGAGCCGATCCGGACGACATGCAGATGAGCTATCCGGATGCTGCCAATCTGCTGCGTAGCGGCCAGGGCGAGCGCCGCACTGCGATGTACAACATCCAGCTGCCGGTCGAGCCGACACGCAAGGATCTCCCTGCTTTCAATGCGACCGGACTGGCGGCCACACGCGATCTCTTCGCGATGTTCGACGTGCCTTTCCGGTACGGACAGGCCTGGAGCGAAGCGGACGATGCACGCGGCGCGGACGTCGTCGTCCTGGGCCAGGCCATGGCAGAGAAGCTGTTTGGCCAAACCAATCCGGTCGGCCAGCGCCTGGTGCTGACAGGGCATCAATACACCGTGGTGGGGGTCATCGGCCCGTGGGCGCCATTGCCCCGCTATTACAAGCTGATCGGCGCAAGTCGCTTCGGCCAGGGCGAGGATTTCCTGATCCCGTTCGCCAGCGCCATCGGCCACGAAGTACCGCATGCAGGCAGCATGAGTTGCAGCGGCAAGCGCGATAGCGGCTATGCTGCCCTTCTTGCGTCCGAGTGCACCTGGATCCAGTTCTGGTTCGAGACCCGGTCGCAGGCCGAGCGCACCGACCTGCAGGCATTCATCGATAGCTACGCCAGCGAACAACGCAAGCTGGGGCGCCTGAAGCGGGCCGCGCCAAACATGCTGTACGACGTGATGGCGTGGATGGACAAGCTCAAGGTCGTGGCCAACGACAGCAAGCTGTCGGCGTGGCTGGCATTCGGGTTCCTGGCCCTGTGCCTGGTCAACACGATCGGCCTGCTGCTGGCCAAGTTCTCGGTGCGCGCGAGCGAAGTCGGCATCCGCCGCGCGCTGGGCGCGTCGCGCGGCGACATCTTCCGGCAATTCATGATTGAAACGGGCGTGATCGGGCTGGCCGGCGGTGTACTTGGCCTGGTCCTGGCGTTCTGCGCGCTGGCGCTGATCGGCATGCAGAGCAAGGGCATGGCGAACATCGCGCACATGGATTGGAAGATGCTGATCGTGACCTTCGTGATCTCGATCGCCTCTGCCCTGCTTGCCGGCTTCCTGCCGACCTGGCGCGCCTGCCAGGTCACGCCTGCCATCCAGCTCAAATCACAGTAGACCCGGGAGAACTGCATGGAAATCCGTCCTATCCTGTCGGCCCTGTTGCGCAACAAGACCGGCCCCGTGCTGGTTGCACTGCAGGTCGCGCTCAGCCTTGCCCTCCTGGCCAACGCGCTGCACATCGTCAGCGAACGACGGGCGGTCGCTGCCCGTCCGTCGGGCCTGCTCGACGAGGCTGCCACCTTCTACTTCGAGGCGCACAACCTGGACAACGACACACCGGAGCAGATGCTGGCAACCATCAAACGCCAGAGCGAACTGCTGCGCGCGGTGCCCGGCGTGGCGTCGGTGGCGTACGTGTCGCAGATGCCGATGTCGAACAAAGGCAGCACCAGCAGTTTTTCGGTCGACCGCAATCCGCAGGGCCAGAACACATCGCTGGGCATGTATGTATCGGGCGACTCACTGGTAAAGACCTTGGGCCTGCAAGTGGTTGCGGGGCGTGACTTCCTCCCTGGCGAACTGGTTGACATCAATGAGCAGGCGTTGCGTATCCCGCCCGACACCATGATCATTACCAGGGCGGTGGCCGACAAATTGTGGCCGGGCACGTCCGCAGTTGGCAAGATGCTGTATTTCGGTAGCGGCGAAGTGCCGGGCGCCCGCATCGTGGGGGTCGTCGAGCGCCTGCAAACGGCGCATGCCCAGGTCGGCGACCTCGGAGAATACGCGATGATCATGCCGGCCCGCCTGTATGGCGGGGAGAGCGCGCTGTACGCGGTACGCGCCGAACCAGGCCAGCGCGACCGCGTGATGAAAGAGGCAGAACAGGCGCTGCGCGCGGCGTCTAGCCGCCCGATGATCCTGAACGCGAGAACGGTCGAGGAAGACCGCAAGAACCGCTACCGCGCCGACCTTGCACTGTCGTGGATGCTGGTGACAGTCAGCGTGCTGCTGCTCCTGGTGACCTGCAGCGGGATCGTCGGCATGGCCAGCCTGTGGGTGACGCAGCGCCGCAAGCAGATCGGCGTGCGCCGTGCACTTGGTGCGCGCAAGATCGACATCCTGCGCTACTTCATCGTCGAGAACGTGATGATCACGAGCGCCGGCGTGGCCGGCGGCGTGCTGCTGGGCGTGGGCCTGAATCAGCTCCTGGTGTCGAAGCTGGAAATGGCGCGCCTGCCGGTCGCCTACCTGATCGGCGGCGCGCTGATGTTCTGGGTGATCGGCATTCTGGCCGCGTTCGGCCCGGCCTGGCGCGCGGCCAGCACCTCGCCGGCGCTGGCCACCCGCAGCCTGTGAGCACGCGCGCGGATGCTATGCTGGCGGCCATGCCCACAGTTCTCATCATTGACGACAATGCCGCCGTGGCCATGGCGCTCGACGTGCTGTTTTCGCTGCACGACATCGCCACGCTGCGCGCGCTCTCGCCCGCAGAAGGCCTGGATGTGCTGGCGCGCGAACCGATCGACCTGGTGATCCAGGACATGAACTTCACGGCCGATACCACGTCGGGCGAAGAAGGCGTGGCGCTGTTTCGCGCGATCCGCGCGCGCCACCCCGACCTGCCGGTGATTCTGCTCACTGCCTGGACGCACCTGGACGCGGCGGTCGACCTGGTCAAGGCCGGCGCCGCCGACTACCTGCCCAAGCCGTGGAACGACGAGCGCCTGCTGGCCAGCGTCAGCAACCTGATCGAACTGGGGCAAGCCAACCGCGCGCTGGGCAGCCGCCTGCAGCATGAACGCAAGGCACGTCAGGCGCTCGAGCAGAACTTCGATCTGCGCGGCCTGGTCTGGCAAGACCCGGCCACCGAACGCGTGCTGCACCTGGCCTGCCAGGTCGCGCGCGCCGACGTGGCGGTGCTGATTACCGGCCCGAACGGCGCCGGAAAGGAGCGCATCGCCGACATCATCAAGGCCAACTCGCAGGTGGCCGACGGTCCGTTCGTGGTGCTCAATTGCGGCGCCCTGCCGTCAGAGCTGATCGAGGCCGAGTTGTTCGGCGCCGACGCCGGCGCCTACACGGGCGCGTCGAAAGCGCGCGAAGGCAAGTTCGAGGCGGCCGATGGCGGCACGCTGTTCCTCGACGAAATCGGCAACCTGCCGCTGGCCGGCCAGATGAAACTGCTGCGGGTGCTGGAAACGGGCCGCTTCGAGCGCCTGGGCTCCAATCGCGAGCGCCAGGTGCGCGTGCGCGTGATCAGCGCCACCAATGCCGACCTGGGCGCGATGATCCGCGCCGGCACCTTTCGCGAAGACCTGTTCTACCGCCTGAACGTGATCGAGCTGCGCCTGCCGCCGCTGGGCGCGCGCCCGGGCGACATCCTCCCGCTGGCCCGTTCGTTCCTTGCCGCCGGCAAGGCGCTGCACCCGGCCAGCGAAGCGGCGCTGATGGCCTATCCGTGGCCCGGCAACGTGCGTGAACTGAAAAACGTGATGGCGCGCGCCAGCCTGCTGTCCCACGGCGATACCGTCATGGTGGCCGACCTGGGACTGCCGGCAGCGAGCGCACCGGCGCCCGTGCCAGGGCAGGAAGCGGAGCCCGACCGCGCCGCGCTCGTGGCGGCCCTGTCGCGCGCGGGCGGTGTGGTGGCGCAGGCGGCGGCAGACCTTGGCCTGTCGCGCCAGGCGCTGTACCGCCGCATGGAGCGGCTGGGCATCGCGCGGCCATGACGGGCAGCGCGCGCCAGCCCAGGTTTTCACTGGTTACGCGGCTGTCGGCGCTGGTGGGCACCCTGCTTGCGTTGGCGGTACTTGCCGCACTGCTGCTGGATCACCTGCTGCCCGCCCGGCCGCTGCTGGTACTGGCGATCTGCCTGCTTGGGCTGGTGCCGCTGGCCGTCATCACGCTGCGCGCGCAGCTGCAGCCGGTGCTGTCGCTGTTCCGGGCACTCGAGGGCACCGTCGACAGCTACCGTGACGGCGACTTTTCGTGCAGCTTGCACTGGCCGCACAACGATGAACTCCGTGACCTGATCGCCGCCCACAACAACCTGGGCAACGTGCTGCGCGAGCAGCGCCTGGGCCTGGTGCAGCGCGAACTGCTGCTCGACTCGATGGTACAGAACACGCCAGTGGCGATGCTGCTGGTGGCCGATTCGACGACGCCCGGCGGCGCCATTGTGTTCGCCAACATCGCCGCGCGCCAGTTGCTGGCACAGGGGCGCAAGCTCGAAGGCCACAGCCTGCGGGCGGTGCTCGATGATGCTTCGGCGGCCCTGCGCGACGCGCTGGCGCGAGGCGGCGACGGCCTGTTTACCGCTGGCGAAGGCGAGGCCGAAGAGGTCTATCACCTGGCGCGCAGCACCTTCACGCTCAATGGCCGGCGTCACGAGCTGCTGCTGCTGCGCCACCTGACGGTCGAACTGCGGCGCCAGGAAGTCCAGACCTGGAAAAAAGTCATCCGCGTGATCAGCCACGAATTGAACAACTCGCTGGCGCCACTGGCGTCGCTCGCGCACTCCGGGGCCGAACTGGTTCGGCGCGGCCAGCTCGAACGCCTGCCGCAGATCCTGGAAACGATTGGCGAACGCACGCGCCACCTGGAGAGCTTCATCTCGGGCTACGCGCGCTTTGCCAAGCTGCCCACGCCCCGCCTGGAAGCCTGCAGCTGGCCAGCCGTGGTCACGCGCCTGGCGGGTCAGGTGTCCTTTACCATCGCGGGCGAGCTGCCACCGGATGCAGCCTGGATCGACGCCGCGCAGCTCGAGCAGGCGCTGCTCAATCTGTTAAAGAACGCGCACGAGTCGGGCTCCCGGCCTGACGACGTGCAGTTGCAGATACGGCGCGTGCAGGACCAGGTGCGCATCGACGTGATGGACCGCGGCAGCGGCATGAGCGACGCGGTGCTGACCCACGCGCTGGTGCCGTTCTATTCGACCAAGCGCGCCGGCACCGGCCTTGGTCTTGCGCTCGCGCGCGAGATCGCCGAGGCGCACGGCGGGCGCATCCTCCTGGCCAACCGCGACGGTGGCGGCCTGGCCGTGACGCTGTTCCTGCCGGCGCTGCCGGTGACCTGAGAGCCTGCAGTAGCGGCTCTGGTAACATCGGCTTTGCCCTCCACTGCTCCGTGCCATGTCCGCCAAGTCACCCACCGTCATCGATCCGCGCTTCGCCCAGCCCGGCCATCCCCCTGCCACCATCGACGAATTCGAGGGCGTGCGCTTTTTGCACCTTGGCACTTCGTGGGTGCAGGGCGCGATGCGGCTGGCCAAGCCGGACACGATCGAGCTCGAATACGTGCAGATGATGATGATGTGGACGCTGTTCCAGAGCGCGCCGCGCCACGTCGTGCAGCTTGGCCTGGGCAGCGCCGCGCTGACCAAGTTCACGTATGCCCGCTTTCCCGATGCGCGCGTGACGGCCGTCGAACTCAATCCCAACGTGATCGCGATCTGCCGCGCCCTGTTCGGCCTGCCGGAGAACGATGCGCGCCTGGACGTGCGCGAGCAGGACGCGATGGACTTCGTGCTCGATCCGGCCAACCACGGCAAGGCTGACGTGCTGCAGGTGGATTTGTACGACCAGGACGCGCGTGGCCCGGTGCTCGATTCGGAAGCCTTCTACCAGGGTTGCCTGGATTGCCTGGCGCCGGGCGGCGTCATGACCGCCAATGTGTTCGGCGACTTCAGCAACTACGACAAGAATTTCCTGAACATGGAGCAGGTGTTCGACGCCGTCGTCTGGCTGCCCGAGGTGCACGATGCCAATGTGGTGGTCGTGGCGTTCAAGGACGCGCCGCAGCTGGACTTTTCAGTGCTCTACGAGCGCGCTGGCGAAATCAAGCGGCGACTGAACCTGCCGGCCAAGAACTGGGTGAACGGCCTCAAGGAATGGATGCGCGACCATCAAGGCTGACATGGCGCACCGTGCCCGCCCGATGCCCCGATTCGGGCGACGCCACGCCCAGTTCGGACGCCGGCACCGGTGCGCCCAGCACCGCGAACACGGCGCCGCATGACTCGCGCTCGAGCGCCAGCACGGGGAACACGCGTTCCAGGTTGGCGTACTTGGCCCAGGCGCCGGCGCCGCGCGACTGCGTCGGCGGAATCGACATCGCGGCATAGCCACGCGCGCCCCCCTCCACTGCTTCGATGCTGCGCCCGCGCGCTGCCCGCGCGTCGTCCAGCGGCACCTGGATGTCCGACGCGTCGAGACAGCGCACGCGCAGCTGCGCACCCGGGAGTGGGTGGTCGTTGATCTTCTGGTTGGGCGCGTGCCACAGCTGCATCAGGACGATGCCGGTTGCGCTGTGGGCGTCCCAGGCGCTTTCGAGACTGCCGTAATGCTCGAGGCCATAGCGTTTGCAAAGCTGGGTGATATTCATGCTAATCGTTCCGTTGCCATTGGCGCCGTTCCCGGACACGCCGGGCGGCGGGATCCTGCATGGCGCGCAGCAGGATCGCTCGTGAGACGTTGCAGCTTTCGAGGTACACCAGCCCTGCGTTGACGCCGCGCGTCTCGGCCAGGAATAACGCATATTCGGTGGCAAGCGCGGTTCGCTCGTCGGTTCGTCGCTGGATCATGGTGTGCTGCCTGAGGTGGTCGGCGGATTTCGCTCGCGCGGCGCGCGGGCATGGTGAAATCCAGTCGGCGGAATGAACCGCCTGCCGCCGTGCCTGTTTGGCATGGTTAATGGCTATCGTAGCTTGTCGCGAGCCGCGCACATTTGAAAAACTTGTTAAATAACGTAACAATAAAACAATACTTTTCAAACATTATTTCTTATAGAAAAGTGCTTAATACTCAAAGCATTATTCGCTGCTCATGAAAGTATTGTTTAACCAGCAAACCTGTCTCATTTGTACGACGTATTTGCTCCGGAGACACGTTCGTACTTACTTATTTCACATGCTCGGTCGTCGGCACCCCAACCCCGTTGCTAAGATTAAATAATGCTCTGATAACAGGGCGACATAAAAATCGATGAAAAGGGGACAGAGGATGATGAAGCAAACACTGCCACGACGCGCCCTGCTGGCGTCAGCCCTGTTGGCGGCGCTCGCACCAGCCAGCGCACAGGAAGCCGACAGCAATATGTCGCAAGTCGTGGTGCTCGGCTCGCGCACCCAGGCCAAGACGGCGCTCGATACCGCCGTGCCCGTGGGCCTGATCAGCACCAAAGACATCCAGTCGGCCGGTACGCTCGAACTGGGCAAGGTGCTGCAAGACCTCGACCCGTCGTTCAACTTCACGTCGACCTTCGTCAGCGACGGCACCGACATCATCCGCCCCGCCACGCTGCGCGGCCTCGGCCCCGACCAGCTGCTGGTGCTGATCAACGGCAAACGCCGCCACCAGCAGGCGCTGGTCAATGTGCAGCAAACGATCGGCCGCGGCTCGGCCGGCACCGACATCAACGCGATCCCGCTGTCGGCGATCCAGTCGATCGAAGTGCTGCGCGACGGCGCCGCCGCCCAGTACGGGTCGGACGCCATTGCGGGCGTCATCAACATCATCCTCAAGAAGGGCGTGGGCAACGGTACCCTCAGCGCCAGCGCCGGCACGACCGACGAAGGCGATGGCGACACCTACTCGGCCAGCGCCAGCCGCGGCTTCGCGCTGGGCAGCGACGGCGGCTACCTGAACCTGTCGGTCGAAGCGCGCAAGCGCGACGAGACCAACCGCGCCGGCCTGGACACGGCGCGCGTCAATCCGCCGCGCGTCACGCAGCGCCTGGGCGACAGCAACGCCAAGGATTACTACCTGTGGATGAATTCGGCCCTGCCGATGGGCGGCGGCGAGCTGTATGCGTTCGGCGGCGCTTCGAAACGCAAGGGCGATTCGGGCGGCTTCTTCCGCCCGAAAGAAGATGGGCGCAACGTGCCAGCGGTGTATCCGGAAGGCTTTCTGCCGAACATCGTCACCACCGTGCAGGATGCGTCGCTTGCCGTCGGCTACCGCCACGACCTGGGCAAGGACTGGTCAGTGGACGCGAGCGTGAACCACGGCCGCAGCCAGCTCCAGTTCCACGAACGGAACTCGATCAACGTCAGCTACTGGTACGAAAACGGTGAATCGCCGCGCGAAGCCGACACCGGCACGCTCAAGTTCGAGCAGACCACGTTCAACCTCGACTTCAAGGGTCCGGTGAACCTGATGGGCGGCGAGCTGTTCGTCGCCGCCGGCGTCGAGTGGCGCCGCGACAATTACGAGATCGAGGCGGGCGACCCGGTCTCATACCAGTACGGCCGCACCAACAACCCCGCCATCATCATCCGCGACCAGACCGGCGGCATCGCTGCATCGGGCATCCAGGGCTTCCCGGGCTACACGCCATCGACGGCGGTCGACCAGGGCCGCCATAACACGTCCTTCTACGTCGACCTGGAGCGCAAGTTCGGCCCGGATGTCTCGGTCGGCGCGGCAGTGCGGCACGAGCGCTATTCGGACTTCGGCAACACGACGATCGGCAAGCTCAATGCACGCTGGGATCCGAGCCGCTCGTTGGGCGTACGCGGCAGCGTATCGACGGGCTTCCGCGCGCCTGGCGTGCAGCAGAAGTTCTACAGCTCGGTCTCGACCAACCTGAATGCGGCCGGCGTGCTGACCGAAACGCTGACGGCGCGCGAAGACAGCGCCGTCACGCGCGCTTTCGGCATCGCACCGCTGAAGGAAGAAACGTCCAAGAGCGCCAGCATCGGCGTGATTCTGCGGCCAACCACCACGTTCTCGCTGACCGCCGACGTGTACCGCACCAAGATCGACGACCGCATCGTGTTCTCGAGCACGATCTCGCCGGAGTCGGGCGCCTGCGCAACGCCTGCCGCATGCCCGATCCGCGCGATCCTCGATCCGCTGCGCGTGGGCCAGGCGCAGTTCTTCACCAATGCGATCGATACGTCAACCACGGGCCTGGACCTGGTGGCGCAGCAGACCATCCGCGGCCAGGGCTCGACCCTGGTGCTGTCCGGTCAGCTGGGCTTCAACAAGACCGAGGTCAAGGCGCGCAATTCGCAATCGCCCGTCCTGACCGGCGCGCAGCTGTTCGACGATGCACAGGTGACGCTGATCGAACGCGGCCAGCCACGCAAGCACCACGTCGTGTCAGCCGATTACACGGCCGGCGCCTGGAACGTGACGGGCCGTGCGAACTACTTCGGCGAAGTACAGGGCCAGGGCTTCACGGCGCCGTTCGTGCAGACGTGGGAAGCCAAATGGATCGTCGACCTGACGGGCCGCTACACGTTCAACAAGAGCCTGAGCCTGTCGGCGGGGATCAACAACCTGTTCGACACCTACCCGACCAAATGGGATCCGGTACGCGCAGCCCCCTTCCCGCAACTGGGCTTCACGTACTGCTGGGAGACCTGCCCGTTCGGGATGAACGGTCGCACGGCGTATGTAAAGGCGGACTACACGTTCTGATGGGCTGATAGTTCAACAGCGGGGGTCAGGTCTGACATTCGGACACGACCTCTGCAGTAGTGGCTCAATCCGGGTTCAGATGAGCAAGAAAGGTGCGCTTTTGCGATCGATTTCGGGACGGTTTTTTCATAGCCGTTCTAAAGACGGATCGCTACAGCTGGGGCCGTGTCCGAATGCCAGACCTCGTATATTGAAGATGCCAGCGCACCAGTAGATAATATTGTTGATGTGGCCGGTCGGGGTGACACTGTTCAGACTGAGTGCCATTGAGCACGTGGGTCAGATTGGTGCCCCCGCCCGTTTCATTTTATTAGTCCGAACGGTATCTTGGGCCATCGCTGTTCTTT
>Ga0157371_10000992_pt1 | contig 31395 bp, 28 predicted proteins | sample C45metaG_FD_113462 | JGI IMG/M metagenome (GOLD analysis project Ga0157371, IMG submission 113462) | Corn rhizosphere microbial communities from Kellogg Biological Station, Michigan, USA - C4-5 metaG | ecosystem: Host-associated > Plants > Roots > Rhizosphere > Soil | place: USA: Michigan... | reverse complement strand
TGAGGTTGCTGCAGCGCAGCAGGGGAAGTCCATCGTCTGCCGCAGTGGGCAGATTAAGTCGAGTAGGCATCCATCACTCTTGGGGAGTGACCGTGCGAGCCGCCGGACGCTAATCGCACTTCGGGAGATCCACCACGCAAGTGGCGTAGCCTTAAAGGTTCTGGCTACCTGGGCTGGTGCTGTCAACGACAGCGATCCGTGCGCCAATTTTTATACCCACTCGAAAAGACGGTCAAGCATTCCGGGCATTAGGGGGCAAGAAGTGGCGACTGTCGCCACTTTTGTCGCCACGCTCCAGGGCACGTCCGACGTGGGTTGTCGCCGATGTCGCCAGTGTCGCCAATTCTCTAGCCATGGCCCACGACAACCTCCGCACTGACACCGAAGCTGCGCTCGATAGAGATCGTGGGTAATTACTGATGGGGAAATGACGCTACAGCGCTAATCAAAAATTTGAAAGGGAAGGTGGAACGAGGTGGCTTCGAGAAAGAGCGAGTGAACCCTCCGATCGGCGCGATCAAAGATCGCTAGTTCGGAGGGTTTGGCGGGAAAAGCAATAACTCAAACGTCAAATACAGCCTCAAGCATCAAAGCTGGTTGATTGGGAGGTGGCGGTTTCATGCCGCATGATTAGCGTCTGCTGCAACCGCAGCAGAAAGCCGACCTCGAACGCTTCCTGTATATCACCTGAGCGATGATGCTTTCGGTTCTGCGCCAGTGCCCACCATAGCGGTAGTGATGTGCCGTCAAGCCAGGTCTCCGCACAACGAACGCCGTCCTCAATCCATTGGGCTGAATTCATTGCCCCATGGGGTTCTGATACCGGGAAAGCCTTCAGCGGACGGGACAGAGGAGTATTCGGCGATCTGTTGATGCACGCGTCGAGCCGGGATACCGGACAGATATCGGAACTCTTTACCCGCCTTGAAGTGAATCACTTTAGACATAGCCGACATCATCAACGGCAGTGGCGTTCCTTTAAAAACGAAATCCATAAATCGACTGTCATTCGCCTCTGTCAGGCTTAGCCTGGCAGCTACCTTCCCTCCTGACTTTCCTACGGGTCTCATGACTGGACAGCTGACGTGCTTATTTGATGACCACGATACACGCGCCAATGCGTCAGGCTGGTGGTCAGAGCTACCAGTAACAGCGCGACGAGATAAACCCAGCTGGTGTCTAGCAGGCCAAAAACTCCGACTCCGAATCCGGCCATGATCGGAGGCAGGCTCAACGACAAATAACAGGCCACAAAAATCGCCGCGAAGAGCTCTGCTCGCTCATGTTCTTCGGCGAGTGGCGCCAGCGTTTGCAGAACCGCCGAGAATCCCGCTCCAGATCCAACTCCCGCGATTAGCGTGCCGATGAAAAATACTACGACCCCTCCTCCCAACAGAGACATGATCAGGACACCCAGCCCAACGACCATGGCTATAGCACCCACTGCAGCGCAAAGAGAGAGCGTGAGGAAACGGCCCAAAGCCGCTGCTGCAATGGCTGCGGGACCGCACAGCGCAGCAACTGTCAGACCGTTGAGTCCGGCGCTGTTCACGTTGAATACTCCATAAAGAATCGAGGGCGCCAGTGACATGTACAGGCCGCACAGCGCCCAGATGGCGAGCAACAGCGGTATGCTTCGAACGTAAGCAGTCTGGGCCCTGGCACTCACCGAAATACGAGGCTTCAACGATCCCAAAGCACCGGCACGCCGAGTCGCCGTTTCCGGGACCGTCGCCACCCCCACCGCGGCAATCGAGAAAATGAACGCCAGCACCGCGAATACCATCACCTCCGGTCGCCCGATCCAGTACATCGACAATCCTGTGATTAACGATCCTGTGGCCAGTCCCGCTAACGGAGCGATGCTGCTGATCAGTACCCCTGCCTTCTTGTGGCCGACAGGTGCTGCCTCGACCACAGCCGCCGACAATGCACCACTGGCAATTCCCGTCGCCAGCCCTTGGAAACAACGCGCCACAATAAGTTGATTTATATCGCCGGCATACACGAAAAGAATCATCGCCAGGGTCTGCAAACCAAGCGCGCCGATAACCACCGAACGTCGACCGATATGGTCCGACAACGACCCGGCGCTGAGTAGAGCGACCAACAGCGCAATGGCGTACACCGAGAACGCGACGGTCAGCATCCCGGAGGAAAATCCCCAATGACGCTGAAACACCACGAACAGAGGCGAAGGTGTGCTCGCAGCAAAGAAGAACGCGAACAGCACCATGGCCAATAAGGGGAAGGCGAAGGCATCTGCCCGGCGAGCTGTCTCTCCTGTTGGGGTATTACCTCTATCCGACATGCCAATCTCCTGATGCCTCATTGCCCGGCAAAGACCTGAATAATGCGTTGGGCGATGTCGCGATGCTCTTCCTCCAGCGCAAAATGCCCGGTGTTGTAATGGTGGATCTGAGCCCCGGGTACGAACTCCTTGATGGAATCTGCGCCTCGCGGCGTAAAAATCGGGTCGCCATCTCCCCAGACCACCAACGTGGTGGGTTGAGCCTTTCGCAAGTAAGCTTGCCATTGCGGGTACAACGCGAGGTTTGACCCGATATCGAGCTGCAGATCCGTCATGGCTCGCCGTTTCTCAGGATCGCTGAGCGCAAAGGCATCGTTTGCCCACGCGTCAGGATTAAGGCCATCGGGATTGCGGGCGCCGTGCTGATAAAGAAACAGGTCAGTCGCCAGAACAACCCGCGCCTGGGCGGCTGAACGTTTCTCAGGCGTTTGCGGACCATCGTTTGCCTGAATCGCTTTCAGCCTCGCGGGCTCCCATCCATCCAGCGTAATCGGCGTGTTCTGGATGACCAGTCCGCGTACCCACTGTGGATTACGTGTCGCCAGGCGCATTCCGACAGGGCCGCCAAAGTCCTGCATGAAGATCACCGCGCTTTTAATTCCTAACTCCCGAACCAACTCTTCCATCGATTGACCTAACGCGTCGAAAGTAAGCGGCGCCAAGGGTGCTGCGGTGGGGACGGCACTGTTTCCCATACCGAGGTAATCAGGGGCCAGCACATGAAAATACGGTGCTAGCTCAGGGATCAGGTCGCGAAACATGTGCGAAGACGACGGAAAACCATGAAGCAGCAGAATGGTTGGTTTATGAGGATCGCCGGCCTCCCGATAAAACAGATTGTTGCCAGCGACCGTGATGAACCGGTAGTGAATATCGGCTGCCGTCGCATGGCCGCCCCACGCGAGCATCAGTCCGAGCGTCAAACATCTTGCACTTGCAGTGAAGCAGTGACGGCGCATAGCGCGCTCCTCTCGTGACGGACGTATTTACTGATGAGTGTGTGGCCGCCTGATCAACGCCACAGACGCTCCTGCGTCCCTAGTTCGCAAGAAAATTCAGGGGAATCGGTGATCCACTCTTAGAGGTTTGGATCCAGCACAATGACGCCTTGCACTTCCCTTCGCTCCAATAAGGCGTGCGCCAGCCCCGTTTCGCTCAGGGGTAACGTCGCGCCGATGACTGGTCTGATCACTCCGCCTGAAACGCCATCAGCGAGGAATTGCAAAGCCTCGCGAATCAACGTTGGGCGCTGGAAGAACGTCGGCAGGTACACGCCGGCCAAGGTTTGCGCTTTGGCCATCAACCGACGAGGCGCCAATGCCTCGCCTGGACCCCGCGTGGAGCCCACCACCACACAACGCCCCAGCATGGCGAGACACTCAAAGTTCTGATCGAACACCTCGCCGCCGATGGTTTCGAGGATCACATCAACTCCACGCCCCTCGGTCAGTTCAAGCACCCGTTCCGGCCACTGGGGAGTGTCGTAGCTAATGGCATAGTCGGCCCCGAGGCTGCGCACGAATGCGCGACGACTTTCAGTGCTGGCCGTACCGAAAACTGTCTGTGCGCCCATGGCTTTAGCGATCTGCACAGCCAGACTGCCAACCCCCCCGGCGGCACCTTGAATCAAAACGCTTTCACCTGACTGTAAATGCGCGCATGTGCGTAGAGCGAGGAACGCAGTCACTCCCTGACAAGGTAAACCCGCCATGGCGACGTCGTTTGCCGACTCACCCAGCATTACCAGCATGTCAGCACGGGCAATAGCCTGTTGTGCGTATGCGCCTTTGGGCATCAAGGCCATGACCTTGCGCCCGACAACGGCAGGGTCAACGCCCGCCCCTGTTTCCGAAACGCGTCCGACCACCTGAAGTCCGGCGACATGCGGCAGCGTGACACCACCAACGCGTGTTTCGGGCCGGTTATACATGCCCAACCGTTCACGAATATCTGGAAAATTCACCCCGATCGCAGAAGTGTCTATCAATACCTCTCCGGGTCCCGGTACGGGCGTTGGCAAGTCGACGTACTCGAGTACTTCGGGGCCGCCGAAGCTACGGAACTGAATCGCTTTCATAATCTGAGATCCTGGATTCTTCGCTCGTCAGATCTGTAGACGCAGGCCTGACTTGGAGCCTAATCGGTGGTGCGGCATGTGCTGCCGAGCAAATCGTCAGTGCAATGTTTCGATTACTTCACCCCATTGAGAAACAGCGTGGCGTGTTTCAAAAACAGATCCGGGTATTGATAGATCGCGCCATGGTTTGAATCCGGGTAGATCACCAACTGGGCGTTGGGCAAAGTCTGCTGCAAGGTCACGTCATTGGCCGTGTAGAAGACAATGTCATGGCTGCCGGCGACTACCATCGTCGGTTGCTTGATGCCTTTCAGGTAGTCGTTGGCGTTGTCGGCCGGCGCTCCCCAGCTAGCGATGGCGGCGGCTTGTGCGGGTGCAGTCTTGCTATCGACATCGACATCGCGATTGACCTTACGTGAGCGCAGACGGGTAAGGAACTCATGTCCGGCGGCCTGGCTTTCTACGGTCTGGGTAAAGAAAACGTCTAGCAGCAGTTCATCCGGTACGGCACGTTTTTTCGCCAGGTAGCCCTGGAATTCCGGCGTCAGCGAGTCCATACCAACTCCACCGCGAGGTGATGAGCCGACCAGAATCAGGCGACGCACGAGGTTCGGATGATCAAGCGTCACTTGCTGTGCGATCAGACTGCCCATGGAAAAGCCGAGCAAGTCAGCCTTTTTCACATTCAGTGCCTGGAGCAGGCCGGAGGCATATTTGGCCATGCCTTCGATGTTGTTCGGCACTTCACCGCTGGAGCTGGCGACGCCGGCGTTGTCGAAGAGGATAATTTCGCGATCATGGGCAAAACCGTCGATGACTTTGGGATCCCAGCTGTCTAGGTTGCCAACGAAATGCTGGAGAAATACCAGTGGCACGCCACTGGGTTTGCCAAAGCGACGGTATGCCAGGCGCGCGCCCTCGACTTCGATGAACTGGGTCGGAGCGGTTTGATGGGTGTAGCTTTGAGCAACTTTTTTTTCTGCTGGGGTGGTGCTGGCCTGAACAGTCAGTGTCGAGCACGCAGCCGTCAGCGCGACGATGGCCAGGGTATGGCGCAACGCCCATCGGGTGTTGAAAACTGTCATATAGAGGCACCTGAAAAAGACGAGTTGGTTTAAGGGCCGCCCTGACTGATTGCCAGTGGGGGCGGCGCAAGATCAGGCTGGTTTTTTTACACTTGGGCGTTGCTGCACGTTTGTCTGCCATGCCAAGAGCGCGCTGCACTGATCGGGGATGCCAATACTGGCGAAACCGGCGAAAATCAGCCCGGCAAGTACCGTGATGTCGGCCATGGAAAAATGCTCGCCAGCGATATATGGCTGGCTACGCAGGACCTGATCGAAGTAGTGCATTCCGGCAACCGCTTTGTCGCGTTGACGGTTGCCCCAATCGATACGACCTTCCCATTCAGGACTCTTGTATGGCTGCAGAGCGGCACCGAGCCCCGGCGTGGCGTGGTGGAAGTAAAACCCGACCGGATCCGCCAGTTCGGACTCCGCGCGCTTTTGCATCATGTGGATGATGGCCTTTTCCTTCGGCGTCTTGCCGGTGAGAATCGGGTTGCCGTCCAGATTGTCCAGATACTCGGTGATTGCGGTACATTCGGAAATGTTGGTGCCATCATCCAGTTGCAGCACTGGGACGGTACCCAGCGGGTTGATCGCCAGGAATGCGGGTTGCTTGTGTTCCGCTGCGGGCAGGTCGATCTTGATGAACTCTATTTGCGAGTCCAGGCCTTTTTCGGCCAGAACAATACGAATGCGCAGCGGGTTAGGAAAACCGGGAATATCAAAAATCTTCATACGAGCTCCATACCTATCTATCTACCTATCGATAGGTATAAGCTACGACAAGAACATTTTCACTGTCAACGTCTATCTATCGATAGAAAGGTAAAGTTGTGACGACGGATACACGAGAAACGATCATGGCGGTTGCCCGAAAAATGGTGCAGACCCGAGGCTACAACGGCTTGAGCTTTCGTGAACTGGCCAAAGAGGTCGGCATCAAGAGTGCGAGCATTCACTACCACTTCCCTACCAAGGGTGACTTGGGTGCGGCTTTGGCCAAACGTTACACCGAGGATGGTCTTGAGTACCTTGATGGTTTACGCGCCCATTCCGAAGACCTGAATGTGTGGATGAAGGGTTACACCGACGTATTTCGCCTGGCACTGGTCAACGACAATCGCATGTGCCTGTGCGGGATCATGTCCGCCGAATACGATGACTTACCGCCAGAGGTGAGGATAGAGGTTGACGGCTTCACCGAACTGAATGTGCGCTGGTTGACGGAAGTGTTGTCTGTTTGCCGGCCACAGTTGAGCCTCGAGGAACGACAGCAGCAGGCGCTGGCGATCTATGCGGCTGTGGAGGGCGCTCAGCTGATCGCTCGGGGGCGTGATGACATCAGCGTTTATGACAAGACAATCGAGACGTATCGCTCGGCAGGCCTATTACCTTAAGGTGCCGCAGTTCTCGACACACCTTGACTGTGGAGTCCAGACCAGCAGCGAAGTGCGAGCAATCGCTGCTGGAACCGCAATGACGAACGATCAGATGAGGCAAACGCTACACGCTCTCTGAATCGCTTCTGATCTAGCGCCAGAGATTCCGCCAAGAGGGTTCGATCGGTCTATCAATAAATGCTCGCGACCCTGCCATCACCGCTGTCCCAACCTCCCCCCAACGCTTTGTAAATCGCGACTATTCCCCGGTACTCATCAATTTCACCCAGTGCTTGAGCGTCCTCGGCGTTCAGCCGTTCACGCTGTGCATCCAGCAGCACCAGATAATCCACCGTGCCTTCCTTGTACTGGATAGCCGCCAGGTCTGCCGCCGCACGGCTCGACTCACTCTGCTTGATCAACGACAGCAACCGCTGCTGACGTTTGCCGTAATCGCTGAAGGCGTTTTCCGACTCTTCCAGCGCCAGCAGTACTTGTTGTTCATAGGTGGCCAAGGCGCCTTCGGCATTGGCGTCGGCACCCCGAATGCGCGCCCGTACGCTGCCCAGGTCAAAGGCCGCCCAGGTAATGCTCGGTCCCAAGCCCCAGGCTCTGGCCGCGCTGGAGCCAATCTGCGAACCACGGCCGGCGGTGAAACCGAGGAATCCGCTCAAGCTCACCCTTGGGAACAGGTCTGCGGTGGCCACGCCAATATCTGCCGTAGCGGAAGCCAGCCTGCGCTCGGCGGCGAGCACATCGGGACGCCGGCGCAACAACTCGGAGGGATCACCGATCGGCAGTGCTTTGGCGATAGAGGGCAACTCGGCGGGGTTCAACGACACGTTCAATGTATCCGGGCGCTCACCCAAGAGTGTTGCGATGCGGTTTTTCTGCCGTACCTGCTCCGCTTGCAGTTGCGGAACAGTCGCTTCGACAGCCGCCAAACGTGCGTCTGCACGCACCACGTCGAGTTCGTTGCCCACGCCCGCGTCGCGCAGGCTGACCGTCACGGTGCGCGAGTCCTGCTGATTCTTCAAGTTCGCCAAGGCAATTTTTTCCCGCAGCTGCGCGCCGCGTAATTGGCCGTAGGCATCCACCAGCTCGGCAATCATCGTGACGCGAAGCTGATACAGGTCTGCCGCCGCAGCGTCTTCCTGGGCGTTGCTGGATTCCAGTTGGCGCTGGATCCGGCCGAAGAGATCGACTTCCCACGCCATGTCCAGGCCCAGATCGTAACGCTCGATATTAACTCGGCTGTCGGTCTGGCCCGGCACTTGCGACTTGCCCTGCTGACTGCTGACGCGGCTAGTGACGACCGGCAAATTGTCGTTGCTGATGTCGTCACGAATCGCACGGGCCGCTTTCCAGCGGGCAAACGCGACGCGCAAGTCGCGGTTGCCTTCCAGGGATTTGCTCACCAACTGGTTCAGCGTGGGGTCATCAAACTGCTGCCACCACACCGTTTCAAAACGCGATTGATCGTAGTGGCCGGCTTGCGCCGACACTATGTTGGCAGGCGCGGTGTCGGGCGTTTTGTAGTCGGGGCCCACCGTGCAGGCGGCGAGCGCGACGACCAGAAGGCTGGGTAAAAAAAGCTTCAAGGTGTTCATGAATGTGCCTCCTGATTGAGTGCGTTTGCCTGATGAGGCTTGGTGACGTTGCGCGCGTTTTTGCGCTCGATGTAGCGACGGATCAGAACGAAGAACACTGGCGTCAGCAGCAACCCGAAGAAGGTCACACCGAGCATTCCGGAGAACACCGCGACACCCATCGCGCGACGCATCTCCGAGCCGGCACCAGTGGATGTCACCAATGGAATCACACCCATGATGAAGGCGAAGGACGTCATCAGAATCGGCCGCAGACGCATGCGGCATGCTTCCAGCACCGCCTCCAACGGCGACATGCCCTGGTCCTGTTTGTCCTTGGCGAACTCGACGATCAGAATCGCGTTCTTGCAGGCCAGGCCGACCAGCACGATCAAGCCGATCTGGGTGAAGATGTTGTTGTCGCCCTTGGAAATGATCACTCCGGCAATCGCCGACAGCAGGGTCATCGGCACGATCAGAATCACTGCCAATGGCAGGCTCCAGCTTTCATACAGCGCAGCCAAAACCAGGAACGCCAACAGCACGCAAAGCGGGAACACCAGCAGGGCCGTGTTGCCCGACAAGATCTGCTGGTAGGTCAGGTCAGTCCACTCGTACGTCATGCCGTTGGGCAATTCTGCCTTCAGCAGTTTTTCAATGGCGGCCTGTGCCTGGCCGGAGCTGTAGCCGGGGGCTGCACTGCCGTTGATTTCTGCGGTGAGGAAACCGTTGTAGTGCGAGACCCGGTCAGGGCCTGATGTCGGGCTGACCTTGACGAACGTGGCCAGCGGGATCATCTCGCCGCGATCATTGCGCACCTTCAACTGGCCGATCTGTTCAGGCTCCTGGCGGAACTGTTGCTCGGCCTGCACATTGACCTGATAGGTCCGGCCAAAACGGTTGAAGTCGTTGGCATACAGCGAGCCCAGGTATACCTGCAAGGTGTCGAAGATATCGTTGATCTTCACGCCGTGAGTCTTGGCTTTTTCCCGGTCAATGGCGGCTTCGACCTGCGGCACGTTGACGGTGTAACTGGTGAACAGGTTGGCCAGTTCCGGAGCGCTACGGCTCTTGGCGATGATGTTCATGGTCTCTTTGTACAGCTCGTCATAGCCCAGGTTGCCGCGGTCTTCGATCTGCAGACGGAAGCCGCCGATCGTACCCAAGCCTTGCACCGGCGGTGGCGGGAATACGGCGATGTAGGCGTCCTGGATGCCACCGAACTTGGCGTTGAGCGAGGCGGAAATCGCCCCGGCGGACAAGCCGGGATCCTTGCGCTCATCGAATGGGCGCAAGCCGATAAAGGCGATGCCGGCGTTTGGGCTGTTGGTGAAACCGTTGATCGACAGGCCCGGAAAAGCCACGGCGCTATCGAAGCCCGGCTCGTTCATGGCGATGGTGCTCATGCGCCGGATCACCGATTCCGTGCGGTCGAGACTCGCGGCGTCCGGCAGTTGCGCGAAGGTCACTAGGTACTTTTTATCCTGGGTGGGCACGAAGCCGGTCGGCGTGGTGCTGAACCCCATGTAGGTCATGGCGATCAGACCGGCGTAGATCAGCAACGCCACACTGCTGCCGCGAACGATTTTGGCCACCGCAACCACATAGCCATGGCTGGCCTTTTCGAAGAAGCGGTTGAACGGTTTGAACAGCCAACCACCGAGCAAGCGGTCCAGCACTTTGGAGAAACGGTCTTTCGGCGCGCCATGGGCCTTGAGCAATACCGCGGCCAACGCCGGTGACAAGGTCAGCGAGTTGAACGCCGAGATCACCGTGGAAATGGCAATGGTCAACGCGAACTGTTTATAGAACTGCCCCGTCAGGCCCGAGATGAAAGCCGCTGGCACGAACACCGCGCACAGCACCAGCGCCGTGGCGATGATCGGCCCGGTCACTTCGCCCATGGCTTTCTTGGTCGCCTCGACCGGTTCCAGCCCGGACTCGATGTTTCGTTCGACGTTCTCCACCACCACAATCGCATCGTCGACCACGATGCCGATGGCCAGCACCAAACCGAACAACGACAGCGCATTGAGCGAGAAGCCGAGCAAGTGCATCACGGCAAACGTACCGATCAGCGACACCGGCACGGCCACCAGCGGAATGATCGAGGCGCGCCAGGTTTGCAGGAACAGAATCACCACCAGCACCACGAGGATCAGTGCTTCGAACAGCGTGTGCACCACCGCTTCAATCGAACTGCGGACGAAGATGGTCGGGTCGTAGACGATCTCGAAATCCATGCCTTCCGGGAAGTTTTTCTTCAGCTCGGCCATCTTCGCTCGCACCTGGTCGGAGATGTCGATGGCATTGGAACCCGGACGCTGGAAGATCGGCATCGCCACCGCTTCCTGGTTATTGAGCAAAGCGCGCAAGGCGTATTGATTGGAACCCAGTTCGATCCGGGCAATGTCCTTCAAGCGCGTGATTTCGCCATTCGGGCCGCTGCGGATGATCACGTTTTCAAACTCTTCTTCGCTGACCAACCGCCCCTGCGAGTTGATCGACATCTGAAAGCTCGTGGCATTCGGCGCAGGAGGCGAACCCAGTTGCCCGGCAGCGACCTGACGGTTCTGTTCGCGCACCGCATTGACCACATCGGTGGCGGTCAGATTGCGTGACGCGGTTTTATCCGGATCGAGCCAGATACGCAGCGAGTAATCGCCGATACCGAACATCTTCACATCGCCGATGCCGTCCAGGCGCGCCAGCTCATCCTTGACGTTGAGGATCGCGTAGTTCGACAGGTAGAGCATGTCGTAACGCTTGTCCGGCGACACCAGATGCACGAGTAATGTCAGCTCGGGTGAGGCTTTGTCTACGGTGATACCGATGCGTGTCACTTCCTCGGGCAGCTTCGGTTCGGTGCGGGTCACACGGTTCTGCACCTGCACCTGGGCGTTGTCCAGGTCGGTGCCCAAGGCGAATGTCACGGTGAGGGTGAGCCGGCCATCAGCCGTGGATTGCGAGGACATATACAGCATGTTCTCGACGCCGGTGATGGCTTGCTCAAGTGGCGCGGCAACCGTTTCGCCAATGACCTTGGGGTTGGCACCCGGGTAGTTGGCGTGGACCACCACGGTGGGTGGCACCACTTCCGGATATTCGCTGATCGACAACTGGAACAGCGAGATGGCGCCGGCGATCAGGATCAGCAGCGACAGCACGGCGGCAAAAATCGGCCGCGTGATAAAGAACTGGGAGAACTTCATGTCAGTGCTCCTTATCCGCGAGGTGCAGCGGCAGATTCAGCTTTCACCAGCGCAGGCGATTTAGCTGAAGCCGGTTGATTGGAGGCATCGACTGCCTGACGCTGGCGGGCCAGTGTGGCGACCGTTTCCGGGCTGGCCATCGGGGCATCCTGAGGATCGATCACTGCGCCGGGCCGCACGCGCTGCAGGCCGTTGATGACGATACGATCTTCTTTCTGCAAGCCACTGCGCACGATGCGCAAGCCTTCAAGCTTCGGCCCCAGATCGACGCTGCGATAGACGGCTTTGTTGTCCTGATCGACCACCAGCACGAATTTCTTGCCGAGGTCGGTGCCCACCGCTTCATCTTTGATCAGCAGGCCGGGATAGGCGGCGCTGCCCACCAGTTTCAGCCGGGCATACAGACCGGGGGTGTACTGACCGTCCGCGTTGTCAAACACCGCGCGGCCACGGATGGTGCCGGTTTTCGGATTGACCTGGTTGTCGACAAAGTTCATCTGCCCGAGGTGGCTGTTGCCCTCCTCGTTCGACAGGCCCATGTACACCGGCGTGGCTTGACCGCGCTGCCCCTGGCGGGAAAGCAGGCTGTACTTGAGGAACATACGTTCGTCTGCATCGAAATAGGCGTAGACCTTGTCGGTGGAGACCACGCTGGTCAGCGGTGTGGTGTCGGCGGTCACGATGTTGCCAGCGGTGATTTCCGCGCGGCTGACGCGGCCGTCGATCGGCGCGGTGACGCGGGTGAAGCTGAGGTTTAAACGCGCCAAATCCAGCTGCGCCTGAATGGCATCGACGCCCGCCCTGGCTTCTTGCGCGGTGGTCGTGCGGGTATCGGCCAGCTCGGCGGAGATCGCGTTGCTGCTCAACAGCCGCTGGCCGCGCTGCGCTTCGTTACCGGTACGAACCAGGGTGGCGCGAGCCTGTTGCAGCTGCGCCTCGATGCGATGCACCTCATGCTCGAACGGACGTGGATCGATCTGGAACAGCAAGTCGCCCTTCTTCACCAGCGCGCCATCGGTAAAGGCAACGCGTTCGATCTGGCCCGAAACCCGTGGACGAACCTCTACGGTTTCCGGCGCTTCCAGGCGAGCGGTGACTTCATCCCATTCGGTAATGGGCTGCTCAAGCACCTTGGCGACGGTGACGTGCGGCGCCCCCGGAGCCTGAACGGCACTGGGCGCGCGCTCACACGCGGCAAGCGCCACCAGCGCCAACGCAGCAAAGGGATAACGCAAAGGTTTGAGTGACTGTTCCATGGGGTGTGTCCGCCAGACGATTTATGAATTTTCCGGATTCTCGGCCTCGCGCGAGGTCACGACGAATCGAATGGAGTGAAGTTGGCTATCATCAATAATGATAGCTATCATGTTTAAGGTCAAAAAAAGAGATCGGCCCGGTCAAACCTTGGTATTGGTGATCGCAGTACAAACGGAGTCCAGCGCCGGCCCCAGCGTCTGTGCCGCACTCAGTGCCCGCGCTGTGGGCACCATCCGGCGACCGATGCGCTCGAACAAAGGGTCGTTGAACAGCCTTCGCAGTCGCACCAGCGCCGCGCTGACGGCGGGCTGGCCCAGCGACAATTGCTCAGCAGCACGAGTGAGGTTGCGTTCCTGGATGAGCGCTTCGAATACCACCAGCAAATTCAGATCGATACTGCGCAGATCATTACGTTTCATGGGGCCGGTCCACGGGGGAATTATTGACTTGAGCTAAAGCCATGGGATCCGCGAGACTTCTGCAGATGCCTATACAGCCATTGCAGCAACTTTATATGACGAATATCATGAAAGCCAGCCCAGCTACATCGTTATGTCCAGGCGACGCCAACCTGGCCACAGGAGCAATTTCATGAAAGTGACGAAAGACCAGGCCGCAGCCAACAAAGAAGCCATCCTTACTGCAGCGTCACGGCTATATCGGGAAAAAGGCATCGACGGAATTGGTATCGGCGAGCTCTCGCGCTCGGTTGGCCTGACCCATGGCGGGTTCTACGGACAGTTTCCGGGCGGCAAGGAACAGCTCGCGTCAGAAGCGGTCAGCCGGACATTCGAGTCCAATATTCAGGATTGGCAAAATGCCAAATCCATTCCCGAGCTCGTCAAGACGTACCTGACACAAGCGCATCTGGATAACTGGACCGAGGGTTGTCCCATTCCTGCATTGGGTGCGGATGTCGCGCGTACCGGTGGCACCGTCAGCAGCTCCTTCACCAGAGGCGTCGAGCATTTAATCGACACCCTGATGGCGTTGGTTGAAGGCGAAAATCATGAAGAGAAGTACCAAGAGTCACTACGCGTCCTGTCATCGATCGCGGGTGCGATGCTGATTGCCAGAGCGCTGGATAACCCTGAACTGTCTGAGCAGTTTCTGCAATCGGTCATTAATGCCTGGCCTGTCACTCCCGCAAAAAAAGAGCGGGCTGCTAAGCGCCGCTCAAAGGATGAAGACTGACTTTACTGTCAGCAAGGGCTTCGCTATGCCGAACATGTGTGGAACGACACCCCCATCATCTTCTGCTCGACGATGGCAGGTTTTACGCTTGCTTTAGTTGGGGCATGTACTCGGCAAGCTGAACAGGATCAGTTGTCGGTGGGTTGAGCCTCGTGTTGATGGTTGAACCGCCTATGAACCGCTCGAAGACTTTCCAGCCGTGTTCAGTTCGACGCAAGCGATCCATCATTGGCGAGTAGAGCCAGATAGCGGGCAAATCATCGGGGCTATCGATGGCTTGGCCATCTCCCAGCATCGCAGCCGATTCTGGCGTGGCGTAGCGCACAAGCAAATTCTGATAGCGCACCACCACACCGTCTTCATCGACATCGACAATGTGATTGGTAGCGTGTCGGCTGACCCCTGGAATCAGATACGGATAGTCCTTCTTGAAGAACTGGCGCATCTCATCGTGACCACTAATGGTGCCATGGAAGTGATACGCGACGGCTTCTGGTAGAAAGGCATCGACCATCGCCTCCACATCCCAAGTCTCGAACCACCAATTGAGCCTATTCACGAAGTCGATCGCGCTGATTCGCTCCGCTGGATCGACAACACCCTCGGACGAAATTCTTGGAAAAGCTTTCATGAGTACTTCCTCATTTCGGGGTAAGAAAATTATCTGTGTAATTACACATGAAACATGCAAAAAAATTTACTTGCCGACGGCTTGCTCAAGAAGCGAGTTACGAATCAGTACAGCTGAGGCCTCGCCGATTTGATCCTCACGCTCACGCTGCGCAGCTTTCCAGTGGGGTTCGGCCTCTTTCAACTTTGCTCGTCCTTGCGCAGAGAGCGAGAGCTTGATGGCAGAACGCGGCCCTTCAGCATGGCTAGCGATATAACCTTCGCTCTGCAATGGCTTCAGCGCCCGAACTAATGTGGTTCTTTCCATGACCATAACCTCTGCCAAATCGGCGATTAGAATCCTGGGATGTTCATTGATCAACGCAAGAGTGGAAAACTGCGAGACAGTAAGATTCGCAGCAGACAAGTACCGGTCGTAGAGGCGGGTCAGCAGACGCGCGTGGCGTCTGGCGGCGAGACAATGACAAAGGTCGGCGCCATGGGGGCTTTTCATGACGCCCATCATATGTATAAATAAACACCAGTCAAGTACAAAATTGAGGCACTGAGGCTGTGCTCAGCGCCGACGAGACACTGAGAGTGTCAGCAAAATTGCTGAAACAGTCATACATCGTCCCTAGTGGACGCATTCGCGTAACCTATTTTACGAGGCTAGCAATTTATGTCTGAGGTACGAGAGCTTTATGGCGCATCAACGGGGAACAGTCTGCGAGCTGCAATCGCCTTGGCTGAAGCGGGCATAGAATTTACCCCGAGGTGTCTTGACCTTCTCTCTGGCGATCAGCGTGCCCCAGAATATCTGGCGCTTAACCCGTTAGGTAAGGCTCCGACATTTGTAGATCACAGCGTCTCACCTACCCTTGTAATCAATCAGTCAAATGCAATTATTCAGTTCGCTGACGAACAGGCCCCTGGTCGGCTGTCGCCCCAAGGGCCGAGTGCTCAACGGTATAGGGTCTACGACCGGTTTTATTTCTTCGTCACGGATGTTATCGCCCCAAGCCACGCCGCTTTTTTTCTGCGCCAGATAGGGCAACAAGATGCATCTGCGCCACTAAACCGGCGAGCGTTGGAACATCTGATGACGGCAGACGCATTTCTCGAGGGCGGGTACATAGCGGGCGATGCCTTCTCGATGGCCGATATTTCTGCGTTTACTTTTGCAAGATCGGTGCGCGACCAAATTGATTGGGAGAAGTTGCCCCGTATGGCACGCTGGCTGGCGTTGATAGAAGCCCGACCCGCAGTGAAGCTGGGCATGCAGGCATTTGAATCCAAGCCGTCATCGCGAAAATGATCCATCAGCGCGACGACTTCGTCTTCCGGCCCCCGTTAGGGAACTCGTTCCGGTGGTTGCCAGCCCTCTCGTCAGATTGCTGACCTCCCGCCAGCCCCCGCCTGCAACGCCCCCCCCTCTAAAACTTACGTGCTGAATTTCCCTAGAACTGAAGAATTCGTTGACAAAGATGATAACCATCATATAACTATATTACAGCCATCATACAAGTCATGCCCATTATGCAGTCGGAAACCAAAAGAGAGAGAAGAACGATGACAAGCCCCACCATACTCGTTACCGGCGCCGGCGGTTTTACCGGCCGGAGAACCGTTGAAATATTGCGCGAGAAAAAACACGCGGTACGTGCGCTGGTCCGCACGAACGATGATCGAGCGGCCAGACTGCGCCAATTGGGCGCCGAAGTTGTGGTCGGGGACCTGCTGGACTTGAACACGGTTCGAGCAGCGCTTGAAGGCATCAAGCGAGCTTATTTCGTTTATCCAATCGCACCTGGCTTGATTGAAGCGACTGCCCACTTCGCTCTCGCTGCTAAAGAAGCCGGGGTAGAGTCAGTTGTAAACATGTCTCAAATTTCCGCACGTCGCGTGGCCAAGAGTCACGCGGCCCTTAATCACTACACTGCCGAGCGAGTGTTTGACTGGTCGGGCCTGGATATGACGCACTTGCGACCGACTTACTTTGCACAGTGGCTGATCTACCCGCACTGGCGCAAACATATTGTTGAACACGGCGAGATTCGCCTGCCGTTTGGTTCAGGTCGTCACGCCCCGATCGCAGCAGAGGATCAGGCTCGACTGATCGCTGCCATCTTGGAAAACCCGCAATCCCACAAGGGCAGGACGTACCCGCTGTACGGTCCGGTTGAACTGAACCAGCAGGGCGTAGCTGACGAAGTCGGCAGAGTATTGGGTCGTGAGATCAAGTACGTGGCGATAACACTGGATCAGTACCGCCAGGAGTTGCAGAGCGACGGCCTACAGCCTTTCCTCATTCAGCATCTGCTGGAAGTTGCCAAGGACTACCAGCACGGCGTGTTCGGGGGTGAGGATTCCATTATTGGCAAAGTTACGGGACAGCCACCGATGACTGTTCAAGCGTTCGTGACCTTGCACAAGGAACTATTCAGCAGATAAAGCCCTTGTCGAGTTGCGATAAGCGTTGCTATAGCCAGACACCCGTAAGCCAACCTGCCTCCGGGTGTCACACGTTGCAGGGCAGTATCCCTTGTTATGGAATCTGGTAGCACAATGTCGAGCCTACTTCATGGCGTCAGGTAAACCGGTCGAAATAGAGAGCCTAAGATCAACAAAAGTTGAGTCATGACCGCTATATTGGATCAATTTCTGCCTGTCGCCCCCGGCAGCTTTACTCAGTTCACCGCTCAACTCGGATACGAAGCACGCTAGACAAAGCGGATGTGAACAGTTGTCAGCCGAATACAAGCGCGCGGCCAAGTGGCGTGCAATTTCGCAAGGTATTCCAGTTGGTATTCCAACTAAAAATCAAAACGAATCTTAATCATAAAAATCAATATGATAAAAGCCAGATTCAGATTACCCCGGCCCACCAAATACGAAGCAAAACAAAACCCGCTAAGTGCGGGTTTTGTTGCATCTGGGGGTTGAGTATTTTGGATCGACCATGCCCTGCGAAATGCGCAAGCTCTCGGGGCAGCGTAAATCTGTGGGCGCGAGGCTTGCACGCGAAGAGGTCTGTTTAGCTACCAAAAATCGACTGACACACCGTGTGCGCTGATACACCGGCTCTATCACGCCACTTCCTACAGTGCCGGGGAAAAGCCAAACGTAATTTTTAAATAAATGCGCCCCCTTTTCTTCACTTCAGAGCAGCCTTACAGTCGAAAGCGCTTAACCAACCCGTCAAGTTCATGACCTAAGCGCGCCAATTCAATGCTTGAGGCGGCTGTCTCATCACTAGCGCCAGCGGTTTGCTCAGAGATATCGCGCACGTTTAGCACGCTACGGTTGATCTCTTCTGCCACGGCACTCTGCTGTTCAGCGGCTGAGGCAATCTGCTGATTCATCAACTGGATTGTAGAAACCGTGCGGGTAATATTCTCAAGAGATGTACCGGCGCGACGAGTTAACTCAACACTACTATCAGTCAATGTACGACTGCTCTCCATAATGGCGGACACCTCTCGAGTACCGCTTTGCAAGCTGGAGATTAGCTTTTCAATTTCTTCGGTGGATTGCTGGGTACGCTGCGCCAGGCTACGAACTTCATCGGCAACTACCGCAAAACCTCGTCCAGCTTCGCCAGCTCGCGCCGCCTCAATGGCGGCATTGAGAGCCAGTAAGTTGGTTTGTTGGGCGACGGCCTTAATAACATCGAGCACACCGCCGATTTTGGTACTTTCCTCTCTGAGATTGCTCATCGCCACAGTGGAGTTGCCGACTTCGATAGCTAGGCGTTCGATTTGAGCCACGGCCTCACCAACAACTTGGTCGCCTTCGCGGGCCTGCTGATCTGCGGCAGCGGCAGCGTCAGAGGCCTCCTCAGCATTGCGCGCTACCTCTTGCACGGTGGAGGTCATTTCGTTCATTGCAGTAGCAACTTGGTCGGTTTCGACTTTTTGGCTGTTCACGCCGGCACTAGTCTGCTCAGTGACGGCTGACAACTCTTCGGCAGCGCTAGCGATCTGGATGACGCTAGCGCCGATACCGCCAATCAATTCACGCAGGCTGGTGGTCATTTGTTGCAGGCTTCTCTGCAATTGCCCTAACTCATCGCGACGATTGACCTCCAGATCCTGACTCAAATCGCCGGAGGCAATACGATCGACGTCCGTGAGGACATGCTGCAACGGTGTAACGATTTGCCGAGTAATGACCCAGGCCGCGAGGACGCCGAGCAGTAACGCCAGCGCAGCGATACTAGCAAGCAGGGTTTTAGCAAAAGACGAGTCGGCATTGCGCTTGGCTGATTGTGACGCTATCAACTGCTTGGTGGCACTGAGCAGGATGTCGCCTTGCGCACTCATTCGGGCGAATACCGGAGCCAAATCGGTTCCCGCCTGGCTTAAGGAGCCGAAGGCATCGCGGTACACCTTGACCGCGGCTATTTGCTGGTCAATCAGCGCCAAATCGCTGGGCGAGGTCAGGCTGGCACGCGCAGTGTTCAAATGTTCAGTGAGCTTCTCAAGTGTCTGGAGGATTAACTGGGAGCCATCGCCCTTGGGGTTGAGCTCTACCTGCAAACGATGAACTCGCAAGTCTTTGGTCATCTCGGCGACACGAGCAATGCTCTCTATCTTGACGCCCCGCTCATCAAGACTATTGATTGCTATCCAGCCAGTGAAAGCGAGTAGAGAAGTAAGCGCCAATACCAGGCCGAAGCCCGTACCTAGTTTGGTGCCTACACGGATATTCCTGATCCAATCAAACATACATGCTCCATGCAGTAGATTACGTTTACTAGCGGGCGAATCTCAGAACCTTATCGGCCGGCTCGTCACTATGTTGAGCAATAACGTGTTAGGCAATGTCTCTCGAGGCTCCCCCTCATGAATGACCAACGATAGCTGTTCCAGCGTCAAGTTTTGTCAGGTTCCAGCGTGTAAAAAACGACACTCTGTTGGCCACCAAATACGAAGCAAAACAAAACCCGCCAAGTGCGGGTTTTGTTGCATCTGGGGGTTGGAGATTTGAAGCTCGCCCATGCCCTGCGAAATGCGCAATCTCACGGGACAGCGTAAATCTGTGGGAGCGAGGCTGCCCGCGAAGAGGCCTGTTTAGTTACCAAAAAACGACTGACACACAGTGCGCGCTGAGGTGCCAATTCCATCACAACCAAATTCATACCCGATCCCGTATCCTCAGGATTTCGTCAGGGCCCTCAGTGCCTTTTTCTGCAACCCACCCGAGATCTCATATGAGTAACCTCAAGAAGCTAATTGCAAATGCCCGGTCAGGCTTATCTGTTCAGGAAAAAATCTCTGATGACGATTGGCAGGCAATCGCTGAGCAATGTGGTGCCGCTGAAATCGAAGAGATCGAACAGCGTATTGCCAGGTTACGAGTAGAGCTGGAAACGGTTGAGGAGTGGGACGGAGATACCCAAGACGACATACATCTCGCGGTTTCCAGCTTTACCCGATTACTGAGGTCCGCGAAAGCACGCTAACGTTGCTGGCAGTGATAGAGCCACAAGGATTCAACATGAACAAAACCAACCCCCCACCCCACCCCCCCTAACCGCCCAACCATCATAAAAACTTCACAAACTTGCTTCAAAGTTCGGGAGCCCGTTATCACAAGGAGTTCCTTTAATGAAAAGTTTGATCAAGTCTGCTGCGCTCGCCGTTACGGTTTCTCTTTGTGCCTCCTCAGTGTCTTTCGCTAATGACAGCGTCCGCCTGACTGGTTCTGGTGCCAGTTTCCCCGCACCGATCTACCTCACCTGGTTCAAGGATTTCAGCAAGAAAACCACTGGCGTCACCGTGGATTACCAATCCAAGGGCAGCGGTGCGGGTGTGCAGGACTTCTTGAACAAAACCGTTGATTTCGCGGCCAGTGACTCGGCGATGAAAGACGAAGACATCGCCAAGGTCGCGGAAGGTGCGCAGTTGCTGCCGATGACCGCGGGTGAAATCGTGTTGGCTTACAACCTGCCGGGCAGTCCCAAAGGGCTTAAATTGCCGCGCGACGTTTACTCCAATGTGTTCCTGGGCAAGATCACTCGCTGGAACGATCCAAAGATCGTCGCGGCCAACCCGGAGCTGAAACTGCCTGACATGCCGATCACGGTTGTCGTGCGTGCAGACTCCAGCGGTACTACCGCGGTATTCACCAAGCACATGGCGGCAATCAATCCTGAGTTCAAAAAGGAGCTGGGTGAAGGCAATACCGTCAACTGGCCGGCCAGCGACAAGTTCATCAAATCGCCAAAGAATGATGGTGTAACAGCCACCGTACGCCAGACCCCGGGTGCGATTGGTTACATCGAATACGGTTTCGCCAAGCTGGCTAAAGTCGACTTTGCCCAGTTGCAGAACAAGGCCGGCGCTTACGTTGTTCCGAACGCGGAAAGCGGAGCTGAGGCTTTGGCTGCGGTGAAGATGCCGGAAAGCCTGGTGGCCTGGCTGCCCGATCCGGATGGCGCCAAGTCCTACCCGATCACGTCCTACACCTGGATGATTTTCCGCAAGCAGAACGAGAGCCCGGCCAAGGCCAAGGCCATGCGCGAAATGGTCGAATACAGTCTGACTGAAGGCCAGAAAATCGCCGATTCGATGGGGTACATCCCACTGCCGCAATCGGTCGTCGATCAGGTTCGTAAAGCTTCCGCCAACATCCAGTGACGCTCGCGAGGCTCCTTCGGCATGCGCTATCAGCCTCGCCGAAGGAATTTCCCCCACGCTCCGGAATTAGCCCATGAACAAGCCATTTGTCGTACCGGTTAATCCGGACTCTGCATGCCAGCCCCCTTCTGCAAAGGATTTCCTGCTTGATCGCACCTTCCGCGCGCTTGCGCGGATAGGCGTGGTTCTGGTTCTGGCGCTGGTGTTTGCCTTGGTATTCGAGGTGGGACGCAAGGCACTTCCCGGCATCGAGAAGCACGGCCTGGACGTCCTTTTGGGCACCGTCTGGGATGTGAACCAAGGCAAGTACGGCATTCTGCCGGCCATTTGGGGCACGCTCTACAGCGCCCTGATCGCGTTGGTGATCGCAGGCTTTTTCGGCGTCAGCATGGCGATTTTCCTGACCCAGGATTTCCTGCCAGCCCAGCTCGCAGCCATTTTTCGCACCATTGTCGAGTTGCTCGCGGCGATTCCCAGCGTCGTTTACGGTCTGTGGGGGATCTACGTGGTGATTCCGGCCATTCGGCCCCTCACGGATTGGTTGAACAGCGAACTTGGCTGGATACCTTTTTTCGGCACGACGCTGAGCGGCCCAGGCCTGTTACCCGCTGCTTTGGTGCTGGCCATCATGATCCTGCCGACGATTGCCGCCGTTTCGCAGGATGCCCTCACGGGCGTACCGATGAAAACCAAGCAAGCCGCCTATGGCATGGGGACTACCCACTGGGAAGCGATTCTGAAGGTGATGGTGCCATCCGCTGCCACCGGCATTTTCGGCTCACTGGTACTGGGCCTGGGTCGGGCCTTGGGTGAAACGATGGCCCTGGCGATGTTGGTCGGCAACTCGAACAATATTTCTCTTTCTCTGTTTGCACCGGCCAACACGCTGGCAGCTTTGCTGGCGCTGAATTTTCCCGAAGCCGGGCCGACCGAGGTTGAGGTGTTGATGTATGCCGCACTGGTCCTGATGTTGATCACCCTGATAGTGAACGTCATCGGCTCCATGATCATGGTCTATGCCCAGCGGGGTACTAAATGATGAATGACCTCAGTTCTCCTGTAGCCGCGCTGCCAAGTTTGCAGCGAAAATTTGAAGGCCGCGCCCTACGCAGCCTGGTGTTGACCACTCTGGTCTGGGCGGGTGCCCTGCTGGCCAGTGTGCCGCTGATTTCCGTGCTCTACATGCTGATTACCCGTGGAGGTGCCCGCCTTCGCCTTGAGGTGTTTACCGAACTACCGCCGACCGGGTTCGAGACCGGCGGTGGCTTCGGCAACGCAATGGCAGGCACCTTTGTCATGGTCGGTATTGCAGCCGCCATCGCGGTTCCGGTCGGCATCATGGCGGCGGTCTTTCTGGCTGAACTTGGACCGGACAGCAAGCTGGCCAACACCGCGCGCTTCGCCGCCAAGATGCTCACGGGGCTGCCTTCGATTCTGGCCGGGGTTTTTGCCTACGCCCTGGTGGTGATGACCACCGGCACGTACTCGGCACCGGCGGGCGGCGTGGCACTGGCAGTGCTGATGCTGCCGATCGTCGTGCTGACCGCTGAAGAGTCGATGCGGATGGTGCCCAAAATCATGAAAGATGCGGCCTATGGCATGGGCTGCACCCGCTCGCAGGTTATCTGGAAAATCGTATTGCCTACCGGCATGCCGGCGATGCTGACCGGCGTGATGTTGGCGGTGGCGCGGGCAGCCGGCGAAACCGCGCCATTGCTGTTTACTGCCCTGTTCAGCAACTACTGGATCTACCACGACGGCAGCCTGGCGGTCATGAACCCGACCGCATCGCTTGCCGTACTGATTTATAACTTCTCCGGCATGCCGTTCGACAATCAGCTTGAGCTCGCCTGGGCGGCCTCGCTCGTGTTGGTGATGATCGTGCTGATCGTGAATATCGTCAGCCGTATTTTCGGCAAGCCGAAGTTTTGAGAATGGGAGCAAATACAGTGAACGTATTATCTGCGCAAAAAGCTGCCCCGTTCGAGGCCCAGGCATCTGTGGTCATGGACTGCAAGCTCGACAAGATTTTCTACGGCAATTTCATGGCGGTCCGTGACAGCCATGTGCCGATCGAGAAGAACAAGATCACCGGATTCATCGGTCCCTCCGGCTGCGGCAAGAGCACCGTGCTGCGCAGCCTCAATCGGATGAACGATCTGGTAAAGGGCTTTCGTTTCGAGGGCCATGTGCATTTCCTCGGGCAAGACGTGTATGGCAAGGGCGTCGATCCAGTGGTCGTGCGTCGCTATATCGGGATGGTGTTCCAACAGCCGAACCCGTTCTCGATGAGCATTTTCGATAACGTGGCTTTCGGCCTGCGCCTCAATCGCTACCAGGGCGATCTGGGTGACCGCGTCAAGCACGCACTGCAGGGCGCCGCGTTGTGGGATGAAGTCAAGGACAAGCTCAAGGTCAGCGGTCTGTCCCTTTCGGGGGGCCAGCAGCAGCGACTCTGCATCGCCCGCGCTATCGCCACCGAACCGGAAGTCCTGTTGCTGGATGAGCCCTGCTCGGCACTCGACCCGATTGCCACCCGCCGTGTCGAGGAATTGATGGTCGAGTTGAAGAAGGACTACACCATCGCTCTGGTCACCCACAACATGCAGCAGGCGATCCGTGTCGCTGACACGACGGCATTTTTCTCGGTGGATATTTCGCAGGGCACGCGCACCGGTTATCTGGTTGAGATGGGCCCCACTGCACAGATATTCGACAACCCGCGTGAGCAAATGACCAGCGATTACATCAGCGGTAAATTCAGCTAATCGACAACCCTCCGGTAAGGACCGAATGCCGCCAAGGGCCAATCGACATTGGCGTGCATTCGGTCGCTCCACCTTCTCACTCATCTTCATCAGGATTGCCAATGTTCGCAAAGCGTCGTCTTGATTTGCCCGCGATTGAACGTGCGCTGCGTGAGGTGCAAAGTCGATTTGCCGAGCTCAGCACGCAATTCACCGAGCAGCGAGATCCCTTGACGGACGAAGTGCTGCAGAACGTGCTTGAAGGCTATGCCCTGATTGACGACTACGTTGCACGTGATGTCGACCTGTTTGATCTTCAGCAGTTGAATCTGATGCTGGAGATCAATGCCACGGTGCTGTGCGGCCGAGACCCGGCCCGCCGGCTGGAATTCGCTCAACACCTTGCCGCCACCGAGGAACACTTCTTCAGCAACGTGGAAGGTGGAATCAAAGACTTGTTCAACTGGTACTCTGCGCATCGCAGCGAATCAGTCTGGAAGCGTGCCGCCGGTGTGTATGTGCGCATCCTCAGCAAGCCGCAATTGTTCATTGAAGGCAACAACCGTAGCGGCTCGCTTATCGTCAGCTATCTGCTGATGCGCGCAGGTCTGCCGCCGTTCGTGCTGACACTGAAAAACGCCGAGGGCTACTTCAACCCGTCCTCGGTCATACGCAACTCCGCCAAGCATGGCGTCAAGGCGTTGTACGAATTGCCCAAGATCAAGAAAAAATATGCAGCTTTCCTGGAAGAACAGGCGCCTGATCCCTTGAAGTTTTTTCTCAAAGACAAGCGCTTGCCCGTCCATCAGGGAGGCCGTTGATGGATTGGTATCCAATGCTCGCCAAATGCCGAGCTTCCGGCAGCCGGGTATGGCAAGCCACCCAGCGTGCCATCCCGATGCCCGCGTTCAGGCGTGCGCGCATACGGATTTCGTTTGATATCGATGACACGCTGGCCTGCCAACTCCACCACTGCGCAGTCGAGAAAAGCCGGCTGCCAGCCTGTGTTCACCGTTGGCTGGGTGAGCCGTTGCGGATCGGAACACGCTCGCTGACCCGAGAATTACGTCGCCAGGGCTGCAGCATCTGGGTCTACACATCGTCGGGGCGCACGCCGTCCTACATCCGGCGCTGGTTATTGCTCTACGGGATCCGCGTCGACGGCGTGGTCAACAGTGTGCGGCATAACCGTGCCCTGACGGTGCATGGGCTGTCGAATGCGCCCTCGAAGTTTCCGCCGGCATTCGATATCGACTTGCATGTCGACGATTCCGAAGGCGTACGGATTGAAGGTCATGACCACGGTTTTCGCGTGGTTGTCGTGCATCCGGAAGATGAGCGCTGGGCGCAGAAAGTCCTGGATGCAGTCACTGACGTCCAGGTGCGACTAGCCCGGCAGCAACCGCACAGACACAAGGAGCCCGCGCAACAACGCTCGGAAGTTTTATCCTCCTGAAGTTCACCATCCAGAAATCACGTACAAACAAAAACGCCGCTCAATGAGCGGCGTTTTTGGCACTGGCAATCAAGCTCAGCGGCAGGTTACGAGCCTCAGACGTTACCGTTCCAGGGACGATCTCCATTCTCGTCCTTGATGCGGGTTGGAAGGCCCATCACGTCCAGTGCCTTGAGGAACGGTTCAGCCGACAGCTCCTCGACGTTGACCATGCGTTGCACGTCCCACTCGCCACGGGCGACCAGCAGCGCTGCGGCCACGGGCGGCACGCCAGCTGTATAGGAAATGCCCTGGCTGTCGGTTTCTGCGTAAGCTTCTTCGTGGTCGGCCACGTTGTAGATGAAGACTTCACGCGGCTGGCCATCCTTGGTGCCCTTGACCAGATCACCGATGCAGGTCTTGCCGGTGTAGCCCGGCGCCAGCGAGCTTGGATCAGGGAGCACGGCCTTGACCACTTTCAGCGGCACGACCTCCAGGCCTTCAGCAGTCTTGACCGGTTTCTCGGAGAGCAGGCCGAGGCTTTTCAGTACGGTGAACACATTGATGTAGTGCTCGCCGAAGCTCATCCAGAAACGCACGTTGGGCACGCCGAGGTTTTTCGACAGGGAGTGCACTTCATCGTGGCCGGTCAGGTACAGGTTCTGCGACCCTACGACCGGCAGGTCGTCGGTGCGTTTGACTTCGAACATGGCGTTGCTGGTCCACTGGCTGTTCTGCCAGCTCCACACCTGTCCGGTGAACTCGCGGAAGTTGATTTCCGGGTCGAAATTGGTAGCGAAATACTTGCCGTGGGAACCGGCATTGACGTCGAGAATGTCGATCGAATCAATGCTGTCGAAATATTCTTGCTTCGCCAAAGCTGCATAGGCATTGACCACGCCGGGGTCGAAGCCCACGCCAAGAATGGCGGTGATGTTTTTCTGCTGGCATTCCTCGAGGTGATTCCACTCGTAGTTGCCGTACCACGGTGGTGTCTCGCAGACCTTGCCCGGCTCTTCGTGAATAGCGGTGTCCAGGTAGGCTGCGCCGGTATCGATGCAGGCGCGCAGCACCGACATGTTGAGGAAGGCGGAACCGACGTTGATGACAATCTGCGATTCAGTTTCGCGGATCAGCGCCTTGGTCGCCTCGACATCCAGAGCGTTCAGCGCGAAGGCCTTGATGTCGGCGGGTACTTTGAGGCTACCCTTGGCCTTGACGCTGTCGATGATGGCCTGGCACTTGGAGATGTTGCGCGACGCGATAGCAATACGACCGAGTTCGTCGTTGTGCTGCGCGCACTTGTGGGCCACCACCTTAGCGACACCTCCTGCGCCAATGATAAGAACGTTCTTTTTCAATTGCGGTATCTCTCCTTTATATGTCCGCTTTACGAAAGGCTGGACAGGTAGTCTTCAAAACCAAATTCGCGAACCACTTCGACTGTACCGTCGAGTTGTTTCACCACGATGGATGGCATTTTCAGGCCGTTAAACCAGTTCTTCTTGACCATGGTGTAGCCCGCTGTATCGACGAATGAAAGCCGATCACCGATGGCCAGCGGACGATCAAATTGATACTCACCGAAGATGTCTCCGGCCAGGCACGACTTGCCGCATACCATGTAGGTGTGATCACCCTCGCTCGGCGCGAGCTTGGCGTTGAGGCGATAAATCAGCAGGTCAAGCAGATGCGCTTCGATGGAGCTGTCCACCACCGCCAGGTGCTTGCCGTTGTACAGCGTGTCGAGCACGGTCACTTCTAGCGAGGCGCTGTTGGTGATCGCCGCTTCGCCCGGTTCCAGGTAGACCTGCACGCCGTACTTTTGCGAGAACGCCTTGAGCCGCGCGCAGAACGCGTCCAGCGCATAGCCTTCACCGGTGAAGTGAATGCCGCCGCCCAGGCTGACCCAGTTGACCTTGTGCAGCAGCTCACCGAAGCGTTCTTCGATAGTGCAGAGCATTTTGTCGAACAGGCCGAAGTCGCTGTTCTCGCAGTTGTTGTGGAACATGAAGCCGGAGATCTGGTCGATGACGCCTTCGATCTTCACCGGGTCCCACTCGCCCAGACGGCTGAACGGACGCGCCGGGTCGGCCAGCAGATAATCAGAGCTGCTTACTTGCGGGTTGACGCGCAGGCCGCGGACTTTGCCTTCGGAACGCTCGGCAAAGCGTTGCAGTTGGCTGATGGAGTTGAAGATGATCTTGTCGCTTTTGTCGAGCATCTCTTCGATCTCGTCGTCAGCCCAGGCCACGCTGTAGGCGTGTGTCTCGCCTTCGAACTTCTGCCGACCAAGCTTAAGTTCATAGAGCGACGACGACGTGGTGCCGTCCATGTATTGCTGCATCAAGTCGAACACCGACCAGGTGGCGAAGCACTTGAGCGCCAACAGGGCCTTGGCCCCAGACTGTTCGCGGACATACGCGATCGTCTGCATGTTCTTCAGCAGCTTCTGTTTGTCGATGAGGTAGTACGGCGTTTTGATCATTTCGAGGCCTCCGGCAAGGCCAGTCAAAAAAGGATGCGCATTGTGCCTTCACTGACTGCATATCGAAAGAGCAGAAGTAACGCCCGCAGAGTCAATACACTCACCTGAGGCTAGCGTTAAGGGCGTCACTTACTCGCTACGCCGCGTAATAGACGGATATGGTTTTGAACAGTCTGAACCTGATCCGTCGTTTTTACAGCAGCGTCCATCTGAAAATTATCGTCAATGTTGCGGCGATCATCCTGCATAGTCGCTTAATCAACCTGTAAACCGGATGAAACACTAACGCTCGTCACCGCCTCGTCACAAATTATGAATAGCATTTGCGCGGCCACCCACGACGTGAGTTCTCACCATGCCTTCAACCCAGGACACCTTGATACAGCGCATCCACCGCGAGCTGCTCGATCACAGTGACGAAGAGCTGGAACTGGAATTATCCGAAGACGGACATGACCTGAATGCGCTGTTTGATGAACACGCCGAGGACGGAAGCGAGAAGGAAGCGCGACGACTCTACTTCAGCGAACTGTTCCGCCTGCAAGGCGAACTGGTGAAGTTGCAAAGTTGGGTGGTCAAGACCGGCCACAAAGTGGTGATCCTGTTCGAAGGACGCGATGCAGCCGGCAAAGGTGGTGTCATCAAGCGCATCACCCAACGACTGAATCCTCGGGTATGCCGTGTCGCGGCCCTGCCTGCGCCCAACGATCGCGAACGTACTCAATGGTACTTCCAGCGCTACGTCTCGCACCTGCCGGCAGCGGGTGAAATCGTGTTATTCGACCGCAGCTGGTACAACCGCGCCGGGGTCGAAAAGGTCATGGGGTTTTGCAACGACGATCAGTACGAAGAGTTTTTTCGCACGGTGCCAGAGTTTGAGCGGATGCTCGCCCGTTCCGGTATTCAGCTGATCAAATACTGGTTCTCCATTTCCGATCAGGAACAGAACCTGCGCTTTCTCAGCCGCATTCACGACCCGCTCAAACAATGGAAACTCAGCCCCATGGATCTTGAGTCCCGTCGACGCTGGGAGGCATATACCAAGGCCAAGGAAATCATGCTCGAACGCACCCACATCGCCGAAGCGCCATGGTGGGTGGTGCAAGCCGACGACAAGAAAAAAGCCCGACTCAACTGCATCCATCATCTGCTGGGGCAAATGCCCTACGAAGAGGTGGAGCTACCGGTAATCGAACTGCCAAAACGCGTGCGACAGGAGGACTACTCTCGCAATCCGACGCCACCGGAACTCATCGTGCCTCAGCTTTATTAAGACGAATAAATTCAACGTAGCCAGGCTCACCATATACGAAGCAAAACAAAACCCGCCAAGTGCGGGTTTTGTTGTATTTGGGCTACCCGATATTACTGAAACCCGAAGTTGTCAGTCGCTAATAATTCGCACTCTTAAAAGCATAATTTTTCCAGATACCGAAGCGCTTTCGACGCTCCCTTGCGCGCCTGATATTTAAACTAGGCTATACCTGAGGAGAGGCACCGATTCTACTGTCGGGAGACGGAATTCAATGCGTTTGCCAATCCCGCAACACATCACCGTAATCTCCCCACATTTAGATGATGCTGTCTTCAGTTGCGGCTGCCTTTTGGCTGAAAGTCGAGATGCTCTTGTCATTACAGTATTCGCTGGCGTGCCTGATCTTGAAACAGCGACCCCGGCATGGGACAAAGCTACAGGTTTTAGTAGTGGGTATCAGGCCGTGCTTGCGCGACGTGATGAAGATGCGGAGTCGATGCGCAGACTCGGTGCGAAAGGCACATGGCTCAACTTCTGGGACGGCCAGTACGGTCGAGGCTATCAAACGACTGACCTCGTACCGGCGCTAAAAACAATCCTTGAGCAACGGGGCGGAACCGTTCTCATGCCCATGGGCCTTTCCCACCCCGACCATCTGCTGACGAGCAATGCTTGTCTGGCGGTGCGCGAAGCGTTTCTGCTTGCGCAACCGTACGAAGAGGATGGCGCCACTGACCGGCCAATGAACTGGTTCGTCTATGAGGAGGCTATCTATCGACAGCTTCCGGGCCTGGTCCTGACTCGGCTCGCCGCCTGGAGGCAGGCTGGACTAAAAATGAGTGCCGTTCAATTTCCGACCTCAAGTGCAAAAAAGAAAGCCCACGCTGTGGGCGCCTATCGGAGTCAACTTCCGCTATTCGGAGCCTCCAAGCGCGCCGACATAGGCTCCCCTGAACGCTATTGGCGGCTTGATGCCGAGTAGCCGTTGCAAGGTATTTGAAGCATCTTTTAAACAACATATCTCGCACTGATCCTACAGACGCTCCGGTTTTCGGAGATGTTTCCGACAAGTCGCGGCGGTTGTTGGGTAGGAAGCGGAGTGGATAGGCTTTGTCGGTCGCTGCGCATCAGCGACCGGGCCTGGAAAACCCGAAGATAATAGGCTTGTCCTCCGTGGCATACTGTGGCGCTTTTCTGGCTTCAGTTTGAGTTATGGCGGCTGTGCGTGGGAGACCTTCGGGTCTGCCGGGTTTTGACCTTTTATCTCGGTTTTTCCAGTCCGCGCACAGCTGCCACCTTTCGTCTGGAAAACGAAATATGGCGGCTCCACTTCCATAGCTCAAAAGGTCTTTGCCATGATTAAAGAAACACCAAACCCGCCTGCTGCGGACGACGTCTCTCCCTACGAATCCGCCGACTCCAAAAAATTCAACGACGCGGCCGAACGCGCGCTGGATCACTACCTCAAACCCGCCGCCCTCAAATCACCAGCCAACCGCAAACCCAGCACCATGTTCCTGATTGCGCCGGACATCAAAGACGAAGACCTGCTGGCCCACACCTGCGAGTCGCTGGCCCAGGCCAGTGTCATGGCCAGCGACTTCGCCGGTTATCTGGAAGGTCCGCATCGACACACAGCAATGGCGATTCAGCAAATCGTCATGCTGGCCGAGCTGGCCGTGAACCGAATGCTGGATAACGTCGAACTGCCAAAACCCGCGCCACACTGCTAATCCCTGTAGGAGCGGGCTTGCCCGCGATGGCGGCCTGCCAGTCACCTTATTTATTGACTGAACTACCGCTATCGCGAGCAAGCTCACTCCCACACTGGATCGTCGCCGGACACAGCTTTGGTATTCACCGCCGATCACCTGTGGGAGCCAGCCTGCTGGCGATGGCGGCCTGACTGTCACCTTATTTATTGACTGAACTACAGCTATCGCGAGCAGGCTCACTCCCACACTGGATCGTCGCCGCACACAGCTTTGGTATTCACCGCCGATCACCTGTGGGAGCGAGCTTGCTCGCGATGGCGGTGCATCAGGCAACATTTACATCGACTGACCCACCGCTATCGCGAGCAGGCTCACTCCCACACTGGATCGTCGCCGCACACAGCTTTTGTATTCAC